>WNFW01005290.1_pt1 | contig 12041 bp, 10 predicted proteins | sample 5400131 | NCBI WGS metagenome assembly WNFW01 (sample SAMN13153362, study PRJNA577476) | soil metagenome | isolation source: 20 cm soil or saprolite under grassland replicate 1 | place: USA:California | collected 2016-06-15
CGGCCTCCCACGAACGGCGGGTCGCGATTCTCGAAGAAGGCCAGTTAGTCGAAATCTACATCGAGCGGGAAAAAGAATTCGCGCTCGTCGGCAGCATCTACAAAGGAAAAGTCACCCGCGTCCTCCCCGGCATGCAGTCCGCCTTCGTGGACATTGGTCTCGACGGCGATGCCTTCCTGTACGTCAGCGACGTTTTCGAAAACCTCGAGGACTACGATCACGGGCATCCGCACGAGCAGACGCCAACATCCGTGGCCTCGCTGCCCCCCGCGAATGGTTCCCCGGTCGAAGTGCTTCCCGGTGAATCCCTGGCCCGCGCCGGCGATCGTCATGAGGAAGCGCACCATGAAGTCCACCAGGACGAAGCCCCTCCTGTGGATGAGCAGCATGCTTCCCACGATGAAGCGCACGCCGCTGAAGGCGAACATCTCGAGGAACATCACCACGCGGATCACTCCCCTCGCATGGAAGACCAACACGCCGAAGCGGCGGAGGAACGCCAGCCGGATTCCAATGCTTCCGCGCCCCAGAACTTCGCGTCGCATTACAATCCCCCGCAGAACTATCCTGCCCGCAGCGCTAACGACCGCCCAGTCCAGAATTTTGGCCGCGGCAGTGACCGAGGGGTAGACCGCGGCGGTGACCGGGGCGGCGATCGCGGCCGGGGTGGCCGTTGGGGACGCCGTGGCGGACGTCCTCGCGGCGGACGCCCGCAGGGTGGCCCAGGCGGGCGCAATCTGCCTCCCGCAAAATATGCATCGCCACAAGGCGGCGAGTCCCGCGGATTTGAGAATCGCGGCGGACAGCCGCGTAGCTACGATAACCGGCGTCCGGAAGTGCAGCGCAGTTCAGCGCCTTCCGTGACGAATGTCACCGAGGAAGAGATCATTCTTCCGGGTGAATCGCTGGCGAAATATCGCGGCAAGCCTGCAGTTGCGCCCCCGCCTGCGCCCAGCGTTGAGCACGAAACACGCGTGGAGCAAACCGCCGTCGAAGAAATTACTCCTCGCTCAACTGGTAATTTGTCGGCCACGGCTCCGAGCGGCAACAGTGTCTCGCGCCGGTTCTCCGGCGGATTGCCCCGCTGGCTCCTGGCCGATGCCGGTGCCGAAGCCGAAGGAGCGCCAGGGGGAGAATCTGCGGGGGCGGTGGAAGGTTCTTCCGCCGACAACGCAGTCGCCGGATCGCTGCCGCAAGAGGCTGAAAATGAAACCGAACCGGCCCGCAATGACCTGGAACTGAACGAAGATCAAGTCGCGGCGCTCGCTTCCGGTTTCGTGGAGGCCAAACACGAAGAGACCCAGGAAGAAGCGGAAGCCGATGCCATCGTCGGCGGCGCCGAATTCGACGAAGAAGAAACAGAAGCAGGTGAAGAAACACCGGCCGCTGAAGTTTCGGAACTCTCCGAGGAAGAAGTCGAGGAAGTCGAAGCTGGGCGCGCCGCCAACCGGGCGGAATTCGCTGCGGACGTGGCTCAAGAGCACGCCGAGCACGAACATGTCGAGCACGAACACGCCGAGATCGGGCATGTCGACGAGGAAGCGATCTCTGCAGCCCCCGGCGAACTCGTTGTGGAAGGCACGGCGGCCGTCGAAGACGACGTGATTCTCCTCCCCGGCGAAACTCGTGCCCCGCGCGTTGGGGGCCCGAGCGCGCCTCGTGAAGATTTCCCGCGCGACTCCGCCCGCATCGGCGGCAACCCGCGCTCGCGCTTCCAGCGGCCGTTCCGCAGCGGCGGACGTGACCGTGGACACGACAGCCGTGGCGGACGCCCGGATAGCCGTGGTGGCCGTCCCGACAGCCGTGGCAGCCGTCCCGATCGCGGCGGACGCCCCAGCAGCGGCGGACCGCGTTTCGAGCGCCGTCCCAGCGGCCCCAGGCAAGACCGTGGTTATCAGGGAGGCCGTTCTGGACCGTCGCGCCGTCCGCAGCTTATTTCCGAAATGCTGAAGGCCGGCCAGGACGTCGTCATCCAGATCGCCAAGGAGCCCCTCGGCAAGAAGGGCGCCCGGATCACCAGCCACGTCGCTCTGCCCGGCCGTTTCCTGGTGTACATGCCCACGGTCCATCACACCGGCGTATCGCGCAAAATCATCTCCGCCGAAAATCGCTCGCGGCTTCGCCGTCTCGTCAGTGAAGCCGGCGGCGCCTATCCCGGCGGCTTCATCGTGCGCACCGCCGCAGGCGGCGCCACCGATGACGAGATTAGAACTGACATCGAGTTCCTTGGCAAGACCTGGAACGAAATTAAGGAACGCAGCGAGCAGCGCAAGTCTCCCGCTCTCCTCCACCGCGACCTCAACCTCGTCGAGCGCATCCTCCGCGATTACGTCAGCGACGATTTCACCGGCATTTGGATTGACAATGAAGAGGAGTACGGCAAGATCGTTGAGTTTGTCAGCCGCTTTCAGCCCAAGCTCGTCAACAAGGTGAAGCTGTACACCAAGGAAACACCAATCTTCGAGGAGTTTGGCATCCAGCACGAGCTCGACAAAGCTTTGCGCGCTAAAGTTTGGCTGAAGTCCGGCGGCTACATCGTCATCAACCACACCGAAGCGCTCGTGGCCATCGACGTCAACACCGGCAAATTCGTCGGCAAGGGCTCCACACGCCTCGAAGACACCATCGTCAAGACCAACCTCGAAGCCGTCAAGGAGATCGTCCGCCAGATTCGCCTGCGCGACCTCGGCGGCATCATCGTTGTGGACTTCATCGACATGGAAGAGCGCCGCAACCGCGAAAAAGTTTTGTCCGCGTTGCAGCAGGCTCTCGAGGAAGACAAGGCTCCGTCAAAAGCGCTCTCCTTCAACGAGTTCGGCCTCGTCTGCATTACCCGCAAGCGCACCAAGCAGGCGCTCGAGCGCGTCCTATGCCAGCCCTGCCCGTATTGCACCGGCTCCGGCATGGTCAAGTCCATCCCCACGCTCTGCTACGAAATCCAGTCCGAAGCGCGCAAGATGGCCACTGCCGACCGCGAAGGCCCCAACCTCACGATCCGCGTGAATCCTGAAATCGCCAAAGCCCTGAAGACCCGTGAGTCCATGCTCATCGACGAACTCGAGCAAACCTCGCATAAGCACATGATATCCAGTCCGACGCCACCTTGCACTGGGAGCAGTACGACATATACTGAATGATAACTATTAATCATTAATTAATAAGAAGATATCCCATTCGGAATTAGTTTTTGGCCTACGGATGGCCTACGGGCTCGCTGCTTCGCATTTAGCGAAAAACTCTCGTGCAGCTTGACGATGGATTCTACACTCCGCCGTGTCCCACGCCAAAATGTCGTCCGCGCCAAAGACACAGCGATTTCCTGCCGCGAACGTTTGCACTGGAAATGCGAATTGAACCAGGAGTTCTCCGCCGACGCCGCGATGCTCTCGTTAAGACATGAGAACATAGATTTCAGGTCGTTGGGCTACAACAGTGTTATCCGTTCTGTGGATTGAGGCTAACCGGGTTAGCGGAGCAGGGTGCAACTCCCTGGACGAAAGTTGGCCTCGGTGCCTTTGGAGTAGCCGTTCTTTCTCGATTGCTGTACGTAGTTCGGTTGGGTCGGAGCAGTAAAACGGAGGTGCCTATGGCCAAACACAGACGACCGTGTTCGCGTTCGCAGTCTCGTTGTTCGATGCAGTATCCGGCATCGGGGCCAGCATCGCTGCAACCGCCCTGCTAGCCGGAATCCACAGCGGAGAGTCACGCAAACCGGATCGACCTTGCCTGCGATCAACATCCTTTATCAGCGAGGCGGCGGGAGTCAGGGAATCGATCTTATCCAAGAGATGCCTGATCCGAAGTATCAGCCTCCAAAGCGAACCGCCATCCGCTACATGAAAGCAAATTGTGCCGCACCCGGAGCCATTGAACTCCTTGAGCAGTTTCCATTTTCACTTTGGCAAGCCACAAACGACTTTGGCGATAATTTTGAGGTGCTGCACTTGAAGGCTGGAATCGAACTCTACGTTGAGATCGAGAACGAAGTTGGTATTTGGAAGCAAAGAATTGTGGACGGCATCCCGGAAATTGTTCGAGCGTTCGAGATAACCGGACACCCTGTTCGTTTTGTGGCGGTCGAACTCGATGATAGTGAAGATGTAGCAATCACCACGCTCCTTTCATACGACTGGTTTCTAATCAAGCGCCCGATAGGCAAAGGAGACGGTATGTGGCTGACAAGGAGCATCACGCCTCCGCTTGACCACTGTTCCCGTCCGTTGGTCCCAGGAGCCAGTCAATAGTCTCCAATTCATCCGCTTGACGGGAACACTTCTCTGCCTCAACGGGCCTGCCGAGCGAGCGGAGCGCAGTCGCTTTGTTCCGCCAGAGCAGGATATAACCCTCTTCGATCTCGAGCCCTCGATTGCAAGCTAGCAATGCTTCCTCGAAACGCCCCAGGCCAATTAGGGTTGCAGCTTGAATGTTCCACAGTTCGTGGTTCCGCGGCTCGATAGCAAGGCCTTCCTTGCAGCTGACCAACGTCTCCTCATAACGGCCGATTTTGTGAAGAATGATCGCTTTGTGCTGCCATACGTCAACATCACGCTTGTTGATTTGAAGAGCCGTGTCGCAACATTTGAGCGCTAACTCGTATTTCCCTCTCTGATCACAACCAACGGCCATGTCCCGCAGCTGGTAGTAACTAGATGGCCGTTTTGCTTGCAGGGTTAAGAATCGCTCGAGGCAAGCATCTGCTTCTTCAATGTGCCCGAGCTTCTCTAGAACGATCGATTTGTTCTTCCAGAGCCCCGGGTTATCAGGATCTGTCTTCAGACCGTCCTCAATTCGCACAAGCGCTTCATCGAGCCGACCTAAGCGGCACAGTTCTCCGCTGTAATTCACCAAGACGGTAACTTCGCCCGGAGAGATGGTCAGGGCACGTTCGTAACACTTGCAAGCTTCCGTGGGATATCCCATCTGCGACAAAGCCAATCCTTTGTCGTTCCAATCGCCAACACTCGTTTCTAGCGGTTTCGCTTCAACAGGTGCCCTGCTCATAGTCACTTGAGAATAAATCGTCTCAAGCAAGCTCCTTACCTCCCGAAAATCTCTCGGGCGCTCATCAGGGTTAGGATGTACACAGCGCAGGATGATGCGACGCAAGTCGATCGGAAATCGTTCTGCGGCATCGCTCTGGGTAATGTGTGAATAAGCCACGTACCCGACTGGCGCCAAATCCTTCGTCAACATTTCGTACAGCATGATTCCAAATGAATAGATATCGGTTCGCGTGTCCAATCGCGCTGCAATTTGAAATTGTTCCGGAGCCATGTATTGCGGAGTCCCTGCTACGCCCGTGAGCTGTGAATCAATCTCAGGACTGAGTCCAGGTAAACCTAGTGTTTTGTCTCCGACATCTCTAAAAATGCGAGACAATCCCCAATCCGAGATTTTCAGACTCCGATTGTCTGCAGTCAGGAGACAATTCGATGGCTTGACGTCCCGATGTACAAGGCCCATTTTCCGGTGCGCGTGGAGCATACCGTCGCAAAACTGAAGAGATAGCCACAGAGCAGCGTCGACGGACAATGGCCCAGAACGCAAAAGGTCTCCAAGGTTATAGGGACAATACTCAAGCCAAAGGCAAGGAAAACCTTCTACCTCTACGACTGCTCTTGCCTGAATAATGTTGGGGTGGCGGTCGAGCATGATCCAATGCAGGCATTCCCGCTCGAAGCGCTCGCGATCTTCGTCACTCCACAAAAATCTTGCCTGCAAAGTCTTCAGTGCCGAACGGTCTGCGTCCACGAACTGACCGTGCTCGTTGAACGCGGGTAGTCCTCCCGGCCACTCTTCAACAACGTAGACTGCTCCGAACCCACCCTTCTTAACTTCCAACACCCAAAAGGCAAGTTCGAGTTCTGGTGCGTGCACCAACTGGTTTATCGGAAATTCATTCCGTCCGGGGGGAAGCGGTGGCAATGACAACAAAACCCGACGAACTTCTGAAGATGCTGGGTTCACATTCAGGGCGCGAACATATGCCTGACGAGCGGCTTCGATCTTGCCAGCACTCTGAAGAGCTTGTCCGAGATTGAAATGCGCTTCGGAATCATTCGGGTGGAAAAGCGCAGCACGCCCTAGTGCCTCGATCGCGTCCGCAAGTTTCGATTGAGCGAGTGCTCTTAGGCCCTTGTCCCGGTATCCCTGGTATTCGGCCTCGTAATCCATGTTCGACGCGTCGGTCGCCCTTTTTCCCTGCAACCCGTTTTCTACCCTGGTTGACCCCGATTATGCACGCAACTTGCACCCAAGTTTTACTCAACGTTTCCCAAGGGTGCAACTTTGGGTGCAATGGGTTGCCCTACTTTTTCTCCAGCTTCTCTTTCAGGTGCTTCGCACACGCCTCAGCCGTAGTCTGGTCTCCGTGCAAAGTATTCTTCTTGTTCACGGCATAGGCAAAGATCACGGCTCCGGTTTTTTGGTCAACCATCTGTATGCTCGCGGCGTTATCCGCATGAATTTGACCAAAGACCAGCATCTTCATCGCTCCTGGCTTCTTTTCCTCCGACGTACCTGTAATCACGTAGGCTGCTCGCGCTTGGTCGGCTACGACGGTCAGGGGAACTTTCTTTTTCTCGAAAGCAGCCGCGAGATAGGTTTCAAAGCCGTTGATCGGTGCAATAAAGACAGAGTTAGGCAAGACTTCGACTGCGGATGCGGGAGCGGTTGAAACCGGGGCGGAATCCTGCTTCGCGGTCGGTGACTGAGGTGTTGTCGGAGCTTGAGTTTGGGCGGCAGCCTGAGCAGCTTTCTGGGCGGGGACGGCTCTGCAAATTTGATCCCCTATCACTTTTTCGTCTGCCTGAATGGGTGTAGTTGACCCGTTAAGGGCGCGGCATTGAATTGTTGTGTTTGTTTTGGGGGCAGCAGCATCCTGCCCGAACGTGGAGATTGCCAGCAAGCAAGCACAGAAAGCTAGTTGAACGGCTTTTTTCATTGTCTAAGCTCCTTTCACTCTATGATCTGGCCGGACTCACTCTTCTGTCACTCCCATGTCATTCGGGACGTTCTGGCCGAGTTAACTGTCCTTTGGGGTAGGTGTTGTATTTCTGAAGTGGGCTGACCTTCCAAATCGAACATTGGCGTTTCGCGACACTGGATGGCCCATGAGAACGACAACATGAGCTCTCGCTACGGGAGTTCTTCTCGAAGACGTCCAATACCGTGAGGAATGCGGCGAGAAAGTAGGCCTCGGTTTCAACCTGCCCATGCCGAAGCCCGTCCTGTTTGGGCTACGTGGGCTACAAAATGAGGAAAATGTAGTCGCAGCGTCACGCCACTTAACTCCAATTTGCAGAGGGAAATGGAGATCGTTGGACGAGGACATTTGAACCACCGATCTCTTGGCACACAACCAGGATGTCGTCGGCACTTTTCTTCGCTGTAAGTTGTTGGCCCAGTTTCTACTTGCGCCGAACAAGATATTACGACGCCAGTCAAATCGGTTTATCATTTTGGTAGGGGCGGTGGGAATCGGAATCGAACCCCTACATTCTAGTGGAGTTGGACAGTCTGCCCACAGGTTTCCCACAGCTTCTCCACGCTCCTGCGACTGCTAAATGCTATCGGCGTACAGTTCGCCTAGCGTTATGTCAAATGCAGCGGCCAAGCCAGAAAAGCACACTAGAAAGTAATTCCAGGTCTCTGCATTGCCCTTCACCTTGAACCATGCAGCCGGGGCGCAAAGCAACACGGCTCGTCTGATGTCGCTGCCTTCCTTGAGGCCTCGCGTCGTGTCGGCAAGCAGGTGAAGAAAGTACCGAGTCATTTGGGAATCTTCCATCCCGTAGCTTAGCGGCTTCGTATCCTTCACCTCGATGTAGATGCGGTTCTGGCCTGACAGCGTTGAGCGAAGCACTATGTCAGGAATCATGTTGCCAATCACGTCTTGCATAAAGTTCGGATGCAAATTGAACGCATTGGTATCGTGAAGCACAGTTGGTCTGTGCTGTCCAAGCAAGGTGGCCAGATTCTTCGCGTCTGAAGTTGAGTTCTTAATCTCCAGCCCGGCAGGGCCATCTTTGAGTCTGTCCAGAATGCGCGCTTCGATCTCTTTTTCCCTCTGTGTCATGTTTCCTCTCGGCCCACGGCTTCCGCTCCGCTGCGAATCCAGCGGTAATTGGTCGTCATGGTTATTACCAGAAGGCTGCTATACCCCCACCGAAGCCGCCCGTCTCCGAAATCCCGTGCTATACAGGAAGCTCTTCTCTTTGAAGGAGAACTTCCGTGGACCATTCCATTGTTGGGGTTTTCAAGGGCCGCGTCCTAAGATTTCTGGCCACACTTGCCTTAGCTTCCATCACAGCCCGGGCTCAATCAGTATCTCCGACCTTGAAGTGGCAGCCGGTCATCGAGAATACTTCGATTGATACAGACCAAGTGTTTCCTGCAGAAATTCTTGCCTTGGCTACTCGCCACCCACAGAACGTGCCACCGAGGTATCTGGGTGACCCAAACGGTGTACTCGGCATTTCTCTTGTGAGTTCTGCTCCTGATGTAAAGGTGCGCGTGTCTGTGAAGGTTGACAGGCTGGCAGAAGAAAGCAGTTTCGAGGCGACGATCCCCGAGGCCAATCAACCATACGAGATTTGGCCAACGATCCGCTTTGACACTCGGGTGTTGGCAAGAATACGAGAATCGTTTCCGACCACGGCCCTCTTCACCGTATCCGTCAACGGTGTGCTTCTTCCCGAGCAAAGCCGAACAATTCAAGTTAGGTCTGTCAACGATGTCCCCTATGCCCAACTGACTAGGGACAAGCATTTGCGAGATTTGAGTCCCCTTTTCGCAGCCTTCGTCGATGAAAGCCATCCGCAGATAGACCGTTTTCTGCACGAAGCCTTGCAGGTAAACGTCGTTCAACATTTTAGTGGCTATCAAGGCTCACCGCAGGACGTAACCCGCGAAGTTTTTGCCATTTGGAATGTCCTGCAACGACTGGACGTGAAGTATTCAAGCATCACCACGCCGTCTGGCCAATCCCAAACTGTACTGAGCCAGCATGTCCGGTTTCTTGATGAAGCGGTACAGAACACACAAGCCAACTGTGTAGACGGCAGCGTGCTCTTCGCTTCGATTCTGTACAAACTTGGCATCTACCCGATTCTTGTCAAACTGCCTGGTCATATGTTCCTCGGTTTTTATACTGATGGGCAGCGCCAGCAAATCTCCTTTCTCGAAACGACGATGATTGGAAATCCTGGCCTCAGCAGTCTTCAACGAAGCTGGAAATTCAAGACCGCTGACGGCTACCTATCCAGTGAATCCTACAAGCAATTCCAAAATGCTCTGAACGCCGGGAATGGGGAATTTCAGAAAGCCGCAGCGCAATTCAAAGCCAAAGCACCGGGCTATCTGCTAATAGACATCCAGGCTGCACGTCGTGCGGGCATATCAGCTATAGGGCGTTTCTAAATGAGTGCCGCGAGTGGTAGAAACTTGCGCGATTCGAGAAAGATGGGAAAGTGGAAAGACGAAGTGTTCAATGCGTTCAAGGGGATTGCCGACCTGACGAAGAAGTACGACGTGCCGCAGTCGCTCATTCGCAAGGCAAACGCTTTGCAGAGGGAATTTGAAATGAAAGTGCCAGAGCCGAAGCATGGCACGAGGGATACATTCGCGGCTACAAAGAGGGACAGCAAAGCCAAGTGAAGTCCTGAAATTAGCTGGAGGTTCCGCCAAATGCACAATTGGAAAGACACACATTTTTGGAAGGAGTGGTTGCAGTCTAAACTTTTGCGGTTAAGACATTTGTGGCGACAAAAGTAAGCGGTTCCATGAGCAACGTGCGTCAGCCTTAAGGATGAACAAAACAAACCAGCCGAACCGGCAGATGCATTAAGCGATACTGAGATCGAACGCCTCATCGCATCTTCAACGTTACCAGCGAATCTTTCCATGCATCTTCTTGGCTTCCAAAGTAAAGAAGATGCGGAAAACTCGCAGATATTCTGGGATCGTTCTTACGGTTGTTCGGCACCTTTCTCAACCTTGAAAGATTGGATGCCGTTACCGTCGCCTATGATTACGATACTGCGCTTAAAGAGGTTGATAGAGGAACGGTCTGCCAGGAACTGACGGCCACAAACGACACATTCGCCAGAGGTGTGAGCATGGCCGGGCGAGTCTTGCGGGAAGGTCAAGTGAAATGTCACTTAGTTGTTGCAGCCGACCCGATGAACTATCTCCTACAGCCGAGCAACACCAACTACAAGTTGGCCATTGGTCTTTTGGCGCATGAGGCCGCACACGTCCACGATTTACGGACACAAGATCGCGCTTTTCCCAATGTCCTCATGGAGTACCGTTGCGGATATAGGGAAGCCAAGTTCCTTGAGATCGCACACGGCTGTTGGGATGAATATGCGGCTTGCAGGCTGTCTGCTCAATTTGAGTTTGAAGATCAGTTGAATTGGTTTGAGGATACGTTTTGTTCGTGTGCCGAGGAGGTGAAGGAACGGTCAAACAAGCACATTCAGCAATATCGTTGGCACGGCGATCTCAATAAATTGGTGCCGCAGGTAGTCGCCGAATACGGTCCTGTTCTCAAATATGCGGGATACCTTCTTGGCCACCTCGACGGTTTGGGGCTTTCCATCGAGAAGGATGCCCCGAAAGCAAATGAGCTTGTGAATCGTAAGAGGTATTTCACGCCGATCTTTGAAGAACTTGTTGCCTGCTTGAAGTCCATGTGGGCCACTTACGGCAATTGGCCTGGACTGCAAGTTTTCGATCCGCTCAAAGACGTTGCGGACAAACTGTTGCGAGCGGGCGGTATTGAGATCGAAGAGCGTCCTGACGGTGGTGCTCACGTCAACGTCCCTTTTAGCCCGGAAACGATGCCGCGCTTCTGAGCAATACAATAGCAACTACTGCTAAGAAATAAAGCTTTTTGTCCCGGCCGTGCTTTTTTTCCTCCCGGCTTGAACGTTATCGGGCGAGGCATCCGCCACTTTGCTTGGAGACCGCAAGGGGATTGAGAAGCAGACAACGACGTGGGATAAGACCATCATCGACCGCAGTAGCGATTTGAAGAATTGGGTTGTTGTTGAAGGAGTGAAGGGACGACATGAATGCAAGGACCACTAGAGTGGCGTATTGGTTGATCGCGATAGCCCTCCTTTTTGTTTCAGGGTGGTTTTTGAACATCGCGATGTACAACTGGTGGGCAGCGGGATTTCCTCACAATGAATATAGTCACGCCTATGCTTCACGAGGAAACATTTTCTCCGTCTTGGCCATCATGCTTTTTGCAGCGTTCGTATCGGTGGTCGTCGCTATTCTTCGTGCGAGTAAAAAGCGACGCATGGCGAAGACTTGACCCTAGACACGCTGGTGCTTCTTCCCGGTCTCGATGGCACCGGCACGCTCTTCACAGATTTAATTTCTGAGCTTCCGCCAACGCTGACCGTGAAGATCGCCAGGTACCCGACACAGCGATTCCTTTCCTACTCTGAACTTGTTCCTTGCGTGCAGGAGTTAGTCCCAAACAGCAGTCCATTTCTTCTCGTGGCTGAGTCCTTCTCGACTCCGTTGGCCGCAAAACTTGCGGCTACACGCCCACCGAATCTGGCGGGACTGATCATGTGCGCCGGGTTCGTTACAAATCCTGTAGGAAGCTGGTCGTTGCTGGTGAGAGTGCTGGCAAGACCTTTGCTGTTTCGGCTTTCAATACCGGACTTAGTGTTCGAGCACTTCCTCATCGGAGCGAGCCCGCCTAATGCTCTTGAAGCCGGTGTCCGTCAAGCCTTACGGCTTGTGAATCCGGGGGTTCTGGCCAGGCGGGTCCGCGCGGTTCTGGGCTGCGATGCGAGAGAAGATCTAGCCCGAACGGAGATCCCCATCATGTACATCCAAGCCGAAGGCGACCGCTTGGTGCGGCAGGAATGCTTTAGAGAGGCATCGCCACAGTCCATTCGTCTTGCCGGGGGAACCACCAATTCATTATCAGTGCGTAGTAAAACACCATCCAACCTGAGGCAAATAAGCGCAATTCCCAACCTTTGAGGGCAAGATAGTCTCTCTCTGAAATGTAC
>WNFW01002778.1_pt1 | contig 12032 bp, 15 predicted proteins | sample 5400131 | NCBI WGS metagenome assembly WNFW01 (sample SAMN13153362, study PRJNA577476) | soil metagenome | isolation source: 20 cm soil or saprolite under grassland replicate 1 | place: USA:California | collected 2016-06-15
CTACGCGAGTGAAGTCCTCGCCGTCGAGTCCGTTGACATGAGCGTGCGCCGCGGCGACGTCTATGGGTTTTAGGGGTTACAGAAGGTGGGCCGAGAGCGGCGCGTAAGCCGGGTTCTATCGGGGTGAGTTCGCTTCTCGTCTATGAATACGAAACGACATCCAACGACACGGCCTGATCGACAGCGACTGTTCCTTAATTGTTCCCTGAGGAACGCTGACCTACGTGTCGCACATGGCCAGTGTCGCGTCGAGCCGTCTCGTGGAAGAGGACTCACGATCCCGAACCGGCACAACGGTGTGTCCTTCCGTATCCCGGCGGTTCCTTCCGTGTCCTCCTGTACTCAATCGCCGAGCTCGTCGTGTCCTCTCGTGTCCTCCTGTGTCCTTTCGGTTCCGGAATTGTGTGACACAGCTGTGACCTCCACCGAGCTCAGCGCCTGAGCATCATCGCCGGGAATAACCCGCCGTTTGGCGCCGTGGGAGTGGGCCGTAGTTTCCGTAACGCGAACCATGGGATTCTGATCGTCTGCGACCCGATAAGGCTCTAGCCGAGAATCGGGATTGTGACGTTCAATTTCACTGACCACGGGTTTCGGTGAATCGCCCTGAGTTTCTTGGAGACTTCCCCGTTTGGTTTCAAGCCACGACGGACGTCGCGCGCTCCCGATAGTAGGTCGTCTCGAACTCTGCTGGTGGCACATACCCGATGGAGCTGTTGAGGTGGCGCTGGTTGTACCACTCGACCCAGCGGGCAGTGGCCAGCTCGAGCTGCTCGACTGACCGCCACGGACCTCGCTTGCGGATGAGCTCGGTCTTGTAGGCGTTCGGTGTAGCGAATGGCGAGGTACTGGACGCTGCGGTCGGAGTGATGGACCAGGCCCTTGAGGTCCCTCGTGCCTCGTGACCCGATCGCCATCTCCAGGGCGTCGAGGGCGAGGTCTGCACGCAGAGTTGTCGAGACCTTCCAACCAACGATGTAGCGACTGAAGACGTCGGTGACGAAAGCCGTGTAGACGACACCCAGGTGCTGACGTAGGTGAGGTCGGCGACCCACAGCCGATTGGGGGCTGTCGCATTGAAGTCGCGGTCGACCAGATCGGCCGGCCGTGAGCCGACCGAGGACGGAATCGTGGTCCGCAAGGTCTTGCCGCGAACCGCCCCTTCGAGTTCGAGTTCAGCCATCAGGCGACCCACACGGTCACGACCAACCTCGACGCTCTCGCGGCGCAGCTGCTTCCAGACCTTCTCGGTGCCGTAGACGTCGAAGTTCTTTTGGTGGACCCGAGCGATCTCAACCTTGAGTTCGCCATCGCGCACCTGCCGCGCGGATGCCGGCCGCGAGAGCGCCGCGTAATAAGTAGGCGGGGCGACCTGCAGCGTGTCGCAGATCGGCTCGACCCCCGAACCTTTCCCGATGTTCGTTGATGAAGCTCACTACTTCGGCGGTCGAGGGTCGAGCTCCCCCGCGAAGAAAGCTGACGCCGCCTTCAGGATCTCGTTGGCTCGGCGGAGCTCGCGAACCTCCTTCTCCAGTGGACTAGCTTGCTTGGTTCTTGACGGTCACAGCGGAAGAAGCAGGATCGTCTAGCAGCTTGTCCAGGGTGATCGGCAGCTCGCGGATGCGTTTGCCCGTCGCGTTGAATACGGCGTTCGCGATCGCGGCCGATACACCGGTGATCCCGATCTCTCCGATGCCGTGCGCGCCCACGGCCGTGTGGTCGTCTGGGATATCGGTATAGATGATGTCGATGTGCGGCACGTCGAGGTGCACGGGCACGTGATACTCGGCAAGCGACGGATTGACGATGCGCCCGGAGCGCTCGTCGAACAACGTCTCCTCCATTAGCGCCGCGCCGATACCCATAATGATCCCGCCGCGAAACTGGCTGCTGGCCGTTTTCGCGTTCAGGATGCGACCGCAGTCGAACGAGCCAAGCCAGCGCGAAATGCGCACCTCGCCCGTCTGCTCATGGACGCGGAGCTCGCAAAAGTGCATGCCATAGGAGTGCATCGAGTACTTCATCGTCTCGAATGGCAACCCACTCTCGGCTTGCGCCTCGATCCACGCGCGACCATGGCGCTTCAGGATTGCGCCATAGGTTTCGCCCTGTCGCCTGTCATCCGTGCGAAACAAGCCCCCGTCACGCGCCTGTAAGCGATTGAAGGCGACGCCGGCCAAGGGCCCGTCCGAGCCGTTCCCGGCCAGTGACAAGATCTCGCGCTGCACCTTCCCGCATGCATCTCGGGTGGCCTGCACGAGGGCCACAGTCTGGTTGGAGGCGCCGGCGGGAGCACTCTTTGGCAGGTTTGTGTCGCCGTACTCGAAGCCCACGTTCTCGACCGGGAGCCCCAGTCGTTCCGCCGCGTGCTGGATCTGGACGGTCGCGGTGCCCATCCCATTTTCCTGGGCGGAGGTTTGCACGAGCGCTGTGCCATCGGCGTTGATACGAACGCGTACTACGGCTGGAAATCGAACGACGTGGTACAGCGCCGCCGCCACGCCCTGGCCGATCACCCACTGGCCGTTACGCTGACTGCGCGGTGGTCGTTGCCGCCAGCCGAATTGCTCCGCGCCACGATCGCAGGCTTCGATGAAGTGGCGGCTGGAAAAGGAGTGCCCAGAGGTTGGGTCTTTACTTGGTTCGTTGATCCGGCGCAGCTCGAGTGGATCGACTCGCAGCTCGTACGCCAACTCGTCAATCGCAGACTCGAGCGCAAAGCTGCCGACTGCTGGTCCAGGGCCGCGCATGGCCGTGTTCGCCACCATATCCAGAGAGACGATCCGTTGGTCGATAAGGATGTGTTCGGCGGTGTAGGAGTGGCGAGTCGAGGCGGTGATCGCATCGGCTTGCGGGCCGTGCTCGACGCTCGGCTGGAGCGCGGTGTGGATCATCGCGCGCAGCCGCCCGTCGGGGTCGGCGCCCAACGCGACGCGTTGTTCGGTTGGAGCTCGGCCACCGACCAGGCGGAACACTGCCTCGCGTGAGAGCGCGAGTTGAACGGGCCGGCCGACCGCCCTCGCCGCAGCTGCGCACAGGATGGTGTTGTCCCAGACATTCCCCTTGCCGCCAAAGCTGCCCCCAACGTGGTGGGCGATGACGCGGACTTTGCCGGGGTCGAGCGAGAAAACCGCGGCTAGGGTATCTCTGACGCCATACACGTACTGCGTGCTGTCGTACAGGGTCAGACCGCCGTGCTCATCCCAGACCGCAATGGCGGCGTGCGGCTCCATCGCGTTGTGGTTGTGACGGGGTGTTCGATAGACATGGTCTACCGCGACCGCTGAGTGCGCCAACTGCGCCTCGGCATGCCCGATCTCGACGTGCGGCGGTTCCCCGAGGACGTCGTAGGGTTTCGTCGCCTCATGCTTCAGTACGTGGAACGACAGTCGGGCGGGCTGGACGTCGTAGTCCACGTGCACCAGCGAAGCCGCGTACTCAGCTTGTTCGAGCGTTTCGGCGACTACGACCGCCACCGGTTGCCCGTTCCAGTAGATCATTGCGTTACCGAGCACGGGGAGGTCGGTGGCGGCCGTGCCCTTGACCTGCTCGCCCGAACTGAAGGGCGGAACTTTCGGCGGTGGCTTCATCGTCGGTGCGTTTTCGTTTGTGATTACGCCGAGCACTCCCGCGGCCTGCTGGGCCGCCGCAGTGTCAATTTGACGGATCCTTCCTTTGGCAATGGTGCTGGTGACGACGGCGGCGTATGCGAGGTTTTTCGGTCTGAATTCGGCGGAAAAGCGCGCCTGGCCGGTGACTTTCGGGCGCCCGTCCACACGGTTGAGCGGTTTGCCGAGGTACGTGTGCGCGTCTCGCAGCGGGTCGGGCGCCTTCTCGCGTATGAACCGCGCTCCTGCGGCTACCGCCCGCACGAGCAGTCTCGAGATGGTACTCATCGTGCGCCTCCGTCATTCGCCAGGCGCTCCAGCACCATGACAATCGTGCGCTTCGCCAGTTCGATCTTGAAGCCGTTATCGCGGAGTGCAACCGCGTGCTGCAACTCAGCCTCAGCAGCCTCTCGGAAGGTCGTTGTCGTCGCCGTCGCCCCTTGCAAGACTCGCTCGGCCTCCGTTGCTCGCCAGGGTTTGTGGGCCACGCCGCCCAAAGCCAGCCGTGCCTGCCCGACGAGACCTCCCTCTACCTGAAGAGCGGCGGCAACCGAGACGAGTGCGAAGGCGTAGCTGGAGCGGTCGCGCACTTTGCGGTAGAGCGAATTGGCGGCGAGTGGCGAAGCCGCCAGTTCTACCGACGTGATCAGTTCGTCCGGCTGCAGGTTGGTGTCGATGTGGGGCGTGTCGCCTGGCAGACGGTGGAAGTCGAGGACCGGGATCCGGCGCGCGCCGCGTGAGCCCTGGACATGCACAGTGGCATCGAGGGCGGCCAACGCCACACACATGTCCGATGGGTGCGTGGCCACGCAGTGCTCGGAGGCCCCCAGCACCGCGTGGATGCGGCTGAACCCGTCGACAGCGTCACAGCCCGCGCCTGGCTGGCGCTTGTTGCAGCGCGCCGCGTCGTCGTAGAAGTAGTAGCAGCGGGTGCGCTGCATCAGGTTGCCGCCGACCGTCGCCATGTTGCGAATCTGCCCGGATGCTCCCAACAGGATGGCTTGCGACAGCACCGGGAAGCGTTCTCGTACAGCCACGTGCTCTGCCACCGCCGTATTCTTCACGCCTGCGCCGATGCGCAGGCCGCCCTCAAGTTCCTCGATATCCGTCGAAACGCGCGTAACATCCACCACCGCGTCGGGCTGCTCGATCCCCTCCCGCATCAGGTCCACCAGGTTGGTGCCGCCAGCCAGGAACTTCGCGCCCGGCGTACGCGCGATCGCACTGAGGGCTCCGCCGACGTTGTCGGCGCTGACGTAGCTGAAGTTCTTCATCCCGCCACCTCCGCCTCGAACGCATGATGGACGGCCTCAACGATGCCGTTGTAGGCGCCGCACCGGCACAGGTTGCCGCTCAGGCGTTCGCGAATCTCCTCCGTGGACCACTCAGGAGTTCCGGACGGCCGAGGGGCGGTGACCGCGCTGGGCACGCCTCGTTGGAACTCGCGCAGCATGCCGACCGCCGAGCACAGTTGCCCCGGCGTGCAGTAGCCGCATTGAAAACCGTCCTGCTCGATGAAGGCTGCCTGCAATGGGTGCAGGACATCGCTGTTCGCCAAGCCCTCGACGGTCATCACCTCGCGGCCGTGCGCCTGCACCGCCAGGGTCAGGCAGGCGTTTACACGCTCACCGTCCAACAACACGGTACAGGCGCCGCATGCGCCCTGGTTGCAGCCCTTCTTCGGGCCTGTCACGTCCAGGCGCTCGCGCACGACGTCCAGCAAGGACACGCGCGGCTCGAGGAGCAATTCGTGTCGCGCCCCGTTCACGACCAGGCTGACGGTCAGTTCCGTTTCCACCATGCTCCGTTCCTCCCCATGCACTTCACGGGCCGCGAATTGTTGGTACGAAAGGCGCGAGACAAATGCCGTCTGCAGCACGCGCGGATGACGGCGCATGTCCTCCCAGGGTGCGGAGCCAGAGCGGGTCGTGCCGCCTCACCTCGGGGGAGATCGCGGCTCACCAGGACCACAGTCGCGCCGCGCCGCGCCAGCGCGTCGGCGGTCGCGGAGCCGAGACCAGCGCGATGGCGTACGTTCATTTCACTTCGCCCATCCTGTAAGGAGATTGGGGGTCCGTTTCGCCGGATTGGGATTTGAGCTCGGTCGGCCGCAGGCGGGACGGCCACCAGTTCCATCGACCTAGCAGGACCGCGGTTGACGGAATGAGAAGGGTGCGTACGAGGAACGTGTCGAGCAGAATGCCGGCCGCGATGCCGAATCCGATTTGCTGGACCTGGCTTCCACCGGCGACGGTCAGGACCAGGAACGTCCCGGCGAGCACCATCCCGGCCGAGGTCACCGTGGTGCCCGTAGCGTTGATCGCCCGCTTCACTGCAGGGCCCAGCGCGGAGGAGTGCGCCTCTTCACGAATCCGCGTCATGACCAAAATGTTGTAGTCCTCACCCAGTGCCATAAGGAAGACGAACATCAGGAAGGGAAGCAGGAAATTCAGCCCCCCCTGCCCTCCGATCGTCACGAACACCAGCACCGCTAGACCGAGTGACGCCAGGTAGGAGATGCCGACACTCGCCAGCAGGTACAGGGGTGCAACGAGACTCCGAAGCACGATAGCCAGAAGGACCCCGATGACCAGCAAAACGATCGGCACGATGTGGACCAGGTCAGAGTCCGACGCGGTGGCGATGTCATAGTCGAAGGCGGCCTGGCCCGCCACACCGGAGGCGGTGGCCCCCGACGCGGAGGCAGCTGCGTTCACCGCCGATCGAGCAGCGGGCATGGCCCGCATGGCGGCGGTGCTTGTAGGGTCGCCAGCTTTGAGCGTCGTGTAAAACAACACCGTCTGGCCATCGGGAGTGATGAACTGTGCCGTCGAGCGATACGCGTTGTACAGGCTGGGCGACACAGTTGAGTTCGCTGGCGGAGTGATCGGAAGGGCTTGTGGTGGACCCAGCGCCGCGTACAACTCGGAGAGCTGCGCTTCAGTCAAATGCGTTCCATTGGGATCCAGCGGGCCATCGACACTGGCAAACACCGAACTGCCGCTGAGGCTGTCACCCGCCGCTCGCAGGACCGACGGATTTTTCCAAACCGACGTGGGATACCTAAGGATGAGGTCAGTGGGGTTGGACTGTGCCATCGGAAAGTGCGCGCTGAGGGTGGCAGCACCTTGCGACGACTGGCTGCTCGTCGAGGCTGAGACGCCACTGGCGAAACCCGTCGGCGAATAGGACAGGGCTCCAAGGGCGAGCAATCCGAAGAGGAGCAGACCGACGGCCAAGACTGGCGCTGGGCGCTGAACGATCCGCCCAGCCAACGTTCCCCACAGCCCGATCCTCCGCTCGCCGGGTCGCACGCTAGTCGGCCAGAAGGCGGCGCTCCCGAAGATGGCCAACAAGGCCGGAAGGAGCGTCACCCCGGCCAGAAGCATGAGACCGATTCCGATGGCGAGGGCCGGTCCGAGTCCATGGTAGAAGCCAAAGGTTGCGAAGAGCAGACACAACAGTGCCGCTATGACCGTGCCGGCCGAGAATGTGATGGTCTCACCGACGCGAGCAACGCTATCGATGATTGCGTCATGTGAGCTGAGTCCGCCCCGCATTTCTTCCCGGACTCGAAAAACGAGAAACAGACCGTAGTCGGTGCCCGCGCCGAGCAAGAGCACGGTGAGCAAGATGGCCGTGATCGGCGAAATTTGAAGGCCGACCAGGCTGTGTAACTCCGCAATCACCGGCTGGCTGAGCGTGAGGACGAGGCCCGCGGGAAGGAGTGTCAGGAATGGTGCAAGAAGCGATCGATAGATGACGAGCAGTAGGACGATGATGAAAAGGACCGACAGCAACTCGGTGAGGCTAAACGTGCTCTGATTGCTTTGCGACTGGTCATAGAGCGTGGCAACCTCTCCTGTGAGGGCCAGCTGCAGCCCAGCAGGCGCGTTGACCTGGTTAAACGTGGCGCGAATATTCGGGACATACGGCTTTGAGCCAGGGCCAGCTGCCTGCGCATCGCCTTTCAAAATGAGAAGAGCCTTGCGAGCCTGTCCATCGTTGGAGACACCCTGATCCACAACCCGGAGCACCCCATCGACCTTGGCTACAGCCATCTCGACTCGCGTGATGGCGGCCTGGTCGTCGGCGGAGAGCCGACCTTCGGACCGACTCGCCACAATGACGGCGGTCGGAAGGTCCCCCTGCTGGAAAGAGCTTGCGAGCTGCGCTGCGCGAAGACTGGGGGAGTTCGCCGGAAGAAAGGACAGATTGTTGCTGTCGGTCAGGCTCGACAGCGACGGCAGGGTCAGCATGGCGACCAGGGTGACCAGGAGCCAACTGAGCACGATCAGAAATCGGAATCGCACCGCGAACCGGCCAAGCCAACGAAAGAGTGAAGAGCGCGGCGCGCCCCTGGTGGCGCCGGCTGTGACAGGTTCCTCTGGGTTCGCAGGCTTTGGCATCACGCCCTCCTTAGGGCTGCACACTCAAGGTCGCGGAGGCGACGGCGACGGGGTTGACGGAGGCGGTGACGTCGCGCGAAGTCGCGCACCGAGCGATGAAGGCGGGCCTCTTGTCGACCATGGCGTTCCAGATGGTCCGCGACTCGTCCTAGCCGGGTTCGCCGGCGGTCAGCACATCGCCGCTGAACGAACGCGTGAGCTCTTTGGCCAGGGCTGACGCCGAGCGCTGATCTAGGACCGCTTCTGACATTGGGCGGCCAATTCCTCCAGTGCCGCCAGTTATCACTACGGTCTTGCCTCTCAAAAGATGGTTTTCCATAGCGGTCCCTCCAGTGATTGCCCCCTCACAGCTGTGCGGGTCTGGTGCAATCCATCACCTACTATAAATGAACTTATCAATGAATCTTTCAAGTATTCTCGCTCCGTGACTGCAATGTCTTCTCCTCCTGGCGTGGCGCCCGCGAAGCTGGTCGAACGGGCATACGACTTCATCGGTGCGATGGGTCGTTGGTCACAGACTCTCCTCGGAGATCTGGACCTAACCGAAGCTCTGGCCGACGTAATCTGGTGTCTGGGGGGTCCGAAGCAGCCAATTTCACAGCGGGCGCTTGCTGGGCGGCTGCACTGCGATCCTTCGAACGTCAGCTACCTCGTCGACCGACTTGAGGAACGCGGGCTTATCAAACGACGGATCGACACTTCCGACCATCGGATCAACATCGTCAGCCTGAGCGCGGCCGGCCTGCGGATTCGTAACGAGATCGTGCGAGCGGCCACCACCAACTCACCGCTGGCCCGACTCTCCCGCAACGATCAGAGGCGTCTTTACGAGTTACTGGCGAAGACGATCAAGCCGGGCACGTCCAGCGTGCGGTAGAACTCCGATGCGCACGGATCGAGGTCATTCGGCATACCCTGCTTGAGGGAGTAGGTGCGCGAGATCCTGGGCAATGGTGGCCTCCACGAAACCTGGGGCTCGGTCGCCGGAAGGTATCGTCGGCAGGGGCCTCCTTCATACGTGTGGATTGCTCCCATCTGCTCCGCTTGTCGTTGCGGCCTGGGTCGCTGGCTGGTTGTACGAACTCAAGCCAGCCAGCGAGTAACGATGCTCAGAGTGCGAAGGCGTTCCCGCCGTTGGCCATGATCGTTTGACCAGTGATCCAGCCGGCGTCGTCGGCGGCGAGCAGGAAGACGCTGCCCGCGATATCGGCCGGCTCTGCCTCTCGGTGAATGACCTGGCGGCCGAGCTGGCCTTCACGATGGCCTCAGGGAGGCCCTCGCTCATCGCAGTCCTTGTCAGCGAAGCTAGTACCACGTTGATCGTGATCCCCTCATCGCCGAGCGTTGCCGCGAGCGCACGGGTAAAGCCGACCACGCCCATCTTGGCTGTGCGGTAGGCAATCGAGACAGGGCTCGCGATTGCGACCGTCGCCGAGCCGACATTGATGACTCGACCCCAACCGCGTCCGCGCATGAGCGGCAGAAAGGCTTTGCACATGAGCATGGGGCCGTTGAGGTCCACGGCCATGACCCGTTGCCAGAGGTTGTAATCGAGGTCATCCCAGGTGGCTGCCTCGAACATCCCTGCGTTATTGACCAGGATGTCGACGCGACCCAGTTCAGCCTTGACGCGATCGCGCGCAGCTGCAATCGATGACGGATCGCTGACATCGAGCGCCACGGTCAAAGCCGGACGGCCGATCTTGGCGATGCGGTCAGTCGTCTCGCTCACATCGTCGACGTGGCCGCCCAGGACAACTTGGGCTCCGCGCTCGGCGAGACCCGTGGCAATGGCTTGGCCGATGCCGCGCGAGGCTCCAGTTACCAGCGCAACGCGCCCGGCGTGCGTTTCAGAATTGATGGTTGCCATCGGTTACTTCTCCCTGTTGTTGCGTGATTCGCGGCAGCCCCATCGGATGGCTGCGTCCATGCGGTCGGCTTGGGCGGCGGCCGCTTCGCATGCCCACACGAACCGGATCAACTCGGCCAGCTGGTAGTCCAGCCGCCCTGCGGCCTGCTCAGATTCGCCGACTGCGAAAGATCCGACAGGCGGCTTCATCGAATAGGCGTCCCTCATTGGACCGTTCATGTCGCACTCCTTTGTATGGTCGCGACCGGGCCCTCAGGAGGCGACGGCCGGCTTTAGCACCTCTTGACACCACTGGCGGAAGCTGGTTGGCGTCGAGTTCTCCTTCGTTCGCTTGACGCCGTTGTCCAGGCCTTCGTTCTTCGCCCAAGCCATGTCCGTGTTCCCCTGTGCCATTGCATCCGACATGCCAGAGCTCACAAAGCGGGCCTTGAAGGCTTCAAACGTGATCTGCTGGAAGCGAACCTGTTTGCCGATCACGTCGGAGATGATCTCGGCCATGTCGTTGAAGGACAGATCTTCGGGACCGAGAAGCGGGACTTCACTGACGCCGCTCCAACTTGCGTCGAGCAGTAGGCGCGAGGCTGCTGCTGCGATGTCACGGGTAGCGACGCTCGGCCGCCTGCCGTCGCCCGCGATCGGCGAAAAGAACATGCCCTGGTTCTTGATTGACGCGGCCTGGCGAAGAATGTTGTCCATGAACGAGGGGTTGGTTAGAGCTCGGTAGGCCACTCCGCTGCTTGCGATGAGGTCGTCCATCGCCAGTGAGGCTGTGACGTAGCCGGCCTTGTCTGCCCAGGGCGTCCCCCGGCCGAGCGCAGAGACGCCGACGACTCGCCGGACACCCTGACTCCTAAAGGCCGCGCTGGCGGGTCGTGCGAAATCGACGTAGGCGGCTTCGACCGAGAGCGCCCGAGGGTTCGGCGGTAAGAGCCAGAACACCGCATCGGCGCCCGCGAACGCCTTCTCAACGACCGCGGCGTCGCCGTGCGACCCCTCCATGACCTCCACGCGCTGCCGGGCGTCGGCGCTCAGGGCTGACGGGTCGCGGACGAGTACGCGGAGCTTTTCCTTGCTATCGAGCAGGTGGTCGAGCACCTGACGGCCGATCTGGCCGGTCGGGGTGGTGATGACGATCATGGCGGACCTCCTTTGCCCTCCATCACGCCTGACTATAGCAATGCTACCCTATCGACTTTAGTAGCGCTAGTCAAGCCTGCTATCATTCCGCCGTGGCCGCCCGAACGCGAACTCCCCAAACGAGAACCGTCCAGATCCGGATCATCGAAGCCGCGGCCGCGCTCCTTGCCAAATCCGTAGACGGTGATATCTCCACTCGGGAGATCTGCGATGCCGCCGGGGTGACGGCGCCAACGCTCTATCACTACTTCCGCGACAAGGAGAGCCTGCTCCGCACTGTCGTCGACTTCGGCTGGACAGACTTCCTCCAAAGCAAGCGCACCGTGGCTGTCGTCGTCCACGACCACATTGGCGACGACATTCGAGCCGGCTGGTACAACCACATCGAGTTCGCGCAGAAGAATCCAAACTTCTACAGACTGATGTGGGCGCCTGGAGTCGCCCCAAACAGCCTGGCTCTGGCCGAGGCGCACCGGATGTTGTATGACCGCATGAAGCTTGGTGCGTCGAGGGGACAACTCCGCGTCTCTCCGGCCATGGCAGCGCGGATCGTGATGTCGGCAACCGTCGGAGCGGCCTTGGCGTTGATCACGCAGCCGGAGCACTACACCGACGATTCCTTCTCAAAACAGCTGCTCGAAGCTGTGATTGCTTTCGTCACGGTGGGCGCGGCGACTAATGGCCAGGGGCGTTCTCGGCGAGCCGCGCCGCAGTCCACCACGATTGCCTCGGTCGCAGCAACCCTGAGCAGCAAGCTCGAGTCAGAAGCAAACCCGCTCACGCCAGCCGAGCGACAGCTATTGCAGCAATGGCTCACGGCGCTGGCAGACGCGGCAACTCCGTAACTGCAGCGACTGCCGCTGATAACTGCGCCCATCTGGTCGGAGTACGACCTATTCAGTTGGCGTGGATTAGCGCAGCATTGGGTTCTCGAAGCCAGTTGACGCACGGTCCCGGCCGTGCGTCGTTAGGCACCGCGTTGGGGCACAGAAGGTTGGCCAGCGACTT
>WNFW01002961.1_pt1 | contig 12032 bp, 12 predicted proteins | sample 5400131 | NCBI WGS metagenome assembly WNFW01 (sample SAMN13153362, study PRJNA577476) | soil metagenome | isolation source: 20 cm soil or saprolite under grassland replicate 1 | place: USA:California | collected 2016-06-15
ACCGAGCGTGCGTTGCAGCGAGCGGGTGTGAAGTTCCAGGCGGCGATGGAGCTCGACCACACGGAGGCGATCAAACAAGGTGTGATGGCGGGCCTTGGTGTCTCCCTCGTCTCCATATACGCGGTCCAGGGCGAGATCGCCACGGGGCGTCTATGTGCGCTCCGACTGCGCGGCGTGCGCATCCAGCGGCACTTCCACGTGATTCATCACGAGGCGCGACGTGTGACGGCGAGCGCGAGAGCCTTCATGGAACTTATGGAGCAGACGGCGCGCGTACCGCGAACCAAGCGTAGGCGCGCGTGACACGTTTCGTAACAACTTCCTGCAACGGTGTGGAATCGGTGTGGAGTTTGACGTTGTTTGGCACGATTTGGCGCGGTAGGAGCTTATAAGGGTTCGAATCCCTGACGGCTCACCAGTTACTACGCCGAGTTAGCCTTTCACGTCCCGACCTGAACCGCCAAAGGTCATCCCAGCGATCCGAAGACGCAAATCCATGACGCTCTTCGTGGCTCAGTGAAAAGGACGACCGGCTGGAAGTCGGCCAGTGTCCCGGCTTGAGTCCCAGGTTTTGACTTGGACCGAGCGGTCGGCTACGCTCCCGCCCACCAATCGAACCGGAAACGGCGCGAGGCGCCGCCGGAGGAGGCCCACATGCTCAGGATGCTCCGCTCACCTGTGTTCGTTCTCGCGCTGGCAGCCAGCCTCGTCCTCCGTGTCGACCTGGCCGGGGGGCAGGGGACCATCAAGATCGCCTACACCGATCCTCTCTCGGGCCCGTTCGCGCAGGTCGGCGATCAGAACCTAAAGCAGTTCAAATACATCCTCGACTGGATCAACAGCCGCGGGGGCGCGCTCGGCAAGAAGTTCGAGATCGTTGCCTTCGACAACAAGTCGCAGCCCTCGGAGGCCCTCATAGCCCTGAAGAGTGCGACGGACCAGAATATGCCGATCATCATGCAGTGCTCGGGCTCGAACATTGCGGCCGCGCTGATCGACGCGGTGGATAAGCACAACGAGCGTAACCCGAGCAACCGCATCGTCTACGTCAACTGCGGCGCGGTGGCCACCGAACTCACCAACGAGAAGTGCAACTTCTGGCACTTCCGCATGGACGCCCACGTGGCCATGAAAGCAGAGACCATGGTGCGGGCGCTGCCGAAAGAGATCAGCAAGGTTTACCTGCTGAACCAGGACTACCTGTTCGGCCAATCCGTGCAGCGCGACGTGAAGACCTTCCTCGCCAAGCTCCGTCCCGAGGTGAAGGTAGTAGGCGACGAGCTGATCCCCCTCGGCAAGGTCAAGGACTTCTCGCCGTACGTCACGAAGATCAAGGCGTCTGGCGCCCAAGCTCTGATCACCGGCAACTGGGGCCCAGACATGTCACTCCTCATCAAGGCTGGCATGGATACGGGGCTCGAAGTCCGCTACTACACCATGTACGCGCACCTCGGCGGCGGGGCGACGGCAATTGGTCCGAACGGCAGCGGCCGAGTGCGCTCCGTGATGGCGTTTCACGAGAACATCGCCGTCGAGACTCACAAGGCGGACACCGAAGAATGGACGCGCGCGTTCCGTGGCCAGCACAATTTCGACTTTTACGCGGCTGGCTTCCGCACGATCTTCGAGTTCATCCAGGCTGCCATGAACAAAGCCGGCTCGACAGACCCGCTCAAGTTTGCCCAGGCGCTCGAGGGCATGACGATTACCGACATGCTCGGCTATCAGGTCACCATGAGGAAGGACGACCACCAGATCCTCTCCGAGTACTTCGTGGGCGTCTTCACCAAGGGCGTGAAGTATGACTCCGAGGGTACAGGGCTCGGCTGGAAGACCGAGGTCACCGTGCCCGCCAAGGACCTCGCCCAGCCGACCACCTGCAACATGAAGCGGCCGTCGGCCTGAGAAGCCACGCTGAGCGAGCGACGACGGGGGGCGTCGATGGAAGTCTTGCTCGTCTCGCTGCTGAACGGGCTCGTCTACGGCATGCTTCTGTTCATGCTGGCGAGCGGGCTCACCCTCATCTTTTCGATGATGGGTGTGCTGAACTTCGCGCACGCGAGCCTGTACATGCTCGGCGCGTACTTTGCCTACGATGTCAGCCGCACCATCGGCTTCTGGCCGGCGCTCGTCGTGGCGCCCATGCTCTGCGGGCTGATCGGCGCGCTCATTGAGATGTACGGGCTCCGCCGTGTGCACAAGCACGGCCATATCGCGGAGCTGCTGTTCACCTTCGGCCTCGCTTTCATCATCGACAAGGTCGTGCAGATGATCTGGGGGCTGCTCCCTGTGCCCTATCGGGTGCCTGCGGCCCTCGACTTCCCGCTGTTCACCATCTACGGCACCAAATTCCACGCCTATCGCGGCTTCATGCTGCTGATCTCGGCTCTCATGTTTTTCGCCATCTGGCTCTTGCTGACCCGCACCCGCATCGGCCTCGTCATCCAGGCGGCGCTGACCCACCCGGAGATGGTGGGCGCGCTGGGCCACAACGTGCCGCGAGTGTTCACGATCGTCTTCGTCGGTGGTTCCGCCCTCGCCGGTCTGGCTGGAGTGATCGGCGGCAACTATCTGGTCACTGAGCCCGCCATGGCCTTCGCGATGGGGCCGATCGTGTTCGTGGTGGTCGTGTTCGGCGGGCTTGGCTCGCTCCCCGGATGCTTCATCGCCTCGCTGATCATGGGCTTCGTGCAGACGTTCGCCGTGGTGATCGACTACTCGTTCGCCAATGTCCTCGCGCTGGTCGGCGTCACCGTGACCGATACCACGCCGTTCGCGGAATTCCTGACCATCCCCGTGCCCCGGATCGGTGCCCTCCTGCCCTACCTCATGCTGGTGCTGATCCTGCTCTTCAAGCCTCGCGGCCTGATGGGGACGCGCGACACGTGAAGGCCGGCGCGCTGGCCACAGCCCCTACCGCCGCCGTCGTCAGCATTTTCGGCCTCGCCCGGCGCCACTGGCTCTGGATCGCGATGCCCATCGTCGCGCTGGTCGTGCCGTGGCTGTTCTTCGACTGGACCACGGGCCGGCACTCCGGCTTCGTGGTCGCCATGCTGAGCCAGATGGGGATGATGATCATCTTCGCGCTCAGCTACAACATGCAGATGGGGCAGGCCGGACTCCTCTCCTTCGGCCACGCCGTGTTCTTCGGCCTCGGCGGGTACTGCACCGCACACGCGCTTAACACAATCAAGGCCCGCGGGCTCTGGCTACCTGTGGAGGCGGTGCCGCTCATCGGCGGGCTGGGGGGGCTCGGCTTCGCGATCGCGCTGGGGTACGTGGCGACAAAGCAGAGGGCCACCGCCTTCGCGATGATTACATTGGGCATCGACGAGCTGATCACGGCCTGCGCGCTGATGTTCCGCACGTTCTTTGGCGGCGAGGGCGGCGTCAGTACCAACCGCATGGTAGGCACGAGCCTCTTCGGCCTCCCGTACGGCCAGTCGATTCAGGTCTACTACCTGATCATCGTGTGGACGCTCATCGCCAGTGCGTTGATGCTCCTGCTGACGCGGACGCCGCTGGGGCGCATGGCCAACGCCTGCCGCGACAACTTCGAGCGCGCGCAGTTCGTCGGCTACGACCCGCGCATGGTGCGGTTCTTCCAGTTCTCGCTCTCTGGCTTCTTCGCCGGCATCGCGGGTGGGCTGTACGCCCTCACTTACGAGATCGTGACGTACGACGCGGTGGCGGCGCCGATGTCGGCGAACGCGCTGTTGATGACGTTCATCGGCGGCGTCGCCGTCTTCGGCGGGCCCGCACTCGGCGCGATTCTCGTGGTGCTCCTGCAGAGCTGGGTCAGCCTCCTGTCGAACTCCTGGCTCGTCTACGCGGGCGCCCTGTTCTTGCTGATGGTCACCTTCGCGCCCGGCGGCATCGCCGGGCTGATCCTCATACACGAGCCCCTCTGGCGAACGGGGCGCCTGCGGCGCCTGGCCGTGTCCTACCCCCACATCCTCCTCCCCGGTGTGCTCGTGGCGGCGGGGTTCGTGCTGACGGTCGAGCTCTGCTCCTTCCTCACCATCGGCGCGGCGCAGGGCAAGGCCTTCAAGCTCTCGCAGCTCACCATCGATCCACAGACCCGCGAGCCGTGGGTTATCGCCGCTCTGCTGCTGGTGGGTGGCGGCCTGTGGCTCTGGCGCGGGGGCCGCGCATTCCGCGCGGTCTGGGAAGGGCTGATCGAAGAGATCAAGACGGCGGGAGCCCGCGCATGAGCGATGTCGCCATCCGCCTCAAGAACGTGCGCAAGAGCTTCGGGGCGACGCCGATCATTCTCGGCGTCAGCCTGGACATCCGCCGGGGCGAGCGGCACGCCATCATCGGGCCCAACGGCGCCGGCAAGACCACGCTGTTCAACCTCATCAGCGGTCGGTTTCCTGTCACGAGCGGCACCATCGAGCTCAATGGCAGGCCCATCGACGGCCTCGCGCCGCACGACATCAATCGGCGCGGGCTGTCGCGGAGCTTTCAGATCACGTCGATCTTCCCGCGCATGACGGTGTTCGAGAACGTACGCTGCGGGTTGCTATGGTCGCGAGGCTACCGATACTCATTCTGGCATCTGCTGGGCGCGGAACGACCGCTCAACGAGGCGGCCGAGCGCCTGCTCGAGGACGTGAACCTCCAGGCGCGTCGCGACGTCCCGGCCGGCCTCCTTTCCTATGCGGAGCAGCGCGCCCTGGAGATCGGCATCACCATCGCGAGCGGGGCGGATACCATCCTCCTCGACGAGCCCACGGCCGGCATGAGCCGGAGCGAGGCAAACCACGCCGTCGCGCTCATCCGGCGAGTGACCGAGGGCAAGACGCTCGTCATGGTCGAGCACGACATGAGCGTGGTTTTCGACATCGCCGAAGTCGTGACGGTGCTGGTGTACGGTCAGGTTATCGCCTCCGACGTGCCCGCCGCCATCCGTGCGAACCGCGCGGTGCAAGAAGCGTATCTCGGCACCGGAGCGTCCTGATGCTCGCGGTGCGCGAGCTCCACGCCTTCTACGGGAAGAGCCACATCCTGCACGGTGTCAGCCTCACGGTAGGCAACGGCGAGATCGTCAGCCTGCTCGGCCGAAACGGGGTCGGGCGCAGCACCACCTGCAAGGCCATCATGGGGCTCGTGCCGCCGCAGGGGGAGATCCTCTTCAAGGGCCGTAACATCGCGGGCCTGAGGACAGATCTCATCGCCCACGCCGGCATCGGCTATGTTCCGGAGGACCGGCAGATCTTTCCCACGCTGACCCTCCGACAGAATCTGGAGCTCGGCCTCAAGCGCGCGAACACGTTTGGCCGATGGACCTTCGACGACCTGTTCGCCCTGTTTCCGACGCTCAAGGAACGACAGCACAACGCGGCGGGCATCCTCTCGGGCGGCGAGCAGCAGATGCTGACCATGGGCCGGACGCTCATGGGCGATCCGGATCTCGTCATCATCGACGAGCCGACGGAGGGACTGGCGCCCATGCTTGTGACGGAGGTCGGGCGGCTCCTGGGCGAGATCGCGCGACGGGGCGTGTCGATCCTGCTCGTCGAGCAGAAGCTGACCATCGCGCTGAAGATCTCCCATCGCGTCTACGTGATGGGCCACGGGCGCATCGTGTTCGAAGGCTCCCCGACCGAGCTTGCCGCCAACGACGCCGTTCGCCGGGAGCAGCTCGAGGTGTGAGGGGTCACCGCCGTGCGGGTCAGCGGACGGCAGGAGCGCGGCACCTGGCCGAGCGAGAGGAAGGAAAAGTGGCCGGCGCCTCACCGGCCCTCGACTCAGTGCCCCCTCACAAGCGCCATCAGCTCCTTGGCCGTCGACACCCAGCCGAACTTGAGGCCGAAGTTCTTGAGCACCGCGGCATGCAGGTCGGGCAGATAAGACGAGACCGCGTCGGACACGATGGTCGTCTTGTAGCCCCGCTTGAACGCTTCGCGGGCGGTCTCCTCCACGCAGATCTGAGTGACCGTTCCGGTGACGAAGAGTGATTCCACGTGCCGGGCCCTGAGGAGATCGTCGAGGTTGGTGTTGTGGAAGGACCCGTAACCGAATTTCTCGACGATCGGGTCAGCCGGCTCCGGGTAGATTTCGGAGATGATATCGGAGCAATCCAGCTCCTTCCCGACGTCGTCGTAGTACCGGAGATGCTCCTTCCAGCAGCAGCAAATTGGCGGCGCCAGCACAGGCGACCACTCCCAGATGAGCGTACGGCCCGGGCCCGCGACGAATTTGGTGTAGAGCACCGAGATGTCGCGCTCGCGGCAGAAGGCGATGAGCTCGCGGTGGACCGTGATGGTCTCGCGGGCCTGGGGCACCTCGAGCGGCGCTCCAACCCTGACGAAGTCGTTCTGCATGTCCACGATCAGGAGCGCCGCATGCGCCAACCGATCGACCGTCATGAGTCGTCTCCTCTGCGCAGGAATGTTATCGCAGTGAGCGAGGGCGGGCCAGCGGGCGTCGAGCCCTGGCGGCTCCTTGACCGGCTCGGTCTCAAAGACTTAGGATGTGCTCCCGGCCCCGGGGCCGACGCGAGAGGAGCGCGGCGCCGAGACATGTCCCCAATCCTCGAGACCAAGTCGCTCACCAAGCGGTTCGGGGGCCTCACCGCGACCAACAACCTCGACTTCAGTGTGGGCGCGGGCGAGCTGCGTTGCCTCGTCGGACCGAACGGAGCCGGCAAGACGACGCTCTTCAACCTCATCACGGGCAAGGAGAAGCCCACGGCCGGCGAGGTCCACTTCATGGGCGAGCCGATCTCGCACCTGCCGGTGCACGAAATCACCCGGAGAGGCATCGGGCGCAAGTTCCAGGTGCCGAATGTGTACGAGAGTCTGACGGTCTACCAGAACGTCGCCGTGGCCGTCCAGCATCTGCTGCCGATGTCGGCGCTGTTCGGCAGACGCGTCGCGGCCGAGGTCGGCGACCGCATCGGAGCCGTGCTCCACGACGTGAGTCTCAGCGACAAGCGCGGGATGGCGGCCGCATACCTCTCGCACGGCGAGAAGCAGTGGCTCGAGATCGGCATGGTGCTGGCCAGCGCGCCGAGGCTGTTGCTCCTGGACGAGCCGACGGCCGGCATGACCTCGGAGGAGACGAAGAAGACCGTACGGCTGATCCGCGACCTGTCGGCGCGACAGCTCACGATCCTCGTGATCGGTCACGACATGCAGTTCATTCGCGCGATCGCCCACAAGGTCACGGTCCTGCACAAGGGACAGATCGCCGCCGAGGGTGACGTCGGCGAGATCGAGACCAACCGGCTCGTCCGCGATATCTATCTGGGAAAGCGCTAGCCACCGTGAACGACTCCAGCGTGCTCCACGTCGAGCAGCTCGACACCGCGTACGGCCAGACGCAGATCCTCAGGGGCGTCAGCTTCGAGGTCGGGCCACGGGAGATCGTCGCGATTCTGGGTCGGAACGGCGCCGGGAAGACCACGCTGCTTCGCTCCATCATGGGGTTGACGCCGGCGCGGTCGGGCCGCGTGGACTTCAAGGCCGGGGACATCACGGGGCTCCCGACGTACGAGATCGCCGCGCTCGGGATCGGCTACGTCCCCCAGGGGAAGCACATCTTTCCCCGCCTCACGGTCGCCGAGAACCTCCGGCTCGGCGCGCGGTTACAGCGCTCCGCGGAGAAGGTGGTGCGTTCGGAGGTCGTCGCCCATTTTCCGGTGCTCGGGGAGCGGCTCGCCCAGCACGGCGGCACCCTGAGCGGTGGTGAGCAACAGATGCTGGCGATCGCGCGCGGGCTCGTGGGGGATCCCGAGCTTCTCATCCTCGACGAGCCGTCGGAGGGTCTCCAGCCGAGCCTGGTGGAGGCCATCCGGGGAATCATCGCTCGCGTGTGCCGCGAGCAGGGGGTCGCGGTGCTGCTCGTCGAGCAGAATCTCGACTTCGCCCGTGCGCTGGCGGACCGCTATTACGTGATGGAGAACGGCGCCATCGTCTTGAGCGGTGATACGCGCGAGCTGGCGGACGAGGAGGTGATCCGGCAATACCTGGCGGTGTGAGTAGGGCGGCGACGAACCGCGACCGAGCGTAGGGCAAGGGAGGATGACGTGGCTGACACGATGACGAGGCGAGAAGCGCTCAAACGCGTCGGATACGGGATAGGGGCGGCGGGGGTCTCGACGTTCGGGCATCCGGCGGTGCTCCGGGCGGCGACACAGCCGATGAAGATGGGCATGCTCGTCTCGCTCACCGGGGTCCACGCGATCTTCGGCGAGACGATGCTGCACTGCGCGCAGTTCGCGCAGAAGGAGATCAACGATCGCGGTGGCATCGAGGGCCGCAAACTGGAGTTCCTCATCGAGGATGACGAGACCGATCCGAAGGTCGGCATCGAGAAGGCGCGAAAGCTGATCAAGCGCGACCAGGTGGACGTCATCGTCGGCTCGATCTCGAGCGCGATGCGGAATGCGGTCGGCTCGGTCACCACCAAGGAGAAGAAGGTCTACGTCTACCCGACGTACTACGAGGGCGGCTACTGCCACGACGGCGTCTTCGTCACGGGAGCGATTCCCAACCAGCAGGTCGAGCGTTTCGTCCCGTGGATCATGGAGAACGCCGGGAAGACCTTCTACATCGCGGGCTCCGACTACATCTGGCCCAAGGAGACGTCGAAGGTCGTCCGGGCGCTCGTGGAGAAGCGCGGCGGCTCCATCCTCGGCGAGGAGTACTTCCCCTGGAACACGCCCGACTTCAGCTCGCTGGTTAACCGCATCGCGAGCGCGAAGCCGGCCGTGATGTACAGCTTGCTGATCGGCAGCGATAGCGTCACGTTTCTCAAGCAGTTCCACAACTTCGGGCTGAAGAAGACGACCCGCATCTGCACCTCCGGCGTCGCGGAGAAGGAGGCGGCGGGGCTCGGCGAGGCCGGGATCGGCATCGTCTCCTCGCAGTCCTACTTCATGAGCATCGATACGCCGCGTAACAAGGAGTTCGTCGAGGGCTTCCGCCGGATGTTCCCGAACGAGAAGCTCGTCGACAGCATCTCCGAAGGCACGTACAACGCCGTGCACGTGGCGGCCCTGGCGCTCGCCAAGGCCGGCAGCGGGGACTGGAGCAAGCTGACGAAGGCGTTCCCCGGGGTCCGGTACAAGGCGCCGCAGGGGGACATCTCGATGGCCGAGAACCGCCACGCAGCGCTGAACTCGATCATCGCTGAAGCCTACAACGAGAAGGGTGAGTTCCGGATCATCAAGAACTTCGGCGTGACGCCTCCGCAAGTGAACTGTTTCCAGTAACCTCGAGCGTGGCTCGTGGCGGAGGCGGCGCGCCGCCTCCGCCGGGCCACTCGGACGACGAGTGTGCTAGAGCTCGGATCGTTGCTGACGCAGTTCCTCAACGGCGCGACGCTCGTGAGCGTGCTGATCCTGATCTCGATCGGCCTCGCGATCATCTTCGGCGTGATGGGCGTGATCAACCTCGCCCACGGCGAGTTCTTCATCCTGGGCGCGTACACGGTCATCGCGGCCGATGCACTCGGGTTGAGCGCGTGGTGGGGCATCGCGTTGGCGCCGCTCGTCGTCGGCCTCTTCGGCGCCTTGGTCGAGGTGGGCCTGATCCGCTTTCTCTACAAGCGCCCGCTGGAGACCCTGCTCGCGACCTGGGGCCTGAGCATCGTGATCCGCCAGCTCGTGCGCATCGTGTTCGGCGTGGGGTATCGCGCGTCCCCGCACCCGCTGCTGGGCGATCTCAAGATCTTCGGTTTCACCTACCCGATCTACCGCGTCTTCCTCATGGCGGTGTGCCTGGCCGTGATCGTGATCACGTTTTACGTCTTCTACCGCACCGACTTCGGCTTGAAGATCCGCGCGATCACGCAAGACGTCGAGATGGCCGCAGCGCTCGCCATCAACACCTCGCGCGTCTACCTCGGCACGTTCGCGTTCGGGTCGGCGCTGGCGGGCCTCGCCGGCGCGCTGATGACGCCGGAGATCACGATCTCCCCTGAGGCGGGCGTGAACTTCCTGGCCCGCTCGTTCTTCGTCGTGATCCTGGGCGGGATCGGGCAGCTCGCCGGCGTCCTGGGCGGCGCGCTCGTCGTGGGCGAGCTGGAGACGTTCCTCTCCTACCTGATCTCGGCCACGACCGCGCAAGCGGCCGTGCTGCTGATCGCCATCGTGATCATCCGGTTTCGACCGCGCGGGCTCTTCGGCGGATGAGAGCCACGCGGGGTCTCCCCGTCCTCGCGGCCGGCGCCCTGATCACGCTCGGCCTGCCCCTGATCGCGGGCAAGTACTACACCGAGCTGCTGAGCCAGGCCCTGATCTTCGGGATCTTCGCCATGAGCCTGGACCTCATGTGGGGCTACGCGGGCGTCCTGAACTTCGGGCACGCCGCCTACTTCGGCCTCGGCGGTTACCTGGTCGCGCTGCTCGCCCGGGAGGTGCGGGGGTTCGATCCGAGCTCCCTCGGGTATGCGCTTTCGGTGTTGGCCCCTGCCGGGCTCGCCGGGGCGCTCGGGTACTTTCTGTTTTACAGCCACGTCACCGGCGTCTACTTCACGATCATCACGCTCGTCGTGACGATGATCTTTCAGCTCATCGTGAGCGACTGGTACTGGCTCGGAGGGATGAACGGCCTCCTGGGCGTTCCAGGTTTTGTGCTGCGCGTCTGGCCCGGCCTCGGTTGGGAGCTCGACTCAGAGGTGGAGGTGTACTACCTCCTCCTCTCCGTGTCGGTGCTCTGCTACCTGTTCTGCCGCCACGTCGTGCGCTCACCCTTCGGGCTCGTCATGGCGGCGATCAAGGACAACCCGGAACGCACGGAGTTCTTCGGCTACGACACGGCGTACCTCACGACGATCATGTCCATGATCTCGGCGGGGCTCGCGGGACTGAGCGGCGCCCTCTATGCTCACTTCTCGGGCTTCGTCTCGCCGCCGCTCTTCGGCCTGAACTTCTCCACCGACGTCATCGTCTGGGTCGCGGTCGGCGGCCGCGGCACCCTCGTGGGGGCGTTCGTCGGCGCGGTGCTGGTCAACCTGCTCAAGGCGATCATCAGCGACTTCCTCGAGGTCCTGTGGCTCCTGATCGTCGGCGCGTTCTTCATCGTGACCGTGTTCTTCTTCCCCGACGGCATCGTGGGCACGCTCCGGAAGCTCCGGTGGCCGGCGCCGCGTTCGCTGCCGCGGGCGGCGTCCATGCGAGAAGGAGGCGTGTAGCGGGGCGACGCCGTCATCGATTGCGCAGACGCGCGACCACGGGCCAGCTGACGACGGCGATGGCGACGACGATGCTCCTGGAGGACAACACCGTCGAACATAGAGAACTCCACGAGGTCGGGCAGCGTCCTGTTTTTGCGGCAGGCCGCCAACGGGCGTCTAAGGCGATTTTGACATCAGAGACCGCGAGCCAGCTGTTGCCCGGTTCTTGACCTCATGGCGAGCCCGCGGGCAGCATCGAACGCGCCAGACGCGTGAGCAACGCGGCTGCGATGTCTTCGCTCGAGCTGTCGAAGGCCACGATCTGGCCGGCGTCATTCAGCGCATTGATGAGCTGCAGGACGCCGAACACCCCGCCTCGAGCGTCCTGGATGGGCAGGGCCAGCATTGAACACGTTCGATAGCGGCTCTCGACATCCCGCTGGCGGCCGAACGCGTACGGGCGATCCGGCGGAATCTCGTACACGTCGGGGATTCGCAGGCTTGCGCGGGTGAGTGCGACATAGCCCGCGATACTGGGACCGGCGAGGCTCAGGGGGGGATCAGCGAAGCGCCGCCGAAGCTCGTCCTCGCCGAACTGTCGCACCAAGACGTCGTTTTGGACCACGGCGAAGGCTGAGTAGCGAGAGCTCTGCCGATGCGATCCAGCTGCTCCTGATCGGGTTGCATCGCCTCTCTTTCCCGAGGACGACCGACCGCCGCGCTCGTACGAGCCGTTACTGGCGAGATTTTAGGCCTGAGCATTGAGAGTGTCAAATCGGGTGAAGGGAGGCCCGGGACGCAGAAGGCGCGTCACCGGTGGCGCAGACGCGGGTTCAGGGTGTCGTTGAGGCCCTCACCGAGGAGGTTGATGGCGACCACGGTGAGCAGGATGGCGACGCCCGGAA
>WNFW01002779.1_pt1 | contig 12031 bp, 11 predicted proteins | sample 5400131 | NCBI WGS metagenome assembly WNFW01 (sample SAMN13153362, study PRJNA577476) | soil metagenome | isolation source: 20 cm soil or saprolite under grassland replicate 1 | place: USA:California | collected 2016-06-15
GCTGCGGCCGCGCCGACCGCTCTCCCACCCATTCGTGGATCGAGCCCTGCATCCGCTCCAGGAACTCCTTCGAGGGCAGCCCGGCTCCCGGCTTCGCCGCGCGGAGCATCGCGGCCGTTTGCCGGGCACGCAGCGCGGCCTCATCGGGGAGCGGCGTGCGCTCCGGCCGACGGTCCTGCAGCAGGTCCTCGACGTGCTGGTCGAGCTGCTCGGGATCGTCGTTCAAGTCGTCCTCCAGCGATCCCGCCCGGCGCGGTTGAGTGCCCGGAACTGCAATACCTTGACGTTGGTCTCGCTGAGGTTGAGCTCCTGCGCCGTCTCGCGCACGGAGTAACCGCGCAAGAAGCGGAGCTCCAGCACCCGGCGGTAACTTTCGGGCAGGGTGGCGAGCAGCGAGTCCACCCGCAGCACCGCCTCCGGATTCTCCCGGGGAGCCGGCGGCCGGGTCACGTCGTCGTCCAGCTCACCCGTGTCCTCGGCGTAGTACTCCCGCCAGTGGTCGGCGAGGGTCGTCTGCGCCACCCGGTAGAGCCAGCTGCGCATCTCCGGGACCGAAACATCGCTGCGCATGCCACCGATCGCCTTCATGAACACCTGGGCGGTGAGGTCCTCGGCATCCGGGCGGTTCCCGACTCGGCCGTAAATGTACTGGTAGATGGCGGTGACATGCGTCTGATAGGCCCAGGTGAGATGGTCTTGACCCTGAGCCGTGTCCGCCTGGGGCAGCGCCACGACCGTTCCGGAGGAAGCGAAGGCCGCCGTGCCGGTCCTATGGTCCTCAGGCATCCACTTCCGCAGTTATATACCGTCCGAGGTTACGTCGCGCGTCGGCGGGGCCGGCTCGTTCAGGCGAGGCGAATTTGGGAATACTGGAGTTGGGATCAGGCTTAGATAACATGGGAGCTTCGCAAGCGATGCAAAAAGACCGCCAGTACGACGTGGTCATCATCGGCGCCGGACCGGCCGGCTTGACCGCCGCCCTGTACGCCGGACGAGCGCGGGTCAAAACCGTGGTGCTGGAGCGCGGCGCCCCGGGCGGCCAGCTGCTCAATACCGAGGCAATCGAGGACTACCCGGGCTTCGACCACATCACCGGGCCGGAGCTCGCGCAGCGCATGGCCGACCAGGCCGTTAAGTTCGGCGTCGACCTGGAAACGGTCCGCGTGACCGGTATCCGCCGTCACGGCGCGAAGCACGTCGTGGAGACCGAGGACGGGGAGTACACGGCGGACTACATCATTCTGACCGCGGGCGGCGAGCCCAAGAAGCTCGACATCCCGGGTGAGAGCGAGTTCCAGGGGCGCGGTGTTTCGCAGTGCGCCGTATGTGACGGGGCCTTCTTCAAAGAGGAAGAGGTCGCCGTGGTCGGTGGCGGAGACGCGGCGCTGGAGGAGGGCGTCTTCCTGACGCGCTACGCAAAGAAGGTCTACATCATCCACCGTCGGGAGCACTTTCGCGCCCAGGCCATCCTGGTGGAGGCGGCACGCAAGAACCCCAAGGTCGAGCTGATCACGAATACGACTGTCACCGAGGTCAAGGGTGAGGACGGCCAGGTGAAAGAGGTCACGTTGAAAGACGTGGTCACGGGGCAGACCCGGCCGCTGAAGATCACCGGACTGTTCGTCTTCATTGGCTTCCAGCCGAACGTGCAGTTCTTCGATCATCGCGAACACGTCGAGCACGACCCGCTGGGATTCCTGATAACCGACTCCACGATGCAGACGAGCCTGCCAGGCGTCTACGCCGCGGGCGACGTTCGGTCGCAGCTGACCCGGCAGATCACGACGGCTGTCGGCGATGCGACGACCGCGGCCATCGATGCGGTGAAGAAGCTCGAAGCGAAGAAGCACGAGCCCACGCCCGTGCCGGTCGACATCTACGGCCCTACCCGGCCGGACCTCGTCGGCAGCTAATCCGGACCGCCCGCCCCGTTTCGCCGCCGGCGCGGTCGCCGGTGTGGTTGTCGTTGCCGCCGGGCTGCGGCTGTGGGGGATCAACTTCGGGCTGCCAGCGCTTTATCGGCCGGACGAGGACGTCACGGTCGGTCGCGCGATGGGCATCTTGCATGGCGTACTGAACCCTCACTTCGCCGACTGGCCGCATCTCTACTTCTATGTGGCGGCCGCCTGGCTGGCGCCACTTCGTCTGGTGGGCCTGGTCTCCGATCCGGCGTCGGGCTATCTCGGCGTTCGCGTCCTCGATGCCCTGCTCGGCAGTCTCACGGTGCTGCTCGTCTTTGAGTTCGGACGCCGCGCCTACGGATGGCTCGCGGGATTCTTCGGGGCGGCGGCGCTCGCGGTCGCCTTCCTCCACGTCCGCGACAGCCATTTCGGGACCCTCGACATCCCGCTGAGCCTCGCCTGTGTGGCGGCGTTGTACATCGCCTACCGCACGCTGCAGTCGCGCGGCCTCTGGCCGCTCCTGATCAACGGGATCACCCTCGGCGTGGCGACAAGCCTGAAGTACAACGGCGCCCTCGTCTTCGCGGGGATCGCCGCGGGGCAAACGCTGCGGGCGCGCGCCGAGCTCCTCCGATGGCCGCGGCTGCTGGCACGTCTGGCATTGATCAGTATCCTCGGCATCGTCACCCTGGCACTCACGTCCCCGTTCCTCGTACTCGATCCAGGGATGACCCAGCATGGCATTGGCTATATCTTTGCGCACCTGGGGCGCGCGACCGCACCAGCGATCGGTTGGGTGCAACTGAGCGTGGCGCTGTGGTTTGGCATCGATCCCGTGCTCGTGCTGCTGGCGGTCATCGGCGTTGCCTATGCTGCATGGCGACGGCAACCGGCCGACTGGATCATCCTGACATTCCTGCTCGTCTACTTCCTGTTGATCGGCGCCGGCCGTTCGGTCTTTCTGCGCTATGCCGATCCGATGATTCCGTTGCTGCTGCTGCTCGGCGGTCGGGCCCTGGCCGTATTCGTCCAACTGACCGCGCTGGGTCGGACGCGGCGACTGGCGCTGGGCGTGGCGTTCGTCCTGATCGCCGTGGCGCCGCTGGTTCACGACGTCCGGTATGACCTCTTGATTCAGCAGACCGACACCCGCACCCTCGCCTTCGACTGGCTGGCCCAGCACGTGCCTGCCGGCGGCAGGGCCGCGGTGCCGTACATGGCCGGCCCGGCCCACGACCAGGCGATGATCGACAGCGGCGAGCACAGCCACGGGGCGACGGACCCCTACATCGCGTCCTTCCTCGACAGCCGGCTCGAAACGCAGTACACCATCCGTGAGTTGACGCGCGACGACCTTCAGCTGACATCGCTCGACAGTTTTCGCAACGAGGGGATTACCTATGTGGTCGTCGGCTATGAAACCCCCGGCACCGGGTGCGGGACGCTCAGCCCGCTGGAGCAGGCCTTGCGCGCAGAGGGACCGCCGCTGGCGAGCTTTTCACCGACGAACGGATGTCCGGACAGTGTCTTCGACCCGATCGACACCTACTATGTCCCGCTGGCCGGATATGAAGGGTGGGTCAGGCCCGGCCCACAGATCCGAATTTACCGGCTGCCGGGGTAGTGCGTTCGATTCGGGCGCTTGGCCCAGCGCCGGACAGCCCTCTATAGTGGAAAGTAGTGAACCTGATCGCGCTGATCAAGGAGCGAGCCAAGTACTACAAGTGCCTCGCCTGCTCGCAGGCCCTGGCCGACTGCCAGGTCAAGCTGCTCAACGAGGCGGACGGCCACTGCACCGTCGAGGTGACCTGCGCGAACTGCGGGGTCAGCTTCGTTGCGGTCCTGTTGCTCAAGAAGGCCAAGCATCCCGACGGCCTCCCCAAGGCCGCCGAGGAAGGTCCGATCAGCACCGATGAGATGCTCGACGTCCACGAGTACATGAAGGCGTTCAGCGGGTCCCTGAATGAGCTGGCCCGCGGGCGTCCCTCGCGCCCGACGTCCTCATAGCCCCCACCCCCGCCCTCCCCCAGAGGGGGAGGGAAATTGAGTCCGACGCACCATAGAATGATGTCGATGGTGTACCTCGACCATTCAGCGACGACACCACTCGATCCCGAGGTGCTCCAGGCGATGATGCCGTACCTCACCGACGAGTTCGGCAACGCCTCGAGTGTTTATGGGCTCGGTCAACGCGCGCGCCAGGCAATCGACCAGGCGCGCGACGAGGTCGCCGCTTATTACGGGGTGGCGGCCAAGGAAGTCATCTTCACATCGGGCGGAACGGAGGGCGACAACTTCGCGCTCCAGGGGATCGCGCAGCGAAACGCCAACCAGGGACGGCACATGATTACCTCCACGATCGAGCATGATGCGGTGCTCCGTTCGGCGGACGCGCTCGAGCAGGCCGGCTTCGAAGTGACGCGGCTCCCCGTCGATCGCACCGGGTTGGTCGATCCCGCCGACCTGGGCCGGGCGCTCCGGCCCGACACGATCCTGGTTAGCGTCATGCACGCGAACAACGAGATCGGCACCATCGAGCCGATCCGCGAGCTGGTCGCGGTCACGCGCGAGCGAAGCCGCGCCTACTTCCACACCGACGCCGTGCAATCCACCGGAAAGATCCCCACACGCGTCGATGAGCTCGGGGTCGACCTGCTCTCCATGTCGGCGCACAAGCTGCACGGCCCCAAGGGCGTAGGCTGCCTGGTCGTTCGCTCGGGCGTGCGGCTTCTCCCGCAGATGCTGGGAGGCGGCCACGAACGCAACCGCCGCGCCGGGACGGAGAACGTCGCCGGCATCGTGGGGCTGGCGAAAGCCATCGGCATCGCGCAGCGCGACATGGCGAAGAACACGACCCACCTCACTGCGTTGCGCGACCGCCTGATCGAGGGCGTCCTCGGCCGGATCCCCGGCACCGAGCTCACCGGTCACCCGGTGCACCGCCTTCCCCACCACGCCAGCTTCTTGTTCGAGGGCGTGGAAGGGGAGTCGCTCTTGCTGCAGCTCGACATGGACGGTTTCGCGGCCTCTTCGGGATCGGCTTGCACCTCGGGCTCGCTCGAACCGAGTCACGTCATCCTGGCGCTTGGCTATCCGCGGGAACGCGCGCTTGGCAGCCTGAGACTGTCGGTCGGCAAGGGCAACACGGAAAGCGAGATCGAGCTCGTCCTCGATCGCCTGCCAGGAATGGTTGCCCGATTGCGCGCCATGACGCCCATCTCCGCCGCCTGAGCAGAACACATGCCAGAGAAGTTCTACAGCGTCGAGGAGGCCAATGCCCTCGTGCCCAAATTGAAGCCGTTGCTCGAGCGGATTCGCGCCACCCAGGAAGCGCTCGCCAAGGACAAGACGGTGGCGGCCGTCAGGGAGAAGGCGTCACACAACGGAGGTGGCCTCCCCGCGCGCCATCTGTCCGAGCTCCAGAGGACCCTCGAGCGCGACACGCGCCAGCTGCAGGAGTGGGGCATCGTGCTGCGCGATCCCTCAATCGGGTTGATCGATTTCCTGCACCAGCGTGAAGGCGAGACCGTTTGTCTCTGCTGGAAGCTCGGCGAGACCAGGGTCGAATGGTGGCACCCGGTCGACACCGGCATCGCCGGGCGGCAGCACCTCTAGCCGTTTCCGAAGACGACGGCGAGAACGAAGATCAGCAACAGAATGCTCGAAATGGTGAGACCGATGATCCCGAGCAGGCGGCCGGTGCGAGCTTTGTCCTCGCCCTGATACTTCTGGGGCTCCACCCGGATGGCCTTCACGGCATCGCCGCCGAAGACGATGGAGAGGATCCCGGTCGGAATGGCGATGATCGGCATCCAGAAGAAGATCAGCGTCGTCACGCCCCATGTCATGGCGCTCGAGGCGTTGCGGTGCACGGGACGCACGGCAGAGATACCCTCGCGCTCGGCCAGCTGGTCGAGCGCCGCCAGAGGACCGGCGGCGGCGACGACTTCCGGAAGCGCCGCGCGTAACGCCGATTCCGCACTCCTTGCCAGCGCCTCGCGGCGGGCAGCGGGCAGCAGTTCCCGCCGGGCCGCATAGGCGACCACCAGGCGGCGCAGCGCCGGATCCACCGGGCGGTCGACCGCTGCCGACGGCTCGCCGGCCACGGGGGTGTCGGGGCTCGGAGCTGCCCAGATGGAGGCGGCGGGCTTTAGCTGGGGTGCGGCCGCCGGCGCCGTGCTGGCCAGGTCGTAGAGGCTGATGCGTTCACGGTCGCGCACCACGAGGGTGCCGGCCGCGAAATCGCCGAGCCGCTTCGCCCGGCTGTTACTGAACATCGTTACGATGCCGATCGCATAGAACGCGGGCAGGAAGTCCACCACGCGCACCAGGTTGCGGATCGCCGCCTGGCCGATCGTGAGCGGCTCCCCGTGGTCACCCACCGCCCGCAGCCGCACGTACCGTTTTCCCAGCGTCTGCCCATTCCAGGCGGCCTCGCTGATGAGGAAGTAGCCCGCGATCAGGACGAACGTCAGGATCAGCTCCACCAGCCCGAAGATCTGGATCGAGTTGAAGATGCCGCCGAGCGCCGCGGCTCCGATGGTGATGACGATCTGAATCACGGTGATGACCAGCACGTCGATGAACTGCGCCAGGAAGCGGCTTCCGATGCCCGCGATCTCGTACTGGAACGCCACCCGTTCGGGCGTGGAGACAACCAGGTCGTCCGACGAATCCGGGGGCTGCACGCCTGCAGTGTAACGCCCGTTTCGTGGAGAGATTTCAGGGTGCCGTGCGTCATCATGGATAGATGCGCGCCGATGAGTTCGTGACCCGGCGGCGACCCGAATGGGACCGCCTGGAAAAACTATTGCAGCGTGCGGGGACGAGCCGGGTCGGCGGGCTGCTGCCGACCGAGGTCCTGTCGCTGGCCGCGCTCTATCGCCGCGCCACCGCCGACTTTGCCCGGGCCAAGCGCGACTGGCCGACCGAGCCGGTTGCCGGATATCTGAACGGCCTGGTCGCGCGCGGTCACGCGGCGGTTTACCGGCAGGGTGGCAATCTCGGGGAGCGGATCGCCGTCTTCTACAAACGCACACTGCCGCAGACCTATCGCGAAGCGGCCCCCTATCTGGTGGCGGCCGCGCTTCTGCTGTTCGGCCCGGCCATCATCGCTTTCATCGCGGTCAGCCTCGACCCGAAGCTGGCTTACGCCCTGGTCCCCGCGCAAATCGTGCAGGGGGTTCACAACCATCAACTCTGGACCCAGATCTCGCCCGACACCCGCGCGCTGATGTCGGGGGTGATCATGACGAACAACATCCAGGTGTCGATCCTCGCCTTCGCGTTTGGCGTGCTGCTCGGCCTGCCCACGGTTTACGTGCTGATGACCAATGGGATCCAGCTGGGCGGCCTCCTCGGCCTGACCAACGCCTACGGCATCGCGCCCGGGCTGCTCGATTTCGTCATCGCGCACGGCGTGCTCGAACTCTCGGTCGTGGTGGCGGCGGGCGCCAGCGGGTTGATGATGGGGTGGGCCATCCTCTTACCGGGTGCGTATCGTCGCCGAGATGCGCTCGTGCTGGCGGCGCGCAAGGCCGTCATCATCCTGGCGGGCCTGGCGCCGTTGCTGATCATCGCCGGCATCATCGAGGGAAACCTCAGCCCATCGGACGCGCCCACCGGCGTCAAGGTCGCCGTCGGCCTGACAACCGGCGTGCTTCTCTATGGATACTTGCTCTTCACGGGCCGGAGGCCTCAAAAGCCGGCGTTGAACGCCGGATAGAACGCCTCGTTGACGACCTGCGTCGCATGTCCGTCGGCTGCGATCAACCAGAGCAGGTCGAGCTGACCGCTGGGATCCAGGCCGCCGACCCCGATCGCCATAGCCGTGCCGTTCGGCTGCGCCATCGCAAAGGCTGGACGGCCGACCATGGTGGGATCACCGGCCTGCCGCCACAGGACCTTACCGGTCTGCCATTCGAGGAGCGTCACGTCGGTGCCACGGAGAATGGGCACCGTCACCACTCGCGTCCCATCCCAGGAGAATCGCAGGACCCGCCGATCGTCCAGTCGAGCCACCGCGCGCCCGTCGAGTGTGCGCCGAATCACCGTGAAGGCCGTCGCAACCTGGCCCTGAGCGTCAAACGTTGTGGTCTGCTCCGCCACATAGCGCCCGTCGCGCGTGCTGATCAGGGCGACGCTTGCCCCGCCATAGGAGCGCTGATACAGAAGGCGTCCGGTCGTCAGCGCGATCACGCGGACAGCTGAGGTGCCCCCGATCCCGTTATCCGCGATCACTGCCCGGTCGCTCATCACACTGCAAGCGAGGATGTCGATGCCGGACCGGGCGCCCGTGGAACCCACCAGGGCCACGCGCCGCATCGCCCCCCGCAGGCGACCGGTTTCCAACCACAAGGGGCCGCTTCCGGCGACTCGGCACAGACTCTGGCTGTCATCCGCGGCGAACACGGTCGACGCGTGGGCGGGTGTTCCGGCTGCAACGGCGCCATTGCCGTCGATGGAGCCGCCGTCTGGGGTGAGCACGGACGACCCGTCGGGCGCCTGCTGGAGCAGGGTCGATGTTGGATACATGGTCCCCGCAAGGTTCCCCTGCCAGTCGACCGCGAGCAACCGTTGATCGGTGGCGTTCCATGGTGGCTGCGTCGCATACCAGATCACGGGTACGCCAGGCGCCGGCCAGCCAGGCTCGGTCGAGAAGCTCCACTGCCGCCGGGAAGGAACCGCAGCGGCGCCATAGTCGACGGTGAGGGTTACTTCGTACCGGGTAAGTGGCTTGAGCCCGCTGTAGCCAGCCGTCCACGCCGTCCCCGTCCATTGGCCGAGCGTCAAGACTCCGTCCGCCGGCGAAATGGTTAGGCGCGGTTTTGCCGGCGGCACGTAGCTGAAGCCGACGGAGAGCTTTCCAACGCGTGGCACAAGCTTCTCGTCTTGCGCCGGCATGAGCGCCAGGACGGGATAGCCCTGGGTCGTCACCGTCCAGCGCTTTTCGAAGTGAGCCACGTCAGCGAGGCGACTGCGGTACTCAGCCTGCAGGACGACCTGGTACCGGGTCGAAAGATGCAGCCCGGCATAGACCGCGACCAGGGTGTTTCCGTCCCAATGCGTTGACTCCAACACCGCGTGGGGCGGCTCCAGTCGCAGCGTCGGGATACCCTCGGGCCGGCGGTCGAACTTCACCCTGACGTCGCCGTCGAGCGGCACTCCGGTCGCGGCAGCCGCCGGGCTCAGCTCGTTGATCGTCGGCTGTGCCGCGGCCAGGGCATCGCCATGAACCTTGAGGAACGCGATGACGCCGGCAATCAGCGCGACTCCGATGAAACGGACCAGCATCGCCCGGCGCCTTCCGACCGGCTCATCCGACTGGTGCTCTTCGAGGATGTCGACCAGGCGGAGGTGGAGGTTCTCGCTGACCATGGCTGCTGGGGCCTCGGCTGGATCGGTCTTCGCGGGCACCCATTCCTGCGGCGCACGTTTCCGAATACGTGCGTAGAGCTCCTTGCGCAGCTGGTCAATACGGGTCGTCCTGGCACGGACGGCGCCATACTGGCGAACGCCTCCAAAAGGATCCGTTCGGCCGACGCTGGCTCCAGGCCAAGGCCAAGAGCCAGGCCGTACGCGCCGGTCTCCAGCTTCCGGACGATTTCGTCAATTCGATGCCGTTCGAGCGGTTTCACGTCGGCTCCGGTGAACGCAACGCTTGGGGCCCGGGGAAGTTACTCGAACGCGCTAGAGCAGCGCGCGCTCCTTCAGCTCCAGGTAACGTTCGACGAGCGAGGGGCTGAGCCTGCCAGCCTCTACATCGAGCCCAAGGACACCGCCCTGGCGCAGTTGTTCGAAGCTCGCCCGCCGCGCGGCGAGCAACTCTTCCGCCGCCGCCCACTCGTAAGCGCGCGAGACCCGCTCGACCGGCGCGTCGCGGGCCGCCAGCACCTCGGGATCCGACATGGCGACCACCATCACCAGATGGCGCCGGCTCAGGCGGATCGCATGGGCCACCAGATCGCGCGACGCCTCCGGATCGAGGACGTCGGTGAGGACCACCACCAGTGAGCGGCGGCTGACGCGCAGGGCGAGTTGTGCGAAGGCTTCAGAAAAATCGGGTTCCGTGTACTCGGCCCTCACGTCGTAGAGCACCTTGTTGAGCTGGGTCACCTGGGCCGGCCCACGTTGCGGCGCCACGAACCGGCGCACGCCGTCGCTGAACGTCAGCATGCCGACCTTGTCGCCCTGGCTCTGCGCCACCCAGGCCAGGAGCAGGGCGGCATTGACCGCGTGATCCAGCTTGGTGAGGTACCCGGCGGGAGCCGTCATCAACCGCCCGCAGTCGAGCGCAATGATCGCCTGCTGACCGCGCTCGGCTTCGACCTCCATCACGACCGGGTTGTCGCGCCGTGCCGTCGCTTTCCAGTTGATCCGGCGGACGTCGTCCCCCGCCAGGTAGTCACGCAGTCCCGCGAACGCGGTCGTCGCTCCCGGCGGACGGGCGCGGCGGAGCCCCATCATGATCCGCATGCCGCGGCGCAGCATCAGCTCGTATCGCTTGATGGCGAGCACGTCGGGATACACCGCGGCCGGCTCATCGGCCTTGATGCGCACCTGCCGGATGAGCCAACCTCCGCGTCTCCAGCAACGCAAGTCAACCGGCCCGAACGGGTAGCGACCGCGATGCGGCGGCCGTACCGTGTACTCGACGCCCAACAGGCCTTCCCGATCGAACGCGCCACTCAGGACCCGACGGTCCGGCTGGAGGTCCGCGGGCACGTGGTCGGCGACTTCGGCAGAAAGACCGGCCGCCTCCGAGTGCGCAACCAGGACCTGGACCGACTGGACTTCGCCCAGCGAAAACGGCTGGGGTAGCACGCGGCTCGCCATGAAGCCGGACTCTTTCGGCAGCCGCGCCCCATCGGCCAGGGCAAATCCCAGCAGCGCGGCGTAGTAGGCGAGAAAGAGGATGAGAAAAACCGGATGCACCAGGACGAGCAGGATCAGGACCGCCCCCAGCAACAGGGCGATCAGCAGGCGCGGCTGCGGGACGAGCGTCACCTGTGGACCCTAGCGCGGTGGTGTAACTCGGGCAATGACGGAGTCGAGCAGGCTGTCGGCGGTTTGCCCGCCGACCTCGGCCTCCGGCCGAAGCAGGAGGCGATGGCGGAAGGTGGGACGCAGCAACCCTTTCACATCGTCGGGGGTGACGTAATCGCGCCCGTCGAATGCCGCGGCGGCCTTGGCGGCCAGCATGAGGAGCACCTCGGCCCGAGGACTCGCGCCCAGCACCAACTCGGCCGCCTGGCGGGTGGAGACGGCCAGCTCGATGATGTAGCGTCGGACCTTCTCCTCGACCGTGACCTTGCGCGCTTCCTCGCGGCATTCGCGGATGGCCGCCGCATCCAGCACTGGCTCGACACCGGCGCGCACCGGATCCCTCAGCTCGATGCCGGCGTCCCACCGCCTCAACATCTCCAGCTCCTGCGTCGGGCTGGGGTAGGCCATGACGGCCTTGAAGAGGAAACGATCCTGTTGTGCTTCGGGTAGTGGGTAGGTACCCTCGTACTCGATCGGGTTCTGGGTGGCCAGCACCATGAACGGGTCGGGCAATGGCAGCTGCTGACCTTCGAGGCTGACGCCGCGCTCTTCCATCGATTCCAGTAAGGCCGCCTGGACCTTGGCGGGCGCGCGATTGATCTCGTCCGCCAGCAGGATGTTGGTGAACACCGGTCCCTGGCGGACGCGGAAGGAGCGTGACTGCAGATCGTAAACCGACGTGCCGACGATGTCGGCGGGCATGAGGTCGGGCGTGAACTGCACCCGGCCGTATTGCACTGAGAGGAGCCGGGCGATGGTCTTGGCGAGCAAGGTTTTGCCGACACCCGGTACGCCCTCGAGCAGGACGTGGCTTTGCGCGATCAGCGCCAGAGCGCAGAGGCGGACCGCCTCCTCCTGGCCCACGATCGCCTTCGCCGCTTCGGAACGAAACCGCGCGTAAAAGTCGGCAGCCTTCATGCGGACTCCTTCTGGTTCTCGACGGTCGATAGTGGATAGGCTAGGTCGTGCAGCCGCCGGGCCATGTCCAGCACCGCGGCCTCCGAGGCCAGCGCCGCAGGAAGCTCGGCCTCAGCCCGGGTTAATTCGGCGGCCGCGGCGGGCGAGCGCTGGGCGATCGTTTCCAG
>WNFW01002781.1_pt1 | contig 12028 bp, 10 predicted proteins | sample 5400131 | NCBI WGS metagenome assembly WNFW01 (sample SAMN13153362, study PRJNA577476) | soil metagenome | isolation source: 20 cm soil or saprolite under grassland replicate 1 | place: USA:California | collected 2016-06-15
TCCAGTCTTCTCCGCTCATGGCGTTTCCAAGGCCGTCAAGGCGGCAACCAAGAGTCGCTCGCTCCGGGCGGTCGACGCCACCTGCCCGTTGGTTACCAAGGTTCACCGGCAGGTGCTGCGGCTGCACCGTCTCGGTTACGAGATACTGCTCATCGGGCACGTCGGCCACCCCGAGGTCGAGGGAACACTCGGGCAATTGTCCGACGGGATTCAGCTCGTTCAGAGCGTCGAGGACGCGCAATACGCCCAGGTGACGTATCCAAGTAAAGTCGCTTACGTCACGCAGACGACGCTTTCGCTCGACGATACAGCAGAGATCGTTCAGGTCCTGCGACGGCGTTTCCCCGCGCTTCAGAGCCCTGCCACGGACGACATATGTTACGCGACACAGAACCGCCAAATGACAGTCAAACGCCTCGCCGAGATCGTGGACGTGGTAGTTGTCATCGGCGCTGCAAATTCATCGAACTCGAACCGACTTGTTGAAGTAGCTAAAGCCGGCGGTGTTGCGGCCTATCGAGTGTCGTCTGCCAACGAGCTCAGACCTGATTGGTTCTCTACCAAGCAGACGGTCGGTATCACGGCGGGCGCCTCGGTTCCAGAAGTGCTGGTGACCGAGGTGGTGGAGTACCTGGGGGACAACTTCGAGGCTGAAGTCGAAGAGGACGCAGAAGGCAACCCGGAGGATGTCTACTTCCCCCTGCCACTAGAGCTTCGAGCGGCAGGCTCTGATTTTACGCAACCCTAGAAGTGCACAAGCGTTCCTATTAGCGACCACAGCTCACAGATCGCGAGGCGTCCTCATGTGCGGAATCGTTGGATACGTCGGCGAGCGCGAAGCTGCGCCGATCCTTCTCGACGGCCTGGCTCGCCTCGAGTACCGGGGATATGACAGTGTGGGCATCGCCGTGCTCGAGGAAAATGGCAGAATTTCCATCCACAAGCGAGTCGGCAAGCTCGATCGGCTCACTTCGCGGCTTTCCGGGGCAACGCCGTCCGGCCACCAGGGGATTGGACACACGCGCTGGGCAACTCACGGAAAGCCGAGCGACATCAACGCCCATCCTCACACTGACTGCAGCGGCGACGTTGTCGTCATCCACAACGGGATCGTTGAGAACCACCAGGAACTCAAAGAGCAACTCCTTGCAGCCGGTCATAAATTCACGTCAGAAACAGATACGGAGGTTATCGCCCACCTGGTCGAGGACCGACTTGCCGAGGAGAACGACTTGCATCAAGCCCTCGAACAGACGGTTCAGATACTCGCGGGCGCTCACGCCATACTGGTGATGAGCAAAAACGAGCCGGGCACTATCGTTGCGGCCCGAGCGGGGAACGCCGGCGGCGTCGTGGTCGGCTACGGTCACGGGGAGACCTACCTCGCCAGCGACCTGCCGGCCCTTTTATCACACACCCGGCGAGTGGTCTTTCTCGAGAACGGCGATGTCGTACGGGTCACGGCAGGTCGCGCGGTATACAGGAATACCGGCCGCGCGGTCGAGAAGACGCCCCAGCAGATCGCTTACGATCCCGTGTCGGCGGCGAAGGGCAGCTTCAAGCACTTTATGCAGAAGGAAATCGCGGAGCAGCCTGAGGCGATTTTGAACACGCTTCGCGGGCGAGCGCTCTTCTCAGAAGCCCGTGTAGAGCTGGAAGACTTGAAACTCAGCCCCTCGCAGCTCGAAGCGATCAAGCGAGTGGTCCTGGTGGGCATGGGGACCAGCCTTCATGCGGCGATGATAGGCCGGCAGTACATCGAGCGAATTGCGGGCATACCGGCGGAGGTCGAAAACGCCTCCGAGATGCGCTACCGCGAAGCTATCATCGGTTCGGACACTCTATTCGTCTCCCTGACACAGTCCGGCGAGACTGTGGACACTCTGGCTGCGATGGAGATGGCGAAGGAAAAAGGCTGCTTGCAGGTCGTGGTGTGTAATGTTGTTGGTAGCGAGGCTACGAGAGTCGCCGACGGCGCTATTTACACTCGATGCGGCCCCGAAATCGGCGTTGCCAGCACGAAGACGTACGTCGCCGCGATCTCCGCTCTCTACATGCTGGCGTGCTATTTAGGGCAGCAGAGGGGAATCGTTGACCGCGAGCGAATAGGCGGACTCCTATCGCCGCTCGCGCGGCTCCCCTACGCGGCGGGGGAGGTCGTCCACCGAAGCGGGGAGTATGAGCGGCTGGCTCACAAATTCTACCGCTGCGAGGACTTTCTCTTTCTGGGTCGCGGACTGCAGTATCCCGTGGCCATGGAAGGTGCTCTCAAGCTAAAGGAGGTCAGCTATATACATGCTGAGGGCTACCCTGCCGGTGAAATGAAACACGGGCCCATTGCCCTGATCGACCGCGAAATGCCTGTGGTGGCGCTTGTCCCTCAAGATGTACTGCGCGAAAAGATGATGAGTAATATCGAACAGGTTAAGGCGCGGGAGGGAATCGTGATCTCGGTTGCGACAGAGGGTGACGAAGAAGTAGCGGGCAGATCAGATCACGTGATGTACGTGCCGAAGATTTCCGACTTGCTGGCGCCCGTTCTGACGTCGATATCGCTGCAATTGCTGGCCTACCACATCGCTGTGCGTCGTGGATGCGACGTAGACCAACCGCGCAATCTTGCCAAAACCGTCACGGTCGAGTAGGCGGCGATCCAGGCCTTAGAGTCGATATCGATGGAGCTGTCAATTGTCCGCCGGCGTCTCGAGGAGAAAGAGCGGTCGCTTTCGCCCTATGCGGTACGGAGCAAGCAGACGCGCGGCCGGCGAATTTCCGAGGAGCCATCGGCGGTCCGCACTGAATTCCAGAGGGACCGTGACCGCATCCTTCATTGCAAGGCTTTCCGGCGCCTGAAGCACAAGACTCAGGTGTTCATCGCACCTGTCAGCGATCACTTTGTGACCAGATTGACTCATACACTCGAGGTATCCCAGGTCGCGCGGACTATCGCACGCGGCCTGAACCTCAACGAAGACCTGGCCGAGCCGATTGCTCTGGCTCATGACATCGGCCACCCACCGTTCGGTCACGCCGGCGAGCAGGCGCTGGCCGATCTACTACCTGAAGGCTTTCGTCACGCCGAGCAGAGTTTGCGGGTAGTGGACGAGCTGGAACGCTTGAACCTGACCTGGGAGACCAGGGACGGGATCGTGAACAGCTCGAAAGTGCGGGAAGACATCTTCGCCGAAGGTTATGGCACGCCCGCGTCTCTCGAGGGCCAGATCGTGAAAGTATCCGATGCGGTCGCCTACATCAACCACGACATAGCTGATGCGCTGCGAGCCGATGTTATCGCCGAGGAAGAACTACCAAAAGAAGTATCGGAGGTTCTGGGTAGACGGCACTCAGAGCGGATAGACAACCTGGTATGCGACATCATCGAGAACTCGTGGGCGGCGACTGGTGAGACGGATGTTCCCGTGTCTGAAATCCGAATCGGGATGAGCCACAAGGTTGCGGCGGCAGCAAACACGCTTCGTGAGTTCATGTTCCAACGAGTCTATCTGTGGGAGGGCCGAAGGGAGGAAGCCGAGCAGGCCAGGCGCGTGATCTCGGTGCTCTACGACCATTTCATGCAATACCCCGACGAAATGCAGACGGAGTTCGGCGTCGCTTCCGACCCTCTGTGGCGACGGGTAGCGGACTTCGTGTCCGGTATGACCGACCAGTTCGCGCTCGCGACTGCCGAACGGCTGGGAGCGCGCCTTCATTAGGAACATCTGCACGGGCAAGCCGCCCGATGGAACGAGCGAAGGTCTTCAAGATTTACCCTGCCAAAACCGAAACTTCTCGTTCGCGCAAGTGTTGTATAATGTGGGTGTACTAGAGAGAGACCGACATCTTCTCTGCTGACCGTCCCGAGCCTGTGTGCTTGCCCCACAACCAGTCCTAAGGCCATGTTCGTATCAGCCCGAGAGTCGTATGTATGAACGAGGTTGAGGAAGTAAAGGCCCGCCTAGACATCGTGGACGTCATCAGCCAATATGTGACATTGCAAAAGGCCGGGCGGTCCTTCAAGGCACCTTGCCCCTTTCACAACGAACGGACTCCCTCATTCATAGTGACGCCGGAGAGGCAGAGCTGGCACTGCTTCGGCGCCTGCGGGACAGGCGGCGACGTGATCACATTCGTGATGAAAAAGGAGGCGATAGAGTTTTCGGAAGCGTTAAAGATGCTGGCAGAGCGGGCCGGCGTCAAGTTGCAGGGACGGCGCGAATCCAGCCAGGAACAAAGGCGACGCGAGCGGCTGCTCGCGGCGAATGAGGCCGCAGGCGATTGGTTCGGCGAGCTCCTCGTGAACGACAAAGCGGGCACGCAGGCCCGGGAATATCTCGAGCGGCGCCAGATTGATAGCGCTGCCGCCAAAGACTTCGGATTGGGATACAGTCCAGCCGCCTGGGATGGTCTGCGTAATCACCTTCGTGGAATCGGTTTTGAAGATGAGGAGTTGCTCCGGGTCGGCCTCCTCCTGCAGGGCGATTCAGGGTTACACGACCGGTTCCGAGGACGCCTCATGTTCCCAATCCGCGACGACAGGGGACGTACCGCTGGTTTCGGCGCCCGTTCCCTGGAGAATCGCGACGCTAGTGGTGCAAAATACATCAACACGGCGCAGTCCCCGGTCTTCGACAAGAGCGGTCTGCTCTACGGCCTTCACCGGGCGGTTGGCGGAATCCGGCGCGAGGGGCGAGCCGTAATCGTTGAGGGCTATATGGACGTTATAGCGGCGCACCAGCACAGTTTCGACAACGTCGTTGCCTCGATGGGGACGGCGCTCACTGAACGGCAAGTCAGGCTGCTGAGACGGACCACAAACGAGATCGTGCTTGCGCTGGACGCGGACGCAGCCGGCAGGGACGCAGCAATCCGGGGCCACGAGGTTGTCCGCGGAGCACTCAGCGACAGCCGGTCAACGATGCCTCTGGTCACCTGGCGGGGCCTAGCTGGCTACCAGCAGACCATCGACGTCGAGTTGAAAGTGGCTATTCTGCCGGATGGACGCGACCCTGACGATGTCATTCGAGCATCGCCTAAGGAGTGGCGAACTTTGGTGGACGGTGCGGTGCCGGTGCTAGACTTCCGGCTGGACGCGCTCGCGGGCTCCCACGATCTGTCTACGCCGGCGGGACGTTCACGGCTGGCACACGAGTTCCTCCCGATATTGTCCGTCGTGACCGACCCGGTTGTCCGGGCGCAGTACCTTCAACGGTTGGGCAGGTTGACAGCGACAGGGGAACGCGAACTGAGTGCGATGTTGGTCAGTGCAAGGGCTCGCCCGGGGGCCTCGAAACGAGCTGCAGCTACGAAGGAAGCCGTTTCAGGCAGGGGAGATAACCGCGAAGAGTTTCTGCTCGCGTTGCTGTTAAGGTATCCGGCCTTGCGCGAGGATGCACTCGGGGTGCGAGAGGAGCTTCTCTGGAACAGCGAGAACCGGGCTCTACTGGCGGCGTGGAAGGGGACAGCCGAAGCGATAGAAGGTACGTCGCATATAGAAGGCGTAAAGAACGCCGTTCCGGTGGAACTGTGGCCACACCTTGAGCGTCTAACGTTGCGGAAGATGCCAGAATTCGACGCCAAGCAAGCACGCGAGGCTTTCGCGGACTGCGTCCAGCGTCTGGTGCGGCGAGGACTGGAGGCGGAGAAACAGGCCACCGGCGCAGTTTTCGCTGAGCGCGAGGCGGAGGTGGGCGCTTCGGTACTGGCCGAGGCCGCATCGGGCGAAAAGATGGAAAGTGACAAACAGCTCTTGGAGGTGCTAAGCCTCCAGGCGCAGGATATGAGAACAGGACTTAAATTGCATGGGAGAGAAGAATATGACGGCTCTGAGGCCGTTCAAACGGGAAACAATGGTTAGACAATACGGCGAAGACCCTCATCTCTTGGAGCGCAGGCAGCGTCGAAGTCAACTTGCGGACGATCTGCTAGAAGACATCGTCGACGACTCGGAGATCGAGGACACGGCCGACGAGCCCTCGGAGGCCCCGCTCGAAGGACAGCCGGCAATCGCCGAAGACGAAGACGGCAGCCCGGTCACGCGGGTGAGCACCCGCTCGCCTATCGAGATGGAGGAGTGGGGCGAAGCGCCGGACAAGCTGGACGAGGTCGAGCCAGAGATCGGAGACATCGAGCTTGAGGAAGGGATCGATGACCCGGTTCGGATGTATCTGCGCGAGATTGGAAAGGTTAGCCTGCTTACGGCCGATGACGAAAAGAAGCTGGCCCGCTCAATGGAAGAAAGCGAGTGCATCCACCGTATTGAGCAGGCGCACTTCGAAAAATTCGGACGGAACGCGCGCGCGGTGGAAGTCCTGGTGGGTCTCGTGCAGGAGCTGCACGAGCTGCAGAGGGCAATTAGCACACTGACGAAGGAGCTCGGTGTGGGCAAGCTCAAGCTGCCCGAGCTAATCGCCAACGAAGACTTTCGAAAGACCGTCGACGGTGAAGTGAACGTTGAGATGGCGGAGAAGCTAGCGAGCAGCCTCAAGATCGAGGAGCCGGAAGCGGAGCGCCTCCAGGTGCGGATCTCGATTGTGACGCACATCCTTACGCCAGAGATGGTGTCGTGGGCCACCCAAGCGACGGGTGGAGACGGGCGCCTGCCGGCGCCTCCTGAGGACCTCGCCGACAAGCTGCTCCCTTACGAGGAGAAAGCCTGCGCGCACTTCCAGCGCCTGAAGGACGAAGGCTTCCGCGCCGAGAAGCGTCTGACTGAAGCCAACCTCCGCCTCGTCGTCAGCGTGGCAAAGAAGTACATTGGGCGTGGGATGTCGCTCCTGGATCTCATCCAGGAAGGTAATATCGGCCTTATTCGCGCCGTCGAAAAGTTCGATTACCGCAAGGGCTTCAAGTTCAGCACTTATGCAACATGGTGGATCCGCCAGGCGATAACGCGTGCTATTGCGGACCAGGCTCGTACGATCCGGATTCCGGTGCACATGGTGGAGACCATCAACAAGCTCGTGCGCATAAGCCGGCGGCTGGTTCAAGAGTACGGCCGGGAGCCTTCCAGCGACGAGATCGGCCGGGGTATGGAGATTCAGCCTGACAAGGTGCGCGAGATTATAAAGGTGTCGCAGGAGCCAGTCTCGCTCGAGACCCCAATCGGCGAAGAAGAGGACTCACACCTCGGCGACTTCATTGAGGACCAGGGCACGATGGCGCCCGCCGAGGCAGCGTCTCACCAGCTTTTGAAGGAACAAGTGCAGGAAGTCGTCGCCTCGCTGACGCCCCGTGAGCAGAAGGTACTGATTCTGCGCTTCGGGTTGGAAGACGGCCGCAGCCGTACGCTGGAAGAGGTCGGCCGGGAATTCGATGTCACACGCGAGCGCATTCGCCAGATCGAGGCCAAGGCGCTACGCAAGTTGCGGCATCCCAGCCGCAGCAAGAAGCTCAAGGACTACTTGGAGTAGGCGCGCTCGGATTAGTCCGGGTCGGAGAACGTCCGAACATACGGAACGTCCTTCGACTTCTCGTAGGGCAACGACTCCCAGAACTTGACGCCCATCTCTTGTTTAGTGGACGCGAGGGCGTAGATCCGCTTCGCGCCGCGGGCGCGGAGGCGTTTCTCGATCTCATTGGTGAGGGCGCGGGCCAGGCCTCGGCGGCGGCACGCTGGGTGCACGGCCAGCCTGTAAATGTGCCCGCGCCAGTTGTCCCAGCCACCGAGGATGGACCCAACCAACCGCTCTTCGCTCTCCGCAACGAGGAAGAGGTCAGGCGCCTGCTCCGTTAACATTCGCAGGTGCTCCGGCGTGTCGGTGATGGAGGGACCCGAGCCAGTCAGTTTCCATAGCTGGAGGAGCGCCTCGGCCTCGTCCGCTCGCGCCTCGCGGATCTCGAAATGCATGGCTTGGAATTGTACGGCAATTGACGGCGCCCGCGTAGCCATCTAGCATCGTTTATGGAGCGACCTGATGCCCCTCTATGAATACTTATGCGAGGAATGCGACACACGCTTCGAGCGGTTGCGTCCCCTAAGCGCCATAGATGATCCGGCCAGCTGCCCGGACGGCCACCCGGCCGGGCAGCGGATTATCTCGATCTTCTCCGCCGTCAGCAAGGATTCGAGCGGCGAGCCGAAAGTAATCACCGGCGGATGTGGTGGTTGCGGCGGCGGCTGTACTGGCTGCGCCTGCAGTTCGAACTGAAGTAGCGGCGTTACCGAAAGTAATGGCCGGGCCTTGGTAAGACCGTTCTCGGGCGTGTCCGACGCGCGGCTCCGGCGGTTGCAAGTCCGGGCCAAAGGACCGGCCTTCGGCGTTCACGACTTCCTAGAACCAGGTATGCCGCAACGGCTCCCGCCATGACCGACGCTTCCAATAGAGTGGCGAAAACGATGACTGCCGTAATGTCCCGCCAAAAGGCTTCCGGGAACATCTGGATGAGGTGGTCCTTGTTGGGATCAAGCGACCAGAAGTCATTGCTGAAGGCAAGGACGTGAAACTGGGTCCATGCCGAATCGAATCCTGTAGCAAACGCGAGGCCCGCCAGGGCGAGAACTCCGCCCGTCAGCAGCGCTCCGCCGAGCGCGGCGATTGCCAGCGCTCGTGGTCCCGCAAAAACAAGAAGCAACACCGCCAATGTTAATGTCGAGGCCGCACTGATCACTTGCACGGTAAAGAGCGTCTGCACTAGGTTCTGCACGTCAGCCATATGTGCCGTCTCTTTGGCCGTGAACAGCGGTCCGCTAACTCCCGGGCGGTTGGTGACGTTGATCGCGAGCGGTGGCGGATCCTGGATCGTCAGGTACCGGTGGATCTGTCGGTTGGCCCGGAGCAGCTCGGACTCAGGTATGCCGGACACTGCCGCGGCATCGTACGTATTGACGGCGTAGTCGTAGACACGCTGTTCCGAGACGGCTATGCGAATGTTCGTCGCGATCAGGGCAACAGGGACCGCCAGAACGAACAGCGCTATTAACCCGGCACGAATTGCCGCCAAGAAGCCTCCCTTCGGCACGACCAGCAACCTTGTTGGGTTCTCATCGTAGATACGAGCGATTCCTTTGTCAACGATTTGCCCGGCCGCTATGATGGCGCTTGACTGATGTCAAAAGACATGCCTCGGATGACGCAGAACAAGCGGCCTCGGGCCTCGTTCGCCGGCCTGAGGCGCGTCATCGCCACGCTGCGAGGGCCAGGCGGCTGTCCCTGGGACAGGGTCCAGACCCACGAATCGCTGGCGCCCTATCTTCTCGAGGAGACACACGAGACGCTGGAAGCCCTGGATTCTGGAGATCCAGAGAAGCGGTGCGAAGAACTCGGTGACCTGATGTTCGAGGTCCTCATCCAGGTGCAGCTCGCCGAAGAAGCGCGCGCGTTCACGATGCGAGACGTCATCGCAGGCATAACCAACAAGCTGCTCCGGCGTCATCCGCATGTCTTCGGGGACGCCGTTGCGGGGACACCTGATGCGGTGATCGAACAGTGGGATGAGCTCAAGGCGAGTGAGCGGGCCGGCGAGTCGGCGCTGGCGGGAATCCCGCCGTCACTTCCGGCATTGGCGCTTGCACAGGCGGCACAAAGACGTGCTGCCCGCGCTGGGTTTTCCTTCGAGTCGGTGGACCAAGCGTGGCAGGCTCTGGATGAGGAGCTCGGAGAGTTGCGACAAGCGCGGAGCACGGCCGAGAGGCGCGAAGAGTTCGGCGATGCCATGTTTGCCCTCGCCAACCTGGGGCGCGAGCTGGGCGTCGATGCGGAGGACGCGCTTCTTTCGACGTCGCGGCGGTTCTCGGATCAGTTCCGGGTGATGGAAGCCATTCTCGAAGAGAAAGCGCTCGACCTCCGAAGTGCGCCAATCGAAGAGAGGCTGGCGCTCTGGGAAGAAGCGAGAGCCCGCCGACCATAAGGTTTGTCACCTTTCCCCGCCTGTGATATTCTCAGCCCGCCCACGTTAGAGATTGGAGGCCCTGAATGACTCAGCAGAAGGAGAGCGTCGTCACCCCGGACCGGTTCACTTCCGGGCTGACCTATGACGAATATCTTAGCCGCATCCAGCGCAACCGCCAGAAGTTCGAGTACAACTACAGCGAGACGGAGCTAAGCGCCGACGACGCTTCGGCATTTCGATCGCTCGCCTCGCGGGAGGCTGGGCCGGCGAAAGTACTCGCGCTCGGCGAGGACTGGTGCCCGGACGTCTTCCGGGGCCTGCCTGTTATGGCGCGCATCGCCGAAGCCGCGGGGATGGAGTTGAGGGTCTTCCCCCGCGATGAAAATCTGGACATCATGGGCGAGTTCCTGAACCGAGGTGAGAGTCAGTCCATACCGACGTTCGTCTTCTATACTTCGGACCACCGCTACATCGGCCACTGGATCGAGCGGCCCGCGAAAGCGAATGCCGAGATGGGCGAGGTGATGAAGCGCTACGAAGGCCTCGACCGCTCGAAGCCTGACGACGTGGCCAAGTTGCGGCAGCTCGCGGACGAGTTCCAGACGGGGCCGGTTTGGGCCAACTGGCGTGTCGAGACGATCAGGGAACTCCGGGAGCTCCTTGAAGAGAAGTCCCGTTAGTCCCACACGCGACGCCGAAATATTCGGCTGCTTATCGCCTCCGCATTCGCACCGCGAGCGTCCCGCCTCCGATAATCACAGCCACGCTCGAAGCAGCAAGTAGAAGCACCCAAGGCGTACCTCCATCAGCCGTCGGGCCGCCCGTCTGCGGGACGGCTGCGGGCACTGCCGACACTATCGGCGCCGGTGAGGTGGTGTGGCCGGGGGCGCTTGCCTGAGCGGGTGATGGCGTTGCGCCAGCACTTGCCGTCGGGCCCGCTGTCGTCGTGGGCGTTGCCTGCTGGGCTGCAACGTTAATGCGGCCGCGCATCAAGGTTGTGTGGACGTTGCAGCGGTACTCGAACGAGCCGGGTGTATTGAACGTCTGAGAAAACGTCCCGCTGGTCATCGTCCCGGAGTCGAAGCCGCCGACCGGAGGACAAGTGGTGAACGTCGAATCACATTGGGTGACGGTGTGCGAGGCACTCCCCACCCATTGCCATGTCACCGTATCGCCTGCGGTGATGTTCGTATCACAAACAGCTCCGGAGAACGAAGAATTGCAGAAGTAGAAGTCTCCCACATCGACGGTCGTGGTCGTCTGGCCGCTGGCATCCCGGCCGGAATGCCAGAAGGCGAGACCGCCATAAGCGACTGCGAGGAACGTGACGAATACGAGGGTCATCCGAGGCATGGGCTCACCTCCTTCGGCTACTAGCGACAGATACGACAACGAGCAGCCGCTAGGTTTTAATCGCCGGGGGAAATAAAAAGCCGAGAGGCAGCCCGCCCCAGACTGCCTCTCGAATATCCTTCCGATTTGCCGGAAGGACCAGAAGGAGGTCGCCCCGTAGTTGTCGCTTTGGTGAATATAACGCCGGCCGCCGGAGGAAGGTTAATTAAGTAGTAAAGCGAATTGGCGTATACTCAATCGGAATCCTGGAATTCCACTTAGTAGATGCGATTCGGGCCACGGATGTTACTTCCCTCTTCAAGGCCAGGGGATCGCTTCAGGTATATTTTTTTTCGCATGCGACTTGTTGGATTAGAATGCGCGAAGTGACACTGCTCAAGGACGGAGTCCGCGTCCTGTATCGCTCCAACGGCGGAGCCGTCAATCGAGTGGACGGCGCTAGCGCACTAGAGGAAGCGCTCAGAGACCGCAAGGGTGTCGTCTGGGTGGACCTCATGATCCGTACCGATGACGACGCCGCTATTCTCCGGGACGTCTTTCACTTTCACGAGCTGACGATAGAAGACTGCGTCTCCGAACGCGTTGATCCGGCGAGAATTGACGACTACGGAGAATATCTGTTTCTGATCGGTCAGGCTCTCAGTGGCTATGATCCGGGAGCCGAGTTGGAGCCGGTGGAGGTGGATTTCTATCTCGGCACCAACTACGTTGTCTCATGCCATCGCGAGCCGATCGCCGCGATTGAGCAGTTCCGCGAGCGCTGCCTGCGGGACGAGCGGAACCTTCGCGGCACACCGGACTGGGTCCTCCACGGCCTTGTCGACGCAATCATCGACGAGTACCTTCC
>WNFW01002782.1_pt1 | contig 12028 bp, 7 predicted proteins | sample 5400131 | NCBI WGS metagenome assembly WNFW01 (sample SAMN13153362, study PRJNA577476) | soil metagenome | isolation source: 20 cm soil or saprolite under grassland replicate 1 | place: USA:California | collected 2016-06-15
TCAAGACGGCCGCCGGCGGCCTGGAGGGGCTCAAGCTCGCCAAGGAGCTGCGGCCGATCGCGATCACGCTCGACGTCATGATGCCCGATCTCGACGGCTGGTCGGTGCTGGCGGCGCTGCGGCAGGACCCCGAGCTCGCCGAGATCCCGGTGATCATGATCACCATCCTCGACGAGCACCGGCGCGGCGTCGCGCTCGGCGCGGCCGGCTACCTGACCAAGCCGATCGACCGCGAGCGGCTCACCCGGATGATCGGCCGCTTCCGCGCGCCGGCGCGGCCGACGCGGGTCCTGCTGGTGGAGGACGATGCGACCCAGCGCGAGCGGTTGCGCGGATGGCTCGATGGTGACCAGTGGAAGGTGCAGGAAGCGGGAAACGGGCGCGAGGCACTCGCGGTGCTCAAGGACACAAAACCCGACGTGATTCTGCTCGATCTCATGATGCCGGAGATGGACGGGTTTGCCGTGGTGGCGGCGCTGCAGAAGGAGCCGCGCTGGAGCGACATTCCGGTCGTCGTCGTCACCGCGCGCGACCTCGATGCCAAGGACCGCGAACGATTGAACTCCGGCGTACAGTCGGTGCTGGTCAAGGAGACGTTCCGGCCTGCCGACCTGGTCGAACGCATCCGCCGCCTCACCAACGGCAAGCCTCAAGTCGGCGCTGAGATGGAAGCCGCGTCGTGACCAAGGTGCTCTACGTCGAGGACAACGACGACAACGTCTACATGCTCAAGATGCGGCTCGAGTTGTTGGACAATTTCGAGGTCGTCGTGGCCGAGAACGGAGAGAAGGGCTGCGCCATGGCCCTTTCCGAGCGGCCCGACATCATTCTCATGGATCTGGAGATGCCGGTGGTCGACGGCTGGGAGGCGACGCGGCGGCTCAAGGCCGATCCGCAAACGCGCGACATCCCGGTCATCGCACTCTCAGCGCACGCGCTCGCCGGATCGCGGGAAAAGGCGCTCGCCGCCGGCTGCGACGAATTCGATACCAAGCCGGTCGAGTTCGATCGGCTGGTCGCGACCATGCGGCGGCTACTCGCGGACGGCAAGTGACGCTCGCCGGGGATGCTCTATCCGTTGTGTCCCGGGCGCAGCGCAGCATGGAGCGAAGCGGAATGATGCGCTGCAGACCCGGGATCGCACCGGTCCGTGGCGGTCCCGGATCAGCGGTGCAGCACTCCGCGCTAGCGCGCTGCGTGCTGCACCGCATCCGGGACACGCATGAGCGACAGATCGCACGATCATGACCAAGCGTCGTAAGAAGCGTGCATCGGTTGAGCCGCGGCCTCGGCGGCGTGCGCCCCGCCGCGCGCAAAGTCGGCGTAGCTCCGATCCCGAAAGCAAAAATGTCGTCGCGCTCAGGCGCGAACTGTCCGAGGCGCTGGAGCAGCAAGCGGCGACGTCGGACGTGCTGCGTGTCATCTCAAGTTCGCCGGGCGAGCTCGAGCCGGTGTTCAACACGATGCTCGCCAATGCGACGCGTATTTGCGAGGCGAAGTTCGCTAATTTGTTTCTCTATGAGAAGGATTCGTTTCGTATTGCCGCCCAGCAGAATGCGCCGCGCGCCTATGCCGAGCGATGGCGCCGGAATCCAGTCCTTCTCGTCCATGCCAATCCGCTTAACCCGCTCGCCCGGCTGGCCGCAACCAAGGACATTGTCGACATCGTCGACCTGATGACTGAGCAGGGCTATGTCGAGCGAGACCCCCGCTTCGTGGCCTTGGTGGAAACCGCCGGCGCGCGAACCCACCTTCTTGTACCGATGCTCAAGGATGGTGAACTGATCGGCGCCATCGCCATCTTTCGCCAAGAGGTCCGGCCGTTCACCAGCAAACAGATCGAACTGGTCAAGAACTTCGCCGCCCAGGCTGTAATCGCCGTCGAGAATACGCGGCTTCTCAACGAGCTGCGGCAGCGTACCGGGGATCTAAGCGAGGCGCTGGAGCAGCAGACGGCTACATCGGACGTGCTGCGCGTCATATCCAGCTCGCCCGGCGACCTGCAGCCCGTGTTCGAGGCCATACTGGCCAATGCAACTCGCATCTGCGGCGCCAAGTTCGGCACCCTCTACCTCTACGACGGAGACGCATTCCACGCCGCGGCGTTCCACAACGCACCACCGGCATTCATCGAGCAGCGCAAACGTGCGCCGGTCCGTCCGGGGCCCGATACCAGTCTCGGCCAAGCTGCGAGGACCAAGCAGGTCGCGCACATCCTCGATAGCATGGAGAGGGAGTCCTACCGTCGGCGGGATCCCTTTGTGGTGGCCGGCGCGGAGCTTGGCGGATACCGGACGATCGTCTCGGTGCCCATGCTCAAGGAGGACAAGTTAATCGGCGTAATCAGCATCTACCGTCAGGAGGTGCGCCCGTTCGCGGACAAGCAAATTGCTCTGGTCGAGAGCTTCGCCGCTCAGGCCGTCATCGCCATCGAGAACACGCGGCTGCTCAACGAGCTGCGCCAGCGCACCGCCGATCTGGGCGAGGCACTGGAGCGGCAAACCGCAACTTCGGAGGTGCTGCAGGTCATTTCCACGTCGCCGGGCGACCTGGAGCCGGTGTTCCAGGCGATGCTGGAGAACGCGGTGCGGATCTGCGAGGCCAGCTTCGGCAACTTGTTGCTGTACGACGGCGATGCGTTCCGGCATGTTGCTCTGCATAACGCACCGCAGAGTTGGGCAGCCGAGCAGCAACGCGATCCGATTGCTCCTCGTCGTTCGGCACGTCTCCTGTACCGGGTCGCCGACACCAAGCAGCTCGTCCACGTTGCCGATGTCGCTGCGGAAAATCCCGACGAGCCGATCGCCAAAATCGCCGGCGCTCGCAGCCTTCTGATCGTACCGATGCTTAAAGAGAACGAACTGATCGGTGTGATCGCCATCTACCGCCAGGAGGTGCGCCCGTTCACCGACAAGCAAATTGAGCTGGTGCAAAACTTCGCCGCGCAGGCCGTCATCGCCATCGAGAACACGCGGTTGCTCAGCGAGCTTCGCGAGTCGCTGCAGCAGCAGACCGCCACCGCCGACGTGCTCAAGGTCATCAGCCGCTCGACCTTCGACCTGCAGACCGTGCTCGACACGCTCGTGCAATCGGCGGCGCGCCTGTGCGCGGCCGAATGTGCATTCATTTTCCGCCGTGAGGGCGGCGTCCATCATCTGGCCGCGAGCCACGGCTTCTCCGACGAGTATCGCGCCTTCATCGAGCGCAACCCAATCCCGCCCGGGCGCAACACGCTCATAGGACGGGTCGCCTTGACGGGCCAAACGGTGCACCTGCCCGACTGCCTCGCCGATCCGGAATATGGCTGGTCGGAATCGCAGAAGATCGGCGGTTTCCGCACCATGCTCGGTGTGCCGCTGTTGCGCGAGGGCAGCCCGATCGGCGCGCTGGCCTTGACGCGCTCCCGGGTTGCGCCGTTCAGCGAACGAGAGATCGAGTTGGTCACGACCTTCGCCGACCAGGCGGTGATCGCGATCGAGAACGTGCGGCTGTTCGACGAGGTGCAGGCGCGCACGCGCGAATTGTCCGAGGCGCTGGAGCAGCAGACGGCGACTGCCGAAATCCTCACCGTCATCAGCAATTCGCTGAGCGACACGCAGCCGGTCTTCGACGCCATTGTTGCGAGTGGGCTTAAGCTGTTCCCCGGCGCCACGGTCATCATCGCCCTCGCCGAGGCGGGCAAGGTCGATGTCGCGGCAGTCGCCGCGCCGGATCCCGCCGGAATCGAAGCGGTGCGACGCAGGTGCCCGTTCCCATTGACACGCGACTACATGCACAGCACCGCCATCCTCGACGGCCGGATGGTGGACATTCCCGATGTCGAGAACCCGCCGCCAGAATTGGCGGTCGGGGCCCGCAATTTCGCCCCGACCGGCTATCGGGCGGTGACGATCATGCCGATGATGCGGGGTGACGTCGCCATCGGGGCATTGAGCGTGGCGCGCCGAGCGCCCGGCCTGCTCTCCGACAAGGAGCGCGCGGTGCTGAAGACTTTCGCCAGGCAGGCCGTCATCGCCATCGAGAACACGCGACTGCTCAACGAGCTGCGGCAATCGCTGCAGCAGCAGACCGCGACGGCCGATGTGCTCAAGGTGATCAGCCGCTCGACTTTCGACCTGAAGTCGGTGCTGCAGACGCTGGTCGAATCCGCAGCCAAGCTTTGCAACGCCGACAACGCGACGATCACCCGTCAGAAAGACGGCGTGTTCTATCGCGCGGAGAGCTACGGTTTCTCTGCCGAGTTCATGGAATACGTGAGGGCTTTGCCGGTCGTGCCCGAGCGCGGAACGGCTACCGGAAGGGCTTTGTTCGAAGGCCGGATCATCCACATTCCCGACGTGCTGGCCGACGACCCGAATTACACCTGGGCAGAGGCGCAGAAATTGGGTGGTTACCGCACCCTACTCGGCGTTCCGATGTTGCGCGAGGGCACCGCGATCGGCGCTTTGGCCTTGACGCGCTCCGAGGTGCGGCCGTTCTCGGACCGAGAGATCGAGCTCGTCACCACATTCGCCGACCAGGCGGCGATTGCGATCGAGAACGTGCGGCTGTTCGACGAGATTCAGGACAAGAGCCGCCAGCTCGAGGAAGCAAGCCGGCATAAGTCGCAGTTCCTCGCTAGCATGAGCCACGAGCTGCGCACCCCGCTCAACGCCATCATCGGCTTGACCGAGATGATGGTCACCAACGCAGCGCGCTTCGGCACGGAAAAGGCGCTGGAGCCGCTCAACCGCGTGCATCGCGCCGGCACCCATCTCCTCGGCCTCATCAACCAGGTGCTCGACCTCTCCAAGATCGAAGCCGGCAAACTCGAACTCAATCCGAGCCTGGTCAACCTGGCGCCGCTGATCGACGAGGTCGCCGGCACCGCGCGGCAGCTGGCCGAGCAGAACAAGAACCGCCTCGTCATCGAGGCGCCGGAAAACCTCGGCGCCTTGACCGTCGATCCCATGCGGCTGCGGCAGATCCTGCTCAATCTTGTGAGCAACGCCTGCAAATTCACCAAACAGGGCGAGGTCAAGCTGCAGGCGCGCAAGATCGCCGACGGGCGCGATTGGATCGAATTTGCGGTTGCGGATACCGGCATCGGCATGACGGGCGAGCAGCAAGCCAAGCTGTTCGAGGAATTTGCCCAGGCCGAATCCTCCACGGCGCAGCGTTACGGCGGCACGGGCCTAGGGCTTGCCATCACGCGCAAGCTCGCACGCATGATGGGCGGTGACGTGACCGTGCAAAGTGAGGCCGGCAAGGGCTCCATTTTCACCGTGCGCCTGCCGGGCAGCGGCGCCGCCGGCGCAAGCGGCACGACCGAGGAAGCCCGGCCGCAAGGGCGCGATTGCGTGCTCGTCATCGACGATGACTTGACCGCGCGCGAGCTGATTGCCGAGCACCTCAAGGCCGAAGGTTTTTCCGTGACGACGGCCCCGGGCGGCTTGGAAGGGCTCAAGCTCGCCAAGGAGCTGCGGCCGATCGCAATCACGCTCGACGTGATGATGCCGGACCTCGACGGCTGGTCGGTATTGGCGGCGCTGCGGCAGGATTCTGACCTCGCCGAGATCCCGGTCATCATGGTGAGCATTCTCGATGAGCAGCGCCGTGCCGCCTCGCTCGGTGCGGCGGGTTATCTCACCAAGCCGATCGACCGCGAACGGCTGCGCCGGCTGGTGGGCCGCTTCCGGGTACCTGCTCGGGCGACACGGGTGCTGCTGGTCGAAGACGACGCGGATCAACGCGAACGAATGCGGGCTTGGCTCACGGGCGAGCACTGGGCGGTACAGGAGGCCGCGAATGGCCGCGAGGCGCTCGCGCGCGTGCAAGCGGATAAGCCCGACGTGATCCTCCTCGACCTTATGATGCCGGAGATGGACGGGTTTGCCGTGGTGGCCGCGCTGCAGAAGGAGGCGCGCTGGAGCGACATTCCGGTCATTGTCATCACCGCGCGCGACCTCGACGCCGAAGACCGCGCGCGATTGAACTCCGGCGTACAATCGGTGCTGGTCAAGGAGACGTTCCGGCCGGCCGATCTGGTCGAGCAGATTCGGCGCCTCGCCAACAACAAGCCTCAAGTCGGCAGTGAGATGGAAGCAGCGTCGTGACCAAGGTGCTCTACGTCGAGGATAACGACGACAACGTCTACATGCTCAAGATGCGCCTCGAGCTGTTAGGGGACTTCGAGGTCGTTTCGGCGGAGGACGGCGAGAAGGGCTGCGCCATGGCGCTTTCCGAGCGGCCCGACATCATCCTGATGGATCTGGAGATGCCGGTGGTCGACGGCTGGGAAGCGACGCGGCGGCTCAAGAACGATCCGCAGACGCGCGACATCCCGATCATCGCGCTCTCCGCGCATGCGCTTGCCGGCGAGCGCGACAAGGCGCTCGCTGCCGGCGCCGACGAGTTCGACACCAAGCCAATCGAGTTCGAGCGGCTGGTCGCCACGCTGCACCGCTTGCTCGCGGCGCGCAAGTAACTCTCGAGTTGGCCCTTCGGTGCGCAGCTAGAGGGCGCGGTTTGCCTGCAGAGTCGCGTATACGAGTAGGGTGGGCAAAGGCGCGCGTTGCTCGGCTTATGCGCGTGGGCAAAATCGCGGGCGCGCCGTGCCCACGCGGTGCCAATCCGGTAACGATTTTGCCCACCCTACGACTCTGCGCCCGGGACTCGAGTGGACGCCCTCCCTTGACTGCGAACATTCCACACGAGCAAAGTCGCATTGGCCAAAATCCAAGGATCGATGATGCCCGTTAGGATCATTGGAATGATCGGGGTGACGCCGCCGAGCAATGACGCGACGCTGCATGTCATTGAAGGTGGGTTATCGCCGAGCTATCTGACGCAGTTCGCCCGAGCGCACGACGAAGCCGGCTTCGATCTGGCACTCGTGGGTCATACCTCATCCTCGGCCGAGGGCTTCCTCGTCGCCCTTTATGCGGCCGCACATACCAATCGGCTCGGCTATCTTGTGGCGCATCGGCCGGGCTTCGTTGCACCGACGCTCATGGCGCGAAAGATCGCCACCTTCGACCATCTCAGCGGCGGAAGGCTTGCTGTGCATATCATCACGGGTAAGACCGACGAGGAACAATGGGCCGACGGCGACTTCAGCCCAAAGGCTGAGCGCTACCGCCGCGCCGCGGAGTACCTCGAATTGATGAAGCGCACCTGGTCGAGCGAGCGGCCATTTGACTTTGCGGGGGAATTCTATCGGGTCCGCGGCGCTGCTTCAGATGTGCGTCCGCTGCAGCAGCCGCACCCGCTGCTGTTCTTCGGCGGCGCCTCCGAAGGCGCGCTCTCGATGGGCGCTAAACTGTGCGACGTTTACGCCATCTATGCCGAGCCGCTTGCATCCACGCGCGAGCGCATCACCCAGTTTCGGTCCATGGCGGCCGCCTTCGGTCGAACGCCGGGGTTCAACGTCTCGGTCCGCCCGATCATTGCGGCGCGCGAAGGCGAAGCATGGGACAAGGCCAATCAGATTCTAGCGGGCATGGGCGGCAAGAAAGGATGGCGCCGGCAGGAGGAAGCAAAGGGTCCGGTCGATAATGCCGGACAGCGGTTGATGCGCTTCGCGCGCGAGCGCGACGTTCATGACGAGCGCTTGTGGATGCCGATTGCACGGGCCACCGGCGCGCTCGGCAATACGTCGTGCCTTGTCGGCACTCCCGAGCAAGTCGCGGAGGCGCTTCTCAAATACTACATGCTCGGCGTGGATTCCTTCCTCATTCGCGGCTTCGACCCCCTGAACGATGCGATCGAGTTTGGCCGCGAGCTGATTCCGCGGATCAAGGCCGGCGCCATTGAGATTGACCGCCGGCGAGCCGCCGAGTGAGGCTGGTGGCCGCGGAGATGCTTATTGCAAACGGAACTGCGATCATGACCAAGCTGTTGCGCGGCCTTGCCGCGCTCGTCATCGCACTGCAAGGATTCCTGTGGCTTGGCGCACCGGTCAGCGCGCAAAGCTGGGCGTCGAGACCGATCCGCATCATCGTGCCGTTTCCGCCGGGCGGGACCACCGACCAAATCGCACGGCGGGTTCAGCCTTTGCTCGAGGCGGATCTCAAGACGACGATCGTGATCGAGAACCGCGGCGGCGCATCGGGAACGATTGGCACGCAGGCGGCGGCCATGTCGGAACCCAACGGCACCACGTTCCTGCTGGTGTTCGATACCCACGGCGTCAATCCGAGCCTGTTGCCGAACCTGCCTTTCGATACCTTGCATGATCTGTCGCCGGTCATGCTCATCGGCAAATCGCCGATGGTGATCACCGCTCATCCCGCCGCAGCGTACCGGCGCTTCGAGGATGTGCTCGCCGCTTCCAGGAAAAATCCCGGCTCCGTAACCTATGGCACAATCGGCGCGGGCAGCCTTGCACAGCTCGCTATGACCCAGATTGCAAACCAGTTCAAAGTGGTGATGACGCACGTCCCCTACAAAGGCGGTGGACCGCTCACCACCGATGCGATCGCCGGCCATGTGCCTGTGGCGATTGCCTCGGTTGCGCTCCTCTCACCGCATATTCAAGCGGGCGCCCTGCATCCGATCGCGGTGACCTCCGCCAAGCGCTATGTGCAGCTGCCGGACACTCCGGCAATAGCCGAGTTGGGACTCACCGGATTCGACGCGGAGGCCTGGTGGGGCCTGCTCGCACCTGCGAAAACCCCGAGCGACATTGTCCTGCGGATGAATGCCGCGATGGCCAAAGCTCTGCGCGAACCTGCGGTCGAGCGGAGTTTGAATGATCAAGGCATCGAATATCAGCTCTCCTCTCCGAAAGAGTTCGGTGCGTTTATCGAAGCCGAGATTGTACGCTGGGCCAAGGTGATAAAAGACAATAAGATTGTCGCTGGCGAGTAATCCGCGCTGGGTCACCGGTCGCTAATTTGCCTAATTGCTCACCGAAAAAGCGCGTAGGGCGCAATAAGCGAAGCGCATTGCGCCATTCATGCCTCGCCAAATTCAGCGAGCCAGTGAATTCGCACGCCCAATCTTCCGGAAATAGCCGGCCGCCACATGGCGATGAAACGATGACAAGAGGCAATTCCGCATGCGCCCTGCAAACGCCTACGCGCCCAGCAGCCGGACGGCGCAATGCGCTTCGCTTATTGCGCCCTACGGGGGCTGAACAAAGCCGCGTGCGGAGACTGCAATGCGGGCCCGATTGGGTCGCGCGCGGACATCGACTGCCCTTGATGTCTCGACTGGTCGCCGGCCGCCGCTCCATGCACGGACGCGCTTTCTGTAAGGCAATGCTTGACACCCGCTCTGTAAGGCATTACCTGACAAAGAGTGATCAGGTCATTCAGAAGCAAGGCGCTGCGGGCATTTTGGGAGCGCAGCGATGCATCCAGGCTAAGGCCCGATTGGGTCGCCCGGATCGCGAGGCAACTGGATCAGCTCGATCAGGCCAGGCGGCCGCAAGACGTGGACTTGCCGTCGAACGGATATCACCCGCTGAAGGGCGATCAGCGCGGACGTTATTCAATCACCGTGTCGCGCAACTGGCGCATCACGTTTGGCTGGGATGATACCGACGCAACGAATGTCGATCTGGAGGATTATCATGGCCGATAAGTACCCCCGCCGCGATCCGAAGCGGCCGCCGACGCACCCTGGCGCCACTCTGCGCGAGGATGTGCTTCCTGCCATCGGCAAAACGAAGCGCGAAGTGGCGTCGTTGCTCGGCATTTCCCGGCAGACGCTTTACGATATTCTCAACGAGAAGCAGCCGGTGACACCGGAAATGGCCGTTCGTATCGGCAAGCTCTGCGGCAACGGCCCGACGTTGTGGCTGAATCTGCAGAGCAGTTACGATCTCTGGCATGCCATCCGCAGGGTAGATACCAGCAAGATTCCGACTTTGGCTGCAGCGGCATCCGCCTAAGGCCCATCGCAAGCAATTGTGCCGCAGCTCATCACCGGACGGCAACGCGGCAGTGCAAGCGCGTAGGGCGCAATAAGCGAAGCGCATTGCGCCATTCATGTCTCGCCAAACTCAGCGAGCCTGTCGAATTCGCACGCCCAATCTTCCGGAAATAGCCGGCCGCCACATGGCGATGAAACGATGACAAGAGGCAATTCCGCATGCGCCCTGCAAACGCCTACGCGCCCAGCAGCCAGACGGCGCAATGCGCTTCGCTTATTGCGCCCTACGGGGCTGAAACAAAGCCGCGCGCGAAGACTGCAATGCAGGCGCCGCCGCTCCACCAGGCACAACCCAAACCCGGGCCGTCAAAGCTTGACGCGTCGCCCCATATGAGGGTGGGCAAAGGCGCGCGTTGCTCGGCTTGTGCGCGTGGGCAAAATCGCGGGCGCGCCGTGCCCACGCGGTGCCAATCCGGTAACGATTTTGCCCACCCTACGGCACGTTCCGATGCGCGGCTGGGCGCACGGTTTACCTGCGGAGCCGTCTGTTCTGCATATCACCGGACGGCAACGCGGTAGTGCAAGAATCCGCGGAAGCGTGCCCGGCCGCCGCGGACAAAGTCTCCGACGCGCTCGATCGTCTTGAAACGCGTCACCAGCTTGCCAATGGCAACCTGCGCCTCCATGCGCGCCAGCGAATTTCCGGCGCAGGTGTGGATGCCGAGGCCAAAGGCCAGATGGCGATTCGGGTGCCGGCGGATGTCGAGCCGGTCGGGATCGGGAAACTGGCTGGGGTCGCGGTTGGCCGCGCCGATGCACAGATGCACGTAGGTGTTGGCGGCAATCCTTGTGCCGCCGATCTCGGTGTCGCAGGTCGCGCGCCGATTGCCGAGCTGGTTCGAGCTCTCCATGCGCAGGAACTCTTCCACGGCGCCAGCGATGAGCTCCGGATGCGCTGCCAGGTCACGCCAGGCATCGGGATGCTGCAACAGGAGGTGGATGCTGTTGCCGATGAGATTGGTCGTCGTTTCATGTCCCGCATTGAGCAGGAAAATGCAGTTGTGAAGCAGCTCGAGCTCGGAGAGGCGCTCTTGTGCATCGCAGCCGCCGGCTAGCTCGCTGGCGCGGACGAGCGTCGAGAGTATCTCCCGCCCATCATAGGCATTGTCCCGCGTGCGGCGAGCGATGAGATCGCGCAGGTAATCCTTGAACTCAGCCACCGCCCGCGTGCCGGCTTCGAACCGTTCCTTGGAAAGGACGGGCTCCAATCCGCCGAGGATCGCCAACGACCAACTGCGCAAGGGGCGGCGCTCGGTGTCCGGTATCCCGAGAAGGTCACCGATCAGCTGCACCGGGATCGCGGCGGCAAAGTCATCGATCATATCGATCGTGCCACGCTCAGCTGCGGCATCGAGCAGCCGGTCCACCAGCATTTCGATACGGGGCTGCAGCGCCTTTAGCGCGCGCGGCGAAAACGCCGGCGCGAGCAACTTGCGCACCCGGCTGTGCACCGGGGGATCGTTGAAAACCAAGCTCGTCGTGTGGTGCTCATAAAGAAGGCTGTCGCCGAAATTCGGTTTGAAATCGATTTTCTTGTCGGAGCTCCACGTCCTGGCGTCGCGGTAGACGTCGACGAGATCGTCGTAGCGGGTGAGAAAATAGGTGCCGTCCGGCATGCGATGAATTGGGTCGTATTCACGCAATGCCCGATAGGTCGGATAAGGATCGTCGAGGAACGCTCGATCGAGATGTTTGAGATCGAAAGCGGCGGCGAGTTTGGCCCCCGGCGCCTCTTTCGCCGCAAGCGTCGCTGCCATGGCAGGAACTCCGTATGTGCGTCTGGTAGCGGGGGCCCGTCTCGTACATTCCCGGCACCCTGCCAGAACGGGCGACCACCCATTGACATTCCTCATTGTCCTACAACGACGTAAAATCGCCAATCCGCACGGCCCGAAAGGTGGATAATCCAAGCGGGCGCGCGACCTCGACGATCGCCTGCGTCATGTACCAGGTTCGACCATTTCCTGAAGCGAGCGACGCTGCTCATGACCACGTTCGCCCAAGTTCAAACTGTTTGTAGGAGGGCCATCGACCTCTGTGCTCGAACGATTCAAGCTCGGGCTCGTTTCGAAGTGCGGTGTCCTCCAGCCATATCGTCCCAAATGTCTAT
>WNFW01002783.1_pt1 | contig 12024 bp, 15 predicted proteins | sample 5400131 | NCBI WGS metagenome assembly WNFW01 (sample SAMN13153362, study PRJNA577476) | soil metagenome | isolation source: 20 cm soil or saprolite under grassland replicate 1 | place: USA:California | collected 2016-06-15
CCGTTGCTATATCTCACCTATAGAACTGGGGCATCCTGACGCTGCCCTACTAGAGACTTTTCGGTAAGCCTGCCCTAATTTACCCAGTTCCCGGTCCCGTTTCTTAGCGGCCCCGGCATTGCTCTATCTTCCCGCCGAAAAGCAGGGCAATGCCCGAGTGATTTTTTATTTGCTCATTGGATCGTGCATCGTTGGCGGCTTTTGGCTCGTCCTGGTCGTTATGCCCAGGATTTGGCCGGGCGGCGAAACAGCAACCGTACCGAGCGAGGAATCGCAGAGTACTTGCGCCAGAAAGCGGCGGCAAAAGATAAAGCCGGTTCGATCGGAAGAGTTTCGGAAATGAAATCTTTGGCCAGAACATACGAGTGTGATGCTAATAAGCTTGCTGAACCACGGGATGGCTACACCAAGGAAGTCTCGTTTGTCGGATACATTCTATAATTTGAAACCTGGTGATAAGGTTAGAATTCTTGAATCGCCTTTCGAGATGAAAACCATCACCGTGAGCTGCTCGTGCTCTCACCACGGTTCAATTACCTTCCCGGAAGATTCAGGAGTCCTAGATTTTTGGGTCGAAGAATACAGACGAGAGGGCTGTGAACCTATCATTACTGATGGGGTGATCTCTCTCGGTGCCGGAAAGAAAATGAGTAGGACTTGCGAAAGGTCCAGTGATGAAGAAAATTCTTATTGTGGAAGATAACAGTGATTACCGTGAGATCATGAGTCTATCTATAACAAAAATGGGATACCGGGTTATACCGGCGAAAGACAGTTGTGAAGCGATCGCATTCGCCGAGGCCGAGGGGCCCGACCTCATTTTTATGGACATGCAATTGCCGGATGTTGACGGAGTCAACACAACCGCGATGCTTAAACAGAATCCAAAAACCTCTCGCATTCCCGTCGTGGCGCTTACCGCATGGATGTCAGCACTATGGGAGGAAAGAGCTTCGAAAGTGGGTATTGCAACCTACTTGATAAAACCGGTCTCGCTCCAAATGTTAAAGGAGACCATCGAGAAATATACTCACGGGTCACTTGCCCGAGGCGAGGTGTGACTTTAAACCTTGGATTTTGGTTCGCCCTTTTTGTTGGTCTAGCTGTGGTTCCACATGGCCAGGCCGAGGAATATTACATTTACCACGATCCGGATGGAAAGCTCGTTATTTCGAATAAGGAGCCGCCTCCAGGTAGCAAAATCATAAAACAACGTAGCTTTCCCGAGTTAATTGATAGCGAAATTCCACAAGGCCAACAGCGCAACGATCCGCAGACAAACGGACAGACAGAAAGCTCACCGAAGCCCCCCAAGAACAAATAGATCGACAATGCCCAGGCCAGTGGAACCCGCGCTTACAATAATACCTATAAGCCTGTGGCTGATTTTATTCCTGGGCCTAACCGGCGTCGTTTACACGTTGGTCTCCATGTGGAAGGAGAATCGGTTCGGCTGGCCTCTTAGGGGCATCATCTGGTTCACCCTCGCCATCGCAGTCTCCTGCGTCGTCATCGCCTTTCTCGCCGGATACGTTCAGAAGGCTAAGTCGTCAGAGAAGGTCTCCCGCCGCATGGAGGCTGTGACATTGGAATAAACATGCAGATTACCATCCAACCAACCAACGAAGGTCTAGTCAGAGCCTACGTGAGCATTGTCTTTCATAGGCCGCTGCGAGGCGGACGGTAGAAAGGAAACGAAAGATAAAAAAAGAACTCATGCGCTACGTCTTGGTGACTATGTGAAAGCTAATAGTATTGGCTCTAAGAAATGGGAAGCCAGAGACCAAAGAAAGCACTGGTGCCTCAAATCCCGTCAACTCAGCTGTAACAGGTAATTTCTAGTATATTGTCATTCATTGCGTAACAAAATTTCTCGTCCGGGAAATTTTTGGCCGTCGCTCTGACCCCTATGTTTTTCTAAATTTCTGTATTTACCCGCAGTTACCGGCTTGGCATGCTTGCTGCTCCATATCTCACGGAGGAAGTAAAAGTGAAAAAGAAAAGATTGCTGCTCTGGGCATTGCTTTTGGCTGTCTTAGCGTCAGAAGGATGCGCAACCGTTCACGGCATGGGGGAAGATATACAGACCCTCGGGAGAGCCTTGAAAAGGGCAGTCTCCGGCGGATAGGGCGAGGCTCTGACTAAGGCTCACAGTCATTCCTTGGACAAGACATCTTCAAAAATAGAATCTCCCGTCCTCGTAGCTACTGAGCGGCATGGGAGCCACAGCATATTCTCGTTGAGAATACCGTGGCTCCGGAAGTACCTGGAAAAAATCGATTCATTAATGATCATGACTTCGGTTCGTCCTATGTTTTAGGGCTCAGGGGATCCAGGAGGGTTCGGTACCATGAAGCCTAACATCTTAAACCGCATCGCGGTGTTGGTAATCAGCACTATGTCATTGGCAGGAATGAGCATACCGGCCAATGCCCAACAACAACCGCAGGAAGAGCAAAAACAATTACACAAACAGCCGCAGCAGCAAGAGCCCAGCCAGAAACAATCAGAGCAAGACCAAAAACGCCAGCAACAGCAGGAGCAGAAGCGGACCCGGCAACAGGCACAGGAAGAGCAAAAGCAGCAGGAAAAGCAATCGCAGGAGAAAGAACGCCTTCAACGACAATCAGAGGAAAAACAAAAACGCCAGGAACAGCAGCAGCAGGAACGGGCTCGGCAGCAAGCACAAGAAGAGCAAAGGCAGCAAGAAAAGCAATCGCAGGAGAAAGAACGCCTTCAACGACAATCAGAGGAAAAACAAAAACGCCAGCAACAGCAGCAGCAAGAACGGGCTCGGCAGCAAGCGCAGGAAGAGCAAAGGAAGCAGCAAAAAGAAGCGCAGGAGAAAGAGCGCAGCGAGCGACAATCAGAGCAACGGGATGAACGCCGCGAGCGAGAAGCGGAGCAGCAAGACCGCCGTATCTCACGCCAGCAACAACAGCAGCTAATTCATCAGCAGCAAGAAGAAGTGAAGCAATACCGTCGCTATTTAGAGCAGCAGGAGTCACGCGCTAGAGAGCAAGCAGAAGAATTGCGGCGACAAAATCGCCTGGCGCAGTATCGTTATCAGGAAGAGTATTTGGAGCACTTGCGCCAGCAGCAAAGACGCCTGCGAGACGAACGGTTCGATTATGACCGTGACCCGTACTTCTATGCGGCACCGATCTACCGTTACAGACGCGGCGGACGGTACTACGAGATAAACCGATACGGCGCAAACGTGCTACGGCAAGCCCTACACGCTGGTTACGCGCAAGGCTTCCGTGCCGGAGAGGCAGACCGGCGCGACCGGTGGCGTGCCGCCTACCGAGACTCCTATGCCTATCGGGACGCCAGCTACGGTTATCGTGGCTATTACATTTCCCGCAGCGAGTACAACTACTACTTCCGCGAGGGTTTTCGTCGCGGCTATGAAGATGGCTACGACAGCCGCTATCGATATGGTCGCTATGCTAACGACAACTATTTCATGTCGGATGACATTTTGTCACAAATTCTCAATTTCGAGTCGATTCGCTAAGGAGTAAAAGGATCGTGCCCCAATGAGATCGTGACCCCCAGCTGGTCTACGACATCATCCTTGCCTTCTGCCGCTGGTTTTATGGTCCTCTCTCATCTCCTCGATGATCTCCTGGAGGTCATCTGCCTCGCGAGACTAAACCATCAAGCGAGAAATCGCTCGTGCGGGGCGGCTAGCACCATGCGCTCGCGCCCAATCTTCTCGGTGCGAAGCCGCAGGCTCTTTGCCATGGACGCGCATGCTGCGCATACGATTATGTTAAGTAAGCGCATGCCGTCACATTCGCGTCGATTTCTCATATAACTGTCCATTATCGAATGGTCTTCGCCGAAGGCTGGTCATCCATCATTCCTGCCATTTGCCGATGCCATTGAACAATCTGGGTTGGAATTCTCGCTCGTCCCAGGGTCCTCGCTCATCTCCTGGATAATATCCTGAAGCGACTCCAATTTGGCGACTTTTTCCATGCCGAACCGCTGGAGGTTCGCCGACAGGGAGCCCACCAGCGGCCTCTTATACCCGTCCAATTGAGATAGCGCCTTGGGATTTTGTCTGGCTTTCTGATTGTTCTTGATGACGCCCTCGATGGCCTGATTGAAGGTGACCAGAAGCGACACGTCGCTGGCGATAATCTCGGCCAGCACGCGCATGGCGGTACTGATCTGCGCCTCACCGCTCTTGTCGGCGAGGAGGCCGGCCAGGATTTCCTCTCGAATCGAGTGTTCCGTGGAATTCAGCGCGCCGTTAGCTCGCCGCTGGAAGATGCCAGCCAAGCCGTGCTTGAAAGCATTCTGGTTTGCCGGTGGACCTGATTTGCCGCGTATCCCTGCCATGGGCGATAGCATAGCGAATGGAGTGGGATTTTTCCTGTGAATTGGCGGAGCTATTCGTTCTGTCACTCTTGGATGGATTCGAATTTTTGCCGGTTATTTTCTGGCAAAGTAGTGGCAAAGTCAAAAAATTCTCTTGTGTTCTCTTGCGGTTAGAGATGCTACGAGAATCGGCAATCCTCGTGTCGGACCTGTTCGATTCTTGCCCGTTAGGCATTTTTCCATAGTATTCGGCAACGGCCGAAAGATCTCTTGATGGCTAAGTTCTATTCAGGGAGGAACGCAAAGTCTTGAACTGGCTCACCCAGTGGACGAGTTTTGCAACTGATTTCTAAACGAGAACATCCGCGAAACGAAGCCACCATCACCCGGTGGAGCTTGCTATCGTCAGAATGTAGGGAAAATTAGATTAATCTGCAACTCTATTGATCTCACTTGCCTCGCGCATTAGTGGATTAGCCGCCAAAGAGCCACATACGACCCAGATTTCTCTGAGTCAGCCGATGGCGCAATCCATGTTCCACATGATTTTCAGCAATATTTTTTTCGATTGACAGGTGATCGCCCGCGGTGCTAAGAACCTCGTGCAACTTTGTAGCCCTGTCGACGCTGTAAATATCCTTCCTGCTTACTTCAGGCAACCATCTCCACGATCTCAGGCAGGGCCAGCTCGCTTGTTCGAAACGAAAATCGTTCCGTGACCATGCATATGGTGGCTACTGCTGATCCTGTGCATCGTTCTGATCCCATTTGAGGTCATATTGCCGTCTTACGGCTGCCCCGCGTTAGCATTACTCGCCTATCTCTTAGATGCAGGCAATCCAATCAGGAAAAAAATGTATGTGTAATACAAGGCGCGGACTAGGAAAGTTTCTAGAAATCATACTCCTCGTGTTGCTAACGGAAGGGCAGGTTACTGGGATCAAAGGAACGGATCTCACGATTATTGTGAGATCTGCCAAAGACTTTACCTCTGAGGGTTGTTTAGGAGGACCCGTGGGTTGCGAGGATTATGTTGAGTTGGAGGTTGTGCACAGGCGAGAACGTCAACAAATAATTTTACATCGGGCCCAAACGGAATTTCAGAAGCAGCATGGTGTCGATCGAACCAATCTCTTCGACTACGACATTACATTGATTGCGCTGGAGAGGAAGCAGGTCGTCTTGCGGATAGGAAATTAAAATTTAGAGGAGGTAGCGATGAGAAACTGGAGAATTGTACTTTTTGTTGCCGGTAGCTTGTTGGTATCCCGTCTCCTTGCCCCTGCCGTTGCCCCCGCACAGAGCGACGATCCGCTGATGCGGCTGTACGAGAATAATGAGCTGTTCGAGCAACTTTCTGGCGCCGCCCGCAGCCTTTTGGAATTAAAATTCGGGAGAAAAGCGGGAGAAGCTATCCCGACGCCCGAAATTATCCCAAATGCGCCCGCGGGACCAAGTAGTTACGTAAATAACGGCGATTATGTCGGCAACATTCTGGTGAATGATCCAAACTTGGATGTAACGGCGCGGGATACACAGAGCGAAACTACGCTCGTGCTCGGATCAGGCGGCACAGTCTGCTCGGCATACAATGACTCCGGCTCTTTTTCCGGCCTTTTTTTACCCAACGATAAGTTTACTGGGTTTTCCCAGTCCCCTAATGGGGGGTTGACTTGGACGGACAAGGGCACGTTGCCAACCAATCCCAATGGCGATGCGGGAGATCCGGTCCTGGCACGCAGCAGCTTGACGGGTACGACCTTCTTTGCGACTCTACAAATCTCCGGATCTGGGATGAACGTGTTCGGTTCCACTGACGACTGTGCGACATTTGGTGCACCGATCCAGGGCGCGCCAGGAAAAAGCGGCTTACAAGACAAGGAGTGGATCGCGGTGGATAACTTCGCTGGATCCGGACAGGGAAATGTCTATCTGGTAGAGCGCGATTTCGGGCCCGGGAACGGGATTTATTTTTTTCGTTCGACGGACGACGGCTTAAGCTTTGGCCCTTCAGGTGGAACGTTAATCGCCTCGGGCGTTCCTATCAATGTACAAGGGGCCTTCGTTACGGTGGGGCCAGACCATGCCGTTTATGTATTTTTCTTCGATCAAAATAGCCTACCTCAGCGCATTAGGGTGCGTAAATCGACGGATCAAGGCATCACGTTTGGGCCGACCGCGGACGTGGCGAATCTGGGCACTACCAGTGTCAATGGTAATTTAGGTCTTAATGGCGGCTTCCGCACTAATGCCTTCCCCCAGGCGGTGGCGAATCCGACCAACGGTAATATCTATGTTGTCTTCAATGACAACCCACCCGATGTTGATCGGGCGGATATCTTTTTCACGCAGTCCACGGATGGCGGGGCGACTTGGAGCGCGCCGGTAAGGGTCAACGATGACGCAACAACCAACGATCAGTGGCAACCGGCCTTGGCGGTGACGCCGGACGGAACGCGTCTGTTCGTCGGGTTTTACGATCGCCGGCTCGATCCGACTAACAATCTCATCGACACCTTTGGCGCTATCGGCAGCATCTCCGGCGCCACCGTGGCCTTCGGCTCGAACTTCCGCGTCACAGATCAATCGTTTCCCGTTGTTAGAGGTCAGGACCCGATTGTAAATTCTACATACATGGGCGACTATGACCAGGCAGTGGCCGACAACGATTTCTTCTATTACACGTGGGGAGATAATCGACTTCCCAACCCGAATTTCCCGGCACACGCTCAGCAACCCGATGTGCGGTTCACAAAGATCCCTGTGCAATTTCAAAATGTCAACGCCTTGGTCGCCTTTAATCCGATTGTCGAATCATTCCGTACAACTCTCGATACTACCGGTTGTCCGGCAAGCTTTGCTGGGAAATTCAGCTTTGATGCAAAGCTTACAAACATTACCGGCAGCTCTCTTGCTAGCCTTGTTACTCAGGTTGCTACCTTAACGGGTGACAACTTGCTGCAGAACGCAGATGGAGGGATGGGTGGAGTAGGAGCAAAATTGACAGTGCCGAAGAAGGATGATTTTTCAGATGGTGTGCTTAGCTCGGGAGAATTTGTAGATCTTCCTTTTGTGATATGTCTAAACCAGATACAGCCTTTTGACTTTTTTGTGGATGTATTAGGTACAGTGGATTCAGGGCCAGTCGCATCCGTGAGATAGCATTCCGCTTCTTTGTAGATCTAATGAGATAAGGAATAGAGAATTATGGCTAGAGAGACATTACATTTTACCTTGCTCCCTTCCTTGCTTTTGCTCGTATTCGCAGGGGTGCTTGAAGCGCAACAAGTTGGGACAGCGAAAACTCAATCGGGAAGTTTCCAGGTGGAGTTCAGCAAGGGGCATCTCTCCGTTCGGGCCAATGAGGCACCGATTGGCAAAATCTTAGAAGATATTGGAAGCCAAGCTGGAATTACCATCAATAGCAGCATCGGGCCGGAAGAAAAAATCACGATCCAGTTTGATCAGACTCCACTTGAAGATGGGATCAAGCAACTGGCCAAAAACGTGACTTTCTTTTACGCTGAAGATTCAAACAATAAGAATCCGCGTATCACGAAGGTGGTGGTATTGGCTGAGGGAAAGAAAAGACCACCAGCATTAAACCATCCCGAGGCGCCACCACAATCATCAAAGAAAGCTGAAAATCCTGCGCAGGCTGAGCCGTTTAAGTTCGAGTTCGATCCTGGCAAATTCGCCGAGAAGGAAAAGCCCCGAAAGCAGCCGTGATGCTCAGGGAGGATCATGATTAATTGTCTACGTTATCCAATCCGTGAACGTTTTTTGTCGAAGGCCGCGTTGGCTTTGGATCTTTTTTTATGGCTTTGGTGGCTGCCTTTTATCTTGCGAATTTATACTGTCCCCGTGTTGCTCAAACGGCTTTCTGGGGGAACAAAATATAAAAGCAAACCGGTGATGGAACTAGAGGAGGCTATAAGAATTGTAACGCTCGTCTGTGCTCTCAAGCCGTTTCGCTCACGGATTTTCCCCAAACTGTGCTTGCGTCAATCGCTCGCGCTCTATCGCGCTTTGACCCGAATGGGATATCCGGTGGTGATTCACTTTGGCGTTATGAAGGATGAGAAGAGTCTTCACGCTCATAGCTGGGTAACCATAGAAGGCAATCCGGTGGCGGACACAGTCCGCGGCGGATTATTTAAAGCGGTCTATTCCCACTCTTCAATCTACTCACCCTTAGCCGCTTCTGATGGTAGAAAAATAGAGACATCAAAGAACGTGGCCGTACTTAACGGTGGTTAAAAGGAGGCAAAGATGAAAAAGCAGGGAAATCGATCAGAACCAGAAAAAACGCAAACTTCCTCCGCTAAGGGCAAAAAAAGATGGCAGGAGCCCAAATTGACTTTCGTCAAACCCAAGCTCACCAAGCATGGCAAGCTGGAAGAGGTGACCGGACAATTTTTTGGCGGTTTTACTCCTCCACCGGTCAGTTAGATAAACAGTTCGGGAGATACATGGGGCAGAGCGCGTTCTACGCCCTCGACGGCCTCGTCTTAGAGCTGGATTCAAAACAGCCACGACGGGACGAGGTGGATCGCCTTCTTAAGGAACTGTGTTGGGCGAGGCTGCGGAGTTCTGCTCGCAAACCAAATCTGTATCTCTACGTCAGTTCGAGTAATCGTCCGTTTAGACTCCCAGCAAACTGCCGTCAACTCTTTCGGGCAGATGGTTTTGTGGGATGTGAAATTGCTGATGAGTTCTATCTGACCGACGGCTCGTCAGTATTTCACCTTCGGCCCCCCAGAGGGGAGGCCTACGCGCGCCTCGCGCCATTGTTTGATGACAAGCCTCCGCTGGCGCAGAGCAACTTCTGGTGTTTTGGTCTGCTTAAGCTTCTTCGACTATTAGGCGTTTATAGCCTTCATGCGGCGGCGCTTGCCAACGCTGATGGAGCCGGGCTTCTCTTAGTTGGCGCGTCGGGAAGCGGCAAGTCGACACTGGCAATAGGGCTGATTCGCCAGGGTTGGAAATATCTTTCGGACGATGCCGTGCTCCTTCGGGATGCATCGCAAGGAATCGCGGCCCTGGGGTGCCGGAGGAGTTTTTACATCGATGCCGTCCGATCTCCCGATTATTCCGATCTTTCGGTGGGCAACGAAACCCCAGATTCGAACGGACGCCGGCGACGCCGGGTGGAAATTAACGAAGTCTTTCACGAGCAGTATGTGCCCCAGTGCGTGCCGCGTATCGTGATTTTTCCGCGGATCAAGTCGCAAGATCAGAGCACGCTTGTACCGATGGATCGCGTTTCGGCCCTGGGAGTTTTGCTGTCGCAAAGCGCGCCGCAACTATTTGACCGAGGCACGATGGCCGCACATTTGGAACTGCTCAAGCGACTCCTACAGCAGAGCGAAGTATACGAGCTCGATGCCGGGATTGATCTCTATCGTAAGCCGGCAAAGCTCATTCAGCTCATCGAGGAAGCGCGAGGAGAGAGTCATTGGCCCGCATTGTCATTGAGCTGACCAACAGTTGTAACCTGAGCTGCGGTCACTGTTTTGACGAACGACATGCTGCAACCGGGGATCTATCTCTGGACGTTTTGGACAACTTGCTTCGTGAAGGTAAAAGCTGTGGTATCGACCAGCTGAGTTTTACCGGTGGCGAGCCGACCCTGCACCGCCGGTTCCGCGACATTGTCGATCGAGTTTCTGAAGCCGGTTATTCCTTTAGTTTTGTCAGCAATGGAACAACTTTCCCAAAGATTTATTCCCTGCTGCACAAGCACCGCCGCTCGTTTCTGGGAGTTACCTTCAGCTTGGATGGGGCACGAGAAGAAACTCATGACCGGCTGCGCGGCAAAGGCTCATACCGGCGCGTGATGCGGGCGGCCAGCATCTGCGTCCTTAAGGAATTGCCCTTCACCTTCAACATGGTGCTGACAGCGGACAACCGAAATGAAGTGAGTGAAATGGTGTGGGTGGCCGAACGGCTCGGCAGCGCCGGACTGCGCTTTGGCCATCTGATGCCCACACCCAGCATAGCCATGCGGAAACTGGATATGTCTCCAGAACAGCGGCGACAAGTCGAATTTCAAATATGGCAACTCAAGAAGAACGCCGCGATTCCTGTGGGTATGGCTCCGGGATATTTCAGCGAGCGCGCTTTATTCCCCTGTGGTCCGCTGGAGCTTGAAGAATATAATCTCGACTACAAAGGAAATTTAACTCTGTGTTGCCAACTTTCCGGCCATTCCGGAAATGGCGAAGGTGCAGACATTGTCGGCAATCTCAACAATATCAGCTTGGCGGAGGCATGTTTGCGCTTTCGCCGGCGGGTCGCCAGCTATCTTGCCGACAAGCAAGACAAAATCAGTAGAGGGGGCCTTAGCGAGCTCGATTATTTTCCCTGCTGGTATTGCCTGAAATACCTCGGCAAGACCTCGTGGCTTGATCATTTTCCAAACCATCCTTGGAGAGCAGCAGATCAGATTGGTGGCAAGGAGGCGCAAGGAACATGCTAGACGATAAGATTTCACCCAGCTCAGAAGTCGTCGATACAACGCTAAACGACGGAGAGGTGGTGCTTCTTCATCTCGAGAGCAAGATGTATTACAGCCTCAATTCAACCGGCGAGCAAATCTGGCGGGGTCTCAAGGAAGGTGTGAGTTTAAACGAGATCAGCCAGCGGCTTCAGGACGAGTTCGACGTGAGCGAGCAAGACGCTGACAGGAGCGTAGTGGATCTTGTAAACGAACTCTGTGAGCAGAAGCTGGCGCTGCGTCATAACAGGAACGTATGAATGGAGCTCTTCCCCTAGTGAAAGCTGCTATACGAATGCGCCAGTGCGCCGTCTCAGCTTACGGCGATATTAGTACTGCTTCCCGCCCTGAAGTTGATCTCCTTTGTCATTGCGCCAGAACCCAGGGTGGCAAGCAACACGCGAAACAGATCAAAAGCTTAGCCAAAAAAGACATCGAGTGGAGCTATGTGCTACGAATGGCTCTCGCCCACAGGGTGATGCCGCTTGTCTATCGCACTTTGAGCTTTACCTGTCCCGACGCCGTGCCCAAAACAATTCTGGAGCAATTCCGCACCCATTTTTACGCGAACGCCGGCCGCAACCTGTTCCTGACCAAAGAACTAATCAAACTCCTGCATCTGCTCGAATCTCATGAGGTCCCTGCCATAGCATACAAGGGTCCCACGTTCGCCGTCTCCATCTACGGGAATCTCGCCCTCAGGCAATTTGGCGATTTGGACATCCTGGTGCAGGAACGAGACTACGACAGAGCGCGGCATCTGCTCACCAGCCAGGGTTTTCGGCTGACGATTGAACACGAATGGGAGTCGGAGTTGATTGATGAAAGCGGAACAGTGGCTGTGGATCTGCACAAACGAATCACAACGCGTGAATTTTCTTGCCCGCTTAGCTTCAAATACTTGTCGAGACGGCTGCAGCCGACACGCCTAGCCGGAACGGTGGTACCCGGCCTTTGCCCGGAAGACACGCTGCTCATGCTTAGTATCCAGCTCACAAAGGACCGTCATCCTCAATTAGCTAAGATCTGCGATGTGGCTGAATTCCTCCGTGTGCACGGACGTCTGAACTGGGTAAAAGCGCTGAAACAAGCGAAAATTCTGGGCGGCGAGCGAATCGTGCTGTTTGGCCTGTGCCTGACAAGTAATCTCCTGGGTGTCGCGCTCCCGCCAGAGGTAGCACGCGAATTGCGAT
>WNFW01002784.1_pt1 | contig 12024 bp, 13 predicted proteins | sample 5400131 | NCBI WGS metagenome assembly WNFW01 (sample SAMN13153362, study PRJNA577476) | soil metagenome | isolation source: 20 cm soil or saprolite under grassland replicate 1 | place: USA:California | collected 2016-06-15
AACCCATCGCGCAGGGAAAGCCGGATTGCCTCCGCTGGAACCTGTATGCTCGTGTGCGCACTTTTTTGTGCACATTGCACACGAGACCGCGGGTGCAGCGCGCATCCGGCTTTCCCTGCGCCCTCTACTTCGAAGGAGGGCGGAAGGTCTACGCAAAGCTCGGGCGCCTTACGCCGCGAGAACGCGGACTCACGCCCTCTCGCTGTTTGAAATTCGAATCAGATATTTGCGCGTCACGATACCGCGTCGTCATTGCCGGGCTTGACCCGGCACGGCCCCTTCCGGTTGGTCAGCCCGCAGCCCGTGGGGCAGATTAGTCTTACTGCGTCATGGGCCGCTTTATCCCACCATCCTGAGGAGCCGCGCTTCGCGCGGCGTCTCGAAGACCTCATCCTGAGGAGCATCGCGAAGCGATGCGTCTCGAAGGACGAGGCCGAGGATCAGCATCGAGGATTCATGGTTCTCCCGGCGATGCCAACGGGTCGCGCGAACGCGCGCCCGACGACGAGCGCAATTGCGCTCGCGTAGTGATGACAGGCTCCGCATCGTCCGGAGACGGCGCATTCCCGCCTCCCCACCATGAGGGCTAATGACGCAGTAAGATTAGTCGATGCCCGGAAGCAGCAGCGCCTTGCGGACGAGGTCCGCGGTATTTCTCGCCCCGAGCTTTCGCATCGCCTCGGCACGATGGCTTTCAAAGGTCCTTGGGCTGATTTGCATTCGCAAGGCGCCAAGCTTGTTGGAGTATCCCTCACTGATGAGGTTGAGGACCTCACGCTCGCGCCTCGTCAAAGGTTTCTGGCCGGAGCCCGATGAGAACATGACACCGGGTGTGTGAATACCATCCTTGGCCTGGCCGGCTCGGGTCTTCACGCCGGACTTGCGCCCCGGCCCGACTGCGGATGCGTCGTCGCCATCCGCAAGCTGCTTCATCATGGCGCAGACGCGCTCGGTTTGTTGAAGTGCATTCTCCACCACCTGCTGCAGGTAAACGCGATCGTCCGCGGACTGCGAAAACTGACGGCTGTGTTGTTTGATTTCACCCATGTAAAGTAGCAGCGCGGTGAGTGGCCCGTTGAGCTGGCGCGCTATCGCAGCTCCTGCTTCTTCCATCGCCCGTGTGCGCGCAGCGGACAGCCGGGCAATTTCAAGATCGTCGTCCAGAGGCGTGCTGCCTTCGACCCACTTCGAGAAATGCGAATCGCTGATTCGGTTTTCTTGCTGTGACATATCATTTGTTTATCGAGCCTACGCTCGTTGAGGGTTAATTTCGCACCTCGTAAGACTACGGTGATTTTAAGTCGGAAAAGCGCCGCGACCCGCGCTGAATTGGGCCGAATTCCCCGCGCATCGCCACAAATATTGCAACGAGAAATAAATTCTCCGTAGTTATACTGACCGTAATGGTTACCGGAGGCGATACACAATCCCGTAGTTTCACGGGCCATGTATCATTCTAAATTTAGAACAGTCTGATCTTGTTGGTTCGATGCGCGCGACGACACCTGCACGCGACGGGCCGATCGCCGACAGCCAATCGAATTCGGAAAATTGCGTACGATGCCGGAGGTGGTGGATCTGATTCAGGATTTTCTGCGACGATTGACGCCGTTGGCGCGCAGCAATCTCCTGACCGAACTCGAGCGGCTCGTAGTCTGCGGCAACGAATTACCGGGCTCAGGGGCAATCCAGGAGAAATTGCGCGCGGAGTTTCGCGCCGGCGAACAACCCGACAACAATCCCTCGCGGTATTTTTTCGCTCCGCTGGAACCGTTGCTCGTCGACGGCGAGCCTGAGCATGAAAATTCCGGCCGGATGCTGCGCGGCTCGCTGGCTCCGATTTGGGAATGGATCACCCGGGATCTGCTGCCAACGATGGCAAGCGACTACATCAACCAGATGACGATGCTGGTAGCCGCCGACAAACAGCGAGAGGCCCGGCAGGTTGCTGCTTTCTTCCAGATCAAGGTCTTCAAATATCTCGAGAGCACGCTGGGCTCGGCAGGCGGCGTCAATCAAACCCGAACGCGACTGGCGATCTATACCGCTTCGCGGGCCGCCTATGGCGATCTGATCAAGATGCTGTGCGTGCTGCGCGCAAGCGACGCGTTGGCGAGATTCAACGACGCGCTGCCGGCCAATATCGACAAGTTCGAGGGCGCGCGGCTCTCCAAAATAACAGCGTTGCTGGATGTGTTCGGCACCAGGCAACCCGAGGCGCTTCCCTTCGCGCTGGCCTTGGTGGCTGCGCGGCTCAAAACTCCCTGGCAATTGATCCGCCTCGCCACCAAGGCTGCGTCGAGCAAGCACGTCGCCGATGTCGCCGCCACGCCTTATGCGATCACGGTCTCGATGGCGCTGGACCGGCTGGACGACAGACGGGCGGCGTTGCGCATCGCCCTGAAGAACGAGCGTGTCCTGGTCGCCAAGGATATTCTCACCGGCATCTACAGCACCGAATATGCGTTGCGGGTCCGCATCGATCTGCTCGACGAATCCGACTGGGGAGAGCGTCTGGACAATCTGATGAAGGCGGTCGCCGCGCTGGTGGAAGCGGAGGTGAAGCGGTTTCCCGGCGAGGTCGACCACATCCTGGGATCGCGCAGCCTGCGCAGCCATGAATCGCTGGCCGGACGCCTGAGCCATCTGGCCTGGAAGGGACGCGACGTCCTGGCTGACGGAGCCGGCTATTGGAAGAAACTGGTTGGCCAGCCCGAGAAATCACGCGCCTAGAGCGATGGGTTGCGGTCCGCGGACGGAACGCTGGCTTCGTTGTCGCATGCATTCGCCGCGAGTTGTTTTGAATTCCTCTCGCGCCGCAGATTGAGAAACTTCTCGAGAAATCGCCCCGAGACGACGAACCTGAACCACCAATACGCCATCCGCCGCATCTTCATTCGTCCGGTCCTCGATGTTGCGAGAGGCCTACCCCGCACGATCGATAGCGCCGAAGCCCGGAAACGGGTGTGACACGGTTCACATTTGGCGACCCAAAAAAGCCGGCCGCAGCGGCTGCGCTCGTGCTTTGGAAGCGTGAACGCAAGCCCGTGATTCACCGGTGCCGACGACTTCTTAATTTACAATTTACGCTGACCTGCTTTCTTGGCTTCCATCTCGGAGAAACTACGCAACGGTTCCAGCCCGCGACCGATGATCGTTAACAACTCGTGAAATTGCGGAAATGGCGTGCAATGATACAGCCGGACCGGATTGAGGATTATCTGCAGCGCTTGACGCCATTGGCGCGCAGCAATCTTCTGACCGAGCTCGAGCGGCTGGAAGTCTGCGGCCGTGAAATACCGGGCTCGACCGCGATTCTTGAAAAGTTGCGGGCGGAATTTCGCAAGGACGGGCAGACCCAGGTTCGCGTGGCCAACCCATCGCGCTATTTTTTCATGCCGTTGGAACCGCTGCTGGTTGATGGCTTTCCGGAGCACGCCAACTCCGGCCGGATCATGCGCGGTTCGCTGGCTCCCATCTGGCAATGGATCACCCGCGATCTGCTGCCGACGATGGCTCGCGACTACGAGAGCGAGATGAAGAAGCTGATCGCCGCCGACAATCAGCGGGAAGCCCGGCGCTTTGCCGACGCATTCCAGACCAAGGTCGTGAGATATCTGGAGAGCACGCTTGGTTCGCCCGGTGGCGTCGATCAAACCCGCATCAAGCTCGCGACCTACACGGCTTCGCACGCGGTCTATGGCGACCTGACCAAGATGCAGTGCGTGCTGCGCGCACGCGATGCGCTGGCGAAATTCAGCGATGCGCTGCCGGCTGCGATCGACAAGGAATTCGATGACGCCCGGGTCGCCAGGATATCGGAATTGCTGGACGCATTCGCCAGCAAGCACACAGAAGCCCTTCCCTTCGCGCTGGCGATGGTGGCCAAGCGGCTGAAGATCCACTGGCAACTGATCCGCCTCGCCACCAAGGCCGCGCCGAGCAAGAACGCCGCTGATATCGCCGCGACGCGCTATGCGATCGCCGTCTCGATGGTGCTGGACCGGTTGGACGACAACCGGTTGGCGTTGCACGCCGCGCTGAAGAAGGAGCGCATCCTTGTCGCCAAGGAGCTTCTGACCGAAATCTACGATACCGAATACGCGTTGCAGCTCCACATCGATCTGCTCGATCAATCCGACTGGGGCGCGCGGCTCCACGATCTGATGGACGCGATCGCCGCGCTGGTGGAAGCCGAAGTGAGCCGGTTTCCCGAAAATATCGGCCACGTCCTGGGATCGCGCAGCCTGCGCAGCCATCAGTCCCTGGCCGCACGCCTGAGCTATCTGGCGTGGAAGGGCCGCGATGCCATCAGCGGCGGCGCGGCCTATTGCAAAAAGCTCATCAGCCAGCCCTGAGCGCGCCCACCGTCCGCTGCATAGAACGCGACATGCGCTCGGCCAGCGAACCGCTATGAACTCCTCGCGGGTTGCAGATACAGGAATTTCTCGAGGAAACGCCCCGAGATGACGAATCTAAACCACCAATATGCCAGGCGCCGCGTCTTCATGTTCACTTCCTCGATGTCGAGAGCAGCCTTGAGAGTGGCCTTGCTGCATCCTCGATAGCGCCGAAGCCCGCAAGTGGATGTGATATGGCTCACACGGGGTTACCAAACCGCTAGCGACCCGCGCCGGGATGACCGGAACCGGCGGCGACGATGCCGGTTTTACCTGCGGCGCTCCTCTGCGATGATCGCCAACCGCAATAGTTTTCCAACGCGATCACGCGTTTTCAGGAAAGGGAGGTGGCGATGGGTCGAGGGATCGGATCACTGACGGCGAATGCGTTGATAGCGGCGGTGGCGCTGGCCGGCGCTTTGACATTCAATTCGGGCGCGCACGCGCAAACGCCGGCGGCGCCTGCTGAAAACGCGGCGCCGACATCCGACAACGCCGTCATGCTGACGATATTTCTGAAGCACGACCAGTCGCGCCCCTTAAGCGAACTCAACGCCCAGCTCGAGAAGCAAGGCTTCTACAAAGCCTTCCCCCCGCCCGGCATCGAAGTCGTTAGCTGGTACATCATGATGGGAGTGGGACAAGTCGTGACACTGCGGCTTCCGGCGTCGCGGCTTCGCGAGGTCAACCGCATATTGGAGAACACCGCCTGGGGCAGCTATCGCACCGAATTCTATCCGACCTACGATTACAAGGCGGTGGGCCAGGCGGCGCACGACAAGGCGCAACAGCAATAGGGGTCCAGCGCTGACGACAGGTCCGAGATGTCGCCAAAAAGAACCGCCGGCGGATCAACCGAGCCGGCTGATCTGTTCCTCGGTCACCACGCGCTCGACATTCTCGGTCTTGCTCTTGATGCGGTAGCGCGGGCGTCCGTCGGCCTCGATCGGCAGACAGGTGACGATGGTATAGACGCTGCGCTGCTTGACGACGGCGCGGCCCTGCGGCCCCTGCAGCTGGTGGAGAACGTCGTCGTTGATCGCGTAATTGTGCGCCATCGCCCTGTCTTCCCGTTGAAGGGAGGCTTTTAGTCGCAACCGCCCCTTAAGGCAACAAATCCATAACCCGCCGCGGCCAGGAATATCGTCTTTGGAGCTGTTCCGAGGGCCTTTCTGCGTTCTCGGTTAATGGGCCGAGGAGCAATAATGATCTGACAAACAGGGAATCGCCGCAAGTCGCCTCATAGCTCCGCAGGCGATCCGTGAGCCGCCTGATTTGGGATCTTGAAAGTAAGGGGGAAAGCAGGCGCAGCCAAGCTTTCCAGCGCCGATTTTTCTTCGGATAGGTTGAGCAGCCGGCGATAGCGGTCGATGTTGTCACGATGCGCAGACGGGCGATTTTTTTCGTCAATCATCGTCATCATCCTTCTGACGGCGGTTGTGAGTTCCCTTCAGGTTGAATGGGGTGAGCCCCAACCCGAAATTGGGCAAGGCTAATCGGATGTCGATATCCACCCTCAATCGGCGCAAAAAGCCAGATCATTGAACCTCGGCTCGGATTGCGCTGACAGAGGCAATGTCCGGGGAATTGCCTTGCCCCGGAGACTAAACAGCGCCGCCAGCGATCATACTCCGCTTGGGCGGCGCTGCGCCGTTCTGGAGTCTCTCTAATTCTCTGTCCCGAGCCAATGGCATCGGAGGAGACGGGAACCTTCTGGCCATTATTGGGTTACGTGGCCAATAGGATTCACTAATTAGTCGGAGGTCACAAAGTGGACGGCATGAAGCTTCCGCAAGACATCCTCAATCGGTTTGAACGCAGATGGGCCGCGCGGATATCCCAACAGACATTCCATTCGCGGGTACAAGAAGTTCAGTCTCAGCGAGCAATCCCGGAGGGACTGGACTGCACGACGGACGCTGCCGGCAGACAGAGGTGCCGACCGAACCATGCGCCAGAGCTGGAACCCGGATGTCCCAGCGACGACACATGGACGACCAAGGCCGAGCCGAACGCTGCCGCAGGCTCTCGCGCTCCATGATTGACCCGGCCGTGCGAGAGCGCTTTCCCGTGCTCGCGGTCGAATAGGAAACCAAAGCCATGCCGGGCAACGCACGACGCAGCGGCGGCCCAGGGAACAACTTGTCCTGAACTCTACGAGGCGGTCGCGGGGTAGTCCAAGCACGGGCAGATCGATCCATCCCGGTCACTCATGGATGACCCGTATGCGATGGCCATGTTCATATTGGCGCTGTGCGGATTGTTGCTTGTCGCGGGACAACTTTGTCTCGTCACGTCCAGCGCGCCGCCGGCTCCCATAGAGCGCCTGTCGCCTCCGCCCAGCGCCGTGTCGACTATCCCGGCCGCTGCGGCACACATGCGAGCGTCAATACAAGTTGCATCCGATCGATGAATTGATCGGAACGCCAAGGCTGACGACCAGGGCCGACGATCAAGTCAGGCATTTGGGCCCCGGGCCGCAGCGCAGCCCGGGAAACCCAAGGCATCAAAAGTCCATGTCTGCCATTCCAGGCGCCGCCGGCGCCTGGATATGTTTCTTCGGCTTCTCTGCAACCAGCGCTTCGGTCGTGATCAACAGCGAAGCGACCGACGCCGCATCCTGAAGCGCGGTTCGCACAACCTTCGCGGGATCGATGACGCCGGCGCCTACCAGATCCTGATATTCACCGGTCGCGGCGTTGAACCCCCAGTTGTAACTGTTTTTCTCGAGCAGCCTGCCGACCACAAGCGAACCACCCTCACCTGCATTCTCGACGATCTGGCGAAGGGGAACCTGAATCGCGCGTCGTACGATATCGACGCCTGCCTTTTGGTCCGGGTCCTCCGGTCTCACGGAGTCGAGCGTCTTCAAGGCCCGTAGCAACGCGACGCCGCCTCCTGGGAGGATTCCCTCCTCGACGGCAGCCCGCGTTGCATGCATCGCATCATCGACACGATCCTTGCTTTCCTTGACCTCGACTTCGGTTGCGCCGCCGACGCGGATCACGGCCGTTTTCCGAACATCGACGTGGGCAGCCCATCCTCCCGGACTGAGTCATTGATTGACGACGACCAAAGCGGCCTTCCTGAAATCCACCAGTCTTTCTTCTTTGGTGACGGTCTTGGCTTCTTCCGTCTTCATGTTGGAAACGACGGAGAACAGGACGAAGCCGCCTTTCTTTCTCGAAACGATAAAATATTGCGACAGGCGCGCGCCGTCGGAATCGTCGCAGGATGAAAAACCCCGAAACACGACGTCGCTGTCGACCAGCTCGCTGGTACGACCGGACGCGAATTTGCCTTTGCAATCCTTCGCGTCGGTCGCCACCACGGCGGAGGCGACATCGAGACCCTTGATCCCGTTCATCGGCGGCACGATCCTGACAAAACCAACCGCCTCGTCGGAGCTCCATGCCGCGCCTTGCGCCGCAACGGCAATGGGCGTTTCGGCCCTGCTCAGGACTCTCGGATTATGCAGCGTGGTTCTGAGAATGAAATTCGACGCCAGCTCAACGGCTTCGATTTGCATTTCCGGCGAAGCGTTTTGCGGCGCGTCGGGCTTGAGGCTTCCGCCGACCGGGGGTGACGTGGCGGGCTTTGCCGCGGGCCTGGCGGAGAAGTCACCGGCGTTGGCGACGCCCTGCTGCCTGACCATCGCGACGCAATTCACCAGTGCAGGCAGCAACTGCGCGGTCTGATCGAGATTGAATTGAAAAAGCTGCCCCTGGGTAAAGGCCGTCATCGCCTTGGCCTTGCGAAACTGGCCGATCAGCGCCGAGTCGGTCGGCATCGGCACCCGGACCATGTTGGCACTGACGGCCGCGCCTTGCACATAAAACGGACGCTGGCCGTCGAACGTCAGTGCGATCGGGAATGATTGATTATTGGTAAAACTCCACTTCGGATGCTGGAAGCCGAGAGACCACGCCGCGCCCTGATCGACCAGCACCATGAAATAAATGCCGCTGTCGTAACTCGCGCCCGCGACGCAATGCGAGAACGCGCCGGTCTGGTCGTTGGTGAAGGCGCCGCCTTTCCAGTTGCCGACATTGATCGAGCCGTAGGGGCCGCGCGCCTCGGCGGGCGCGGTGGCCAACGCCATTACCAGCCACGCACCAACGACAACTTTTCCGTTCATCACCAGCCCTCCACGCCCGGCGCCAGCATATTTTACCGCGAAGCGAGAGTCTAAGGAAATGCGGCGACCGGGCGGTTTTGGCGGAACTGGCTTGCGATGGAGCAACGCCCCGTCAGAACTATCCAATATTTCAATGATGTAAGGGACAATTGGCGGAGTGTTCGGCGTCCTCTGACGGCCCATCGCCTCGCCGTGCCGAAGCGCAACAGCTTTGCTCCATCGTGGAATTCGCGGCTGGTGCGAGACCCGTCGACACGTCCGCAAAGCCGCCCTCGGCTGATGAAGGTCATCCCCGCTCGTTGGAACAGGGCCGGTCAGGTCTCGGCATCCGCGTCCCTCCAGATCTCTTGCTCGGTCCAGCCCAGCACCGAGAACTCGGCAGCCCGCAACGGCGCTTCGCCGCCTGAGAAAAACTCGTCGAGCTGGGGCGGGCTCACCGAAGTTCCACTCAGCATGGCGTGAGCCTGCCCGCGATGATGCACCTGGTGCTGGAACAAATGCAGGAGCAACCGGTCCATCCGCTCGCGCTGGACGCCCGTGCCGCGATGCACGGAGACGATGCGGCCCAGTCCAGCTCCGTCCAGGCCTTCCACCACCGCGAGCAAACGCTGGTCTACCGCTGCTTGCCCCTCGTGGAGCGCGGCAACAGTCCGACAAGGCTCCGGGTCTGCCCAGGCTGCCGGCCCGAGCGTGCCGCCCTCCATCGCGTCGACGTAGAAGCGATCGATGACCAGGATATGATTGAGCGTGGCGCGCAAGCTCGGAAAGAAGCCTGTTCGTTTCGCGATGAACTCGTCCGGCGAAAGCCTGATACAGGCGGTAAGCAGCCGGTGGTTTGCCCAGGCATTGTTGTAGGCCATGGCGCGGTAGGGAAGCAGATGATCCATTGGTGCTGCCGGGTCGCGCGAGCCGCCCGGCCCTCCATTGTCCCCCGCCCGGGACGCCATTCTCCAGCTTTCGCGCGCATATAGTCAAGCCGACGGCAAAGGCGGACATTCTTCACCCCGATTGTTAGGTCGGCTTGGTGCTGCCAATAGCGCGCTCCTCGAAGGCTGTTCAGAAAACAACAGGCGGCGTTGAGAATGCCGGTGGTCGCTGCTGCTGGGCCAATGGTCGCAATTCCTAAATCGGATTGGCACGTGCTTCGATGAGCGGTGAACCAATCCGGACGACTGCCTGCGTCAGACGAAATGCACCCTCGGCCTGAGTCTAATCCGGATGTGGCTGTAATCCGAAGCTCTAGTTGATTAGTCCCTACCGCACGCCATAGCGCGTGAAGTCGTCACCGATCTTGGCCTGGATTGTCTTTGCCGCTGAGATATCGGTATCGCTGCCAGCTTTGTCGCCCGTCTTCAGCTTGGCAAGCCCACGCCCATAGAGCGCGCTCGCCAGCTTCGGGTCGAATCGCAGCGCAGAACTAAAATCATCGATAGCCGCGCCGAGTTGGCCCATCTTCAGGTAGATCAGCCCACGCGAGTCGTACGTCGCGGCGTCGTTCGGCCCCGACTGAAGCGCCTTATTGCAGTCCTCCAGCGCCGCCTGCAACGCACCGAGGACGGCTCGGGTCCAACAGCGTCCATTCCACACGGCTTCCAAATTGGGCTCAAGACGAATTGCCTCGTCATAATCCCGCGCCGCGCGATCGTACTCATTCGTTTTCAGGTAGGCTCCGGCACGGTTGGCGAAGGCGCCGCCGTAGTCGGGATTGAGCTTGATCGCCTCATCGAGAGCTTTGATTGCGAGGTCGTATTCGCCTTTCCTCAAGTAAACCACACCGCGGTTGTTGAAGGGCTTGGCGTAAGTTGGATTGAGCTTAATCGATCGATCGAAATCCTGGATGGCGCGGTCGTAGTCCCCCTTTGCGGTATAGGCGTTGCCACGATTGTTGTAGGCGATAGCCAAGGCAGCCGCCGTGCCTTGACCCGAATCGATGAGCGCCGTGCAACCATTGATCCGAGGTTGAAGCGACGTGCGATCCGAGCCGTTGCACAACTCAATATTCCTGAGATAGTTATCCTTCAGCTTCGGATTCTGCGCCAGCGCCGGTGACCCGAGCAACAGCAAGATGAGCATGGACGCCACGCCGTCGATGATGCCCCCTCTTGCACTAAATTCCATATCAGCCTTCTCGATTTTGGGAATTAGGGAATGTGCGGTCGTTGATTGCTGCGAGTGGGCGCCGCACGCCCGGATCGCTGCTTGTACCGAGAACGGCTCGCGCCCAAGGGATAATCCTAGCACCCCCGACAGATGTTGAAATTGAACTTGTGATTGGTTTTTTGTTCGGGTTGCTGCGCCGTAGGTGCCCCGAGCTTTTTCGCAAGTTTACTTTTACCCTCTTCAATAAGGGTAGAAAACTTGACGGTCCCATCATCCGAAATTTCGACACGTGGCGTGGTGCCTCGAATACCCATGGTTGCGACAGGGGTGTCGATCTTCATATCGCCAGTCTTCGCGATATTGCCGGCAATAAAAGTGAACGTTCCCTTGGTTAGATTGAACAAGGTCGAATTGGACTTCCCATTTGGATCGTACACGAACTCGCTCAAAGCCATGCGGGCGTTGCTCGATAGATTGAACGAGGTGCCATCAGTAAAGTTGATCCCGACCCGGGCATCGGCCCCGGTCTGGACCACATCGCCCTGATAGACGAGATCACCAACCTTCGTCTGACCGGCCTGACCGGAGACATTTGCCTGAATGACCGCCGCACTCGCATGTTCAATTGTGACCGAACCCGTGGCGGTTACAACTTTCCCAATGGGTTTTGATGCGAGATCCTGAACAGCGGGCCCGGCGGAGTTGATTTGCGCTTGAGCCGAACCAGGAAAAAAACTGGCTAGCGCCAAAACGAAACTTGTCACCAATAGAGCAATCATATGTCTGCACATGATCCCCCCTTCCTGAGAAGATCCTGCTCGTGCGGCCGCCCAATGATTCTCTGAACCGTCGGCTAAGGCCGCGATACGCATAATGTCAGACCAGGCATTACAGACTAGTCCATTTAAATTGATTACCTCATCCTAATCCCGAGGCTGGCGCATTGCCACTAAAAAGTCACATTTCGGGACACCTAATAATTTCAACAATTTTTTGATAAGGAAGTGCCGCGCCTCGCGACGGGACGATTTAATTCCTGCGATGTCGACGTCGCGCTAAACGCGTCTCCTTCCTGGATAAACTGCGGCACCACGCCGGGCCTGAATTACAGGCGAGGTCGAAGCCAATGTTCGTTGGGTCCCACGAGTCCGGGGACGAGTGTAAGGCCGCGGTGGCCCTGCTTCCCCAAGTCATCGGCAATATTCAGACGGCGATCGGTCGCGGCACCCTCACGCGTGCGAGCGGCATTGCCGTTCAAGTCATGGTTGGCGATCCTGTTTGCCAAGGCGACGTGATCGAGACCGCAGCCGACGGGCGGATCGGAATTCGCTTCATCGACGGCACCGTGTTCAACCTGTCCCGCAGCACTCGCGTGGTGCTAGACGA
>WNFW01002786.1_pt1 | contig 12023 bp, 10 predicted proteins | sample 5400131 | NCBI WGS metagenome assembly WNFW01 (sample SAMN13153362, study PRJNA577476) | soil metagenome | isolation source: 20 cm soil or saprolite under grassland replicate 1 | place: USA:California | collected 2016-06-15
GACGCTGCGGCGGCGGCGATCGAACGGCTGATCAGCGCCGCCGGCTTCGACCCGCTCAAGGTGGGCGGCGTGGTCGACGCGGGACGGATCGAGGTTCCCGGAGGCGACCTCCACCAGAACGGCGGCCTGAACGGTCAGCTCCTCGACCTCGACCAAGCACGGGCCGCCGTCGCAGACGGCTCGACTCGCACCGCGGGGTGACGACCCGGATGGGCAACAAAAAAGCCCTCACACAGGGCTTTTTCGATGGGCGGTACTGGGCTCGAACCAGTGACCCCCAGCTTGTCGAGCTGGTGCTCTCCCAACTGAGCTAACCGCCCCGGGGAGCGGCCAGTCTAGCCCACGATCAAGAGGGTGGGGTCGACCGGCAGGCCCTCGTACCGAAGCTCGAAATGCAGGTGTGTGCCGGTGCACGAGCCTGTGCAGCCGGCGATTCCGAGCCTCTGGCCGACCTGCACGCGCTGTCCGGGATGCACGAGCGGTTGCGAGAGATGCGCGTACAGGGTCGAGTACCCGTCCCGGTGCTGCACCGCGACGATCGCGCCGTAACCGTCATAGCCGGGCATGTAGCCCGCGAGGACGACAACGCCCTCGGCGGCGGCGCGAACGTCGAGCGAGCGGAGGATTCCGATGTCGAGACCGGGATGCCAGCGATAGCCGTCGCGGCCGAACGGCGAGGTGATCGTGCCCTGCGCCGGCCACTGCAGCGATACCTGCCAGCCCGCGTCCGTGTGGGCTGCTGCCGCCGCCGGAAAGAGAAACGCCGCGACCAGCGCGGCGCAGAGAGCCCGTTGCATGGGCGGGGACGCTAGCAGCAGCGCCGGATCAGAAGATCTCGGGGCACCAGGGGTGCCGGTCCCAGCGGAAGAGCGCGTCGGCGCGCGCGAGCGCGCCGTCCGTCAGTTCCTCGACACGCCCCGCACGGGACAACTCCGCAAAGGAGACACCGCCGAGATAGGTGGAGCCGAGCGACTGCGCGGACAGCGCGATGTCGGCCTCGTCGTCGGTGCGGGCCGCAACACCTTGGTCGAGCTTCCAGCGTCCCTGGTTCCACGCGCAGAACTCGTCCTGCACGTCGAAGACGAGCGAGCCGTCGGCGCTGTACTTCCGGGCGGACAGCGCCGCGCCGACGTCGACGAGTCTGACCCAGAGCGAGTCACCCATCCGGTAGCGCATGCGCCGCGGCGTCGCGAGCAGCAGGAAGAGCGGGTGGTCGGGCGGCAGCAGCGAGGCCGTGATGGTCGCTTTCCAATCGACGGACAGGAGATAGCCCCAGATCTCGCGAAGCGCCTGCGGTGTCGCGCCGAGCGCCTCGATCACACGCAGCTCCGCGATCGTCGAGCCGCCGTCCCAACCCGGCTTGTGCCGGTAGACGGCGTACCCCTCGATCGCACCGTCCTGCTCGTACGCAATCCAGCGCTTCGGGCCGGCGCCCTCGCGGCGTTCCTCCGAGTCCTTGATCTCGCGGTTCTCCCACCAGAGGCGGTCCCGGGAGAACATGCCGGGCCACTGGAGGCGGGCACGCTCGAACACCGGCGGGATCGCCTCGAGTGCCTCCTCCGGCTCGAGGAAACGAGCCGTCCCCGCTGGCTCGGCTGCGTTGGCGAGCGCCGTGTACTCGTGCGCGAGTGTGATCTCGCCGCAGAACGAAGCGAGCCCGTAGCCGAACCGGCCGTAGATCGTCTCCTCTGAAGCCCACAACGCTGCGAGCGGCTCATCGCGCTCGTGTGCGTCGTCGAGCTGTGCGCGCATCAACGCGCGCAGAACACCGCGCCGGCGATGCGTCGGGTAAACGCCGACCACGCTGACACCGGCGGTGGGAACGTCTCCGCCGGGCACGGTGACGTTGAACGTGAACGCACCGGCGCCGCCGACGATTGCGCCGTCGGACCAGGCCGCGTGCATTCGCTCGAGCGTGATCTGGTCGACGAAGCGCTGCATCCGCTCCTCCGTCGGGACCATGCCGAAGTACTGGCCGATCGCGAAGACCGCGGCTGTGAACTCGTCGAGATCTTTGACCGCGCGGACTTCGAACGCCATCAGAAGTCCTCCGGACAGTACGGCGGGCGCGGCGTCCGAAAGAGTGCGTCCGCACGCGCGACCGCCCCGTCGGTCAGTTCGCGCACCCGGTCGGCGGCAGCGAGATAGCTGAAGGAGAAGGCGCCGAGGTACGCGGATGCGAGGTCGGCCACATCGAGCTCGAGCTCTGCCGCATCGTCCGTGCGCGCAACGTCGCGGCCGACACGCCAGCGCCCCGCGTTCCACGGGCAGAACTCGTCACGGACGTCGAGGACGACCTCGTCGTCGGTCGCGTACGACCGCCCGGCGAGCGCAGCTTCGACGTCGACGAGCCGCAACCACAGGCCTTCCGAGACGCGCAGGTTCAGGCTGCGCGGGTCGACGACCATGAGGAACAGCGGCGAGCCCGGATCGTGGCGGCCCTGGATGCGCGCCATCAGATCGATGCCGAACACGAAGCGCCAGAGGTCACGTTCCGCGGTCGGGCTCGTCGCGAGCGTCTCCACGAGCTTGACCTGGCTGTTGGAGGCACCTCCCTCCCACTCCTGCTTGATCCGGTAGATCGCGTACGCCTCCGGCTCGCCGTCGAGCTCGATGACGGCGACGTACTTGGGGCTGCCGCCGCGACGCCACTGCTCGGGGTCCGCGAGGCGATAGGTCTGCCACCACTCGCCGCTCCTGGCCGTGAAGCCCGGAATCCGCGTGCGGACTCGGTCGTAGATGCGCATGCACGGTTCGAGCGCGTCATCGAGCTCGACCATGCGCACGCGGCCCTGCGGACCCGGATCGTCGCGGAACGCGAAGCGGGACTTGTCGGCGTCCATCTGCACGGTCGGCGCCGCGATGCCGTAGCCGAAGCGCCCGTAGATCGCGGCTTCCGAGGCCCACAGCACGGCGAGCGGCTCGCGGCGCTCATGGATGTCGTCGAGCTCGCGCCGCATCAGCTGCGTGAGAATCCCCTTGCGCCGGTGGCTCGGCATCACGGCGACCCAGGTGACGCCCCCCGCGGCGAGCTCGCCACCCGGAACCGTCAGCCGGAACGGCAAGTCGGCCGCGGTCCCGACCGGCGCGCCGTCGTCGTACGCCGCGTAGAAACGGTCGAGCGGCAGCATCTTGCTGTGTCGCTCATAGTCGTCGTCGTTCGGCGCCTCGGCGAATGCGACCTGAGCGGCCCCCATTGCCGCGCGCAACTCGTCGGCAGAGGGATTCCTGATCTCGACGTCCATCGCGGCGACCCTACGAGATGCGCTCGAGGGGGGCGTAGTCCAGCATCAGGCGCCGTTCGCTGCCGTCGGCGAAGCGGACGGTCACCACGCCACCGGCTTCGATCTGCGTCACGACACCCTCGCCGAGCGTCCCATGGCGCACGGAGTCGCCCGTCGAGAGCGACGGAACGTCCTCGCGCGGCGCGACTCCCTGCGCGCCGTAGGACGACCACGACGCCGGCCGCAGCCGCTCGCGATGCACGTTGTTCGGCAGCTCGTCGAGGAAGCGCGACGGCAGGTTGTAGCCGCGCGAGCCCCAGAGCGACCGCGACGAGGCGTGCGTCAAGGTCAGCTGCTCCTTCGCGCGGGTCATGCCGACGTAACAGAGGCGCCGCTCTTCCTCGATCCCCTGCTCCTCGATCGAACGCGCATGCGGGAAGATGCCCTCCTCCATGCCGAGCAGGTAGACGGCGCGGAACTCGAGCCCTTTCGCGTTGTGCAGCGTCATCAGCGTGACGAGGCTCTCCTGCTCGCGGATCGCGTCCTGGTCGGAGTAGAGCGAGATCTCCTGCAGGAAGTGTGAGAGGGACGGCTCCTCGGCGTTCTCCTGGTACTCGCGTGCGACGCCGACGAGCTCCTGCAGGTTCTCGAGCCTCCCCTGCGCCTCGATCGTGCGCTCCGCTTCGAGGGCTTCGCTGTAGCCGCTGCGCTCGAGCGTGCGCTCGACGAGCTCCGCCACCGGCAGCTCGAGCGCCCCGGACTGGAGCGACTGCATCAGCGTGTGGAACTGCTGCACCGCGCGCAATGGCGCCGCGCCGACACCGGCCTCCTCCGCGAACTCCATCGCCTCCCAGAGCGAGCGCCCCTGTGCGTCCGCCCAGGACTGCAGACGCGCGAGGCTCGTGTCGCCGATCCCGCGGCGGGGGCGGTTCGCGATCCGCGTCAGCGAGACGGCGTCGTATGGATTGTCGATCGCCTGCAGGTAGGCGATCGCGTCCTTGATCTCGGCGCGCTCGTAGAAGCGCGGGCCGCCGATCACCTGGTACCCGACACCCTGCCGCACGAGCACGTCTTCAAGCACCCGCGACTGCGCGTTCGTGCGGTAGAAGACCGCGACCTCGTCGCCCGAGAAACCCTCCTCGACGAGCCCGGCGATCCCGGCAGCGACGAAGCGCGCCTCGGCGTGCTCGTCCTCCACCTCCACGACGCGCACCGGCTCGCCGTCGCCGAGCTCGGACCAGAGCTCCTTCGGCTTTCGCTCGCGGTTGTTCGTGATCACGTGGTTCGCCGCGTCGAGGATGGAGTTCGTCGACCGGTAGTTCTGCTCCAGCGCGATCGTGCGCGTACCGGGGAAGTCGCGCTCGAAGTCGAGGATGTTGTTGATGTCGGCGCCTCTGAACGCGTAGATCGAATTGTGGGTGATCAGGCCGTTGGCGACGAAGTTGTGCGTCTGCTCGACATCGATGTCGTACACGGGCGCGTCGAGTTCGATCTTCTGCACGCTCTCAACGACCTCGAACGCGCCCCTGTCATTGACCATGAGCATTCCCGGCCTCACAGCCGATGCGGGCATGAACGGCAGCGAGGTCCGATCCTTACTACCGAGATCGTTCTGCAGCGCGAGCCGCGCTGTGAACCGCACCGAGACATCGAGAACGTCCTCGATGTCCTCAACTCTCTCCATCAAGGTAGAGAAACTGGACGAAGCGGTCTCAAGGCGCCAACCCGACGACCCCTTGTACGCGGGCCTCACCGACAGCCCTCGGCGCTCGAGCGCATGCCTGCCCTCGTCGTCGTAACCGAAGAGTGCAAGTCGATGGCGGGTTCGGCGGCCGCGCCTGTCGCCACAGAGTGAGACGGTCAACCTCCGCCGGACACGTCGACCATTCGTCGTCGTTGCGGCGCTGAAATGTGGATGATCGAAGCTCAGACCATGATCCGAGAGGAGGCGGCGTCCCGCCGACTCCGTGTCGAGCTCGGCGAACACGCGGTCGATCAAGGCCTGGTCACCTACGAGGCTGCGGCCGGGTGGCGAGCCATTCGAACGGGCCAAAAAGGGAAGAGTCGGAAGCTGATATCGAAGAGAGAGGAGAGCTTCGGCTGCTCTTGCCTCGGCCTCACTCTCGTAGACGTCGATGACCCACGTCGCGTCGGCACGTTCAGCATTCATCCGAAAAGCAGGGCCTGCCACTGAACGCGGTTGGCCATTCGTGTAAGTCCTCGATGTTCCGATGCGAAAGCCGCATCCTGCCTTCCACATGAGATACGTCATCTGCAACTGCGGCGTCTTACCCGCCTTGAAGCCGGCGAAGTGCGTGTGCTCCGCGGTCGAGACGATTCTCCGCCCGCCGTCAGTCGTGATCGCGACGCCATTGCGGCGCGTCGATCGATACGCGCGCATCACGGTTGCCGGCCGGAACTCCCCGCTGCCGTAACAGGACAGCACTTCGTCGCCTTTACGGACCTCTTCGATCGGCTTCACGGAGCCATCGGCCATCGTGATCATCGTTCCCGCGACCAAGCACTGATCAGGATCGCCGACGGCGCAGACGTTGCGGTGTTTTTCAGCGAGTAGCTGCAGCAGGCGGTACTGCGCGTGGTTCGTGTCCTGATATTCGTCCACGAGGATGTAGCGGAACGCGCTCTGCCATTTCTCACGCGCTTCCGGGAAGCGCTCGAGCACGTCGACCGTCAGCATCAGCAGGTCGTCGAAGTCGACCGCATTCGATGCGAACAGCCGTCGTTGGTAGAGCTGGTACACATCTGCGACGGTCTGGTCGTAGAACGACTGGACCCGCTGTGAGTACTCGTCCGGCTGGACGAGCTGGTTCTTCGCCTGCGAGATCTGGTTGTGGATCCCACGAGGCGTGAACCGCTTCGGGTCGCGCTCCAGCTCCTCCAGGCACTGCTTGACGAGCCGGATCTGGTCGGCCTGGTCGTAGATCGTGAAGTTCGAGCGGTAGCCGAGCCGCTGTGCCTCCCGGCGGAGGATGCGCCCACAGGCGGCATGGAAGGTCAGGATCCAGAGCCCGCGACCGCTCGCCCCGAGCAGGCGCTGGAGGCGCTCCCTCATCTCCCCCGCAGCCTTGTTCGTAAAGGTGATCGCGAGGATCTCGTTCGGCTTGGCGCCGACGGCGTTGATCAGGTGGGCGACCCGGTAGGTGAGGACGCGCGTCTTGCCGGAACCGGCGCCCGCGATGACCAGCAGCGGGCCTTCCGTGGCGAGAACGGCCTCCCGCTGAGGCGGATTGAGGTCGGCGAGATACTGCTCGGGCGACGCGACGGCCATGCCGTCGATGCTAGCTTCACCCGCCGTGCGCCTCGCACTGATGATCGAAGGCCAGGAGGGCGTCACCTGGGACGACTGGGTCGCGCTCGCGTCAGCCTGCGAGGAACACGGCGTCGAGGCCCTGTTCCGCTCCGACCATTACGTCTCGACGTTCGACGAGACCCGGCCGGTGCTGGACGCCTGGACGACCATCGCGGGGCTCGCCGCGCGCACCACGAAGCTCCAGCTCGGCACGCTCGTCTCGCCCGCGACGTTCCGGCACCCGGCCGTGCTCGCGCGGTCGGCGGCGTCGGCGGATGAGATCTCGGGCGGACGCGTCGTCCTCGGCCTCGGCGCCGGGTGGATGAAACGCGAGCACGAGGCGTACGGCTTCGAGTTCGCGACGGCCCGCGAACGCGTGGCACGTTTCGGCGAGCAGCTCGAGATCATCAACAGGCTGCTGCGTGAGGACGGCGTCGACCACAAGGGCACGTACTACGAGCTCAGCGGCGCGCCCGGGCTCGCCCGTCCCGACTTGCCCATCCTCGTCGGCGGCAGCGCCAAGCCCGGCACCACCGAGCCGGCCGTTCGCTTCGCGGACGAGTACAACACGTTCTTCGCGACGATGGAACAGATACGGGAGCGGAAGCAGACGCTCGACGAGGCGTGCGAGCGGGCGGGGCGGGATCCGGCCACATTGCGGTACTCGCTGATGGCCCCGTGCGTCGTCGGCCGCGACGAGCGGGAGCTGCTCGAGTCCGCGCGCAGGGCCGGAGCGCGGTTCGGACGCGACCCGCAGCAGGTGCTCGAGCGCTACGGCGAATTCGGTCCGGTCGGAACCGTCGAGCAGGTCGTCGAGCGGCTGAAGCAGATCGAGGGCGTCGGCTACGAGCGCGTCATGCTCCAGCACCTCGCACACCAGGATCTGGACACGGTCGCGCTGATCGGCCGTGAGCTCGCTCCGGCCGTCGCGTAGAACGCGTGCGCGGTCCGATCGACAGGCTCTTCCCGAACCTGTCACACGGACGGCGCGTCGTCGTCGACTGGATCGTGACGATCGCGGGCGCCGTGCTGATCGTGCTCGGTGTGAAGGCGTGGGTCGTCAATCCGTACCGGATCCCGTCACCGTCGATGGAGCCGACGCTGCACTGTGCAAAGCCCGAGCCCGGCTGCGAGGCCGATCGCTCGGACCGCGTGCTCGCGAACCGATTCGTCTACCACTACCGCGATCCGAAGCGGGGCGAGATCGTCGTCTTCCACTCGCCGAAGGCGGCGGCGGTCGAGTGCACCGGCGGCATCTTCGTCAAGCGCATCATCGGGTTGCCGGGTGATGTCTGGGAAGAGCGCAACGGCTACACGTACATCGACGGGCGGCGGCTCGTGGAGCCGTACGTCAGGGCCGAGCGCCGCGACAGCGAGACCAAGACGCTGTTCGACATCCCGCCCACCGGCACCATGCGGCGGATTCCGAAGGACATGTATCTGATGGAGGGTGACAACCGCGCGCACTCGTGCGACTCGCGCGTCTGGGGGCTCGTTCCTCGCTCGAGCATCATCGGCAAGGTCTTCCTGACGTACTGGCCTATCGGTCGCATCGGCGTGCCCTAGACCCAAAGGCTGGGGTTTGGGTCCCCTAGACCCCAAAGGCTGGGGTCTGACCCCAAGGGGTCAGACCCCGGATCAGACCCGGCGTCGGATCTAGTAGTCGTCGCGGACGACCGTCCGGCGGCCGCCAGGGCCGTCGGCCGGTGCGCCCCAGCCGCCCCAGCTCGACCAGAAGATGAGCGAGAGCAGCGCGCCGGCGGCGCCGACTGCGAGGAGGATCCAGCCGACCGTGTGCAGCTCGATGCCGCTGACCGTGACGTTGACCGCCCAGACCAGGATGGCTCCGGCAGCGACGAGCAGCAAACTGACTCCGATACCCATTTATTGGTCTCCTTTCGCTTTAGGCAAGCAGAGGAAACTCTGCGTGTCTGCAGGGAAAACGCCCGGGAACGCTGGTTGGATACGGGTCATGCAGGACCTCGAGGAGCGTCGCGCCTACCTCTGCCGGCTCACGCCCGATCGCGGCCTCGAATCACTCCGTGACGCCCACGACTTCCTCCACGACCGCGGCCTCTTGACCCGGACGCCGGACTCGGCGCTTCCGAGCCTCTTCGAGGCCTGCCACGAAGAGCCGTACAAGGCGGGCAGCCGCGGGTTCGGTTCCTGGCCGGCGACGAAATACCCGTGGTACTTCGAGCTGGCGGCGAGAGCCGACGTGCACGAGCTGAAGGTGCACAACGGCAAGTCGATCCTCTTCACGAACGAGACGCTCCCACTCGTCGATTCGATCTGCCGCAGCGAGCTCGCGCGGATGGAGCAGGAAGACGAGTGGTCGCACCTCTTGCGCCACCTCGCCGCGGCCGGCCCGTCGACAACGGCAGACCTGCAAACGGAGCTCGAGCTGAAGCCGAAGGAACTGAAGCGACTTCGGCATCCGCTCGAGCGCTGCGGAGCCGTTGTCAGCCGCAGCCTGCGCATTGAACTTCCGGACGGCGGCCACACGCACACGAGCGAGCTCCTGCGTTACGACCAGGCCTACCCAGAGCCCGCCGAGGCCACGAACGGCGTTGACGATCTCGTCGTCGCGGCCGTGCGCGCCGCCGTGCTCGCACCGGAGCGCGAGCTCGGGCGCAAGTGGTTCAGCTGGAAGTGGCTCTTCGCGGACGACCTGGCCGAACGCCTGGTCAGCGAGGGGCGGCTCGAGCGTCCGGCGCCCGGGTGGGTAACAGCTCCAACGTCTGCGTAGCGCGGAAGCTCCGCAGAAACCTCCTGTCGTGTGTGATCAACAGCACGGTGCCGTCGAACGCGTCGAGCGCGCGCTCGAGCTCCTCGATCGCAGGGACGTCGAGATGGTTCGTCGGCTCGTCCAGTATCAGGCAGTTGACGCCGCGCGCCGCGAGGAGCGCGAGCAGCGCGCGCGTCCGTTCTCCGGGTGAAAGCGATGCAGCGTCGCGGCGGACATGATCGGCGCCGAGACCGAATTTCGCGAGAAGCGTGCGCGCGTCCTCCTCCGTCAGTCCTGACGCGTTGACGAAGGCCGCGAGCAACTCGCCCGGTGCGAGCTCTTCGCGCTGTTGCGTGACCTCGCCGATCACGACGCCCGGACCGAGCCAAACCCGGCCGGCCGAGAGCTGCAACCGCCCCACCAGGAGGTCGATCAGCGTCGACTTGCCGCTGCCGTTCGGCCCCACGATCGCAAGGCGGTCCGCCCACCCGACCTCGAGCTCGAGCGGCCCGAGCGTGAACGAGCCGCGCTCCGCGACGGCCTGTTCCAAGCGGAGGACGACGTCGCCGCTCCGGCTTCGTGCAGAGAACGGAATCCGCAGCTCCCACGGCTCGTACGGCTTGTCGACCTGCTCGAGGCGCTCGATGCGACCGCCGAAGCGTTTCTTGACGTCCTTCGTGCGCTTCTTCTTGCGTCCCTGGCCGTAGCCCTGCTGCTCCCAGCGCTGCATGCGGCGCATCTGCTCCTCGATGCGCGTCTTTTCACCCTCGTACTGCTCGTAGGTCTCGTGCTGACGGCGAAGTGCGTTCGCGCGCGTGCGTTCGTAGTCGCTCCAGCCGCCGGCGAACTCGGCCGCGCCGTGTGTCCATTCGTCGAGCTCGACGATCCGTTCGACGGTGCGGTCGAGGAAGTCGCGATCGTGTGAGACCAGCACGACAGCGCCCTCGAGCCGCGTCAGCGCGCGCTCGAGCCAGTCGAGGCCGGCGAAGTCGAGGTCGTTCGTCGGCTCGTCGAGCAAGAAGACACCCAGCGGCCGGCGCAGGAACTCGCGCAGGCGGGCACGCGCAGTCTCGCCGCCCGACGCGCGCTGCGCCGCCGCCTCCTGCGGGAGATAGCCGACGGTTAGACCGGGCGGAGTACGGCGGACGCTGCCCTGGTCCGACTCCTCCTCGCCGGCCAGGATCCGGAGCAGCGTGGACTTGCCGACGCCGTTCGGGCCGACGAGGCCGATTCGGCTCCGCGGGGGCACGACGAGGGTCACGTCGTGCAGGACGAGCTGGGCGGCGTGGTACTTCGTGATGTTTGCAGCGGTGAGCAACGAGGACCTCCGTGGAGGCGGAACGGAACGGGTGGTTGTTCTCGCCTAGGCCCTCATCAGCGGCGCTTCGCGCCGCGCTGGATGTTAGTGCAGTGGCAAGGGCTTCCGCAGCAGCGCCGGGAGCACCTGGGACGTCACCCACACCGGCGTCGTGACATAGCGCGCGTTGTAGCGGTAGCTGCCGTCTGCCCGCCGCAGGCGCGCGAGATAGCTGAAGGCGCGTCCCGGTGGCTTCACTCCCGCCGCGACGAACGCCTGAACGGCCACGGCGGTCGACTGCGCGTCGGACCCGCGGCCACTCGCGAGCTCAAAGCCGCCGTCGCGGTTCTGGAACCTGCGCAGGAAGGCAACTGCGCGCGTGATCGGTCGTCCGCGCACGCCGGCGGCGCCCAGCGCTTCGACCGCGAACGCCGTGTCGTTCGAGTCCGGGGCGAGCCCGCGGCGCCAGCTGAAGCCACCGTTGCGCGACTGCGAGCGAAGGATGTAGTTCACGACGACTTTCGGCGCGGCCCGCCGCGCTTGGCGTCGCGCGAGGATCGTCCAGACGGCCACGTTGACGGCGTGCGGTTCCGTTCCGAGCCGCGCCAGCAGCGCGTCGGGATCGCGACCGAGCGCGGCCTCCGCAACCGCAACGACCGCAATCGATGTCGGAGCCGTCAGCTCGTTCTCGTGCGCGACCAGGTACGGAAGCGCAGCCCCCGTGTCGGCCCCCCGCGCTCGCAGGGCGAGCACGGCCCACGCGGTCAGCTCCGGAAACGAGGCGGCGGCGGGCTCCGCGAAGCCTCCGTCGGCCTGCTGGCGCGACGCGAGATACGCCGCCGGCGTCACGACGGGTGCGGCTAGGCCCACACGATCTCCGTTCGGAGACGCTTCCCGTACCGGTCGAGCAGCCTGCGCAGCTCGGGGCCCGCGACGAGGACGATCAGGACGTTGCCGATGCCGTGCGCGAGATCGAACGGCAGACCGCGCGCGTGCACCGCGACGAAGGTCTGCCAGGTGTGCTGGTCGTAGAACGCGAGCCAGTTCCAGACGTCCATAAAGGCGCTGAACGCAAGCCCGAGCACGAAGCAGAACGCCGCCAGCGCGAACCGTCGCCGGAGCAGCGGCGCCGCGAGCGCACCGGCGACGCCGCAGGCGCCCCACGCCAGCATCTGCCAGGGCGTCCACACGCCTTGCCCGAGAAAGAAGTTCGACACGAACGCGGCGATCGCGCCGACCGCGAATCCGCTGCGCGCGCCGAGCGCGATACCCGCCACGACGGCGATCACCGTGACCGGCTGCACGCCGGGGATCGCGGCGAAGAGCACGCGGCCCGCGGCCGCTGCGGCCGCGAGGGTCGCGATCAGTGCAAGCTCTTTCGCAGAGTCGGGCGCGCCGTTCAGCCAGGCGATGCCGGCGGCGAGCAATGCGAAGGCGAGCAGGAGCAGGGAGAGCCCGTCGTGA
>WNFW01011195.1_pt1 | contig 12020 bp, 9 predicted proteins | sample 5400131 | NCBI WGS metagenome assembly WNFW01 (sample SAMN13153362, study PRJNA577476) | soil metagenome | isolation source: 20 cm soil or saprolite under grassland replicate 1 | place: USA:California | collected 2016-06-15
CCTCGAGCAGGAAGGCCTCGAACTCGGGCTCGGCCTTGTCGATCTCGTCCACGAGCAAGACCACCGGCTCCTCGGCGAGGATCGCCGAGAGCAGCGGGCGCGGCGAGAGGAACCGGAACGAGAAGAACGCGTCCTCCTGCCCGGCGATCTTCGCGACGGCGTCGGGCAGCGACGGCGTGTCGGCGATCAGCTCGCCGATGCGCTCGCGCAGGAGCTGCGTGTAGAGGAGCTGCTTGGCGTACTTCCACTCGTAGAGCGCCTTGCCTTCGTCGAGCCCCTCGTAACACTGCAGGCGGATGAGTCGGCGGCCCGTGACCTCCGACAGCGTCTTGGCGAGCTCGGTCTTGCCGACGCCCGCGAGCACGAGCTGCAAGCGATGGTAGCGGGCCGCGTCGGGCATGGGGCATTGTACCCGCTGCCCGCCGAGAGGAAATCCGCTACAATGAACGCCAATTCATCTCACGAGGAGCCACCATGTTCGAGTCCGTCGAAGAGGTCCAGCAGCGTTTCGGCGACGCGCGCTACATCGCGAGCCGCCGGATCGCGACCGTCGTGTTTCTCGCCGCCCGCATGGGCCGGCCGGTGCTCGTCGAAGGGCCCGCGGGTGTCGGCAAGACCGAGCTCGCCAAGACGCTGTCGGAGGTCACCGGCCGCCGGCTCATCCGCCTGCAGTGCTACGAGGGGCTCGACGAAGGCAAGGCGCTCTACGAGTGGAAGTACGCCAAGCAGCTCCTGTACACGCAGCTCCTGCGCGAGCGCATCGGCGAGCTGATCGCCGACGCGCCGTCGCTGCCCGACGCCGTCGCGAAGATCGCCGGGCAGGAGGACGCGTTCTTCTCATTCCGGTTCCTCTCGCCGCGCCCGCTCCTCTCGGCGATCCTCGCCGAGGAGCCGGTGGTCTTGCTCGTGGACGAGATCGACAAGGCCGAGCCCGAGTTCGAGGCCTTCCTGCTCGAGGTCCTGTCCGACTTCCAGGTGTCCGTCCCGGAGCTCGGCACGGTGCGGGCCAAGCACATCCCGCTCGTCGTGCTCACGTCGAACAACGCGCGCGAGCTGTCCGACGGGCTCAAGCGCCGGTGCCTCCACCTCTTCATCGACTTCCCGGTGCCGGCCGACGAGCTGGCGATCATCCGCCTCAAGGTGCCGGAGATCCCCGAGAAGCTCGCCGCCGCGGTCGTGAGCGCCGTGCAGAAGATCCGGGCGCTCGACCTCCGCAAGCTCCCGTCCGTCTCGGAGTCGCTCGACTGGGCGCGCTCGCTCGTGATCCTGAACGCCCGGGAGCTCTCGCCGGAGCTCGTCGAGTCCACGCTGACGATGCTCGTCAAGCACGAGAAGGACCTCGAGCGCGTGAAGGGCGCGCTGGATAAGGTGCTCGCGGAATGACCGCCCGAACGTCGGGCGCCGGAGGCCCTGCGCAGGCGCCCCGACGGCGAGAAGGTGCTCGCGGAATGACTGCCCGAACGTCGGGCGCCGGAGGCCCTGCGCAGGCGCCCCGACGGCGAATCTGTATTGGCGGAATGACTGCCCGAACGTCGGGCGCCGGAGGCCCTGCGCAGGCGCCCCGACGGCGAATCTGATGGACGAGCGCATCCTCGAGTTCATCGGCGACCTCCGCCGCGCCGAGGTGCGCATCTCGCCCTCCGAGGCGCTCGACGCCCTCGCCGCGGCGTCCGAGGTCGGGCTCGTGGACCGCGAGACCTTCAAGACGACGCTCGCCGCGACGCTGATCAAGGAGTTCCGCGACCAGCCGACCTTCGACCGCCTCTTCGACCTCTACTTCCTCGACCTGGAGGCGCTCGGCCAGGGGCTCCAGAAGGCGCTCGGCCCGGCCGACCCGCGCGTGCAGGACATGCTCGACCGGATGCTGGCCGAGGAGGGCATGGAGCTCGACGAGCTCACCGAGCTGCTCATGCGCGGGGGCGGGAGCGAGATGGAGATGGCCATCCGCGCCTCCGGGCAGAACGCCGGGCTCGAACGGCTCATGTACTTCCTCCAGGTCGGCTTCTTCTCGCGCCGGCTCTCGGACCGCTTCGACTGGTCGGCCGTCGAGGCCGACCTGGAGCGGCTCCTGAAGCTACTCGAGGCGCGCGGCCTCGACCCGGGCCAGCTCGCGCGGATTCGCAACTACCTCGAGCTCCGGCTCGAGGCGTTCAAGCGGATGATCCGCCAGCACGTGGAGCGCGAGCTGGAGCGGCGCGCGTACCGCCAGGGCGAGAAGCTCACGCGGGAGGTGCTCTCCGAGAAGCCGCTCTTCGCGCTGACGGCCGACGAGATCGCCCAGATGAAGGCGGTCGTTGCGCGGCTCGCGCGGAAGATCAAGGACGCGCTCGCGCTACGCCAGCGCCAGGAGCAGCGTGGCCGCATCGACACGCGGCGCACGACGCGGAAGAGCCTGCAGTACGGCGGCGTGCCGATGGAGATCTTCCTGAGGCGCCGTCACCGCGAGAAGCCCAAGCTCGTCACGGTCTGCGACGTCTCGGACTCGGTGCGCAACGCCTCGCGCTTCATGCTCCAGCTCGTCTGGAGCCTCCAGGAGTGCTTCAGCCGGGTGCGCTCCTACGTCTTCGTCTCGGAGATCGCGGAGGTGACGCAGGCGTTCAGCACCTATCCGGTCGAGCGCGCGATCGAGTGGGCGCTGAAGGGCGCGCCCGTCGACTACCACTGTCGGTCGGATTTCGGCTACGCGTTCAGCCGGTTCTCGAAGACGGAGCTCGACTCGCTCGACCGGAAGACGACCATCCTGGTCCTGGGCGACGCGCGCAACAACTACAACGACCCGCAGGCGTGGGCGCTCCGGCTCATCCGCGAGCGCGTGAAGGGCATCATCTGGCTCAACCCCGAAGGGCAGTGGGGCTGGGGCATCGGCGACAGCGTGATGCCCCTCTACGCGCCCGCGTGCGACTTCGTGCGCGAGTGCCGGACGATCGCGCAGCTCGGCGAGGTCGTGGACAACCTCGTCCACCACTGGTGGAGGCGCGGGCGGTAGTGCGAGCCGAGGCGCGTCGCGCGACGAGGCGAGCGGTGAAAGGGCTCGGGATCGTGCGAGCCGAGGCGCGTCGCGCGACGAGGCGAGCGGTGAAACGGTTCGGGAGCGCGGGGGCGACGAGGCGAGCGGTGACGTGGCTCGGCATCGTGATCGCCACGCTGGGGCCGGCACCCGCCGCGGCGCAGCTGCCCGAGTGCCTGACGCTCGAGGACTTCGCGAAGGCGAAGGTCGGCGAGTTCCCGCCGGACTGGAAGCCCCGCAAGGACGCGGGCAAGGACGTCTACATGGTGATGGAGGAGCGGGGCCTGCGCTTCCTGCACGCGGCGTCGAAGGGCCTCGGCATCCAGGCGGCCAAGCAGGCCGAGTGGGACCTCGAGCAGTACCCGATGCTGGCCTGGTCGTGGCGCCCGCGCGAGTTCCCGAAGGGCGGCGACGAGCGCGACTCGCGGACGAACGACAGCGCCCTCGCCATCTATCTGCTGGTCCCGTACTCCCGCATCACCGGGCCGAAGGCCGTGAAGTACGTCTGGAGCGAGAAGGTGCCGGTCGGCACCCACCTGAACTCCAACTACGGTCTCACGCAGGTGCTCGTGCTCCGGAGCGGCAGGCCGGACAAGGACGACTGGGTCGAGGAAAAGGTGAACGCGCTCGCCGACTACAAGAAGTTCTTCGGCGAGTCCGGCACGCCCACGCCCGCCGGGATCGCCGTGCTCACCGACGGGGACGACACCAGGTCGAGCGCCCAGGGCGATTACGCCAACTTCCGCGCCTGCCGCCGATAGCGGCGAGGCGGCGAGCGCGCGCGCGCCGGCGCGAGGGGCGATGCGCCAGGAGATTCTGGTCGTCGAGGACGAGCCCGACATCCGCGGGCTCGTCGTGCTGCACCTGGAGCGCGAGGGCTTCCGCTGGAGCGATCGAGAGACGGCGGGGGTGCCGATCATCATGCTGACCGCGAAGGCCGACGAGGTCGACCGCGTGGTGGGCCTCGAGCTCGGCGCCGACGACTACGTGGTGAAGCCCTTCTCGCCCAAGGAGCTGGTCGCCCGCGCGCGCGCGGTGCTCCGGCGCACCCGGCCGGTCGAGGGCGCCAGCGTGCTGTCGGTCGGGTCGCTCTCGCTGGACGCCGCGCGCCACGTGGTGACGCTCGACGGGCACGCGCTCGTGCTCACGCCCAAGGAGTTCGACCTCCTCCATGCGCTGCTCGAGTCCGCGGGGCGCGTCCTCTCGCGGGAGCACCTGCTCAACCACGTCTGGGGCTACGCGCGCGCCGACGAGATCGAGTCGCGCACCGTCGACGTGCACATCCGCCGGCTCCGCGCGAAGCTCGGCGACGTGGGGCACCGCATCGCCACGGTCAAATCGGTCGGCTATCGCTTCGAGACCGACTGACGCGATGCTCGGGCGCCTGGTCCACTTCCTCCGCCGGAGCATCGCCCGGAAGCTCACGCTGACCCTCGTCGGCTTCGTCGCGGTGACCACGCTGCTCGCCGGCCTCTATCTGAACCGGGCACTCGAGGCGTTCGCGGTGGACACGCTCGAGGCGCATCTGGCCAGCACGGGCCGGCTCCTGCACGACGAGGCCCGCGCCGTCCTCGCGCGCGGCGCCGCGGCTGGGGAGGCCCGGGCGTTCGTGGCCCGCGTCGCGGCCCCGACCGGGTCGCGGGTCACGCTGATCGCCCCCGACGGCCGAGTGCTCGGCGACTCAGAGGTGGCCCCGGAGGATCTGGCCCGCGTCGAGAACCACGCCGGGCGACCGGAGGTGCGCGAGGCCCTGGCGGGCCGGGTCGCGCGCGACCTCCGGACGAGCGCCACGACCGGCGCGCCTTTCCTCTACGTGTCCCTGCCCGTCACCGACGGCAGCCGCGTGCTCGGCGTGCTGCGCCTGGCGCTGCCGCTGGCGATGGTGACGTCGTCCTACGCCGCCATCCACCGGGTCATGCTGCTGGGCGGGCTCGTCGCGCTGCTCGCCGCGTGCGGGATCGGGCTCTTCGTCGCCCGGCGGGTGACCGGACCGGTCGTCGGGATGCAGACGATCGCGCGGCGGATGAGCGACGGGGACTTCGCCGTGCGTGCCCCCGTCCGCTCGCCGGACGAGATCGGCGCGCTCGGCCGGGCGCTCAACGCGATGGCGGCGCGCCTCAAGGAGAAGCTCCAGGACCTCGAGCAGGAGCAGGCCAAGACGACCGCGATCCTCGACGCCATGCTCGAGGGCGTCATCGCCGTGGACGGGCGCGACACCATCTTGTTCATGAACGAGCGGAGCCGCGCGATGTTCGGCCTCGACGCCACGCGCGGCGAGCGCAAGCCCTTCCTCGAGGTCATCCGCAACGCGGACCTCCACCAGGTGCTCCACGAGAGCCGCGCCGCGGCCGAGCGCACCGTGTCGCGTCACGAGCTCAGGCTCTCGAGCCCGGTCGAGCGGCGGCTGCAGGTGAACGCGGTTCCCCTCCGTCTCGCCCCCGACGAGACCGGCGTCGTCATGGTGCTCCACGACGTCACCGAGCTCCGGCGGCTCGAGCAGGTCCGCACCGAGTTCGTCGCCAACGTCTCGCACGAGCTCCGCACGCCGCTGACGGCGATCCACGGCTATCTGGAGACGCTGCTGGGCGGCGCGCTCGAGGAGCGGGCGAACGCCCGGCGGTTCCTCGAGATCGTCTTCCGCCACACCGAGCGCCTCGGGCGCCTCCTGAACGACCTCACCGATCTCTCCAACATCGAGCTGGGCAAGGTGTCGCTCACGCTCGAGGCGGTGCGGCTCGGTGAGGTCGTGGAGTCGGTGCTGGCGATCATCGGCCCGAAGGCCGACGCCGGCCGCGTGGCGCTCGCCACCGACCTGCCGTCGGGGCTGCCGCTCGTGCGCGCCGACCGCGACCGGCTGGCCCAGATCCTCATCAACCTCGTCGACAACGCGGTGAAGTACACGCCCGAAGGCGGACGCGTGACGGTGGGGGCGAGCGGTGGCGCCGGCGGCCTCGTCGAGATCGCGGTGAGCGACACCGGCGTGGGCATACCTCCGGGGGACCTGCCGCGGATCACCGAGCGGTTCTACCGCGTCGACCGGGCCCGCTCGCGCGAGCTCGGGGGCACCGGGCTCGGGCTGGCGATCGTCAAGCACCTCGTGCTGGCCCACGGCGGCGAGCTCCGGATCGACAGCGCGCCGGGGCAGGGGACGACCGTGCGCTTCACCCTGCCGGCGAGCCCGCCGTCGGCAGCCTACTGAAAGCTCGACGGGGTGCGGCCGTCGACGACGACCTCGTCGCGCGCGGCCGTCGCGCGCGCGGTGAGGCCGGTGATGACGAGATCCGCCGTCGCCACGTTCGTCGCCAGCGGCACGTTGTGCACGTTGCACACGCGCATGAGGGCGCGGATGTCCGGGTCGTGCGCCTGCGCGCTCAGCGGGTCGACGAAGAAGAAGACGGCGTCCACGGCCCGGACGGCGGTCAGGGCCGCGATCTGGGCGTCGCCGCCTTCAGGACCGCTCAGCAGCTCCTGGACGGCCAGACCGACCTTCCGCTCGAGCAGTCGGGCCGTGTGGCGCGTGGCGACCAGCTCGAATCGGTTCAGCATCTCGCGATTGAAGGTCGCCCAGGCCAGCAGGTCGACCTTCTTGTTGTCGTGCGCGATCAGCGCCAGCGAGCTCATCGGATGACCTCCTCAGGCAATCGTCACCAGGTCTCGGCGGTCGGGCCTCGCCCGGTACGCTACGATCGGCGTACGTCAGACCGATGACGAGCCGATCACGTTTCGATGGAGATCCTGGCCCCGACGCGACGCCTCCGCGTGTCCTCGTCCTCTGCACGCACAACTCCGCGCGGAGCCAGATGGCGGAGGGGTTCCTGCGCGCCCTCGCCGGCGACCGGCTCGAGGTGGCGAGCGCCGGAACGAAGGCGACGCGCGTGCACCCGCTGGCGGTCCGCGCCATGGCCGAGGTGGGCATCGACATCGGGGCGTACGCCTCCAAGACCCTCGACCGGTTCCTCGGCCAGCCGTGGGACTACGTCATCACGGTGTGCGACAGCGCCAACGAGCGGTGCCCCGTGTTCCCGGCGCGAACGACGCGGATCCACTGGAGTTTCGACGACCCGTCGCGCGCGGCGGGCACGGACGACGACCGCCTGCAGACCTTCCGGCGGGTGAGGGACGAGATCGCCGCGAGGCTCCGCGTCTGGCTCGCCTCACGATCGTGAGCCATTCACCCAGGATTTACCCGCCCGTCATCGTCGCGTAACGTCGCCGGCCGACACTCGGCCGCGATGGGTGCCGCGCGACAGGTCGAGCCGATGACCGCCGGCCGGCGCCGCGGTCGTGAGGCCGCGGGTGGGCCGGCCCCCGAGCGCCTCGGGAAGGTGCTCCTGCTCGAGGACGAGCAGGACGTCGCCGAGCTGATCCGTTACAACCTCGTCAAGGAAGGCTACGACGTCCTCGTGTCCTGCAACGGTGCCGAAGCCCTCAGGCTCGCGCGCGAGCATCGTCCCGACGTGATCCTCCTCGACATCATGGTGCCCCAGCTCAACGGGTGGGAGGTCTGCCGGCGGCTCAAGCAGGATGCCGACCTGGCCAGCATCCCCGTGATCATGGTGAGCGGGCGGGTGGACGAGGGAGACAAGGTCCTCGGCTTCGAGCTCGGCGCCGACGACTACGTCACCAAGCCCTTCTCGCCCCGCGAGCTCCTCGCCAGGATCCGTGCGGTGCTCCGGCGCCGCGGGCTGGCCGACGCGAAGGAGAAAAAGCGGCGCCTCAAGGCCGGCGATCTCGAGATCGACCGTGACCGGTTCGAGGTGCGGATGAAGGGGCGCGCGGTCGAGCTCACGCCCAAGGAGTTCGAGCTGCTGGCGACCCTCGTGGCGACGCCCGGACGGGTGTTCGGGCGCGAGGAGCTGCTGGACATCGTCTGGGGGCGCGACGGCTTCGTGGAGCCGCGGACCGTGGACGTCCACGTGGCGCGCCTGCGCGCCAAGTTCTCGGCGGCGAAGGTCGAGGAGCCTGGCATCGAGACGGTCCGAGGGGTCGGCTACCGCTTCCGGGAGCCCGAATCGTAACCGATTCGTAACACGCCGTTTATGTCGCCGCAACACGAACGAGCGACTATCGACACGGACTCAGGGGGGACATGGACCGATGAAGAAGACATGCGCAACCGTGCTGGCGCTGGCCGTGGTGGCCGCGGGAGCCGCGGTGTTCGCCGCGGGCCCGCCGAGGCTCGACCCGGCGCTCCCACCGTACCAGGCCGTGAGCGCCGTGAGCGGCAACATCAACAGTATCGGCTCGGACACGCTCAACAACCTCATGACCCTCTGGGCCGAGACGTTCAACAAGTTCTACCCGAATGCCAAGATCCAGATCGAGGGCAAGGGGTCCTCGACGGCGCCGCCGGCGCTCATCGCCGGCACGGCCCAGCTCGGGCCCATGTCCCGGGCGATGAAGGGCACGGAGGTGGACGCCTTCGAGAAGAAGTACGGCTACAAGCCGACTCAGATCCGCACGGCCGTGGACGCCCTCGCGGTCTTCGTCAACAAGGACAACCCCATCAAGTGCCTGACGCTCGCCCAGGTGGACGCCGTCTTCTCGAAGTCGCGGCGCGCCGGCCACAAGGAGGACGTCAAGACCTGGGGCCAGCTCGGGCTGACCGGCGAGTGGGCCGCGCGGCCGCTCGGCCTCTACGGCCGCAACTCGGCCTCGGGAACCTACGGCTTCTTCAAGGAGCACGCGCTGAAGAACGGAGACTACAAGGACGAGGTCAAGGAGCAGCCGGGCTCGGCGTCCGTGGTCCAGGGCGTCACCGTGGACCGGTACGCGATCGGCTATAGCGGCATCGGCTACGCGACCGCAGGCGTGCGGGCGGTGCCGCTCGCCGAGAAGGAAGGCGGCAAGTGCCACGAAGCGGACCCGGACAACGCCTACGCCGGGACCTACCCGCTGTCGCGCTTCCTCTTCGTGTACGTCAACAGAGCGCCGGGCAAGCCGCTCGACCCGCTGACCCGCGAGTTCGTGAAGCTGATCCTCTCGAAGGACGGCCAGGAGGGCGTCGTCAAGGACGGCTACTTCCCGATCCCGGCGTCGATCGCCAAAGAAGAGCGCAACAAGATCCAGTAGGTGGCCATCAACGTCCAGACCCTGCAGGAAGGCACTCCGGCCCCTCCGCCTCGCCTGCTCACCATCAGCCGGGCCCGCACGTCCCGCCGAATCCTCCTGGACCGCCTCTCCTCCCGGCTCGTCGTGCTGGGCGGCATCATCGTCATCGCCTCGGTCCTGGCGATCCTCTTCGTCATCGCCGCCGAGGTCTACCCCCTCTTCAAGAAGCCGACTGCCCGGCTGGCCTCCTCCCACCGCGCTGCGACGGCGCCGGCCTTCGGAGACGCGATCGGCGTGGACGAGTACCGCGAGGTCGCCTACGCGGTCGGTGCCGACGGCGCGCTCGAGTTCGTCGCGCTCAAAGGCGACCGATCGCTGCCACCGGTGAGGATTCCCTCGCTTGGTGGCGCTCGGGTGACCACGGTCGTGTCCGTGGACAAGGGACGATACGCGATCGGCACGTCCGACGGGCGGACCATCGCGCTCGACGTGAAGTTCGACGTGACCTTCGAGGGCGGCAAGCGCACGGTGACGCCTCGACCCGAGTTCGGCGAGGCCTCAGCGCTCGACCCCGCGAAGCGTCGGCCGCTCCGGCGGCTGGCAGTGGCCTTGACCGAGTCCGGGCCCGTCACGGTCGCCCAGGTCGGCCCCAAGGACCTGATCGTCCGGAGCGTGGTCGAGAAGAAGGCGCTGGTCGGCCCCGGCACCAAAGAGGAGTCGACGCTGGCGCTGCCGGTCCCGCTCGAGGGCGAGGTCTCCGCGCTGCGGCTCGACAGCCGGGCCGAGGACCTCTTCGTCGGGACGTCGCGCGGCCAGGTCGTCCGCTACAGCCTGCGCGACCGCGCCAGCCCGACGCGCGCGGAGCTGGTGGACGTCACGCCGGGCGTGCCCGTCACCGCGCTCGGATTCCTCATCGGCGACCGGACGCTCGTCGTGGGCGGCGGGAAGGGCCACGTCTCGACGTGGCAGGTGGTGCCGTCCCCGACCGGGGGCGAGCGGCGGCTCACCCGGATCCACGAGTTCCAGGCCCACGAGGCGCAGGTCGTCGCGATCAACGCCTCGAAGCGTGACAAGGGGTTCGTCACCGCACGGCGGCGACCGGCGCGCCGCTCCGGGCCGCGGTGTTCGCGCCCAAGTCGGACGGCGTGATGGTCGCCGACGACGCCGGGCGGCTCCTGCAGTGGCACGTCGACAACCCGCACCCGGAGGTGACTCTCGGGACGCTCTTCGGAAAGGTCTGGTACGAGGGCTATGCCGAGCCCGCCTACGTCTGGCAGTCGACGGGCGGGACCGACGACTTCGAGGCGAAGCTGAGCCTGACGCCGCTGATCTACGGGACGCTCAAGGGGACCTGCTACGCTCTCCTGTTCGCCGTGCCGATGGCGCTCCTCGCCGCCCTGTACGTCAGCGAGTTCATGCATCCGAGCCTCAAGGCCTACGTGAAGCCGGTCGTCGAGATCATGGCCGCGCTTCCGAGCGTCGTCCTCGGGTTCCTCGCGGGCCTCTGGCTCGCGCCGATGGTCGAGCGTGTCGTGCCCGGCATCTTCCTGACGGCGCTGGTCGTGCCCGGCTGCATCCTCGTCGCGCTCGTCCTCTGGCGGACCGCGCCGCGGGCGTTCCGCGCACGCTTCCGGCCGGGCACGGAGATGGCGCTGCTGGTGCCGATCGCGGTCGTCGGTGTCTGGATGTCGTTCGCCGCCGGCGGACTCGTCGAGCGGGTGTTGATGGACGGCAACTATCGCGGCTGGCTGCTCTCGGCGCTCGGGCTCACGTACGACCAGCGCAACTCGCTCGTGGTCGGCATCGCCATGGGCGTCGCCGTGATCCCGATCATCTTCACGATCGCCGAGGACTCGCTGGCGAACGTGCCGCAGCACCTCCGGGCGGGCTCGCTCGCCCTGGGGGCGACCCGCTGGCAGACGGCGGTGCGGATCGTGCTCCCGACGGCGAGCGCCGGCATCTTCTCGGCCGTCATGATCGGCTTCGGCCGCGCGGTGGGCGAGACGATGATCGTGCTGATGGCGACCGGGAACACGCCGGTGATGGACTGGTCGATCTTCAACGGCTTCCGCGCCCTCTCGGCAAACATCGCGGTGGAGCTGCCCGAGGCCCCGGAGGGCGGCACGCTCTTCCGCGTCCTGTTCCTGGCGGCGTTCCTCCTGTTCTGCCTGACCTTCGCGGTGAACACGGTGGCCGAGCTGGTCCGCCTCCGGCTCAGGAAGAAGTTCTGGTACCTGTGAGCGGCAAGGCAAGCCAGCTCTGGCGCGGCGGCGAGGCCTTCATCTGGCTCACGGGTGGGGCGCTCGCGCTCTCGCTGCTCCTCGTGGTCGGCCTGGTCGCCCTCATCGTGGGAAACGCGCTCGGGTTCTTCTGGCCGACGAACGTCGCCCGGCTCACGCTCCGCGACGGCAAGACGCTGACGGGTCAGCTGGTCGACCGCGAGCCGGTGCCGGCCGAGCCCGGGCAGTATCGGATCAAGCTGAAGGTCGCCAACCGCGACCTCTACGGCGCCGATTTCCAGTGGGTGGACGAGGCCAAGATTGCCCGGCGCGACGACCCGGCGGACGTGGTCGTCGTCGAGCGGACCGAATGGGGGCTCCTGATCGGGTCCATCAAGGAGGTCCGCGAGGGCGGCCGGGTCCTGGCCAGTGGGCCCGTGGCCGGCCTCGCCGAGGTGCGGCGGCGGCTGCCGAGCGCTGCCGACGCGCGCCGCGACATCAAGCGGCTGGAGAAGGGCGAGATCGGCGCGATCAACCACGCCCAGGAGAAGATCCGCCTGGGCCTCAAACGGCTCGAGCTCCAGGGGGTCACGCGCGGCGCCGAGGTGGACGCGCTCCAGCGGGAGCTGGGACGGCTCCAGGCCCGGTACAAGGAGCGCGAGGCGAGCCTCGCCCAGATCCGCCAAGGGCAGACGGCCAGCGTGATGGTCCAGGCGGACGACGGGAAGGAGAAGGACCTGCCG
>WNFW01002791.1_pt1 | contig 12016 bp, 10 predicted proteins | sample 5400131 | NCBI WGS metagenome assembly WNFW01 (sample SAMN13153362, study PRJNA577476) | soil metagenome | isolation source: 20 cm soil or saprolite under grassland replicate 1 | place: USA:California | collected 2016-06-15
TCAGGTGGCCCGTTCGACGCTTTCCTCATGAAGATCGTTGACATTGACGAGGACGAGCAATAAGAGGACGCGGCAGCCTCCTTTACGACAGATGGAGGTCCTGATCGTGGGTGCCCGAACGATAATCTCTCGCCAAGTTCTGTTTTCGGTATGCACAGGGTGCTCAAAGCCCATCAGCAGGTCATGGATCAATATACGCGCCGCATCATTGGGTTCGGCGTCCATGCGGGAACGCTCAATGGTGTCGCACTCTGTAGGATGTTCAACCGCGCCATTCGAGGGCAACGCTGGATGCCGAACTACTTCAGTCCCGACAACGATCCGCTTTATCGGTTCCACCAATGGCAAGCCAATCTGCGGATACTGGAGGCGACAGAAATCAAGTCCATCCCCTACGTTCCCCTGTCCCATCCATTCGTGGAAAGGCTAATCGGCACCCTTCGGCGCGAGTACTTGGATCACACGTTGTTCTGGACGACGGCAGATCTCGAAAACAAGCTGCTCGATTTCAGGACCTACTTCAACAACCATCGCCCGCATGCCTCACGGGAAGGGCGAACGCCGGATACGCCCGTGTCACGACCAATCGCCAATCTCCGCTCGTTTCGATGGCAACCACACGGTCGATCCTTATACCAAACACCAGCCGCCGCCTGATTTGTGAAAGACTCGCGCTCGCTGTGGTGTCCGGTCAACTTCTGCAAAAACCTCGCATGAAATCATCTGGAGTTTGCGTTCTTAGTTGCAGCGTGTTTCGCGGATCCGATCGTTTCACTGCCACCGTATCAATTCGCCAGAGACCGGCATCGTGCCTTGCAAAGTCAGCGCGGAGAACGGTCCGATTCAAGCAGGCGATCTACTGGTTGCATCCTCCACTCCCGGTCACGCGATGAAAGGAAGCGATAGGAACCGAATGCTTGGCGCGGTTGTCGGGAAGGCGCTGGGGCCTTTGCCGCAAGGCACTGGCGTCATTCAAGTGCTCGTGACGTTGCAATAGGCAACGCGAATCGACCAAAGCCTTTTCTCTTGCCACAAGCCTGGTCAACGGTTGTCGGGCAGCGTGAAATGTTTCTCAAAAAAGGGGCTGACTCATCTTCCCTGAAGCGCTTGTGTTTCTTCGCCTTCGCTGCCCTAAATTTTGCCCATCGCTCTTTTGTTGCCTTCGAGCGCAACGTTGTGCTCTCGGAGCGTGTCCGCGAAACGGGCATCAAGTCAGGTTTTGTTGCGAATTTCGATGACAAAGCGATGGTCCTTCGGAAGCGGCGGCTGCACGCCTCTTGGATAGAACGAACCTTCCCAACCCGCAGGTCCGTGGTCCGCGTTTCGTGCCTGCCGAATAGAAGCTGACCTCCAGTTCGACTTTAAGCCAAACCATTTCTAAGCGGAGCGCCCCTGATAAAGTCCAGCGTCTAGGGTCTACACCCGACTCGAAATCCCGGTAAAGACCTGATTGCCAAACTCCTTGGTTCTCGCTAAGAAGTCCCCCGCAACCAATCCCAGGGGAATCAAAAGTCATTTTGGCGGGCAGTTTTGTTGGTCCGAGACCCGGATTCTTGGAGTTGACGACTCAGGATGGGCCGAACGGGGCAGTTTTTCAGTGGTCGTGGCGGCGCGGCTCACCCTCGGTCAACGTTTGGGTGTATCAACGATTTGTCCTATCGTTAAGCCCAGGTTAGTTCAGCACTGAAGGTCAAGGGTAGTCAAAGAACGAAGGCGTTCATGAAACCTGAGGGTCTATGTGTGTCTTTCTCTGTGAGCTTCCTTCTCGTCAAGGCCTCCCCCCGTCGCGGTTCTTCCAGGCGTAGACCTTCCGGGAAGTGTTGCCCGAGGGCACCGTGGTGGGATCAGTCGCGTCAATCTTTGGCGCTTGTTGAGCGAACCGATCCGATTGCGCTCGTAGAAGCACACCGGCTGCGATCCAAGCTGGAGGAATATTACTAACCGTGTCCTGGAGGTAGACTGCCATGAAGAGAGAGCCAACCGACAAAACGGAGCGTGAAGAGTTGTCCAATACGAGCAAGAGGGGCCGTCGGCTAGCAGCTAACGCTGATCAACCAAGGGATCCCGAGGATCCCAGCCGACGCTCCTTCCTGGGCAAAGTTGGCGGCGTGGCAGCTGTGGCTATAGCAGCCGGCTCCATTCCACTTGAACCCCTGGTCGGCGGAAGGCACTCGGTCGCTGAGGCCTCTGTGGTGAGCTATGACTCTACGGCTCGCCAGGCTGCCAACTTAAATTACCGCACGAGCACGGCCCAAGCCGAGGACATCAACGTTGGGATTCGACCGGACAATGGCGATGCGACGACCTTCGCGGATTTCAGTGGCAACTACAGTAAAGCCCTGGTACACGACGCCCTCGGCGTACCGAACCGTACCTCTTGGCTCAGCCTAAGAAATGCTCTTGCGAGCGGGAGGTCCATAGACTTCGAAAGCATCATTGTTGGGACCCCCGGCGGAGGGCCCAACTCGAGGGAGAATGGCCCTCAGGTTTCACTTGCATTCGACTTGGAAGGCCGCGACTCACATGCCACTGTCGAACCACCATCGCCGAGCGTCGCCAGCGCGCAAACGGCGGCCGAGCAGGTCGAGCACTACTGGGCGGCTCTGCTGCGCGACGTGCCCTTCAGCGACTACCCGAACAACGGGACAGTTGTTCAGGCCGTGCTGGACATGAACAGGCTGTCATTCCTCCGAAGCAGCGCGAATAACGAGTACCCGTTCCCGGTCACGCCGCAGAATCTGTTCCGCGGGCAGGTCTTCGTGGGCGACGGCAACGTCCAAGGACCTTACGTCTCCCAGTTCATGATCCACCCCACGTTCCTCGGCGTACAGCCCCTCAGCCAGCAGTACCAGACGTTCCTTCCCGTAGGTGGCGGCGGGAGCGACTTCATGACCTCGGTCAGTGAGTACCAGCTGGTCCAAAACGGCGGCGACTCGGGTCGCCGATTGGCCTTTGACAACCAATTTCGGTCCATCCGTGACGGTCGAGACCTCGCCGCGTATACCCACGCGGACGTGCTCTACCAGGCGTATTTCGTCGCCTTCCTCTTGCTCACGCAAATGGGCACACCGCAGAACCCGGGTAATCCCTATATTGGCTCGAGGACGGAAAAAGCTTTTGCCACACTCGGCGGGCCGGACGCCGCGGGCATGCTCGCGGAAGTGGCCACGCGAGCGCTGAAAGCCGCTTGGTTCTACAAGTGGATCGTTAACCTGCGGATGCGGCCGGAGGAATATGGGGCCCTGGTGCAAGCGCGCCTTACCAACATTATACCAGCTCCCCAAGCTTCCTCGGCGCTGCATCCAGACGTCCTGATTTCAGCCGTGCTTCCTATCATCCACTCGACCTATGGCAGCTTCTTGCTACCCCAGGCATTCCCCGAGGGTTCGCCGACGCACCCGTGCGACCCCACGGGCCACGGAGCGGTCGGCGGCGCGTGCATCACGGCGCTGAAATTCTTCTTTGACGGCAGCCAGAACATCCGGCAGCTGCTCGCACGCATTGGACGGGACGTATGCGAGCCCAGACAGGATGGCAGCTTGCTCGACGTCTACACGGGCGCGGACCGCGACAGTCTGACTGTTAACGGAGAACTGAACAAGCTGGCGTTCAACATCTCGTTTGGTCACGGGATCCACGCCGGAATTCACTTCCGCAGTTCAACCCTGAACTCGATTCTGCTGGGCGAGCAAGTTGCTCTCAGCGTCCTGCAGGACCGGGCCAAGTCTTACAACGAGCCGTTCACGATCAGGATCACGAAACTCGACGGGACGACTGCCAGCATCACCAACTAGTTCAGCTGACCGGGCATTTTTGCACCAACGGGAGTGAGAGAGAATTCACTCTGGAGGAGCGTTGGTATGTCGATGAAACGCTACAAGCCGGAACAGATCATCACGCTGCTGCGGCAAATTGAAGTGGAGATCTCGAACGGGAAGACCACCCCGCAAGCCGGTCCTCTCCAGCTAACGGCCAGAATGCCAACCGGAGTTCGAAAGGAACTAACGTAGTCTTGGACGTTGTTGATAAGAAGCCGCGAAAATAAGTGCCGCGCCCGGAGAGACTGGAACTCCCGGCCTTCTGGTTCGTAGCAAGTAGTACAAAACTAAGTGCTGCTTCTGGTGTCGCTTACAGGGGAACGCGCCATTTATCTCGCTCTTGAGTTGGACCGAAGTTGGACCGAAGTTGGTGGGGTGAACCCCTTGGATGGCACTGTTTTTGCGAAGTCGGGTTACGGGGGCCTCCTCCCCAGACAGCTTACTTCAGGCGTTAGCTATAGGCTGCTCCGTTTGCCTCACGCGTAGCGTCCGCCGCCGGGCGGCTCCGTTCTGACGCGGAACTCTGATGTAACGCGATTAGGTAAGGGTTGCTAAAAATAACCGGTCCACACTGTTTGACACCGTAAATGTCATTGAATCAAACAGTTTGCCGGTTATTTTCGGCTTAAGTGGTCCAGTCTGTGCACGCACCTTCAAAGTCTAGATTGCGCAGGAGTTAAACTCGTGCGGGCATCACGACCAGTTAAGCCGACCATCCACTCCGAAGCACTGCAGAGGTATTCGGAACGGCAGACATCAGGGAGACGCTGAACCACGCTCAACGCCAAGGCTTTTATTGCTCGAGATAGATGCGGAAGAGGTTGGCCTTGGCGGAACGGCGCTTACTGACAAAGTAGTTCGGCGATACGCCCGAAGATACGTCGTCCTGATTGATCAAATGCGCGCCGGGAATCCGTGCGAAATCCGCTTCACTGCCAAACTTCTTCATAAAGGTGGGAGGCGCGGCCCCGGTCTTGATGGGTATCACCGCTGTTCTTAATGAGCCGAACGGAAAGTGCCGCAGCGACACGTACACCCATTTCCCGTCCAGACTCCACGAAAGTAGCGGGGCTGAGGAGCGTGCGGTGCCGTATGCGACGCTGCAGCTATCGCATATCGTGATCGGTGCCCCGCCACTAAGCGGCACAGCTAAGGACATCGAGTTTCTGTCCCCGTGCCCACCCGGCGGCGTAACGCCCACGAGAGCCCAGCGCCCATCAGGCGAAACGCTTTGCAGGGACATGATGTGAAGGTCCGAGACCGCCAGCTGGCCTGTGCCGTCTTCGCTGATACTCATGATCTTCGGTGAAGACTCAGTGCCCTGATACAAGATCTGCCCCGGCCTGCCGAAAAAAGCGCGATATTCGCCTCCGAACGTAATCTGCCGCGGCGCCTGCGTGCCGTCAAGCCAGCCGACCCAGATCCCCGACCGCGCCTGACCCTGTTCTGTGGCGAACGCCACTTTTTTCCCATCCCGCGATATTGAGAAATGCGTGAGCACTAAACCCGCGAAGAGTCGTTCCGCGGCTCCGGTCGCGATGTCGTAAACCCAAAGCTCGCCACTGAAGTATGAGCGCGAACCCGTGACTCGCCGCAAGCAGTAAACCTTCTTGCCATCCGGTGACAGAGTCGGGAAAAACGAGTAACCCTCAGAGGTGATCTGCTTTTCGCCGCTCTTGTCGTCGTGCAGCCAGATCGCGGACTGTTGCGCGCCAGCGGTGGTGATGAAGGATTTGCCGTCAGGCATCATCGCGAGCCCTTCCTCCTCGCTCGCGCCTGATGGCGTGAGCTGCTGAGGTGCGCCGTCGGGAAAGCGTTGCCGCCAAACGTGAGAACCGGCTGCCCACGTATCTACGGTGAAGTACATCCATTTGCCGTCGGGAGACCACTGGGCCCATGTACACGAACCCTGCGGTCCGACTTGCCATCCCGCTGATGAGCCGTCGAACGGCACCACTCTGCAGGGTCTCCACCACTGGCTATCCATTTCCACCAGCAACACCCATTTCCCGTCGGGGGACAGGGCAGACCGGTGCGCCATCCCGTGCAGATGGTCGGGCGGAACGTAGATGTCTCGCTCATCCGTCCGGCTCGCATTAGAGGTGGACAGCTTCATGTGTATGCCGGTCGTGATCGTCGAGAACAATAGGCGATCGCTACCGATCCAGCTTAACCCCGTGGCATTGGCCATGAACAGCTTCGGTTCCTGCCCTCCCAGCAAAGTCAGTTCGTAGGTGTTCCAGACAAACGGACCTTCTACTTGAGTGAAGTACAGCCGACTGCTGTCCTGGGAGAAATTGATCGTTTGTTTTCTAGGGGCGGTCTTCGTGAGTTGAAATGGTTCGCCGTCGGGCAGAGATTTGAACCAGACCTGGCCCGTGTTCATAGAGTTTCCGAAACTGCCGGTGCCGCGCAGAAACGCCACCAGCTTGCCGTCGCGCGACAGCGTAGGGATTTCTGCAGAATCATCAAAGTTCGTAAGTTGCTCCCAACGCAGGGCGGGCGTCCCCGCCCTCCCGCTGCGGGTGAGAAGCGGCCACAACAGCAAGGTTGCGGCGATCAAAGCGCAGATCCCAGTGCCGGCGATCGCCAGCACGAGCCCCCTCCGAGGCCGTTTCCGCAGTGGTGCCGTGACCGCTGCGGCGGTAGAAGTTACTTCGAGACGCCGCAGGTCCACCACCAACGCTTTCGCCGATTGGTAGCGATTCTCAGGATCCTTATCCAGGCACTTGAGAATAATTCGCTCCAGTTCCGCAGGGATCGCGCGGTCCAGCCCGCGCAAGGGGGCAGGAAGTTTGTGCAGGATGGCGTCGATCAAACGCGGAGCCATCTCTTCGCTGAAGGGCCGTCGACTGGTAGCCATTTCATACAGCACAGTTCCAAGTCCCCAGATGTCCGTGCGCGCATCCGTGTTCTCACCACACAACTGTTCGGGCGCCGCATAAGGAAGCGTGCCTAGGACGGCCAGCGGTTCGGTCAATGCCAGTGAAAGAGTTGCATCCTGGTCGGTTTGCTGGAGTAATTTTGCCAAGCCAAAGTCGAGCACTTTGATTTCGCCGCCCGCCGTGACAAAAACATTCCCTGGCTTGATATCCCGATGGATAATCCCTTTGCCGTGGGCAGCTTGCAGTGCGCCCGCGATCTGTATCCCCAATTTAAGCACTTGCTCGACCGCCAACGCTCGGCCGTCCATGTGCTCCTTGAGCGTCTGGCCTTGTAGCAACTCCATGACGAGGAACTGCTGCCCCTCGTGTTCTCCCACGTCGTAAATCGTGCAGATGTGAGGATCGTTCAGCGCGGATGCAGTGTGTGCTTCGCGCTCGAAGCGCTGCTTCGCGCTCGCTTCAGCGGTGAGGCCCGGGGACAGAATCTTGACCGCGACGTCTCGATTGAGACGCGTGTCAGTGGCCCGATACACTTCGCCCATGCCGCCGGCGCCAATGGGCGCTTCGATCTTATACGGGCCCAGCCGGGTGCCCGAAGGCAGGTGCATGGCGCTGCGAATTATAACTTAGGAACGACGCAGCGGACAGGGCGCATCCCAATATGCAAGTGCGGCGAAGGGTGGGCCTGCAGAACACCCTTTCTCGAAGGTGAGCATGGGAAGGCACCCGCGCACAGGAGACGGATAGTGCGCAATCCGGAGATGCGGAGCATTTTCGGTAGGGACAAAGCAGCCGGCGGCCGTCTGGACGACGAAACTGCGCGAACGGTGCCTCAGCAAGAAAGCAGCGTGGGTTTGCTCCGCCATCCCTATAAGATATGTGCATAAATAATGCAACATGCGTGTAATGGGTGTTCAGGAGGCAGAACACCTATGCCCAGACCGAAGGGGAGCGCCGATCTGTTGGAAGACCGGCGCAGGCGAGCTTTGGCGTTGCTGCGTGCTGGTTACTCTCTCCACGAAACGGGACGGCGCATCGGATGCAATGCGAGTTCGGTGATGCGCTGGCGTGATGCCTGGCGGCGTGGCGGAGCGAAAGCCTTTGCGGGTGCGTTTCTCTCCAGGCCGTCCTTGGAAGTTGAACGCGGCGCAACGAAAACGCTTGGTGCGGCTCCTCCTTCAAGGAACTGGACTCCATGTTCCTCGGAACTCGAAAGAATGGTTTCACTGATCACCATTGATGATCTCTGGTCCGAACACCTTGCAACGGTTGCCGAACTTCGTGAAGGGATTCACTGGGTCTCGTGGGGCGGCCGGGATCCCCTGCACGAATATCTCATGGCGATCGACAAACTCTACAGGCAACTTCAGGCAGGAATCACCGACGAGATTCCGAAGCGCCTCGCTCAAGCCGAAACCAGCAGCATTGATCCTTATCAACGCGGTGCCACGTGGACTTACCTCACGACGGACCAGCCTTTTGGCACTTTCAACGAGCGGGTTATTCGCGGTCTGGTGCGAAAAGTGAAGACCCGCAGTTTCTGGGGTTAGCAATCTCCTGATTTCGCACCCGTCTCTGTTGAAGGAGCGACAAGGCGTCGATCCAACCGGGTTACTGATAATCATTCGTAGCGGAGGGCGATAAGCGGGTCAACCCGCGTGGCGCGGCGGGCGGGGAGCAGGCAGGCGGCGAAGCCGACGAGAATAATGAGCGTTACCACTGCTGCGAATGTCCATGGATCAGTCGCAGAAATACCCCAGAGTTGGCTTTCTAGATAGCGCGTAAGCCCAAAGCTTACGCACAAGCCGATGAACGTGCCTGCAACAATCAGGCCCAGGCCCTTGCGGAGCACCATCCCCAAGATGGCGCTCTGCTGTGCGCCGAGCGCCATGCGAATTCCGATCTTGTCTGCAGCGACACCGTGTAGGTCATCACGCTGAATATCCCAATGGCGACTAGCAACAACCCGATCCCCGCGAATGAGCTCATTTTGCAGAATTCATTTTAGGTCGGTTCACGCCGAGATAACCGAGAGTGCGCCGTGTTCTTTGCGGGTGGGCCGAACAGTGATTTCAACATCTTGACGTAGGGCCGTCAGGAACTCCATAAGGCGTCCAATGGAAAAATTACCCGCGCGGTTCCGCATCAGCAAGGAAACCTGAGGCTGTTGCACGCCGAGAATTTTGGCAATCTCCACCTGTGTCATGCCACTGTCCTTGAGGATGGTATAGATTTGCAGAGTGAGCTGCGCCTTGAGCAGCTCCTGCTCAGGATTGGGAAGGCCAAGGTCAGCAAAGACGTTGCCGCTGCCTTCGGTTACGCGGGCAACGCGATTGCGTGTTTTTCGGGCTTTCGTTTTCATTTTAGTTTTGCCTTTCTCGGTAGTCGCGTTCTGCATCCGCAAGTCTCTGTTTAATTAGATCGATCACTCTTGGCGGTGTCGCGATACCTTTTGTAGATTTCTTCTGAAATACATGCAAGACATAGATGACATCCAGAAAACGCACCGTGTAAACGGCCCGCCACGCGTTGCCTTGGTGCGAAGCCACAATTTCGAGTACGCTGGCACCGCCGAAGCCCTTAAGGGGCTTGGCGGCGGGATCGGTCTTGCCCTCCTGGGCTGCAAATAGCGCGTGTCCGATGTCGATCCTGACGGGGCGAGGGAAAGAGCGCAAATCCCTGAGCGACGTCCCTATCCATCTGACAGGCTCCAACCAGCTTCCCATCTCTATACCAGTATACATATTTCTATATATCAGTGCTAGTTTGACCAGGCGCTTGATCCCCGTTCCGCAATGGGTGAAGGAGGCGGTCGACAGCTGGACTCTCGGTGCCGGCATCACCGCAGGCCCGTTGCTGCGGTCTATCAACAAAGGAGGCAGAATTGGGGGACACGGCTTTACACCCAAGGTGATCTGGGCAATTGTGAAAGCTAACGCGAAATGCTGTGGTCTGCCATCGGTGGCACCGCACGATTGAGAAGGACCTGTGCGCGATTGTGTCATCAGTCAGGAGGGGAACTAGATCAGATTCAATTCCTGCTCGGCCACGTTTCAATTCAGACGACGGAGCCATATTATGTGCAGACAGTAGATATGTGCAGGGAGGTGGCCTAACTTGATGATTGCAAGGCGATTCACTTTGGTGGACTCAACATAACATCTCGTTCGATTGGCGGAACTTGAGGTCCAGGTTTGGCATACACGCATGTCCTGCGGAGGGTTACAAAGAACGGAGCTAGTTAACTAGGTCCTTGTCTGCTGCCAGCATGGAATCATTTGGACTGGCGAAGACTCGTTGATTTTATTAAGTGCGTTTCGTTTCATCTCCAGATTTGTCCTCGCCTAAATCTGAGTCGTTTTGAGATCCACGTGGCCCGGGAATGCGGCGACACCCATGGCCTCCGAGGAGTGCATCATGAAATCTTATGAGCTGTGATCCAAGAGGAATGATCTGACTGGCAAGTACTTACTGCGGCGACTCTACATAACGCTCCACTGCACATAAATTAAATGTGCTGCAGCACATAACTATTACCTCGGCTGCAAGCAGCGTTTTCGCGATGTGGTTAACGATCACATCGGCCTGGAGCCGGATGCGCCCTCGTAAAACGGCGTTGCAGGGGAATCCTGATCGCTGGCCGACTTGTCGTTACTAATCCGGTCAACTTCCTCGAAGGAGGATGCCCCGGGAGCCAAATCTTTCGCGGCATGCGATAGGCGCGCACGCGATAGTCGGCGCGGCAAGTGGAATGTGCGAGTGCAGAGGCCAAGAAGCTTTTGCCGACGCCGCACGGTCCGCCTGGTTTACTTCGTTTACTTCGCGCTCACCTGCTCGTTCCAGCTCTTGGCGCGGCCTTGGCCGTTAAGGAACGGCAGAGCGGTGTCGACCAACTGCGGTGCGAGGCCCATTTCGTAGTGCGTGAGGTTCGGCAGAATCGCCAGGCGATTCTGCGACATGTGCTCGCGCTGCCAGCCGGCGTCCTTCAGTCCGCCGCCGAGCAGTTGGTAGAACCTCACGATGTGCTCCGGCCGGAACATGTCGCTGTCGCCGTAGATGAGCATCACCGGCATGGTCAGTTTCTTGACGTCTGCCGACCAGTCATACGATTTGCGCATGTATGCGCCCATCGCATCGAGCAGCTTCGGAAACTCTTCCGGATGCGGCGCGATCGCCACGTACGACTTGTACATCGGCGTTTCCTTCAACTGCTCCAGCATGGCGGCGCCGACTGCCGCCTGCTGCGGAAGCATCTCCGGATAGAATCCGTCCTGCGAATAGGGGGTGGAAACCAGCGCCAGGCGGCGAACCATTTCCGGATGTTGAGCGGCGAACTGGAACGCGACGCCACCACCCATCGAATAGCCGAGCACGTCGACCTGGTCGTAGCCGAGTTTCTTCAGCACGCCAGCCATGTCGTTGCCCATGTCGACCAGGCTGAGCTCGCGATCGCCAAGTTCCGTGCGGCCGTGTCCCTGCAGCTCGACGCCGATCACCTGCCGGCTCTGCGCGAGCTTGGCCAGGTTGGGACCGAACATCTCGATCTGGCCGAGGCCGCCGTGAAGAAGCAACAGTGGTTCGCCTGTGCCGTATACGGCGTAGTAGTAATTCAGACCGTTGACCGCGGCATGGCCGCTCTTGGTGGGCTTGGGTGTTACGGTTTGCATGGCCGGCTTCTCCTGCGCTGCTTGAACGATCGTCGCGATCGCAAAGCTGGCGGTCACAGTCGCAATCATTGCGATCAGCGTGTTGACAGACATCGTGGGTCTCCTTCTGCAATGAATGATGGTGCCCCAAGTGCGTATTTTTGAACAAGCCGGTGTTTTCTTCATGTGTTTGTCCCCCTTCCGTGCGTGAATTGCAGCCGCCGCAACGCCGAGGCGCGCCGCGACTACGGCTTCGCTGCCTTCCTCTGCAGCTCCTCGCGCAGACGCTGCTCCCGCTCCTTGATCTCGGGAGTGGCCTCAGCGCCGAAGTTCCGTCTCAAACACTCGGCGAACCTCGATCTCGGTTCCCCCGTCGAACGGAGCGCGCTTGAGCCACTCGATCGTCTCTTCCATCGACCTCACCTGCCACAGCCAGAAGCCGGCGATCAATTCCTTCGTTTCCATGAACGGCCAGGAGAGCCCGCCATTTATCTCGCTCTTGAGTTGGACCGAAGTTGGACTGAAATGTTGGGGATGTCTGATAGCAAGGTTGTGAACGCTCCGTTCGAGTGAAATGCGAGTCTCTGCACGTGATTGATCCCCCCGTTCGCCGCTTTAAGAGCTTTGACCAGGTTACTCGATCCAGGAACCCGTCTTGTTATGCGAC
>WNFW01002792.1_pt1 | contig 12014 bp, 11 predicted proteins | sample 5400131 | NCBI WGS metagenome assembly WNFW01 (sample SAMN13153362, study PRJNA577476) | soil metagenome | isolation source: 20 cm soil or saprolite under grassland replicate 1 | place: USA:California | collected 2016-06-15
GAAACCGATGCCGGCAAGAAAGCCGTGAGTCCATCGCGTCTGCAGGGCACAGCGCTTCCTGCGAAGCGAAAGATTAAAAGAAGGGCGCTGGCTTAAATTTGAACTTCTCTCTTATTCTGTGCCCGTTGCTAAAACCTCATGATTACCTGATTGGAGCAGTTCTGCGTTCCCGCTTCGCATACCTGATATGTGAAGGTCGCCCTACCTTTTTGGCCCGTGTTATCAGTATAGGCGCCCGGGTTGCTGGGTACTGTCGCGATGACCACGCCATTGCGGTAAATGTCGACCATGCTTGAAGTCGCCCCACTCCAGGAGAGATCAACGGTGTCAAATCCATGAACCTTATGTCCTGACGCCGTAAGTATGATCTGACCTGGCGTAGGCGTAGCGGTCGGCGTCGCCGTAGCAATAGGCGTAGCAGTCGCGGTGGCCGTTGCTGTTGGTGACGGGGTGGCTGTAGGTGACGGGCCACCCTGCACGAAGTTGACGAAGACATCTTGTTGCGAGTTGCCGCTGATGATAGTCCGCCCGTCGGTCCAACCGCCGATGGCCGTGTTTCCGAAGGAGCTGTGGTAGTCGTAGTCGCCCTCGTAAGTCGCCTGCACCGCCGAATCGGGCTGGGCCGGTAGCGGGCTTAGCGCCCGTCCAACCATGTCATTTGCCTGCCAGGTCGCGCCGTTGTCCGTCGAGACCCGCCCCCAGCGCCGATAGCAGGGCTGGCTGGAAGTGCCGACCGTGCAGTTTAGGTCGGCTCCGCCGTTAACTTCGCGCTGGTCGTACCAACTGGCGAAGATTGTCCCGCTCTGCGTCGCCGCAAGCGACGGCTGCCATTGCATGGCCGTACCCGAGTCGGTGTTCAGCTTCACCGGTGTGCCCCAGGTTAGGCCGGCGTCGGTGGAGCGGATAAACCAGATGTCGCCATGGTCAGCGGCGCTGGAACAGACAGTGTTGCCGCCGGAGCCGCAGGCTGACCAGTCGAGAAATACGTTGCTGCCGTTGGCAGCCGGTTCGCCCCAACCCATATGTCTCCAGATAGTGGAGAAGGCGAGGGCGAAGTAGCCGGAAGTTGCACGCCCAGGGCCTTGGAGCGCCGGGCCTACGTTTACACTCGTCCAGCTAACACCGCCGTTGGTCGAGCGGTACATCACGTTCTGGCGCGTGGTCAGGCCGCCACCACCCTCGTTCATCGTTGCTACGTAAACCCGGCCACTGCCTTGCGGGTCGCCGGTGACCTGGATATCACGGATGAAGCCCGGGTTGAGCTGGACAGCGGTCCAAGCGGTGCCGTTGTCGGAGTAGACGACGTAGAGTGCGCCGCCCCCGATGTTGAAGTCGTTATAGGAGATGTACATCCGCCCGTAGAAGGGGCTGGCCGGGTTGTTGTCCACCCACATGCTCTCGCGGTCATCCGAGCCGCCATTGTGGGCGCACGCGCCGGTAGTCCAGGTGACACCATTGGGCGAGGTCCAAAGGCCGATGCCCTGGCCGCCGCAGCCGGTCGCTAAGTCGCCCGCGAACCACATGCCCAGGCGCGCGTTGTACACCACGATCGGGTCGCCGAAGTTGGTGCCGTGGCCGGAGCAGAGGGGCTGGCTGGCGTGCCAGGTCGCGCCGTTATCGGTCGAATAGGAGAGGCCGCTGTAACAGCCGCCTGAAGTGCGGCTGTCGTTGTAGTTGACGACCCAGGTGTTGTTGGGGCCGCCCCATTCCATGCTCTCCGACTGGGTCACTTTGGGATAGGTGCTGTCCGGGAGGATAACATCCACGTCAGTGCCGCCGATGAACAACGGCGACGGCAGCAGGTTCTGGACAAACTGAGAGAAGCGCTCAGGCGGAGAAGCTGAGCCTCCCTCTGCTTCGCCGCAGGCGATCATGATGAGACCGGCCCGGAGGTTCTCCTGTTTATCAATGCCCTTTTCGGGAATCGTGGAACAGTCAAATCCGGGAGGAAGGCCTTCAATGTCGATAATTCTGTGTTCTTGCTGCGCTTGTACGGAACTGGCAGTAATCACGGTGAACGCGCCAAGGCCCAGCAGCGCCAGGAAGACGCCGGCAAGGACTACGCAAAGGCCGATTAAGACGCGGAGGTTAAAAAACCCGCCTTCGCTAAAGCTATGACGGGCAGGTGCGGATTGTGAAGTGGAGTTCTTTTTCATTGAGTGGAGTTTAGGCTGAGGTTTTAGTTCTTATTTCTTTTCGCTTGTCCGTCCGATTCTGGTCTTAGGTTTTTTTATTACTTTCTCCCGTTTTTTCGCCCTACTCCGAAGAGAAACGTCCCGAGACGCCCTACGCCCTTTTTAGTCGGGATGGTCAGTAATTCAAGTATGGCTACGACGACTTCCTGTATCGATTCGCGACAGCTTTCGATAGCGCCACATCATTTTGAAAAAGCGGAGCGTGTCCCGCACGGGATGAATCTTGCTCACTTGGATGGGAAAGATGGATGGGATGGGAAAGATGGGGTCGTATCTAAAGGGCGTGTTGCCCCCGTTTTGCCCCCGCCCGATCAATTCACGCCCAAGCTTGGGCCACTGGCCGACTCAATGAAGCTGGACGCCGACAACTTACAAAATGTGATTACGAACCCCGATAACCTTACCAAAGTCGCAGACAACGTGCTTAGCACAGCCGACCACTTCATCAGCGGCACGGATAAGCAGCTTCAGGAACAGTTGAAACAACTGCACGTGACGCTGATGAACTTGAAGGTGGTCACGACATACGCTAAGGCGCTTGTCGAAACACTCGCTCAAAAACCTAACCGCATCATCTTTAGCGGAAAACCAGCTACGCTCACGCCCGAATCAGAAATCCTGAAAAGCTCAAAACCAATGCCGGCACGAAAACCGTAATCGCGCGATATTCATTTCAATTCGACCGGAACGTCAAATGGCCTGCTCGCGAAGAATTTCGGAGTTTACATCCGACCCCGTCTTCCCACCGTGCGAAAAAGATTTTTTCGCCTAGTGACTGTTTGCGGTGCCTTAATGCCTCGCAATCGACTACGATTGCGGACAAGAGTATCAGAACGGTGACCAGCGAATCGCTGGAAACCCGCTTGGCGTGGTTATCCATCGCCATGCAGATAACTTGCGTTTACAGCTCGCTCCTGTCAGCGTTTCTGTGGCGATGACAGCAGAACCTGAGGAAAAAGTAGCTCGGCGCTATGCTAAGTACGTTTTTTTGGATGTCGTGGGATTCAGTCGAAGGAGTGCGGAAGCTCAGTCCGCAATCGTGAAGGCACTTAATGGCATAATTTTAGGTGCACTAACGGATCACGAGGTGGACGATGATGATCGGATATTGATACCTACGGGTGATGGAACTTGTATAGCGCTTGTCAGTCCGGAATTGCCATATGATGCCCATATCCAAATTTCATTAAACATTCTGGCAAAACTGCACGCGTACAATAAGGATACGAGCGGCCCAAATCGTCAGTTTCAAATCCGGATCGGCATCAATCAAAATACCGACATTCTTGTTAGTGACATAAATGGGAAGCCAAACATAGCCGGTGCTGGCATAAACGTGGCGTCTCGGATAATGGACAAAAGCGATGCCAATCAGATTTTCGTCAGCCAAACCGTCTATGAAGAACTTCAGCCGAGCGAGGACTACATGGGTAAATTTCGTGCGTTTGAGGCCAGAAGTAAGCACGGCCTGGAACTGCGAATATTTCAGTACATCGGGGACGAGCACGTTGGTCTTAGTCGCGAAATACCAACGGAGTTCAAACAAACCCTCCCTTTAGAGCCCAAGCTTTCAAAGGAAGCCGCCTATTATTTTGCTCACGCTATTAAGCTTCGACCATTTATCGCAACAAAGGTGGGGCACGGACAAAACAATTACAATTTGGCGACGATGCTTTGGTTTTTAGCGACTGACTCGGTCGGGGAATCTGAGGCTACCGCCATGTATCCGCACGAACCCGATATCTACGGCGGAGGCAAGGCTACCTTGGAGGAAATCTATAAATATTATGACAGCATCGATTTTAACGTCATCGCCGAGCTTGCGAATTTCATCACAGAGGAACTCCAGCCGTATTATATGTTTTGGGATTCTAAAGGACCTTTTTGGCCGCTTTTTGTGAAGCAAGATGGCGCAACAAAGCTGAAAAAAGAATGGCCCGAAATTTGGGAAACCTTTGAGCTAAATGATGCAAAATTAAAAGAAGGCTGAAGGTGGGTTGGCTGCAGCAAGCATGGCGAACCTAGATTAAGTGATAATCTCAACGGCCGCGGGCTCCGGCGGCATGAGCTTAGCGTGCGAGCTGGTCCGGGAATGTTGATTTCACGTTCCGCTCTGGCCACCGGAAACATTTCCCGCATTGTAATGCGGGCGATTCCCGTAAGGCACCATGCACTTTGAGAATTTAACGCGGCCGCATAAGATGAGTGCGTGCGCGCCTTCATCTACGGGCTACTCCTTGCTTTCGCGCTGACGTCCCTCGCGCAAACAGCGCCGCTATCCGAGGCTGACCTAAAGAACCTTCTCGCAGGCATTCGGGCAAACCGCACTACGCAAGCCGATTTTCAAGAGGAGCGGGTGATGCGCCTGATGAAGAAACCGATCGTGAGCTCAGGCAAAATTTGGTTTCAGCCGCCGAACAAATTCCGGCGTGAGGTAAAAGGCAATTCGCCGAGCGTCACGGTAAGCGACGGCCGGCAACTCTGGATCTATTATCCGAACTTCAAATCGGCGGAACGTTATCCACTGGGCAAAAGCTCGCCGCTCGATTCCACGGTGGCCGCGATTAATTCCGCGCTAAATCTCGAGAACATCGAAAATACTTTCCAAATCAACGCGACCAAAAGCGACAAGGGGTACGACCTGGCCTTACTACCGCGGACAGCTTCGATGAAACGAGTGTTTCAAAAGCTTGATCTGCATATCAAGGAAAACCTAGGCGTCGAACGTACGGATATGTTGCTGCCTAGCGGCGACCGGATCGTGACCAGCTATTCAAACCAGACGCGTGCGCCTATTCCTGGGTCCACGTTCGAATTCAAGCCGCCAGCAGGCACCGAAGTAACCACGCCGCTGGGCCAATGAATCCAAGGCGTTAACGCGAAACGATGTTTGCGCAGCGCATGATTCCTGCGGATGATTGCGCCGTGACCCCAGACCATGTTGACGCCTTCGTAAAGCAGACCTGCGAGGTGATTGTCGGAAAGAACCAGGCGGTGAAGCTCGCCGTCGCATGTCTGCTCGCGCGCGGCCACCTGTTAATTGAAGATATCCCCGGCGTCGGCAAGACCACGCTTTCCCAAGCGTTGGCGCGTTCCCTCGCCCTCGCCTTTCAACGGATCCAATTTACCAGCGACCTATTGCCTGCCGACATTCTCGGCAATTCCATCTTTGACCGCCATGAGCAGCGGTTCGTTTTTCATCGTGGTCCACTTTTTTCGCAAGTGGTGTTGATCGACGAGGTAAATCGAGCGACGCCAAAAACACAAAGCGCGCTTCTGGAAGCGATGGAAGAACAACACATCTCAATCGACGGCGTGACCTACCAACTACCAGAGCCGTTTTTTGTAATCGCAACCCAGAATCCGCAAACTGCCGTCGGCACGTTTCCATTGCCTGAATCGCAGCTGGACCGTTTTCTAATGCGGATCGAGCTGGGTGTGCCCGAGCGGGCTAGCGAGCGCGCCATGCTTTTAGGGATGGATCGGCGCGAGATGTTGAAGGAATTGAAGCCCGTCATTAGCCCACGAACGCTATTCGAGATCCAGGATAACGTGCGAAACGTGCACGCTTCCGCGGCGCTGCTTGACTATTTGCAGGATTTACTCGATGCCTCGCGACAGCGTCACACTACGGGTTTGTCGCCACGCGCAGGTCTGGCGTTGCTGCACGCGTCCCAGGCATGGGCGCTGATGAACGGACGCGACATGGTTTTGCCCGAGGATATTCAAGCAATCGGCATGGCAGTAATGGGACATCGGCTCGGGCACGATATCGAGCAACCCGGACAAAGCGGACGCACACTCGCTGATAATCTGCTGCACAGCGTGCCTGTCCCGTGAAAGCAGGAAAATTTGCGCTGGTTTATCCAACCGGGAATTTAGCGGCGCTGCTTTTTGTGCTGGCCACGATGTGGTACGCCGCCTCGAGCCAAAATAGTCCGGCCGTTTATCTGCTACTGTTTGGGCTAACGGCGGTGTTTCTGGTTTCAATCCCACACACGTTGGTCAATCTGGCAGGTGTAACTATAGCGCCGGAATCGGCGAAGCCGGCGTTTGCAGGTGAGGAGGTTTCCCTGCTAGTCGAGATCATGAATTGTTCGCGTGCGACGCGTCGCGGAATCCAACTGGTCTTGCCGGGTCGAGGCGGCGACCGTAAACACGTCGATTACATTGCAGCCGGCAAGGCCGCTCGTGTGACGCTCCGATTCCCAGCGAAGCAGCGGGGCGAACACCGGATTGGAACGTTTCGCTTAACGAGTATTTATCCGCTTGGTTTCGTTCGCGTTTTGAAAAAATTTTCCTCCTCGCAAACTTACCTGGTATATCCAAAGCCATCGGGCGATCCCCAGCTCCCGATGCATCGTGCGGGTACACCGCACAGCCGGCCACAAACGGAGCTTGGAGAAGGCGATGACTTTGCAGGTGTCCGCGCCTATGTGCCCGGCGAATCTCAACGTCACATCGATTGGAGAGCCGCGGCACGCGGACAGCCACTCATGACGAAACAATTTGCCGCCGAAGCGGAAGGCTCTGTACATCTGGATTTTTCTGCACTGCGATTTCACGACGCCGAACAAAGACTGTCGCAACTTGCGCTGTGGGTGATCGAAGCCGAACGCGCGCGCCGCCCCTACAGTTTACGTTTGCCAAACACAGATATCCCGCCTGCGGTTGGAGACGCGCATTTTCATCGATGCATGCGCGCATTAAGTCTGTTCCAGGGCGAGGAAGGACCACCAGCACGAGCATGAGTAGGAGTAGCAGGCGCATACAGCAGTGGAAAGATACCACTATCCCACGCCGGCCACTGCTTTGGCTCGCGGCTGCGCTGCTGTTTACACTTCCCCCGATGTTCGGCCAGCTCGCCAGCTGGGTCCCGTGGCTCTTTCTTCTCGCGCTGGCGCTGAAATTCTGGATGGAGCCAAGAGGTTACCGGCTTCGTTCGACTATTTTGAAACTGATTCTCGCGGGCCTGATGCTCGGCGCGATCTTTCTCAGCTACGCAACTCTCAAGGGCATAGAACCTGCGGTATCGTTTCTGGCTGTTCTGGTATCAATCAAAATTCTCGAAGCGCACACTGCGCGCGAGTTTCACGCAATTGTGATGATGGCGTGGGTACTTTGCCTTTGCGGCTTTCTTCTTTCGCAGGACTTTGCGGTCGCGTTTTGTCTCTTTGTTGCATTCGCATTGCTGATTGCGGCGCTCGTTCAGTTTCATCGTGGGTCGTCACCTGGTGCTTTCTGGGTGCCGCTGGCGACAACTTTCAAACTGTTGGCTCAGGCCGCGCCAGTTGTTGTTTTATTATTCCTCCTGTTTCCGCGAATCAATACAGGCTTACAGCTTCGGATCGGCGACTTTCACGCGGCAATAACCGGTTTTTCCGATCGGCTTTCTCCCGGCGGTATCGAGACACTTGCAAATTCTTCGGAGATCGCTTTTCGCGCGGAGTTTCCCGACAACAGGACGGGGCCGCCCGGTCCCAAGTACTGGCGGGGACTGGTCATGTGGCGTTGCGAAGGCATGGAGTGGCGAGGACCTTATTCGCCAAAATCCATTTCCGATTCGCCTCGGCCATATCCCGCGAGCGACAAGGCAATTCGCCAGCGAATTACGATCGCGCCGCATGGTCTGCGCTGGATGTTTGCGCTGGATCGGCCCTTTGGAATCCCTTCTGGCGCAGTACTCGCGCGCGGCAATTATATGTACAGCGTTCGGCCGATTAGAAAACCGCGCCGCTATGAAGTGCTCTCATCGATCGAACCGATAGACAAGGAACTCGATGCTTACGAACGCCGTCAAGCGCTTCAGCTACCTGCATCCATCACTCCGGCGGTGCGTGAGTTGGCAGCATCATGGGCTACACACGATTCTGAGCCGCGGGCGATCGTTAAAAGCGCTCTGCAGTTTTTTCGGACGCAAGGATTTCGCTATTCATTGTCGCCTGGCGAATACAACAAGAACGATCTGGAGGAATTTCTCTTTCATCGTCGAACGGGCTTTTGCGAACATTATGCTGCCAGTTTCGCTGCTTTGATGCGGCTGGCCGGAATTCCGGCACGCGTCGTGGTCGGCTATCTGGGCGGCGAATACAATGATTTGGGCGGATTCTTTCTCGTGCGCCAGGCCGATACGCATGCCTGGTGCGAAGTCTGGATTCCAGAGAACGGATGGATGCGAGTCGATCCAACCACCGCGGTTGCCCCCGACCGAGCTGGTCAGGATCTCAGCTCCTTTTTAGCCGGCCGCGTCGCTTCAGGGGAAATGGCCACTGGCCGGAGCGCGCTTCTTACCCGTTTGGCGCGCTTAGCTCTCGTCAACCAGGTTCGGTCTATTTGGGAAGCGCTCAATTATCAGTGGGATACTCGCGTTCTGGGTTTCGATGCGGACGTTCAGGACGTTTTGCTGACTTCGCTGGGACTGACCAATAGTGGACCTCTGCCGCTCGTCGTGCAGGTGCTGATCGTTATCTCTGCGCTGCTAATCATTTATGCCAGCTGGATGCAATGGCGGACCCGCCGTCGGGTCGATCGAATTCAGGCATTGTATGAACGCTACTGTCAAAAGCTCGCCCACATCGGGTTGCAACGCGATCCATGGGAGGGCCCCGTTGATTTCGCAAGACGGGCGACCCAATCATTGCCCAACGCGTCGAAGTATGTTCGTCAGATCGCGGAAACGTACATCGCCTTGCGTTATGCGCCCGGACCTACCGTGACGAGCGTCGATAAATTCGCAAAGGAAATTAATGCGTTTATCGCCCACATGTAACGCACGGTGTGAAGGGAGAGGCAACGACGCGGGCAGCGCGTATTCGATTCGAGAGATCTTCTGAAGACTTAGCGAACGCACTTCTTCAGGCAACAGAGTTCGCTCGACGTAGGCATTCTGGAATTCTATAAGGGGCTGCTATCATGTTGCCCGTTTGGCTGCTTCTTTGCCTTGCCATACCGATGTTCCCAACTTCATCGGAGTGCGCGGAACAAGCGGAATCCCGCGATCTATCTCACATCGTTTCTCGTATTCCGCGAAAGCGCGTTGAATCAAGCGCTATTGCCGGTGTTGGCTACAGCAGACGGCATCACATCCTCGAAATTCAATTCGTAAACGGCGCAATCTATCGCTACCTCGAAGTACCAGCCGCGGTGCATCGCGATTTATTGTCCGCGGAATCAAAAGCGCGCTTCTACGATTCGGATATTCGCGGCCATTATCGTTCTGTCTTGGTTCGACCGCGGCAAAAGGCGCAAACTGAAAACTAGGCGTTCGTCGGTTGAAAAAGAGCTGGCGCTCCAGATTGAATGGCCTCAGAGAGAAATTTCGGCTGACTTCAGCCGAAAAACGAGTAGCGGCTTTCGTCGTCGTTGCCTTTATATTGGGGCTCATCACAAAGTGCTACCGCGACGCACATCCGTCCCCTGCTCTACCGGAATCAAAGAAGACACCAACTGCATTTGCTTCACCGGCTCCTGTTTCAATGCCGACTCGAAAACGGACGGGCAAAGCACGGAAAGGAAGTCCACAACTGACCCCTGAGGCACGCGTGCCGGAGACGTTGGAGTCAGAAAGATAAAGAATCCTGCTGCGAAGTTTTTTCAGCGCTCCAGTTTAATCTGACTTGAGATATTTTGCCGGAACCGGATCAACAGAACTCTCGTGCTGCCAATAGATCGTCACGATCCACCAACGAACGCCGTCATGAAACAGCTGAATGCTGTTTATCCCACGCATGAACGGCTGTGCGTCGCCGGGATCATGACGCGATTCATACGTGCTCCAGACATGCGCGATGTGGCCAAAGTGCTCGACGCGCCGCGCGATTTCCTTTTCGTAGAAGCCGTTCTTTTCAAGAATCGCTTCGGCCCGCGCAATGAATCCATTTACGTCTAAAATATTCGGCGCAAGCTCGACATCGTTGCGTTCCGCTTCTTTTGCGGTGGGAATTAAGCGACTCCCCGGAAAGAACAGCGAGCGCATCCGGTCCCAATCGCGCTTCTTTCCCGCCGGTCCTGAGATCACGTCATAAGTCGCGGTGATAATCCCATCGATGGATTCGACGTCGCGTGTCATTGCTTTGCTTTTCATATCAAACACGCGCGAGCACCGCGCGCGCGGCGTTGTGTCCAGGAATACCGCTGACTGCGCCGCCGCGGAGCGCGCTCGACCCGCAGAGAAACACATTTTCGTGTTCAGTCTCGACGCCCCAGGTCCCAACCTGCTCTCTGCGCTCGGCAAAAGGAAACGTCGGTGCGTCCTGAAAGATGTTCCCGTGATACATTCCAAGGGCATCCTCGATGTCCACCGGGGTTTTGCTTTCGATGCAGGGACGCCCATCACGCGCGATGGCAAGACAATCTTCAATCGGTTCTTCGAGCCATTGATTAATACTCGCCAGGAATCTTCTCTCGGCTTCGCGCCGCATGCTTTCATTATCTCTGACAAACAAGTTCCACGGCGCATCGAGTCCGAACAGCGTCATGGTGTGGAATCCCTGCTCACGCAGGTCCGGCGCGAGGATGCTGTCGTCTGTGAGCGTATGGCAATACATCTCGCATGGCGTTTTTTCAGGCAAACGACCTTCCGAGGCATGGTCGAAACTAATCTTCATTTGCTCATAGCCTTCGTCGCTGTGGAAAGTCCCTGAGAACGCATCTGTGGCCGGATGTTTTTTTGCCTTCAGTTTCGGCAACTGCCGCAGGAGCATGTTTATCTTGAATACTGAACCTTCATCCGTGCGATCCGGCTGAAAAAACCGACCCGTGAATTTCGCCAACACGTTCCGGCCAAAGTTGACCAGCAGGAATCGCGCTTCGACGGTCTCCTGCTTTCCATCGACGTGAAATTCCACGCTGCGCGTCTTGTCCCTCACGTTCAACGCGTGAAGATTGACATTCGTTAGAATTTCGGAGCCTGCCTTGCGCGCCACACGTTCCAACTCGGCTGACACCGCCCCCATCCCGCCGACTGGCACCTTCCATTCGCCTGTCTTGTTTCCGATGAGGTGATAAAGAAAGCAGCGGTTCTGCACGAGCGAAGAATCATGCGGATTCGTGAACACGCCGATCTTCGCATCGGTGAAGACGAGACCGCGCACCAGATCGTTTTGCAGATAGCGTTCGATCGCGTTCCCGAGCGGTTCCTCGACCAAACTGCGCCACGCTTCTCGCGCGATTTCATCAACATTAAACCGGCGCGCCATTTCTTCTTTCCCAACCAGCGGCTCCAGCATCGAATCCCAGATCTGCTCGGCAAATTTCCGAGGCAGCGCGTAAAATTTCTCTAATCGCTCGAATTCGGCGTCACTTCCAGCCAGTTCGACGAAGGATTTCCGGCTGAGCTCTTCATCAAGATTGCTCAAAAGCAAGCCGCCATGATGTCCGTGATTCACATACGGTGTGAACGACGCGGTTGCGCGTCTGCGCAATTCAAGATTCAGGCTGAGATCGCGAATGATTTTCTGTGGAAACAAACTGACCAGGTACGCATAGCGCGACAGGCAGGCGTCGTAGTCCGGGAATATTCTCTGCGAAGTGGTCGCCCCGCCGATGTAATCGTTTTTTTCCAGCAACAGCACACTCAAACCGGCGCGTCCGAGATAACTCGCAGCCACCAGCCCATTGTGTCCGGCGCCGAGAATCACGACATCGTATTTACTCCTGTTCATACTCTTGCTTGTGAGCGACTAAACGGTTTGTCTCTTCTGATTTCAATCATTGTTGTCGACTGGCGGGCTAAAGCATTTGCGGCTGAAATGGCCGCCTCTACAGTTTGATGTTTTGAAGCGCTGGTTGCCACTCATCATTTCTGTAGCTGTGCTGCTC
>WNFW01002793.1_pt1 | contig 12011 bp, 7 predicted proteins | sample 5400131 | NCBI WGS metagenome assembly WNFW01 (sample SAMN13153362, study PRJNA577476) | soil metagenome | isolation source: 20 cm soil or saprolite under grassland replicate 1 | place: USA:California | collected 2016-06-15
CAGCGCTCCGAACAGAATCGTCATCTCGAACATGATCACCACGTACGGCGGGATCGAGCCGACGGGTTTGCCGCCGAGCACAAGCGGCCAGTCGTACGACATGTACAGCGTGAGCCAGGCCCCGATGGCGCACCCGGCGATGCCGCCAATCAGTGTGAACATACGGACCGGGCTCACCGGCTGGTCGAGCGCGTCCTCGATCTCGTGCCGGGGAATCGGCGAGTACACGGTGAAGTCGGTGTGGCCGCCCTGGCGCAGCTTGCCGATCGCATCCACGGTCGCGTCGAGGTGCCCGAACACGCCCAGGACGCCCGGCGTCGGGGGCGGATGGAAGATCGCGGTGAGGGGGTTCGTGAGCTTCACGCGTGCACCGCCTTGCCGCGGCTCGGTGCCGGGAGCACTTCCTTCACCTCGGAGATCGACACCGCCGGGAAGTTCTTCACGAACAAGAGGAACCACATGAAGAACCAGCCGAAGCTCCCCGCCATGATGCCCCAGTCGGCCCACGTCGGGTTGTACGTGGCGTTCGCGAACCGCTCGAACGGCTCGCCCGCGAGCGACACGACGATGATCACGTAGCGCTCGAACCACATCCCGATGTTCACGAAGATCGAGATCACGAACAGGCCCAGGATGTTCGTGCGGATCTTCTTGAACCACAGCAGCCACGGGAGGATCCCATTGCAGATGTTCATGGTCCAGCTCGCCCACCAGAACGGCCCGAACGCGCGGTACCAGAACGCCGCGCGCTCGGCGTGGTGGCCGCCGAACCACGCCGTGAAGTTCTCGACGCAGTACGAGTAGCTGACGATCAAGCCGGTCAGGAGACAGAGCTTGGCGAGATTCTCGAAATGGTGGACGGTGATCAGGTCCTCGAGGTGGAACAACTTGCGGATCGGCACGAGCAGCGTGATCACCATGCCCACGCCCGAATAGATCGCCCCCGCGACGAAATAGGGAGCGAACAGCGTCGCGTGCCAGCCCGGCACGATCGCCATCGCGAAGTCCCACGACACCACGCTGTGCACCGACAGGACGAGCGGGGTCGCGAGCGCCGCGAGATAGAGATAGCCGCGCGTGAAGTGGCGCCACTGCTCGTTGGTACCGCGCCAGCCGAGCGAAGTGATGGCGTACAGCTTCTTGCGCCACCCCGTCGCCACGTCGCGCACCGCCGCGATGTCGGGGATCAATCCCATGATCAGGAATACCGTCGAGACGGTGAAGTACGTCCCGATCGCGAACTCGTCCCAGATGAGCGGCGACTTGAAGTTGGGCCACAGGCCGCGCTCGTTGGGATAGGGAATGAGCCAGTAGAAATACCACTGGCGGCCGATGTGGATCAGCGGGAACAGCCCCGCCGTCATCACCGCGAACACGGTCATTGCCTCGGCGGTGCGGTACACCGCCGTGCGCCACCCTGAGCGGAACAGGAACAGGATCGCCGAGATCAGCGTGCCCGAGTGGGCGATGCCCACCCAGAACACGAAGCAGGTGATGTAGACCGCCCAGTAGACGGGGTGCGAGTAGCCGGCGAGCCCCAGCCCATAGCGCAGCAGCAGCAGCAGGCAAACGATCCCTACCCCGAGCAGCGCCACCGCGCTCGCGAGCAGGGCGAAGTACCCCTTGCCCGGATTCCCGAGGGTGCGCGCGATGGTGCGCGTGACGAAGTCGTAGGTCACGCGAGTCTCGGCCATCGCGCTACGCTCCATCGGCCGCGCCGTGCACCACCCGGGCGAGGTAGGTGATGGCGGGTTTGGTATTGAGCTCGGTATGCACGTGGTAGCCGCGGGGGTCGGCGGCGAGCCGGGCCACGAGGGAGCTCCTGTCGCGCAGATCGCCGAACACGATCGCCTCCGACGGACAGGCCTGCGCGCAGGCGGGCGTGATGTCGCCGTCGCGCACGGCCCGGTCCTCGAGCCGCGCGCGGTTCTGCGCGCCCCGGATGCGTTGCACGCAGAAGGTGCACTTCTCCATCACACCCTTCTCGCGCACCGTGACGTCCGGGTTGAGCAGCATGTTGAGCGGGTCGGGCCAGCTCTCCCACTCGCCCCCGGGCTCCGCGAAGTTGTGCCAGTTGAAGTAGCGGACCTTGTAGGGGCAGTTGTTGGCGCAATAGCGCGTGCCGACACAGCGGTTATAGACCTGGCCGTTGAGTCCGTCGGGCGTGTGGTACGCCGCGTACACGGGACAGACCGGCTCGCACGGCGCATTGCCGCACTGCTGACACAGCATGGGATTGACGACTGCGCCGACGCGCCGGCCGTCCGCATCCGCCGTGTAGTAGCGCTCGATCCGCAGCCAGCTCATCTGCCGCCGCCGCACTACCAGCTCTTCGCCCACGGTCGCGAGGTTGTTCTCCGCGTAGCAGGCCGTGACGCACGCCGAGCAACCGGTGCATTTCGAGAGATCGATCGCCATCCCCCAACGCGGCGGCGTCCCCGCGTAGTCGCCGAGCGACGCCTTCTGGTGCTGCGCCTCGGCCCACGCCTTGAGCGCCTCCTCGGTGTACTCCGGGGCCTCGCGCTCTGCGAACGGATGCGCGCCCGGCTTGAGCTCGCGCGCCTGCGCGAGCGGCAGCACTTCGATGATCCCCCGGCCCTGCTCGCGCGCGTCGCCCTCCACCGTGGCGAGGCGGCGATGGTCACCGGTCTTCACGACCGACACCCGCACCGCAAACGCACGGCCCCCGAAGTCCGCCGGCGCATCGCTCAGTAACTCGAACGCGTTGAACGACCGATCCCTGGCGTAGCGGCCGTAGGCCTTATGCCCTTGCCCCGTCGGGACCGCCAGCACATCGGGCCGGATCCCCGGGGTGATCCACACCGGCGCGCGCACCGCGCCGTGCGGCGACTTGAGGAGCAGGATGTCCCCGTTCGCGAGCTGCCATTTCGCGGCCGTCTCGGGATGCACCTCGACCCACGCGTGCCAGGTGATCTTCGACACCGGGTCCGGGAGCTCCTGCAGCCACGGTTTGTTGGCACCCCGGCCGTCGTGCCACGCGAGCGACGGGAACACGATCAGCAGCGCCTCCCCGGCTGCCCCCGATCCCATGCCGGCCACCTCACCCAGCAGCTGCGCGATCCCAGCGTCGAGCCGCACCGGCTGCGCGGCCGCTTCGGCGTACACTCCGCCATGCTGCAACGCGTCGGTCCAGAAGTCGGCGAAATCCCGTCCCTTGGCGACGCGCTGATGAACTTCCTTCCAGCGATCCTGGAGATAGTCCTTGAACGTCCCCGCCTTCCCCGAGACGCGCAGCAGCACGTCCCCCGCGTGCATGGTGTTGGGGAACACGGGCTGCATCACCGGCTGCTGCAGGGCGTGGATCCCGACCCGCGGGCGCGCGTCGCCCCACTGCTCGAGCGGGTGCAGATCGGGGAGCACGAGATCCGAGGCGGCCGCGGTCTCGTCCCAGTACGACGCGAAGCTGACCTTGTAACCGACCTTCCCGAGCGCCTGCGAGAACGCGGCCGGGAGCGTGTGACCGGGGTTCGCCCCGTGGACGAGCAGCAGATCGACCTTGCCCGCGGCCATGTCGGCCACGAGATCGGTCAGCTGCCGGAACGTGCCGGCGTCCCCGATCGCGTGATTCGGCCCGAAGCGCACGGTCTTGCCCACCTGTCCGGCGACGTAGTTCAGGATGTTCGCAGCCGCCACCAACCGTTCGGCCCCGTCGCCGTACTGAGTCGCAACGCCGCCAGCCACCGCCAGACCGCCCTGGGAGGCCGCGAACTCGCGCGCCAGACGCTCGATCTCCGGGGCCGCGATCCCGACCACCGGGGCCACCCGCTCCGGCGTGGGGAGCAGGCGCTCGAGGCGGCCGGCGTCCGCGGGAGCCGGCGCGAGCCGGCGGGCCAGGATGACGTGCGCCATGGCGAGCGCGAGCAGCGCCTCGCTTCCGGGCTGGGCGGCGATCCACTCGTCCGCGCTCATCGCCGTGAGCGAGAGCCGCGGGCCGACGAACACGAACTTCGCCATCGCCGCGTCGCGATCGCCGTCGAAGCTGTGCGCGTGCGTGAAAGCGTTCTGGTAGCCGACCGGCGAGAGCCACGTCTCCATGAAATCGGCGCCGAAGGAGACGATGTAGCGGGCGCGGCCGAAGTCGTATAGCGGCACCGCCGCGCTGCCGAACGCGCGGCGGTTGCCCTCCCGCAGCGCTTCGAACGCGAACGACTCATGGGTGACGTGCCGGCCGCCGACCTCCTTCACCCACGCATCGACGAGGTCGCCGAACGACCCGGTCTCGAGCCCGGTGAGGAACACGATCCCCCGACCGCGCGCCTCCTTCACCTTCCCCGCGAGCCGGCCGACGGCCTCGTCCCACGACAGCTTCTGCCATTCGCCATTCGGCCCGCGGGCCATCGGGTCGGTGACGCGGTCCGGATTGTACAACCCCTGCAGCGCCGCCTGGCCGCGCGAGCAGAGCCGGCCCTCGTTGATGGGGGATTCCGGGTTCCCCTCCAGCTTGATCACCCGGCCTTCGCGCACCTTGGCGTGCAACCCGCACCCAGCCGCGCATTCGCGGCACGTCGTGGCGTAGTACGTCGCGGTCCCCGGAACCTGATTCTCGGGTGGCACGACGTAGGGGACGAGGTGCTCGGTCGGCTCGGGCCCGATGCCGCACGCCGAGACCGCGGCGGCGCCGCCGCTCGTCGCACCCAGGACCTTGAGGAAGCGTCTGCGATCCATCGGCGCGGGCCTCAGTAGTGGCACAGCGTGCAATCGCGGCCCACCTGCCGCTGCACGTGACAGTTGATGCACCAGCCCATCTTGAGCGTGGCGACCTGATGCACCTGGGGCATCTCGCGCACGTCCCCGTGGCACGTCGCGCAACTCTCGGTGCCGAGCACTTTGATATGGCGCATATGGGGGAAGCGCACGAACCCCGGGAGGGCGTGGATCCGGATCCACTGCGGCGGCTGCTTGTTGGCCCACGCCTCGCGCACCTTCTTGATCTCCGCCTGATGCGAGGGCGTCGAGCCGCCGATCATCTGGTGGCAGCCGAAGCACGTCTGGACCGCGGGGATTCCGGGCTCACTCGACACGGTGACCGTGCTGTGACAATACAGGCAGGGGATCTGGTCCTGGCCGGCGTGGACGTCGTGACGAAAGAAGATCGGCTGACGGGGACCGGCAAGTTTCCCCGTGTCGGTGATGACGCGAGCGGTGGAGGCAGGTGCGGGTTGTCGGTTTTGCGCCGCGGCTGGGCCGGCAATGAGGAGAGCGACAGCGACGCCGGCCGCGGCCCTACCACTCCTCTTCGTCATCAATCGCGCTCGATGGCGAATGTATTGTTCGTCGGTGGAACGGCGTGCGGCGCCGGAATGTAGCGCCAGCGGCAAACGGCGCACAAGTAGGGGCGCGGCGGTACCGGAGTAGGGGCACGGCACTGCCGTGCCCCTACTCGGGGCGGGCCAGGAACTGGTGCTTCAGCCGGACGATCTCGACGAACGCGTCGACCGCGTCCAGGTCCGGAAACTGCATCCAGCACCACCGCACACCGCTCGCCACCGCGCCGTCACGGATCGCCTGACGCAATGCCTTGGGCACCCCGTCACCGACGGCGAACTCGCGCTCCTCGAGCTCCGACAGCACGAACGTGCCGCTCACCCCCGCCTCCATGGGATGGAGATAGCCGAGCTTGCGCCCACCGACCTCGTACATCCACACCCACTTCCACGCCGTGCCCATGAACACGACCTGCTCGGTGACGTGCTTGAGCGCGCGCATTCCCTCGCGCGCCTTCTTGAAACGCTGCGCCGCGCGTGGCGGGAGATCCTTGATCGGCGCCTCCGACTTGGGGCGCTTGCGCGGGCTGGTGTACAGGTTCGTGGCCCAGTAGCCAGGCGGCTGATGGTCGATAGGAATCATGACTCTCCTACTGTTACCTCGAGCTCCCGCAGACGTGCCAGCAGCCGCTCGAGCGAGCGCTCCAGCTCCCCCACGACCGCTCGGACCGCCGCAGTCGGGACCGCATCGGCACCCTCCACCACGTTGTAGGCGGCGACGAGGTCGGCGTTCAAGCGCGTCAGGTTGTCCGCGTCGCGCTCGCCCCCTCCCGGGCGCGGCGCCGGCCGGCCCGCTCCGGACGCGAGCGCCGCAGCGCGGGCGTCGAGTGAGTCGAGCCCGCCGGTTCGTCCCGCCGCCGCACGCTCCCGCACGCTCTTCAGCCGTGCCTGCAGCGCGTGCACCCGCTCTAGCGCCGCCGCGTCGCGATCCATGGCCCGAACCAGCCGCTCTGCCAACGCGAATTGCTGTTCCAGGGCGCCGGGCCCGGGCCGCACGCGCGGATCCATCCGCACCGCGAGGCGCTGGGTGAGGGTCACGCCATCCACGCTGAGCCGCACCGTGTAGGAGCCCGGAAGCACCCATGGCCCGCGCGGCTCGCGCGGCGTGTCACCGCGGATCGCAGAAATCGGGTACTCGTGCTGCAGCCCGGCGGGTGGGGCGGCGTGCAGGTCCCATACGAACCGATGCATCCCTCGATCGGTCGAGAGCACCGGCGTCGACCGGATCCAGCTCAGAGGAATGTTGATCGTGGTGTCGGGCGGCTCCGGACGATCACTGCTCGCAAAGCGGCGCATCAGCGCGCCCGAGCGATCGCGAATCTCGAGCACGACCGGTCCCGCCGCCGGCCGGGCCAGATAATAGTCGAGGATCGCGCCGTCGGGCGGATTTTTGCCCGCGGGCTCGTCGGGGGGGAGCGGCGTGTCGGTGTTTTCGTTCCACCGAACCCGCACGGCGGGCGCCGGCCGGTACAAATACGGGCCCCCCGCCGCGGCCGCCGCGATCTGGCGCAGCGGCGTGATGTCGTCGAGGATCCAGAACGAGCGTCCATGCGTCGCCACGACCAGGTCGGTGTCGTGCACCACGAGGTCGCGCACCGAGCTCGCGGGTAGATCGAGTCGCAGCGATTGCCAGTGCGCGCCGTCGTCGAACGACACGTACACACTGCGCTCCGTCCCGGCGTACAACAACCCGCGCCGCGCCGGGTCCTCCCGCACCGCGTTGACGACCTCGTTCGCCGGTATCCCCTCGACGATCTCGGTCCACGACCTGCCACCATTGCTCGTGCGATAGATGTGGGGGTGGAGGTCGTCGAGGCGAAAGCGGTTCACGGCGGCGTAGGCGACCAGGGTGTCGAAGTGCGAGGCCTCCATGAGCGAGACCTTGCTCCACGGCGTGAGCGCGGCCGGTGTGACGTCGGTCCACTCACGCCCGCCGTCGTGCGTGACGTGGATCAGGCCGTCGTCGGTGCCGACCCAGAGCAGTCCGGGCCGCGTGAACGACGGCGCGATGGTGTAGATGACACCGCGATGCTTGCCGTGCTCCGGGTCGAGCGCGGCGAACGCTCCCAGACTCGCCGGAACATCCGCCGTCGGGCGCGTGAGATCGGGGCTGATCGTCTGCCACCGCCCGCCGCCGTTCACCGTCTTGAAGACGACGTTCGCCCCGAGATACAGCACGTGCGGGTCGACGGGCGAGAACACCACCGGCATGGTGCGCACCCAGCGATACTTTCCCAGGCGCACCGGCTCGGGGGAGACGTCCTGCACCTGTCCTGTGCTCCAGTCGAAGCGGGAGATTTTCCCGCCGTACACGAGATCGGGGTGCAGCGGATCGGGAGCGACGTAGCCATACTCCTCCGCGCCGACCGGACGCCATTCCCGGAACGTGATCTGTCCGTCGTTGCCGCGGCTCACGATCCCGGCGGATCCGCTTTCCTGCTGGCCGCCGTACACGCGGTACGGGAACTGGTTGTCGGTGCTGACATGGTAGAATTGCGCCGTCGGCTGGTTGTACCACGAGCTCCACGTCTCACCGCCGTTCACCGTGACGACCGCCCCCTGATCGCCGGCGAGCAGGATGATGTCGGGATGGTCCGGGTTGATCCACAGCCGGTGGTAATCGTCACCTCCCGGCGCACCGCGAAACGCGGTGAAGGTCCGGCCGCCGTCGCTGGATTTCCAGGTCACGATGTTCGCCACGTAGACGACGTCGGCGTTCTTCGGGTCCACCTTCACCTCGTTGAAGTCGCCGTCGCGGCCCCACAGTCGCGGGTCCGCGTTCACGAGGCGCCAATGCTCGCCCCCGTCATCGGAGCGGTACACCCCGCCGCCCTGCGCGGCGCCGAGCACCGCGTACATGCGCCCGGGCGCGCTCGCCGACAGCCCGATGCCGATGCGGCCGAGCTTTTCCTCCGCCGCCGGCAGGCCGGCCGTGATTCTCCGCCACGTGGTCCCGCCATCGGTCGACTTGTACAGGCCGTTGTTACCCGAGAGCGTCCAGGAGCTGCCGATTTCCCAGGGGGCTTGGCGCGCCGCCCACAGGACGGCGAACACCGTCTGGGGATTCGCCGGGTCGAAGGCGACATCCACCGCGCCGGTGTTCTCGTCCGTGTAAAGCACCCGCTCCCACGTTTCTCCGCCGTCGGTCGAGCGGAACACGCCGCGCTCGGTATTCGCGCCGTAGGGGTGGCCGAGCACGGCGACCAGGACGCGACGCGCGTCGTGCGGGTCGACGACCAGGGCCGGGATCTGCTGGCCGTCCGTCAGGCCGACGTGGCGCCAAGTCCCTCCCGCGTCGCTGGACTTGTAGATCCCGTCGCCCACCGAGAGGTCGGGCCGCTGCAGCCCTTCACCGCTGCCGACGTAGATGACGTTGGGATCGGAGGGAGCGACCGCGAGCGCGCCGATCGAGCCGGTCGCCTGGCCGTCGAACAGCGGGGTCCAGGTGCGCCCGTAGTCCGTCGTCCGCCACGCGCCGCCGTCATTGACGCCGATGTAGAACAGGTTGGGCTGGCCCGGGACGCCCGTCGCCGCCACGGTGCGGCCGCCGCGAAACGGGCCGATCGGGCGCCAGTGCAGGTCGGCAAAGAGGGACGGGTCGTATTGCTGCGAGCGAGCGGCTGACGGGAAGATCGCGATGAGCCAGAGCGACGACGCCAGGCGATGTAAGGCAATCAAGTGAATTCTCCGGAGCAAAGGATGACGGCGGGTTATTTCGCACGGGAAGCTCCACCGCGTCAAGCGAGGACCGGCCGGGCCGCTGCCCGAAACCGGGCGCCGTCGAGCAGGCGCGCCACCGACACGCCCGGGACCGCCATGCGACCGTCCTTGCTCATCGTGAGCTTGATGACGTCGGCATCGCGGCCGTACCAGCGGGAACTCGGCTCCAAGTCCGACGGGTAGACGCACAACGGCAAGCCGGCGACCGCGAGGGCGGCCTGCGAGCCGATCCCCGTCTCGGGCATCGTTCCCACCCACAGCTCGGCTTCGTACGCGGCGGCCTGCGCGTAGACCCGGCAGACCTCCGCGAGACCGCCCATGCGGTGCACCTTGATGTTCCACACCCGGGGTCCGTCCAGATCGATCACCTGCCGCGCGACGGCGGCGCTGGTGAGCGTCTCGTCGAGGCAGACCGGGGTGGAGAGCGCCCGGCCCAGCACGGCATGGCCGACGAGCTCGTCCGGGGCGAGAGGCTGCTCGATGTACAGGAGGCCCGCGTCATCGAGGGCCCGGAGGCTCGGCTCGTCGGCCGGCCACGCGTAGGCGCCATTGGCGTCGACCGTGAGCGGGAGATCGACCCCGCTCATCGCGGCGCGCGCCGCCGCGACTGCGACCCCATCCCAGCCCGGCATCACCTTGATCTTCACTCGGCGGTACCCCTGCTCCAGCGCCGCGGCGACCCGCCGCGTGAGCGTGCCAGGTTGCCGATCCTCGGGGATTCCGAGCGCCACGCCGCACGGGACGCTCGCCGCCGCCGGCACACCGAGGCGGAGGGCGACGAGCTGCCCGAGCCCGACGCCGCGGCGATGGGCCTCCAAGTCCCATGCCGCCGTCTCGATTCCCGCCCGCGCAAACGGGTTGCCGCGCACGCCGTCGCGCAGCACGGTATCGACGGCTTCGGGAGCGTCGATCTCCTGACCGGCGATGCGCGGGAGCAGCACGCGCGTGATCAGGTCGCGGGCCCCGGCGAGCGTCTCCTCGGAGTAGAACGGCAGCTCGAACGGCGGCGACTCGCCGTACCCGACGTGGCCGGCGTCGTCGTGCAGCGCGACGACGAGCGAGCGGCGCGCGTCGATCCGTCCACCCGAGATGATGAACGGCTCGACGAACGGAATCGTCAACTCGAACAGCTCAACCCGGGTGATGCGCACCGGCCGCGAGGTCGAGGAAGTGCAAGGCGCCGTCGCGACGCTCCAGATGACCCGCCGCCGCGAGCGCGAGCAGCGCGGCCACGAGGCCGTCCCGCGGATCGAACAGCAGCGCGTGGAGCGCCCGCTGGGTGCGTGACCCGTGCGTCGCGGCGTATTCCGACAGCGGGAGCTGGAAGAAGGTGTGGAGCTGCACGCTCTCGCAGCCGCGCCGGGCATATTCGACGATCATGCGGCCCGAGCAAATGTTGCCCGTCCCGCATAGCCCCGGGCGTACGCCCGGGGCCACGGCGTCCAGCACCCGCAGGTTCCGGTCACTCAGGTCCCAGCCACCATAGGCCACGCTGCGATCGGCGTCGAACAGGCGGTTGAAGCAAACGAGCATGTCCGCGTCCCGGCACGCGTCGATCATCTCGAGCTGGAATGCATCATCGAAGCGGGCGTTCATGAGCTTGACCGCCACACGCACGGAAATAGGCGACGCGGCCCGGATGCGACCGGGGACTTCACGCAGCCACCGCATGATCTGATCGCGGTCGCCGGCCAACGAGTCGCCCGCGAGCGTCGGCGAGAAGTCCTTCTCGACGAGCAGCGGCGGGGCGTCGTCTCCCCAGGCATCCGCGAGCAGCCGCGTGGTGTAGCGATACTCGCCGTCGCGAAACGGCTCCTCGAGCCGGGGCAGGTGGTACTTCACGGAGGGGACCACGAGCAGGCGTCCCGCCCGCGTGAGATCGCGTCCCGCCCGCACCAGGGCGAGGTATTCCTCCAACGAGCGGTCCCAGCCCCTGCCCTTCCAGGTAACGGTCCACCCAGGCCGGCCGCCCGCGGCGTGACGCCGCTCGACCTGCATCTTCGTTTCGTGGATCGCCCACGCCGCCATCGATTGGCTCCCGGCCTCGTCCTCTGCGATCAGCGTCTTCAGGACCACGAACGCGAGCCCCGCGCGCGCGTCGTCGGCGAGCTGATTCTCGTTCAGGGACAACTGGCCCGAGCCTTTCCCGATGGGATGGGGGATCGTCGCGCCCAGGTAGCGCGCCGTGAGATCGATCCCGTATGTCTCGCGCACGTGGTCCGAGAAGTCCCCGGGGAGTTCCCGCTTGAAGCGCTCGAAATCCCGCTCGAGCTCCGAACGCATTTGCGACGAGGCCAACCCCGGGGCCGTGCTCGGCTCACCCCGGGGCGCGGCCCCGGGTTCAGTGGCCAAACCGCGACAGCCGGAACTGGGGGTCGGCGGCGCGGCCAGTGAGCACCAGCCCCGCAACCAGCTCGCCTACGGCCGGCCCGTGCTTGAACCCGTGTCCCGATCCGCCCCCGACGAGCCACACGTTGTCCGCGCCCGGGTGGCGATCGACGATGAGGTGCTCGTCGGGAGAGTTCTCGTACTGGCACACTCGCGCCTCGACCAGCGGAGCGTCTTGCAGCGCCGGAAAGCGGAATGCCAGGTAGTCGCGGGCGCTGCGCAGCGCCTCCGGCGACGGCACGCGCTCGCCGGCGGTGGGGTCGAACGCCGGCCCGCGCGCGTCGTCCGCCACCTTGAACCCGCGCCACTCGTTCCCGGGGATCCCGTACATGAAGTGATTGGCGTGATCCGCCCACACGGGGAGCGCCTCCTCGGTGAAGCGCGCGTCACCGGGCGGCGTGCCGAAGAAGAACACTTCCTGGCGCGTCGCCCGCACACGATCGCCGATCACCTCCGGAAACAGTTTCCCGAGCCACGGCCCACAGGCGAAGACGTATGCGTCCCCTGCCAGCGTGCTGCCGTCGCTGCAGCGCAGGGCCTCGCCCGGCGCGGGTGGCTCCACCGCCACCTGACGATACTCACCGCCGGCCGCGAGCAATCCCTCGAGTACGGCGGCGC
>WNFW01003227.1_pt1 | contig 12008 bp, 10 predicted proteins | sample 5400131 | NCBI WGS metagenome assembly WNFW01 (sample SAMN13153362, study PRJNA577476) | soil metagenome | isolation source: 20 cm soil or saprolite under grassland replicate 1 | place: USA:California | collected 2016-06-15
TGTTGTCCGTCGATTCGCCAGCGTTCGGGCGGTACGCGTCGGCGCTCGCCACCATGTAGGAGCTGTCGATCGCGCCAACCTGCGGTTGATGCTGATCCGGCTCGCCGGCGTTGTTGCGGTACTGGTTGTTGGCGGGTTCGCCTGCGGCGAAAGCGGCGGCCGCGGCGGCTGCGAGAGCGACTGCGAGGAGAGTGCGTTTCATGACTATGTGCCTTTCGGTTGGTTGGTAGTGACTACGCGCCTACTTTGACAAGGACGCGTATCGCGGCTATTTCGGAATGCTCTTGCGCTGTTACATCTGCAACGAGCAACCGCTACGCTCAGACGCGCTCGATGCGCGCGCCTTTCGCGCCTCGAACCACGCGTACGCGCTCGCCGGGCTCGACGTGCTGCAGGGGATTCAGCGCCACGGTGACGCAGCGGCCATCGTCGAGGCGCACGAGCGCCGCCTCGGCTTTCTCTGCCAGTTCGGTGGGCGAGGGGAGCGCGGGCCGAACCAGTTCGACGGTGCCGTAGGCCACGCCGTCGAGGCCGCTGAAATCGAATTCCTGCGGCGCATAGGGCGCCGCAAATGCGCCACCGAGCGGGATGGCGGCGAACATCAGGGCGATCAGGAATTTTTTCATCGCGGCACCGCCATGACGTTGGCGAACAGGACGAAGAGCGAGCCTGCCAGAAGCACGACGCCGGCGGTGGTTCCCGGGGTCAGGCTTGCCACGATCGCTGCTATGACGATGACCGCGACGAGGGCGACGGCGAACATGCCGTCATCGACGAACAATCCGATCAGCTCGCGCGCAATGCCGGCAAGCATTTTCACAGCGCAGCCCCGACCGGGCGCCTCACCGCGACGGTGGCGAGAGCCGCGACCAGCAGGAAAAGCCCAGCGAAGCCGACGATGGCGAGATCCGCGCCAGGCCAAGCGACGCCGAGGCCTTCGCCGGTCCACTGCGATCGCCACCAGGCCGCAGGCGCCGAGCGCGCCGGCGCTCGCCGGCAGGAGAAGCCCGCGGCCGGCACCGACCGCGATCACGATGAAAACGACCTCGAGCCCTTCGAGCAGGACCGCCTTGAAGCTCGCGAGCCCCGCGAGCCAGTCGAGGCGCGAGCGGTGCTCGCGCAGCTCAGCGGTGCCCGCGGCAAACGCCGCCGCTTCGTCGTGCAGCGGGATGACTCCCGCCGCGCGCAGGATTGCCTTGCGCAGCCAGCGCATGCCGAAGAGCAACAGAAGGACGCCGATGACCAGCTGCAGAAGATGGAGCGGAACGCGGTCGAGCAGCGGCCCGAGGACCGCCACGATCAGCGCAAGCGAGGCGAGTCCCGCGGCCGCGCCCAGCCCCGCCGGCCGCCAGCCGCGCACCGTGGCCACGGCAAGTACGATCGTGAGCGCCTCGATGGCTTCGACCAGCGATCCGAGGAACGCGGCCGAGATGGCCGGCGCGAAGGTGGCCCAAGTCATGCCGCGACCAGCGCGGCGCAGGCGATCGTCGTCGCCGCCGCAAGAGCTATCACGAGCAGATGGCCGCGAGCAAGCCGGCTCGCCGCGAGCACGTGGTTCAGGTCGAGTCTCCGGGGTTTATCCATGGCTGCATGGTCGGGAGGTCTGAAAACGCACGCATCGGCCACGCGCATTCCACACCGAGGGCGTTCCCGCCATAGCGGTCCGGCCGCGGTATGGCCTTGCCCGGGACAAGCGGCTCGGCGCTGTCGGCACGAGGAGATGGTTGAATCATGACTTCACGATCGCCCGCGCCGATTGCGCGCTTGTTTCGCGCCTGTGCCTGAGCGTGACAGCTGTAACTTCAGCGTGTCGCCAGCACGCGCGCGAGGGCGGCCGCGATTTCGCGGGACTGCACCGGCTTCTTCAGGACCTCGTTGACGCCGGCCGCCGTCGCACGTTCGGTCATCATGGGCCCGATGTAGCCGCTGACGAGCAGGATCGGAAGCTCGGGACGGTGGCGGTGGATCACGCCCGCGAGCTCGGTCCCCGATAGTCCAGGCATCACTTCATCGGTGATCGCCGCGTCGAACCGCCCGGGTTGTGCTTCGAACTCTGCAAGCGCTGCCTGGCTTTCGGAAAAGGGGACCGGCTCGTAGCCAAGCCGCGAAAGCACCTCGGCGGTCACAGCGAGAAGCGGCTGCTCGTCGTCGACCACGAGCACCCGCTCGCCGTGGCCCCTCGCGACCGGGCCCTGCTTCTCGTCGTCGGCGACCACTGCCACGTCGACGCGCGGCATGTAGATCGTGAACGCGGTGCCTCGTCCGGGGGCGCTCGCCACGTCGATTGCGCCGCCGGCGTCGGTGATGATGCCGTAAACCAGCGCCAGTCCGAGCCCGGTCCCCTTGCCGACCTCCTTGGTCGTGAAAAAGGGCTCGAAGATGCGGCCGAGCGTTGCTTCGTCCATGCCCGACCCCGTGTCCTCGACGGTGAGACGCGCATAGGTTCCGGGAGCTACGGCGCCGTGCGCCAACGGGCGCTCCGCGCTGACCTCGGCGGTTTCGAGGGTCACGCGCAGCGTGCCTTTTCCACCCATCGCCTGAATCGCATTCGTGCACAGGTTCATCACGACCTGATGCAGCTGCGTCGCGTCACCGAACACCTGCACCGGCGTGGAGGGCAGCTTCGCCTCGAGGCTGATCTCGGGGTCAAGCGAGCCGCGCACGAGCTCAAGCGTCTCGGCGACGATGCGGCCGAGATCGACGGCGACGCGCTGGCCGCGCTGGCTGCGGCTATAGGCGAGGATCTGGTCGACCAGGCCGCGTGCCCGGTTCGCCGCGATCAGAACGTTCTGCGCGTAGCGCTTGAATGGCGAGCCCGCGGCGGTCTGCTCGACCAGCATTTCGGCGTAGCCCAGGATCCCGCCGAGGATGTTGTTGAAGTCGTGCGCGATGCCGCCCGCGAGGCGGCCGACCGCCTCCATCTTCTGCGCCTGCCGCAGCCGCTGCTCGAGCCTCGAGCGCTCGGCATCGGCGAGCTTGCGCTCGGTGATGTCGCGGAAGTTCATCACCAGGGCGCGCACGCTCGGCTCCTCGAGCAGGTTGCTGACGGTGTTCTCGATCCAGCGCCACGACCCGTCCTTGTGGCGCACCATCGTCTCGACCGTCGCCACCTTCCCGGGCGAATGCATCATCTGGGAGCGCCGGCTCCTCGTCGCCTCCACATGATCAGGGTGAAGTAGCTCATAGGGCTCGCGTTCGCGCAGGTCCTCGATGGTGTAGCCGAGCATGCGTTCAAGGCCGGGGCTCGCGTAGAAAATGCCGGTCTCTGGGCGGGTCAGGATCACCCCGTCGGAGCTGTGCTCGATCATCGCGCGGAACTGCTTCTCCTTGCGCTGCAGCGCCCGCTCGCGCCGGGCGAGCCCCCACGCCGCGAGCGCAATCAAGGCCAGCATCGCGGCCGACGTCAGCACGGTCCGCAAGCAGATGAGCCAGGCCTCGCTGCGCCACGGGGCGAACACCGCAGCCTCGGTGGCGCCGACGAGCACCTCCAGCGGAAAGCCGCGCACGGTGGCAGCCGACAGGAGCACGCGCTCGTTCAGGACCGGGCTCGTCGTCCACCCGATCATGCGGCCTTCGCGTTCGACCACAGCGGATAGGTCAGGATTCGGAAATTTGCGTCCACGCGCCTCGTGCGGATCGGGAACCCGCGTGATGACGGTGCCATCGCGTGCGCGAAGGTTGATGAAGCCTCCATCGCCGACGTCGATCGTGCGGTAGAGCCGGTCGAAATTCTCGATCTCCATCAGCGCTGCAATGACGCCGCTGAACGCGCCGCCGGGCGCGTTGAGGCGCCGCGACATGACGAAGCGCCATTTCGTGCCCTCGCCACCGCCCTGGTAAGGCTCGCTGAAGAAAAGCCCTGCATCGCGCGCCTCGCGGTGCGCGGTGAAGAACGTGCGCCCGGCAAAGCCGTGATCGATCGCCGGGGTCTCGTTGGTGCGCCCCACGACGCGCCCGTCCGCGTCGAGCACCAGGAAGCCCGCGACCTGCGGAATATGGATCATTTCGTCGCGCAGCCGCGGCGTCATGGCCGCCACTTTCGCCGTGGTCCCGTCGCGCACCGCATCGCGCAACACCAGGTCCACCGCCTCCAGCGCGGCTGCGGTCTGCTCCGAAAGCAGCCCGCTGAGGTTGGACAGGTCGCGGCGCGCGCGCAGCTCGGTGCGGTCGCGATCGGTTCGCGCATCCCAGATCGCGGAAGCGACGTTGATGCCGACCAGCACGGCACCGAGCGCGACGAGCGCGCGGGTCAGGGTGATGCGCGAAGCGGTCGATCGCGCCGCAGCCGTCGGCATCGCTCGGCTATCTGGCCGGCGGGCCGACGAGCTCGGCCACCGCCTGGATCAGCTCGCGGCGCTTGACCGGCTTGGCCAGCGCCCGGTCTGCCCCGGCGGAAAGTGCCGCTTCCGCGCTCAGGCCGTGCCCCGAGTCGAAGTAGCCGGAAACTGCGATGAGAGCGATTCCGGGCTGCTCGGCTTTCAGCCGGGCGATCGCCTCGGCCCCGCACGGCCCTGGCATGAACATGTCGGTCACGACGAGCGCCGGCGCCTGCCGCCTGAACTCGGCGAGCGCGGCACCGCAGCCTTCGGCTTTGCGCACGCGATAGCCCGCCGCCTCGAGCCAATCCGCCATCAGCTCGCGCATGATGGCGTCGTCGTCGATAACCAGCACGTCGACACGGGTTTTGGCGGTCTCGCTCACTTGCCGATTCCAAGCTTCCCTGATTGCGTGTAATTTACAACGTCGCGGGCGCGCGTTACAGCTGTAATAGGGGCCAGCCGGCCCCGGCTAGACTCGCCCCCAGCCATGAATACCGAAGCCATGAGCACCGATCTCCGGACGTCGGCCCATGCGGCATTGCCGCACGTGCTCGTCGTCGACGATGACCCCGCGATCCGCGACCTGGTCTCCGACTATCTCGGGCAGCACGAGTTGCGCGTCAGTGCCGTCGCCGATGGCCAGGCGATGCAGGTGCTGCTCGGCGCGGAGGTCGTGGATCTCATTGTGCTGGATCTCAAGCTCAAGGGGGAGGACGGCATGGGGCTCGCCCGCAGGCTGCGCGACGAATCCGCCATACCGATCGTCATGCTGACGGGCCGCGCCGAGGAGGCCGACCGCGTGATGGGCCTCGAACTTGGCGCCGACGACTATCTCACCAAGCCCTTCAGCCCGCGCGAGCTGCTCGCGCGCATTCGCACCATCCTGCGGCGCCGGCGCGCCGAAGTGCGCCAGGGCAAGCCCGAAGGCATCCGGGCCTACCGCTTCGATGGCTGGGAGCTCAACCTCAACACCCGGCGCCTGCTGACCCCCGCAGGCCAGTCGGTGCCGCTCAGCAACGGCGAGTTCAGCCTGCTGGTGGTGCTGCTGGGTGCGCCCAGCCGCATCCTCTCGCGCGACCAGCTGCTCGATCTGTCGCGGCTTCACAACGACGAGGTCTACAACCGCTCGGTGGACGTGCAGATCATGCGGCTGCGCCGCAAGATCGAGAAGGATCCAGCGGAGCCGCGCTATATCCGCACGGAACGGGGTGCCGGTTACCTGTTCGGCGTCGCCGTCGAAACCGTGTACTGAAATAAACAACACGATTGCCGACGCTCAATCGACGAAGCTGCGCAAGCCCGGCAGGTCCGTCACCGTGATCCCGACATGCTCTACCCGCAGCAGGCTGCGTTTTTCGAGCACCTGTAGGGCATGATTGACGCGCTGTCGTGACAGACCGGAAAGATGGCCGATCTCCTCCTGCGAGAGATGCAGGGTCCGCTCGGTCCCGGGAGAGAGCTGGGGATTGAATAGCGAAGCCAGGCACTGGGCGACGCGGGAATCCGGACCGCGGCTCCTCTCGTTCTCCAGCATGCCGATGAAGTAGGCCAGGCGCTCGTTGAGCTGGTTCAGCAGGAACTGGTTGAAAGGGATGCTGCTCTTCCTCAGCCAGGCGAAGGTCGCGCGCGGCATGCTGGCGATGCGGGTCTGCCGCAGCGCAACAGCGTCGTACCTGCGCGGCTCCGTCTTCAGCAGCGACCCCTCGCCGAACCAGCCGCCTGCCGTCACGCCCTCGAAACTTAGAGATTTTCCGGTTGCGGAAACGCTGCCGAGTTTCACCAGGCCGGAGATCACGCCTGGCCACGATTCCACAGGGTCCCCCTTGCGGCAAACATAGGCCCCCATCGGAAAGTGGAGCTCGACCACATCGGCCTCCACGCGTTGCAGCTGCTCCGGGGTCAGCCCGCGAGCCCAGAGCGACGAGCGCAGCATCGCGGCGAGCCGTTGTCTTTCTGGCGACAGCGATTTATCAGCGCGTGGCATAGAGTCGCGATGGCGAGTAGCAGTTTGTCTGTCGGTCCAAGTTTCAACAAGAGGAGGCAATATGAAAGTTCACCGGAGAGAAATCTCCGTATTTGCTTTGTTCGCCGCTGCGGCTCTTTCGTCGTCGGGAGCGGGAGCCGCTCCGGTTTCGTGCGCAAGCCTGGCAAGCCTGCATCTGCCTGACACAACGATCAGCGTCGCGGCCATGGTTCCGGCCGGGACCGTGTTGCCGCCGCCGATCGGCGCGATCGTCACCACCATGTGCCGGGTGGCGGGATCGATCAAGCCGACCAGCGACTCCGACATCAAGTTCGAGGTGTGGATGCCGGTGGCCGGCTGGAACGGCAAATTCCTGTCGGCAGGAGAGGGCGGCTACGCTGGAGCGATCAACTACGGCGGCATCGCAGGTGCACTCCGGCGCGGCTACGCTGGCGGCTCCACGGATACGGGCCATGTCGGTGGCACCGCAGACTTCGCACCCGGCCATCCGGAGAAGGTCACCGATTACGGGTGGCGCGCGAAGCACCTCCAGGCGGCGCGCTCCAAGGACATCATCCGGGCGTTTTATGGCGAGCCTGTCAAGCACTCGTACTTCAGCTCGTGTTCGAACGGCGGGCGTCAGGCGCTGATGGAGATCCAGCGCTTTCCCGAGGACTACGACGGCGTGCTTGTCGGTGCGCCGGCGAATGACTGGACGCACCTCATGGCCGGGTTTGTCTGGAACGAACAGGCGCAGTGGAACATGCCCGGCGGCTACCTGAGCACCAGTAAGCTTGCTGCCGTGCAGGCCGCAACGCTCGCGACGTGCGACGCGCTCGACACAGTCACCGATGGCGTCGTCGAGGATCCGCGACGGTGCACGTTCGATCCGGCAAGCTTGGCCTGCCCCGTGGGCACGGATGGCCCGAGCTGTCTTACGCCGCGGCAGGTGAGCGCGGTGCGCAAGATCATGGCGGGGCCCCACAACCCGCGTACCGGAGCGCAGATCTTTCCCGGGTACTTCACGAGCGCGGCCAACGAAGCGGGCTCCTGGCCGGTGTGGATCACGGGTCCCGCCGCGCCCGGTGCATCGGTTCAGGCATTCTTCGGCAACGCCTTCTTCGGCCGCATCGTCCAGGAGATTCCGGCGCCCGGGGTGTGGGACTTCTCGACGTTCAACTTTGACAGCGATATGGCAGCCGCCGCCGCCAAGGCTACGCGCACGCTCAGTGCCACCGACGCGGATCTCCGTGCCTTCAGACATCACAACCGCCACGGCAAGATCATCCATTGGCACGGTTGGGAAGATCCGGCGATCTCAGCGGTTACTTCCATCGACTATTACCGTCGGGTGGTAAGCGAGAACGACGATGCCAGCGACTTTTACCGCCTGTTCCTGGTGCCGGGCATGCTGCATTGCGGCGGCGGGCCTGGACCGAATTCATTCGGCCAGTCGCTTGCGCAAGCGACCCCGCTCAGCAATGCGCCAGAGCACGACATCCTCAGCGCCCTGGAGCGCTGGGTGGAGCAAGGCGTCGCACCCGAACGCATCGTCGCGGTAAAGTATGTTAACGATCAGCCGGCGAAGGGGATTCAGCGCACGCGTCCGCTCTGCGCGTATCCGAAGACGGCGGTCTACAAGGGCACTGGCAGCACGGATGACGCGGCGAACTTCGAATGCCGCCGGCCGAAGCCTTCACCAAGTTTCAACGAGGATGAGCGCGAAAGGGACAAGCACGACGGCGAAAGGGATAAGCACGACCGCGAAAAGGATAAGCACGACCGCGACGAACACGACGATTGAATCCGCTGTCGGTAATCGAAGGGGCGAAGCGGCGGGCTTCGCCGCTTTTTTTATGCGCTGTGTCCGGCGCGCTTGGATGCCCCTGGGCACGCCTCCTGAGCGAGGACGCGCTCGGTGCGCCGCTATCCGCAAGCCGAAAGTTCTCGCGAGGATGAGGCTGCGCGCGCGAGCGGCCGCTTGCCGGCGCTTAAATCCGCGAGGGGTGACTGGGGGGTCTTCACTTCTTCCCTTCCACCCCCATCTAGAGAGCCCCAAGGGAAAACGATGGACGCAGCCCTCCAGTTTCTCCTCGACGAAAGCGGACAAAGTGCCCCGGCTGCGCCTGCGGCGCCAGAGGACGTGGAACTGCTCGATGCCTATTCCCGAGCCGTCGTGGCGGCGGCGGAGCGTGTCGGTCCGGCGGTGGTGCATCTCGAAGTCGAGCTCGGCGCGGGTCCGCGCCGCGGAACCGGCTCCGGATTCGCGTTTACGCCAGACGGGCTGCTCCTCACCAACAGCCACGTGGTGCACGGGGCGAGGCGCATTCGGGCAACGTTCGCCGACGGATTCAGCCGCGACGCCGATCTCCTGGGTGAAGACCCGGATACCGACATCGCCGTCGTCCGCATCGGCGCGAATGCGCTGCCCAGCGTAGTGCTTGGCTCGTCGCGCGGCCTTCGCGTTGGACAGCTCGCGATCGCGATCGGCAATCCGTACGGCTTCCAGCACACGGTCACTGCCGGCGTCGTGAGCGCGCTCGGCCGGAGCCTGCGCGCCCAGACCGGGCGCTTGATCGACGACGTGCTGCAAACGGATGCCGCGCTCAATCCGGGGAATTCAGGCGGCCCCCTCGTGAACTCGCGCGGCGAAGTGATCGGCGTAAACACCGCAATCATTCCCGGGGCGCAAGGAATCTGCTTTGCCACGGCAATCGACACCGTAAAGTGGGTGGTCATGCAGCTTCTCCGCGACGGCAGAGTGCGTCGCGGATATCTCGGCATCGCGGGCGCAAACCTGCCGCTCGCCCGGCGCATCGCACGGCACTTCGAGCTCGAGAATCTCCATGCCGTGCGGGTGGAATCCGTGGAGCCAGGCGGACCCTCCGTCGCCGCCGGCCTGCAAGCAGGCGATTTGATAGTGAGCTTCGACGATCAGCCCGTCAATGGCATCGACGACCTGCATCGGCTGCTCACTGCGGAGCGAATCGGCACGGCGAGCCGGCTGACCGTGGTGCGCGGTACTCAAAAACTGGAATTCAGTGTCTTGGCCGGAGAGCGCGGCGCAGCAACGTAGATCAACCAGACGACGAGCAAGGCGAGCAGCAAAACTACGAGGAACGCGCTTCCGCCGCCGGCGTATCCGCCCGAGCTCGTGCCACCCCCAGACATCTGCCCTCCGGTGGGAAGCGAGCTCAGTTTTCCGATGAGCGCGTCGATCTCCTCATCCGAGATCGCCGCGACTCGCTGCGCTGCGGACGTTCGCTCCACGCCCAGAGAGTGAAGCTGACTTGCAACGTCGGCGCGGCCCAAATACGCGAGAAGCGCTTGGCGGCTGGCTTGTGCGGAGACAGTGACGGCTTGCTCGGTGGCGATCATCTCGGCGCGAGCGCAGTGAATCGAAAGACAAGTGAGCGAGACGACCAGCAAGCGACACAGGCCTTTTTTTGCCAGGTTCATGCAATCCCAACAGTGCTGCACCCCGATTATTCCCGACGGTGCTGTGCCGCCAAAAGCTATACTGCGGACGCGCGCTTGGCAGGTCCCTCGAGGAGGCCCGCATATGAGCTTAAGCACCCGCAAGCTGCTGTGGCTGGCCGTCTTCGACAAGGGCCGCTTGAAAGGCCGCTGCTGAGCGCTCTGCAACTTAACGTCGAGCGCCTGTCGCGTCTCGAGCTGCCGGGCGCAGGCCAGGTGTACGTGGCCGGCCATTACGCTTATCTCGGGCACCTCCCGAACCCGCAGCGACTTGGCACCTCGATCGTCGACGTTTCCAACCCGCGCAAGCCCCGGGTCGTGTCGCAGATCCTTCTTGACGACCCGGACTCGCACAGCCACAAGGCGCGCGTGATCGGCGATCTCATGATCGTCAACCACGAGCGCAACCAGGGCCCGCTCGGCCGCAAGGCGGAGAACGTCGCGCCGCAGACGGGCGAGCGCAAGCCCTATGAGCAGGGCGGCTTCAGGATCTACGACATCTCTGACCGGACTCGGCCGAAACTGATCACGCACCAAAGGACCGGCGGCATCGGCGTGCACCGCTTCGACATGGACGCGACCTACGCCTACCTCTCGACCGAGATGGACGGCTTTGTCGGCAACATCCTGGTGATCTACGACATCAGGAACCCGGCGACGCCGCACGAGGTCTCGCGCTGGTGGGTGCCGGGGCAGCATGTCGCGGGAGGAGAGAAGCCGACCTGGCGCGGGCGCCGCAACCGGCTGCACCACGCGCTGCGCTTTGGCGACGAGCTATGGGCCGGATGCTGGCACGCCGGCCTGCGCGTGATCGACGTCTCCGACATCCGCGCACCGCGCACTGTCGGCGAGTACAACTACCATCCGCCGTTTCCCGAGCCTTCCCATACGTTCATGCCGGTGCCCTGCGTGATCGGCGGCAGGCGCATCGCGGTGGCGATCGACGAGGAGGATCACGCGCACAGCGCCGAGGAGCTGGAGCTGCGCCGCGGCCGCCCGCACGGCTGCCTGTGGGTGCTCGATGTGACCGATCTCGCGCGCATCCAGCCGCTCGCGATTTTCGAAGTGAGCGAGCTCGACTCGCCGTGGAGCCGGGCCACTCCAGGGCGCTTCGGCGCGCACCAGTTCCAGGAGCACATGCAGGACACGCTCGTCTACTGCAGCTGGTTCGCGGGCGGCTTGCGCATCGTCGACGTCGCCGATCCGCTCGCGCCGCAGGAAGTGGGTTACTTCATTCCCGAGCCGGGCCAGGGCAAAGCCGCGCCGCAGACCAACGACGTCGATGTGGACGGGCGCGGGCTGGTCTACATCGTCGATCGCTATACGGGTTTCGACATCCTGGAATTCAGTCCGCCCTCGCGCCGGATTCCATGACCTCGGTGAATGTCACGCGGGCGTGGTGGCAATTTACCGCAGAAACTTGCAGAATGTTTGGGAGAGGAGGGCACACCAGCCCACCCATACGGGAGCGCCAACGACGACGCTGGTGACGCAATGAACATCATGAGAGTTTCCCTGCTCGCAGTCCTTCTGCTTCTCAATCCGGCGGCTTACGCGCAAGTCATTCAATTCGACTCCGTTCCGGACCCGCTCAAACTGCCGCGGGACCTGCATTTTGGCGAAGTGACCGGCGTGGCGGTGAATTCCAAGGGCCACGTGTTCGTTCTCTCGCGCGGCAACACGAGCGGGCCGGCCTACGCGGCGGCTGCGACGCAGCTGCTGGAGTTCGACCGCGACGGCAAGTTCGTCCGCGAGATCGGCAAGAACCTGTACGCCTGGTCGTTCGGCCACACGGTGCGCGCCGACAGCCGGGACAACATCTGGGTCACGGACAAGGGCTCGGACATGGTGGTGAAGTTCAGTCCGCAGGGGCGGGTGGCGATGGTGTTCGGCCGCAAGCAGGAAGCCTCCGATGAAGAAACCGGGCCGTTGAAGCACCCCAGCCCGCCGCGGCCGGCCGAGGACGGGCGCTTCCGCCAGGTGACCGACGTCACCTGGGATCCCGCCGGCAACACCTACATCAGCGACGGTTACATCAACTCCCGCGTCGCGAAGGTCGACAGCAACGGCAACTGGCTCAAGTCGTGGGGCGAGCGCGGCAACAAGCCCGGCGAGTTCCATACCCCGCACAGCATCGCCGCGGACGCCAAGGGCAACATCTATGTAGCCGACCGCGGCAATCGCCGCATCCAGGTCTTCGACGGCGACGGCGCGCTCTTGCGCGAGATAAGGATCGATGTGCCGTACGA
>WNFW01011252.1_pt1 | contig 12006 bp, 10 predicted proteins | sample 5400131 | NCBI WGS metagenome assembly WNFW01 (sample SAMN13153362, study PRJNA577476) | soil metagenome | isolation source: 20 cm soil or saprolite under grassland replicate 1 | place: USA:California | collected 2016-06-15
GGTCGTCACATCCGCGTCGATCTCCGGCGCCTCGACACCCTCATGGACTTGATCGGCGAGCTCGTCACCGAGCGCGGCCGTCTGAACGAGCTGGCCGCACGCTGGGTGGGCAAGGATCCGGAGATCGATGATGTTGCGATCCACGTCTCGCGTCTCGCCTCCGACCTCCAGAACGAAATCATCCAGGCGCGGATGACGCCGGTGTGGCAGGTGTTCGATCGCTTTCCGCGTCTCGTGCGCGACGTAGCGCGGCAGCTCGGCAAGCAGGTGGCGTTTCGTGTCGAGGGCAAGGAAATCGAGCTCGATCGCCAGATCCTCGATGAGCTGGGCGACCCCTTGATGCATCTGCTCCGCAATGCCGTGGACCACGGCATCGAGCCGCCCGCCGAGCGCAAACGGCACAAGAAGGATCCCGAGGGGGAAATCGTGCTGGCGGCCGTGCGCGAGCGCTCGAGCGTGGCGATCAGCATCTCGGACAACGGGCGCGGCATCGATCGGGCGCAAATCCTGGAGAAGGCGAAGCGCGAAGGAGTGCTCGGCCAGCACGTGGAGTCGCTGTCGGACGACCAGCTGCTGCGCGTGATCGCGCGGCCCGGCTTCTCGACGGCGGAGTCGGTGACGGCCGTCTCCGGGCGCGGCGTGGGCATCGATGTCGCCATGACGCGCATCCGCGCCCTGGGTGGCTCGATCGAAATCCGGACCGAGCCGGGAAAGGGCACCGCGTTCGTGCTGCGGTTGCCGGTCACCCTCGCGATTGTGCGTGCGCTGATCGCCGCCGTCGGCCACGAGCGCTACGCGCTGCCGCTCACGTACGTCGCCGAGACCGTGGAGTTCGGCACGACGCCGCTCACGACGATGGAAGGCAAAGATGCGATCGTGCTGCGCGATCGCGTGATTCCGCTGGTGGATCTGCGGAAACTGCTCGGCACCAATGGCGGAGCCCCCGCGCCGCCTCCTCGCCGCCCGGTGATCGTGTTGGAAATGGGAGAGCGTCGCGCCGGCATTGTGGTGGATGGGATGTTGAGCCAGCAGGAGATTGTCGTGAAGGCCTTCGACGCGCCGCAGGGCACGCTGCCGGTCTTCAGCGGCGCCACGATCATGGGCGACGGAGTGCCCGCGCTGATTCTCGATGCGGCCGGACTGGTCTAGGTTTTCACACCCTTCAGGGTGTGAAGGGAGCGAGGCATGGAAGACGTCCGTGATCTGAAAGCCCTGCAGCTCGACGCCTTGAAAGAGGTCGCCAACATCGGGGCGGGCCACGCCGCGACGGCGCTGTCACAGCTCACGCACCGCCGCATCATGATCTCGGTCCCCGAGATCAATATCGCACGCCTCGAGGACGTGCCGGGGTTGATCGGCGATCCGCAGGAGGTCGTCGCCGCGGTCCTCATGCACATGCTCGGCGATCTCACGGGACGGACACTGCTGCTGTTCCCGGAGCCTGTCGGCCGGCAGCTGTGCGACATGCTGCTCAAGCGCCCGCTCGGCACCACGAAGGCGTTCGAGACGATCGAGCAGTCGTGTCTGAAAGAAGCCGGCAACATCCTGTCGGGCGCCTACATGAATGCCCTGTCGGAGTTCATGGGCATGCTGCTGCTGCCGTCGGTGCCGAGTCTGGTGGTGGACCTGTCGGCCGCCGTCCTCACGACCACGTACCTCAATTTTGGGCACGATCGCGACTTCGTGTTTTGCGTCGAAACGGAGTTCAGCATCGAGGCCCAAGACGGGCTGCGCGGCCACTTTCTGCTCCTGCCCGACCTGGCGTCCCTCAAGGCCATCTTCGACGCCATTCGGCTGACTTGACGGTCTCAGAGCGTGACGTCGCCGTCCTGAGGTCTTTTGCCCGCCGGATCGACCCATCCGATGCGGGCGCGCACAACAATCTCGGCGTTCTCTACTACCAGAAAGGCCTCGTGCCCGAGGCCATCGAGCAGTTCACGCGGGCGCTCGAGCTCGACCCCCGCATGCAGGTCGCGCAGCGCAACCTCGAGATCGCCTATCACAAGACCGGCTACTATGACCGGCGGGTCGCCGAGCTGCAGGAGAAGCTGCGGCAGGCGCCCGACGAGCGTGACCCGCGCTGGGAGCTGGGCCGTACCTACGCGATCCTCGGCGTCTTCGAGGACGCGGTCGCCGAGTTCGAGGAGCTGCTGGCCCACAAGCCGAGCGACGTGGCCGCGATCATTCAGCTCGGGCTCGCCGAAAAGGCGCGGGGGCGGTTGGAAGTGGCGACGGAGTGGTTCCTGCGGGCCGCCGAGGCCGAGCCGGATTCTTCCGTCGTGCAGTTCTATCTCGGCGAGGTCTACTACAATCGCGGGCTGAACGAGCCGGCCCTCGCGGCGCTCGAGCGCGCGGTCACGCTCAATCCGGACAATGCGAACGCGCACTATCTGATGGCGTTCGTCCTGGGTGACATGGGCCGGCACCAGGACGCGCGGGCCTCCTCCAAGCGCGCGATTCAGCTGAATCCGCCGCTCGCGCGGGCGCAGACGAATTTGTCGTTGGAGCGCTATCGCGCCGAGCGCCAGTCGGCCGAGCAGCGGCTGCGCGAGCAGCCCACGCCGGAAGTCGCCGAGGGCAGCGAGCTCGCGCATTACAATCTCGGCCTCGCGTTCCGGCAGAAGGGCTACTACACCGAGGCCCTGCGCGAATATCGCCTCGCGATCGAGCGCGGCGAGGATCGGCGGCTCGTGCGCCAGGCGATGGCGGAGGTGCACCTCCTCAAGCGTGACTTCACCGACGCGCTCGAGCTGTACGAGTCCCTCATCCACGAGACTGCCGATTCGCCGAAGCTCTGGAACGAGCGGGGCGTCGTGCTCCATCAGGCGGGGCGCACGGCGGACGCCCTGACCTCCTACCGGCAGGCGACGGAGGTCGATCCGCGCTACGCGCTCGCCTGGAATAACGTCGGGGTGGTCCTCGCGCACCAGAGCGACGCCGACGATGCGATTGAGGCCTTTCGGAAGGCGCTGCAGCTGTCCCCACAATTTGTCGGTGCGCGCCTCAACCTCGCACTGCTCCTGACTCATCTGCGCCGCTTCCAGCTCGCGCTCGAAGCGTACCGCCAGGTGCTCGCCGATCAGCCGGCCTCCGCGGCCGCTTGGAATGGCGTGGGGTTGGTCCTGGTAGAGCTCAAGCGCTTTCCCGACGCGCGCAACGCGTTCGTCCGCGCCGTGGAGGCCGATCCGCACAACGCGGGCGCACACTACAACCTGAGTTTCACCCTCTCGAACCTTGGCGATTACGACGGCGCCCTGCGCGCTACCAAGCGCGCGCTGGAGCTCGATCCGTATTACGTGTCGCAGAAATTCGCGCTGGCGATCGATCTGCAATACGAGACGGTGGCGATCGGGATCGTCCCCGAGATCTCGGCCGATGTCACCGCCGAGAGTCTCGGCGGCGAGTTTGCGTTCGATCAACGTTTGCTCGACAACATCTTCCAGGAGCTGGAGCCGGCGGCGACGGCAGCGCAGGCTGCGCCTGGGGGCCTTGCCAAGAAAGCCGACGATCCCCTCGCGCTCGCGCGCGACTACGTCAGCAAAGGGATGATGGACCTCGCCGTCGCCGAAGCGATGCGCGCCGTCCAGCGCGGCGCCGATCGCGGCCAGGCCGCGACGATGATCGGCGACATTTATGCGCGGCGTGGGTTGCACGGCGAAGCCCTGGAGCGGTACCGCGAGGCGCGCACGCTCGATGCCGCCAACTCGGCCGCCGTCCTGGGTGAAGTGAAAAGCCTGCTCGCGGTGCATCGGGCGGCGGAGGCGCTGCCGCTCGCCGAAGAGCTCGTGGCGACGGCGCCGGACGACGTGGAGGTGTTGGTCGCCGCCGCCCGCGCGCGGGCCGCCACCGGCGACGCCGCGGGCGCGCTCACCGCCTTGCGCCAGGCCCAGACGCGCGCGCCCGCGCGTGCCGACCTGCACAAGCTGCAGGGGGACATCGCCCTCAAGGTCGGCGACCGGCAGGGCGCGCGCGCCGCGTATCGCGCGGCGCTCGATCTGGATGCGGGATTCGTGCAGGTCTGGCTCGAGCTCGGCCGGCTACACGAACAGGATGAAGAATGGGCGGACGCGCAGCGCGCGTTTGAAGCCGCGCTCGAGGCCCTGCCAACCTTTCACGAAGCGGGCCTGGCGCTGGCCGACCTGCTGCGCCGCTCCGGCAACGCCCGCGCCGCGATCCTCCGGCTCGCCGACATGTTGGAGCAGGACCTCTACGACATGGACGCGCTGCTGCTGCTGGGCCGCGCGCTGCTGGATGACAAGCGGCCGGCCGAGGCGCTGGAAGCATTCCGCCGCGCGCTCAAGTTCGATCCCCGGCACACCGGCGCGCTGTTTTATCTCGGGGCTACGCTGGCGCGGCTGCAGCGCTACGGCGAGGCGGTCGATGCCTGGGACCGCGTGACGCGCATCGATCCGGGCGGTCCGTTCGCGCAGCGCGCGCGCATGCACGCGCGGACCGCCGTCGACCTGCAGCACATTTTCTCGACCTCGGACGCGGCCTAGCGCATGGCGATCGAAGGACCGCTAAAGGAGCTCGGGATTCACGACGTCTTCCAGCTGCTGGACTTGAGCCGGAAGACGGGCGCGCTGCGCGTGACGTCCGAGCTACGGCACAACGAGGGCACGATCTACTTCGACAACGGCGTGGTCGTGTCCGCGGAGATCCGCAGCAACCCGCATCCGCTGGGCGCACTGCTGCTGCGCACCGGCAAGATCACCGAGGCCGATCTCGAACGCGCGCGCGACATGCAGCAACGCCAGGGCGATAAGCGCCGGCTCGGCGAAATCCTCGTGGCCCTCGGCGTGATCACGAAGGGCGAAGTCGAGCGCCAGGTGCGCTTCCAGATCGAGGAAGTGGTCTTCGAGGTCATGAGCTGGAACGAGGGCTACTTCTCGTTTGCCGAGCAGTCGGAAAGCAAGGTGCCCACGGAGGTCACGGTGCGGATTCCCGTCGAGGCGCTCCTGATGGAGGGCGCGCGCCGCATCGACGAGTGGTCGCGGATCGAGAACCGCATTCCGCACGTCGGCGTCGTCCCATCGCTCGCGCCACCGCCCGAAGGAGGCGGCGGTGAGCTCGATCTCCTGCCGCCGGAGTGGGAAGTGCTCGCCCTCATCGACGGCGAGCGGTCGGTCCGCGGCCTGGCGACGGAGCTGGGGCGGTCGGACTTCGAAGTCGCGAAAACGCTGTTCGGCCTCGAAAGTGCGGGCGTGATCGTCCTGGTGGATCCGGGGACGGCGAAGCGCGGCCGGCCGAGTGCCGCGGGCGAGCTGGTCGAGCTGGCCGCGAAAGCCGAGCGGGCGCTCCTCGCCAAGGATCTCGACGCCGCCCGCGCCGCCGCCGAGCAAGCCGGGAACATGCAGCCGCACGACGCGACCGTGCACCTGCTGCTCGGGCGGATTCATCTGGCGCAGGGGCACGCGTCCGCGGCCGCCGAGGAGCTGCGCCGCGCGCTGCGGCTGGATCCGTTGCTGGCCGCGGCACATCGCCAGCTGGGATTTGCGCTCGTCGCCATGGGGCGGTTCGGGGAGGCAGTGCAGAGCTGGGATCAATGGGAGCGTCTGGCCCGCACGCCCGAGGAGGAAGCGCAGCGGGCGGATGTGCACCGCGCGCGCGAGGCCGCCCGAGTGTTCGCTCATGGATGACATCCGCGCACTCTCCGCCCAGCTCGCCCAGGATCCGCAAAGCCTCGTGTTTCTGCGGCTGGGCGAGGCGTTGCGACGCAAAGGGCAGCTCGAGGCGGCGCTGCGTGTGGCGATGAACGGCCTCGAGCGCCATCCGCATCTCGCCGACGCGCATGACCTGTACGCGCGCATTCTGACCGACAAGCACGACTACGAACGTGCCTTCGACGAGTGGGACATGGCGGTCCGTATCGCGCCCCATCATACGGGCGCGTTGAAGGGACTCGCTCATCTACCGCCGCTTCACCTACCGCCGCCTCATCTACCGCCCAGGCGCCGCACGGCAGCGGGCTCGATGAAGCGCGAGTCTTCGCCGGATTGGAAGGAGCGAACGAAGGGTTGCTGCTCATTGACGGCGCCGGGAGAGTGCTCGGTGGAGCGCTGAAGGATCGGGCCGGCACGGATGTGACCGACACCGTCGCCGCCTATCTGGCCGGCGTGTCGCAGGAGGCGGCGCGGACCGCCAAGCTACTCGGGCTGGGAGCCTGGACTGGTCTCTCCGCGGAGGGCCAGCAGGGCAACGTGCATCTTGCCCATCCGACGTCCGGCGCGCTGCTGCTCGTCGTCCGGGAGCGCGGCATGCCGCTCGGCCGGCTGGCGATTCTGGCGCAGCGCGCCACGCTGATGGCGCGCCGCTGGCTGGAGCAGCAGTGAGTCAGGCGCTCGACATGATCACACGCGTGCGCGGCGTCCGCGGGGCGATGCTCGTGTCGGCGGAGGACGGGATCGTCGTGGCCGAGCAGCTGATGGAGGGGATCAAGGGGCCTGCGGTGGCTGCGCTCGCGGCCAGTCTGGCCGGTCGACTGCGGCGTGCCATGGACGCCGCCGGTACGGGCGCCGCGGCATTCTGGCATCTTCAAGCGGAGCAGGGTGCGTTGCTCGTCGTTCCGGGAGCTGGAATCCTTGTGGTGGCGGTCGCGGAGCCGGATGTGAACATCGGGCTCGTCCGGCTCGAGCTGCTCCGCGCCGTCGAGGCCGGGCTATGAGTCCCCAGACGCGCGCCGTCGAAAGTTGGACGCTGCAACCGCTGACCGACTTCGTCCGCGAAGCGTCGGCGCGCTTGGTGCTGGTGCTCACGCCCTCGGGACAGGTCCTGGCGCAGTCGGGGTTCTCGCGCGCCGTCGACGTGATGTCCGCCGCCGCGCTGGCCGCGGCGATCGTCGCGTCCACGAGCGAGCTGGCGCGACAGCTGCGCCAACCGCCCTTCGCGGCACTCAGCCACCAGGGCCCGAAGACCGGCTTCTTCCTGGCGACCTTCGTCACCGAGCGCGGCACGCTGGCCGTGCTCGCCGTCTACGACCTCGACGTTTCATCGCTCGGCCTGGTGCAGTTATTCTATGAGCAACTTGCGGGGGATTTGAAGGCAGCCAGTCCCAAAGGTGCCGTGCCCAAGCAGGTCCTGGCCGCGGACTTCGAGCGCGAGCTGACGGACAGCCTCAACACGCTGTTTGGGAGATAGCCCGTGTCCCTGGTCAATTTCACGACCCGCGAGATCACCTGCAAGATCGTCTATTACGGACCGGGGCGGTCCGGCAAGACGACGAATCTTCACTACGTGTACGGGCGCGTACCGGAGACGCGACGCGGCCGCATGGTTTCGCTCGCCACGCAGACGGATCGCACGTTGTTCTTCGATTTTCTCCCGATCGACCTGGGTCAGATTTCCGGATTCTCGACGCGCTTCCAGCTCTACACGGTCCCGGGACAGGTCTACTACAACGCGACCCGCCGTCTCGTGCTCCAGGGCGCCGACGGCGTCGTGTTCGTCGGCGACAGCCAGGTACGCCAGCTCGACGAAAACATCGAGAGTCTCCAGAACCTCCAGAGCAATCTGCTGGAGCACGGCGTCGACGTGCGCACCATGCCGTTCGTCATGCAATACAACAAGCAAGACCTGCCAGCGGAGCTGATCCTGACTCCGGCGGACCTGGATGACGCGCTCAATTTCCGCGGCGTGCCGAGCTTCGCGGCGGATGCGCTGCACGGCAGAGGGGTGTTCGAGACGTTGAAGGGGATCTCGGAGCTCGTGCTCAAGAAGCTGGCTGCGGGGGCGCCGACGGTATGACGAGCACGCTCAATCCCCGGTTCACATTCGAGACGTTCGTGGTCGGGGCGGCGAACCGACTGGCCGTCACGGCGGGTCGCACCGTGGCCGAGAACCCCGGCTCCGCCTATAACCCGCTCTTCATTTATAGTGGCTCCGGCCTCGGCAAAACCCACGTCCTCATGGCCGTCGGGCATGCGGCCAAGGCGATCGCCTCCCAGCTCAATATCGAATACCTGACCCTGGACGAGTACGTCGAAGCATTCCATGCCGCGATCGCGGCGGGGCAGGGCGATTCCTTCCGCCGCCGCTTCCAAAACGTGGACGTGCTGCTGGTGGACGACATTCAGTTCCTGACGAATCGCAAGGAAATGCAGACAGAATTGCTGCGGCTCACGGAAGCGCTGCAGCAGTCCGGGCATCAGATCGTGCTGGCGAGCGACCGGCCGCCGGCGGAGATCGCCGACTTGGACGAGCGTCTGATTTCGCGCTTCTCCGGCGGCCTCGTCGTCGACATCGGCATTCCGGACTATGAGACGCGCGTGGCGATCCTGCGCCGCAAGGCGGAAGAACGGGGCTCGTCGTTTCAGCCCGGCGTGCTCGAGACGGTGGCGAAGGTCGAATATCCCAACGTGCGTGAGCTGATGGGCGCGCTGAATCGGCTGATTGCCTTCCAGGCCGTCAACGACATGCCGATCAATGAAGAAGCCGCGCGGAGAGTGCTGGGCATACCGGGGAAGGGGGACGAGGGACGCGGGAAGGGTGCGCCGCCTCCGGCGACTCCGGCGTCTTCGGGCGACGAGTTCTCCCAGTTCTTGAGTGACGTCACCGTCACCGTCGGGAAAGCCGTCGAGGCCTGGCGCGCACGCGTTGCCGAGGCGGTCCTGCGCTGGGAAGGCGAGGGGTACCGGACGGGCCGGCTCGAGAAGCTGCTCGACCAGGAATCGCCCGCGGCGGTCGATGACGCGATCGCCGCGTACGTGCAGGACGTCGAGCGGCTCAAGGCCCTCGAGGCGGAAGTCGCCACGCTGGATCCGCAGGCCGCCGGGGACAAGGTGTTCCGCGATCCCGACGACATGGAGGAGGCCGAAGCCGCCGCCGCCCGGATCCGTGACGGCGCCGCGCCGCCGCCGGCCCCGTCGGGTGCATTCCCGCTGGAGAGTTTCGTCGCCGGGCGGTCCAACGAGGTCGCCCTCAACGCCGCGCGCGACGTGATTTCCAAACCCGGCAAGAAGTACAACCCGCTGGTCATCGTCGGGCGCAGCGGCTTGGGCAAGACGCATCTGCTCAATGCCATCGGCCTCGAGCTCGCGAAGAAGAAGAAGGCCATCGTGGCGTGTCTCTCGACCCAGCAGTTCGTGGACGAGCTCATCGCGGCGATCGACGGCAACCGTGTGGACTGGTGGCGGGCGCGCTACCGCCGCGCGACCGCGCTGTTACTCGACGATATCCAACTGCTGGCCGGCAAGGAGCGGACGCAGGAAGAGCTCTTCAATTTGTTCAATCACCTGGTCGACGGGGACCGCCAGCTCATCTTCACGGCGCCCGCGCAACCCAACAGGCTCGAGGGACTCGAGGAGCGCATCGTGTCCCGGCTCGAGGGCGGGCTCGTGACGGAGATTTCGGATCCCGACAAGGAGCTGCGCCGCGGGCTGGTGGAGCGATTACTCACGCATCAGCATGTGCCCATCGAGCCGGCGCTGCTCGACTATCTCGCCGACCGGCCGATCGATTCGGTCCGCAGTCTGAGCGGCATTGTGCAGCGCATTGTGGAGGCCGCCGCCGCCCAGGATGCGCCGGTGTCGGCGGGTCTCGCCCGCGACGTGCTCGAGGGGACGCCCGCGCCGCGGCGCACGGCCGGGCTCAGGACCAGCGGGATCGTCGTGTCGAGCGCGGGGGGTGTGCGCAGCCGCGAAAAGATGGTGTGGGACTGGCCCGCCTCGGGGGACCGCGTGATCGAGGACCTCCGCTAATGGCCATCAAGGGATCACTCAAGGAAGCGTCGCTGCCCGACGTGCTGCAGCTGCTGGCGCTGGGCCAGAAGACGGGCTGCCTGTCGATCGCCGACCGCTCGAACTTCGGCTACATCTATTTCGACAAGGGCCGCATCAGCTACGCGTCGATCGTCAACCGGCGCGACCGCCTCGGCGACATCCTCGTCAAGCACGAAAAGATCACGCAGGAACAGCTCGACGCCGCGATCCACCGCCAGGCCAAAGAGCGCACCAAGAAGCTCGGCGAGATCCTCGTCATGCAAAACGTGCTCACGCAGCAGGAGCTCGAGCGCTACATGCGGATGCAGATCGAGGAGTCGGTTTACTACCTGTTCACGTGGACGCAGGGGACGTTCAATTTCGAGGCGGATGTCCGGCCGGAGCAGCAGGACTTCCTGGTCTCGATCAACCCGGAGTCGTTGCTCCTCGAAGGTGCGCGCCGCGTCGACGAGTGGGGCCTGATCGAGAAGAAGATTCCCTCCTTCGATTTGATCTTCGTCGTGGACCGCGATCGCCTGGCGATCAGCGACGCGAAGTTGACCGAGGTGCAGGATCGGCTGCTGCCGCTGCTCGAGGGATCGCGTGACGTCAATCAGGTCATCGAGGACTCCGGGCTGGGCGAATTCGAAGTCGGCAAGGCGCTGTACGGCCTGGTGACCGCGGGCTTCCTGCATCGCGCCGGCCGCACGGCCAGCGCGGAAGATGTGAAGATGACGGACGCGCGCGTGGAGGAGCACCGGAACTTGGGCATCGCCTTCTACAAGACCGGGATGCTGGATGAAGCGGCGCGCGAGTTTCGCCGCGTGGCGGAGCTGCGCGCCTCGGACGCGAACGCGCACTTCTTCATCGGTCTCGTCGCGTTGAAGCAGGCGCGCTGGCGCGAGGGGATGGACGCGCTCCGGCTGGCGGCGGAAAAGGGCGGCTCGCGCCCCGCCGTGCTCCACAACCTGGGGCTCGCCTACGAGCAGCTCGGCCGCCTGGAAGATGCGGAGGCGGCCTACGCCGAGGCCGCGACGCGCGCGCGCACCGATCCGCGCGTGTACGTGGGATGGGGCATCGTCGCGTTGAAGCAAGGCGATCACGCGAGCGCGGCCGGCCGGCTCGACCGCGCCAAGGAGCTGTTTGCCGGCAAAGTGCCGCCGATCTGGTACTGGGCGCGTGTGCTCACGGCAGCCGCGGCCGGCGACTTCGAGACCGCCGAACAGGTGGCCACGCAGGCCGTCGAGGCTTTTCCGCAGCATGGTGTGCTGCGCAACAATCTGGCGGTGCTGCATGAGCTGGCCGGCGCGCTGCCGCAAGCGGAGCAGCTGGCGCGGGCGGCGCTGCAGGATGAGCCGTCGCTGCCGCAGCTCTCCAAGAATCTCGGCGATCTGGCCTACCGCGGGTCGCGCTACGATGAGGCGTGGGCGTTGTATCTGCGCGCGATCGAATTGTCCCCCGAGCTCGGCGACGACGTGTATTTCAAGCTCGGCAACATCGCCTACAAGCGAAACGATCGCGAGCAGGCCAATGCGCTCTGGCGGCGCGCGCTCGAGCTGAACCCCAAGCACGAACTCGTCAAAGCCAATCTGGATACCCTGAGCAGCCTCTCGTGACTGCGGCGGGAACGGACGAGCGCGCCTTTCAGGCGCTCACGCAGAAGATTTCCAAGGCGCGGGGGCTGAGCTGCGAATCGTACAAAGACAAGTGTTTGAAGCGGCGCATCGGGGTGCGCATGCGGGCCCGCGGCGTCCACACCTACGACGATTACAGCCGGCTGCTCGATAGCGACGCGCGCGAGTATCAGGAGCTGCTCGACGCGCTCACGATCAACGTCACCAAGTTCTTCCGCAACCTCGAAACGTGGGATGCGCTCCGGCCCCATCTCCGCCGGCTCGGCGCCGCGGATCCCGATCTCCGCATCTGGTCGGCGGGCTGCGCGTCGGGAGAAGAACCCTACACGATCGCCGTGCTCGTGCTCGAGACCCTCGGCGAGGAGGCCGGCGGCCGCGCCGTCGTCGACGCGACCGACATCGATCGGCTGAGTCTCGAGCGGACGCGAGAGGCGAAGTATCCGGACGCCGCGTTCACCGAGATGCCGGCACAGCTCAAGCTCCGCTACTTCCGCGACGACCAGCCGCTCCCGCTCGTGCGCCAGCTCGTGCACGTGCGGGCGCACGACCTGATGCGCGAGCGGCCGCCCCGTCCTCCGTATCACCTGATCGTCTGTCGCAACGTCGTCATCTATTTCGAGCGCCAGGCGCAGGAGCGACTCTTTCAGGTCTTCGTGGACGCGCTCGCGCCCGGCGGC
>WNFW01002798.1_pt1 | contig 12004 bp, 6 predicted proteins | sample 5400131 | NCBI WGS metagenome assembly WNFW01 (sample SAMN13153362, study PRJNA577476) | soil metagenome | isolation source: 20 cm soil or saprolite under grassland replicate 1 | place: USA:California | collected 2016-06-15
CGATCTTCCTCCTAGTCGGCGCGGCCTACGCCGTCGCGGGGCCTCTGGTCTTGGCGAGCCTCGCTCTCGCCGCGTCCATCGCGGCCCTCGCGGGGACGGCATATGCGGAGTTGGCTTCCGGCCGTCCGGACGCCTCCGGTGGGGCCTACGTCTGGGTGCGCAGCGCCCTCCCCGATCCGAGCGGTTTCCTGAGCGGCTGGCTCTCTTGGGGCGGGCATATCGCCGCGTCCGCACTCAGCGCCCTCGGCCTTGGCGTTTTCCTCGTCGAGCTCGTCCGTCCGTCCGATCCCGCTTCTCTGTTCGGGCCGAATCCCGTGGAGGTGAGCCTCGTCGCCCTCGCCGTCCTCGGGCTCTCTGCGGTCCTGCATTTCGCGCGGGTCCACCTACCGACGCGCGTCCTGGGCCGTCTCACCCTAGGAAAAGTTCTCCTGATTGTGGGGCTGATCCTCGTGGGTCTCCTCTCCCTGTCGTCGGGGGGACCGCCCCGCGGCATCCCATCGGGCGGCGTCAGCCGGTCTCTCCCTCTCGTCCTCGGCGCCGTGGTCCTGTTCATCGCCTTCCAAGGCTTCGAGGTGGTCGCCCAATTGTCGGATCAGGTGAAGCGTCCGGAGTCGAGCGTGCCCCGCGGCGTGTTCCTCGCCCTCCTCGTGTCCTTCCTCCTCTACGCCGGCTTCTTCCTCGCAATCCTCGGGAACGTGCCCTCCGCCATGCTGTCCGGGTGGCCCGCGTGCAAAGCGTGCCTCGGCGGATCCGAGGACATGGTCCTCGTCAGCATCCCGAACTTCCTCGGCCAGCCGTATGTGCGCGAGGCCTTCCTGGTCATCGGTATCGTCTCCATGTACGGCGCCTTGAACTCGAACCTCACCGCGGCGATCCGCACGTCGTTCAGCATGGCCCGCGACGGCCTCCTCCCGCGGGTGTTCGCCCGGATCGGAGGACGCGAGGTGCCGCCCGCGGCCGTCGCCCTGACGTTCGTCGGATCGGGGATCCTTGTCTTCCTGACGATCGAGACGATCGCGATCCTCGCGAGCTTGGCCTTCCTTGGCCTCTTCGCGTTCGTCCACGCCTCGGTCATCGCACTGCGCCGCAGGGAGCGCCGTAGCGGCCCCGGGTTTCGCGTGCCCCTCGTTCCCGCGGTGCCCATGTTCGCAATCGCGCTCAACCTGGCGGTGGGGGCGGTCCTGTGGAACTTCCCGGCCCGGCAGGATTCCCCGATCGCGCCCGGCGTGTTCGCCTTCTTCTTGGGGGTCGCGTGGCTCGCGGTCGGGCTTTCGTACCACTGGTTCGCCGGCGGCCGCGGGACCCGGGGCCGAAGCACGAACGGCTCCGCGATCGAGGTGCGGGACATCCTGACGACGGCGGAGGACCGCGTCGAGCTCGAACGGTATCGCGTCTTCCTTCCCCTCCGGGAATTCGAGGACGAGAACCTCGTCGAGTTGGGCGCCCGGATCGCGCGCGCCCGGAACGCGGAGCTGAGCCTGCTGCACGTGGTCGAGATCCCGCGCAACTTGCCGCCGAAGGCGATCCGGTTCCGGTACGTCGACGACCGCATCCGCGGGCTGCAACGACTCGCGAGGATCGGAGAGGACCTCGGAGTGGACACCCGGCCCGTCGTCAAGATCGGCCACAAGGTGTACGAGATCATCCTCGATACGATTCGCGAGGAGGCGGTGAACCTCCTGCTCATGAGCTGGCGGGGGGATCGCGTCGAAGGCGATCGGCGGGTGTTCGGGAGCAACATCGACTACCTGATCGAGAACGCCCCGTGCGATGTGATCGTGTTCAAGACCCAGGGGTTCCGGAAACCCCTGAAGCGGATCGTGGTCTTGACGAGTCCGATCTGGAGCCTCGAAGGGATCGATGATCTCGCGCTCCTCCTGGCGGAGGAGGACCGTGCGGTCGTGGAGGTCGTCAGCCTCGCGAGCGACCCGACCGAGGCGGAACGGTTGAAGCAGGAGAGTTCTCGTTTCGAAGGGCGGGCGCACGAGCGGGGTGTGACGGTCCAACCGAAGGTCGTGTATTCCTCGCAGTGGGAGTCCGAGGCCCTGCGGGAGAGCGTGGACACTTCGTTGCTCATGATCCGCGCAACATCTCCCGGAGGTCTGCGCAAGTTCGCGCTGAGTCCCGTCGAGGATCGGATCGTGAAACTGGCGAAGTGTCCGGTCCTCATCCTGAGAAAATGGGCGTGACTCGGGGACGGGCCTTCCCGGAGATCACACGAGGGTCACGTCGACGGTCTCGACGCTCCCCACGCCGGGGAGAGCGGCGAGGGATTGTTCCAATCGATCGGACCCGCCCTCGGCGTCTCCCACGACCGCGATCGCGAGGATCGCCTTCAGACCGAACGCGACGGGCTGCTCTTTCAGGTCCCGGAGGGCGCCCCCGAGGGTCTTGCGGACGCGCGCCTTGACCGGCTCGAGGTCGGCCTCGGCATCCTCGGGCAGGATGCGGAACGTGACGGCGACGGATCCCATGCCGCGCTTCACGGTCCCATGAACGAGCAGGTCGGGCAGCGGTACGCGACGGATTGATCGCGGCAACGCGCGCACCGCCCAATCCGCGTCTTGCCGCAGCTCGGACATAGGAAGACGGTCGTCCCTTTGCCCGCGAGGACGGCCCCGCAGGAGGTGCAACGCGTCTCCGCTCGGATCACGATTCGTGGGATGGACGCGGCGTATAAAACATTGTGCACCGATCGATTTTCATATGTATTCTGAAATAATTGTGCGGACCGGGAGGATGTCGGACCCGGACCGGACGCCCGTCCACCGGAAACTTTAATACGAGCCCCCGATTCGGAGGGGAGTCGCATGTCGCCGCCGCTAGCCGGAGGGCCCGTAGCTCAGCTAGGTAGGATGGCGAAGAAACCGTCCCTAGAAAGAGCATCCGGCTTTTAGCCGCTCCCTCGCAAGGGCGGGCGGAAAGAAACCGGGTGGTCCGGGGTTCGAACGGGCCCTGCGGACCGCGCGGGGTCCCCGAAAGTCCCCGCGGGCCCGCACGGCTCGCGCGCGGATGACATGCCAGGTGGAAAACGGTCGGTCGCCCAGGGAGGCCCCCCCTTGAGGTTTAACGTATTGGAGCACCAGTTGGTCCCAGAGCATCGGCTCGTCGCCGAGGAGGAAGCGGATCGCGTCCTGAAGGCATTGAAGATCACCCGAGACCAGCTGCCCAAGATTCGCAAGAGCGATCCGGTGATCCAGGTCCTCGAGAAGATCGAGGGGCCGATCGAGGAGGGCCGCATCATCCGTGTGACGCGGGTGAGCGGGACGGCCGGCGTATCGGAGGCATATCGTCTCGTGATCGGGAGGTAGGACATGCGGGAACTCATTGACGCGTTCTTCCGGGAACGCTCGATCGTGAACCATCATATCGCGTCGTTCAACGACTTCCTTCCGACGATTGACAACCCCAACTCGAGGATGCAACGGATCGTCGACAATCTGAGATCCTCTCCGGAAGACGATCGTCGAGGGGTCATCAAGCTGGACGAGGACCGCACGGAAGGCGACGTGATCGAAATCCGGATCGGGCGGAAGCGGGACGACCGAGGCCGCATCGACCTGGAGGCGAAGCCGACCATCACGCTGGGCCTCCCTGTGGTGAAGGAGGCGAACGGGGCGACACATCCCCTGAACCCGATGGAATCGCGCCTGCGGAACCTCAACTACACTGCGCCAATCTACCTCGATTTCACCGTCATCGAAAACGGGATCGAGCGGGAACCGGAGCGAGTCCACATCGGGAACTTCCCGATCATGGTGAAGTCGAAGCGGTGCCTCCTTTACAAGGAGAACATGGAGAACGAGGGGGAGCTCACGCTCGACGAGTACCGCCGCAAGCTGATTGAAGACACTCAGGAAGACCCTGTCGACCCTGGCGGATACTTCATCATCGGCGGGACGGAGCGGGCCCTGATCTCGCTCGAAGACCTCGCCCCGAACCGGGTGCTCGTCGAGTTTAACGAGCGGTACGGACGCAAGGTCGAGGTCGCCAAGGTGTTCTCCCAGAAGGAAGGGTATCGTGCGCTGACCCTGATGGAGAAGAAGAAGGACAGCCAGCTCATCGTCAGCGTGCCGACCGCCTCCGGCCAGATCCCCCTCATCATCCTCATGAAAGCCCTCGGCATGGAGAAGGACGAGGAGATCTACAACGCGGTCGTCTCCACGCCGGAGATGGCGAACATCGTCTACGCGAACATCGAGGAATGCCAGAACAAGAAGGTCTACCCTCCGAACGGGATCTTCACGCGGGACGACGCGATCAACTATCTGGAGAAGAAGTTCGCGACGGGCCAGGCGAAGGAGTACCGGATCAAGAAGGTCGAATCGATCTTGGACCGGTCCCTGCTGCCGCACCTCGGCGACACCCGCGAGGATCGGATCAAGAAGGCGATCTTCCTCGGTCGGGTCGCGCGGACCGTCCTCGAGTTGTCCCTCGGCATGCGGCGCGAGGACGACAAGGATCACTATGCGAACAAGCGGCTCAAGCTCGCCGGCGATCTCATGGAGGACCTGTTCCGGGTCGCGTTCGCGAACCTCGTGAAGGATCTCAAGTACCAACTCGAGCGATCCTATGCGCGCCGCCGGGAACTGAAGATCTCCTCGGCGATTCGTCCGGACCTGCTCACCCAACGGCTCCTCCACGCGCTCGCGACCGGCAACTGGGTCGGAGGTCGCGCCGGGGTCTCCCAGCTCCTCGATCGCACATCGAACATGAGCGCCTTGAGCCACCTTCGCCGGGTGACTTCGCCGCTCACACGATCCCAGCCTCATTTCGAGGCGCGCGACCTGCACCCGACCCAGTGGGGTCGGCTCTGTCCGAACGAGACGCCGGAAGGGCAAAACTGCGGCCTGGTCAAGAACTGCGCCCTCGTGATCGACGTGTCTGAGGGCTTCCCGGAAGAGGAAGTGAAACTCCTCTTGGCGGACCTTGGGACGAAGCAGGTCAAGGGCCAGCAGACCCAGCTCACCCGCGTCTACGTGAACGGAGACCTCGTCGGCCTCCACGAGGACCCGAAACTCCTCGTCTCCGAGATCCGCGAACGGAGGCGGTCGGGACTCCTGAGCCACGAGGTGAACCTACGCCTCGACGAGAACATGGGCGAAATCATCATCAACTGCGATGAGGGCCGCATCCGACGACCCTTGCTGGTCGTGAAGGAGGGCCACATCGTGTTCTCCCGCAAGCACGTCGACGAGCTCAAGATGGGGCGCCTCCGCTTCTCTGATCTCGTCCGGAACGGGATCGTGGAATGGATCGACGCGGAGGAGGAAGAGGACACGTTCATCGCCCTCTATCCGTACGACGTCCCCAGCCGGTGCAAGGAGTGCAAGCATCCCCTGAGCCGGAACGACGTCACGTGGACGAACATGGGGAGCCGGGACGAGGACGCGGAGCTCGAATGCGCCCACTGCCACAAGACGTTCCGCGTGAAGTCCGCAATCACGAAGGACCACACCCACATCGAGGTGGACCCGATGGTCATCCTGGGCGTCGCCTCCGGCGTCGTGCCGTATCCGGAGCACAACTCGTCCCCGCGGGTCACGATGGGGGCGGGCATGGCGAAGCAGTCCCTCGGTCTCGCGTCGAGCAACTACCGCCTTCGGCCGGACACCCGGAGCCACCTGCTCCACTATCCGGAGCAGCCGCTCGTCCAGACGGACTCGATGAAGCACGTGTCCTTCAACGAGCGTCCCGCGGGTCAGAACTTCGTCGTCGCGGTCATGTCGTACCATGGGTACAACATGGAGGACGCGATCGTGATGAATAACGCCTCCATCGATCGGGGCCTCGGCCGGTCTTCGTTCATGCGGACGTACCGCGCCGAGGAACGCCGCTATCCCGGCGGACAGGAAGACCATTTCGAGATCCCCTCGCCCGATGTCCGCGGGGCCCGCGCCGACCTCTCGTATGCGAACCTCACCCCGGATGACGGTCTCATTTCGCCGGAGGTGCTCGTCCAAGGCGGCGACGTGCTGATCGGGAAGACGAGCCCTCCGCGATTCCTGGAGGAGGAGACGGACTTCCTGACGCCGCAGAAACGGCGGGAGACGTCGGTCACGGTACGCCACGGCGAGAGCGGTTGGGTCGATTCCGTCATGCTCACAGAGAGCGAGAACGGTTCCAAGCTCGCGAAGGTGAAGGTCCGCGACCTGCGGGTGCCGGAACTGGGGGACAAGTTCGCGTCCCGCCACGGCCAGAAGGGCGTGATCGGCCTGATCGCCCCGCAGGAGGACATGCCCTTCACCTCGCAAGGGATCATCCCAGACTTGATCATCAACCCCCACGCGATCCCGTCGCGGATGACGGTCGCCCATGTCCTCGAGCAGATCGGAGGGAAGGTCGGGTCCCTCGAAGGCCGCTTCATCGACGGAACCCCGTTCAGCGGAGAACGCGAGGACGCGATGCGGAAGGCCCTCGAGGAGAACGGCTTCCGGTCCAATGGGAAGGAGATCCTGTACGACGGCCGAACCGGTCGTATGATTCCCGCGGAGATCTTCGTCGGGGTCATCTACTACCAGAAGCTGCACCACATGGTCTCCGGCAAGTTGCATGTCCGCTCCCGCGGGCCGGTCCAGATCCTCACGCGGCAGCCGACGGAAGGACGGTCCCGTCAGGGCGGCCTCCGGTTCGGCGAAATGGAGCGGGATTGCCTCATCGGCCACGGTGCCGCGATGGTGATCAAAGACCGCCTCCTGGACGAATCGGACGGCACGATCCAATACGTATGCGGGAATCAGGACTGCGGCCACTTCGCGATCAAGGATCGGAAGGGGAATCTCCGGTGTCCCGTGTGCGAGAACACGTCGAAGATCTATCCGGTCCAGACGTCGTACGCGTTCAAACTCCTCCTGGACGAGCTCCTTTCGTTGGGCGTCGTCATGCGGCTGCAACTGGAGGACATGCGATGATGTCTTCCATGCGGGGGGTGACGAAGCGAATCCAGTCGATCAAGTTCGCCCTCCTCAGCCCGGACGAAATCCGGCGGATGTCCGCGACGAAGATCATCACCGCAGACACGTACGACGACGACGGCTTTCCGATCGACATGGGCCTCATGGACTCCCATCTGGGGGTCATCGAGCCCGGCCTGCGGTGCAAGACATGTGGCGGCAAGGTCGACGATTGTCCGGGGCACTTCGGGCACATCGACCTCGCCATGCCCGTCATCCACGTCGGATACGTGAAGGACATCAAGAAACTGCTCCAGGCGACGTGCCGAAAGTGCGGCCGCCTCCTCCTGACGCGCCAGCAGGCCCAAGAATACATGGCGGAGATGGAGCAGGTCGAGGAACTCGGCGGAGACGTGACCGAGGTCGGCTACGTCACGAAAGAGACCGCCCGCGAGGCGCAGAAGCGCCAGCGCTGCCCCCATTGCGGCGAGGAACAGGGAAAGGTCACGCTGGACAAGCCGACGACGTTCCGGGAGGACGGCCACAAGCTCACTCCGAAGGAGGTGCGGGAGCGGCTCGAGCGGATCCCGAACGAGGACCTTCGCGTCCTCGGGATGAACCCGGAGGTCGCCCGCCCGGAGTGGATGGTCCTCACCGCGCTCCTCGTGCCGCCGGTCACCGTGCGCCCCTCCATCACGTTGGAGAGCGGAGACCGATCGGAGGACGACCTGACCCACAAGCTCGTCGACGTGCTTCGGATCAACCAGCGGCTCCGAGAGAACCGCGACGCGGGCGCCCCCCAGCTCATCGTCGAGGATCTCTGGGAGCTCCTTCAATACCACGTCACGACATATTTCGACAACCAGACGTCGGGCATCCCGCCCGCCAGGCACCGGTCCGGTCGGCCGTTGAAGACCCTCGTCCAGCGGCTGAAAGGAAAGGAAGGCCGCTTCCGGTCGAACTTGTCCGGGAAGCGGGTGAACTTCAGCGCCCGGACCGTGATTTCTCCGGACCCGATCCTTTCGATCAACGAGGTCGGCGTCCCAGTCGAGGCGGCTCGCGAGCTCACGGTGCCCGTCCACGTGCAAACGTACAATTCGGAAATCGTGAAGCAGTGGGTGAAGCGCGGCCCGGCTCCGCTCGGTCCCCTCGGTGAATATGCCCCCGGCGTGAACTATGTGATCCGCCCCGACGGCCGGCGCATCCGGGTGACGGACAAGAACGCGGAGGTCGTCGCCGAGGCCGTCGAGATTGGATACACGGTGGAGCGGCAGCTCGTGGACGGCGACATCGTCCTCTTCAACCGGCAGCCCTCCTTGCACCGGATGTCCATGATGGCGCACGAAGTCCGCGTGATGCCACACAAGACGTTCCGCTTCAACCTCGCGGTCTGTCCCCCGTACAATGCGGACTTCGACGGGGACGAGATGAACCTGCACGTCCTGCAGAGCGAGGAGGCCCGCGCGGAGGCCCGCGTGCTCATGCGCGTGCAGGAACACATCCTCTCCCCGCGGTTCGGCGGGCCTGTGATCGGCGGCATCCACGACCACATCACGGGGTCGTTCCTGCTCACGTACAAGGATAGCAAGTTCACCCGCGAGGAGGTCACGTTCATCTTGACCAAGATCGACATCCGGGATCTCCCGCCGCCGGACATCAAGAAAGGCGGCAAGGAGTTCTGGTCGGGGAAGGCCCTCTTCTCCGCGATCCTGCCGAAGAACCTGAGCATGACGTTCAAGTCGTCGATCGCCCCGAAGGGGGACATCGGGCTGAAGGAACTCAAGGAGGAAGACTCCCTCGTCGTGATCAAGGATGGCGTCGTCGTGTCGGGCACGATCGACGAGAACGGGGTCGGCGCCTTCAAGGGAAAGATCCTCGACAAGCTCGCGCGGGATTATGGACCGGACGCGGCACGCGTGTTCATCGACAAGGGGACGAAGATGGCGATCGGCGCGATCATGATTCGCGGCTTCACGACGGGCATCGACGACGAGGACATCCCCGAGGAGGCGAAGAAGCAGATCTCGGACTCCCTCCGGACCGCGATCGAGAAGGTCGAAGGCCTCGTCGACTCGTACAAGCGCGGAGAGCTGGAACAAATGCCCGGCCGATCGCTCGAAGAGACCCTCGAGGTCGAAGCGATGAAGATCCTCGGTCGCGCGCGAGACCTCGCGGGCCAGATCGCGGGGAAGCACCTCGGGATCGAGAACAGCGCTGTGATCATGGCCCGGTCCGGAGCCCGAGGCTCGATGCTGAACCTGTCCCAGATGGCGGGCTCGATCGGGCAGCAGGCCGTCCGCGGGGAACGGCTAAGCCGCGGATACTGGAACCGCACGCTTCCGCATTTCAAGAAGGGAGACCTCGGAGCCGAGGCGAAAGGCTTCGTGAAATCGTCGTACAAGAGCGGCCTTCATCCGACGGAATACTTCTTCCACGCGATGGGCGGGCGCGAAGGCCTGGTCGACACCGCCGTGCGCACGTCGCGGTCGGGGTACATGCAGCGCCGCCTGATCAACGCCCTCGAGGATCTCAAGGTGAAAGAAGACGGGACGGTCCGGAATACGGCGGACACGATCATCCAGTTCAAGTTCGGCGAGGACGGCGTGGATCCGTCCCGGAGTGTGCAAGGTCGTGCGGTCGACATCGACGACATCCTTCAGGAGGTCCTCGGCGAGGAGCCCTCCTGGAAGGAGCGCCTTCGGGAGCAGGAGATGGCGTCCTACGGTCTCACGGAGAAGGACATGTACGTCGAGATCACGGAGGAAGAAGCCGAAGTCGAGGAGGAAGAGCCTCCGTCGGAGGAGTGAGGATGGCCCGAGCTACGACGATCCAGGCACTCCGCAACCGGGGCCTCTCGAAAAAGACCGCGGTGATCCTCGCGGATGCAGGTTTCACCCTCGAAAAGCTGGCGGCCTCCAAGGTCGAGCGACTCACGAAGTTCCTCCCGAAGAAAGAGGCGGAGAAGGTCCTGAAGAAACTCGGCGCGGCCCCCGTCGAGGTGAAGCCGGCTCCGAAGAAGGAGAAAGCGAAGCCGGCGGCGCGCGGGCGGAAGCCCACCTCGAAGGCCGCGGAGGCAGAGCCGGAGACACCCCTCACGATCCCGGTGAAGGCACCTCCGCTGACGGCGGGCGAACAAGAGATCATGGACGGCTTGAAGGAGCTCGGCCGTTGGCTGCCGAGGTACGTCGTCGGCGAGCTCGCGAAGAAGATCCATGGACTCAAGCTGAGCAAGAAGCGCCTTCACGAGGTCCTCACGAAGATTTGCGAGAAGTTCGATCTCCATGCGATCGACGCGAACGAGTCGGCGGGCATTGTGTCGGCACAGTCGATCGGTGAGCCCGGCACCCAGATGACCATGAGGACGTTTCATTACGCGGGGGTCGCGGAGATGAACGTTACGCTCGGATTGCCGCGCCTCATCGAGATCGTGGATGCGCGTCGCGTGCCCTCGACTCCGATCATGGAATTGTTCGTGAAATCGGGACACACCGACCTCGAGAAGATGCGAAAGATCGCGACGGAGATCGAGATGACTTCCTTGGAGGACATCGCCTCGATCGAGACCGACCTCGTGAACATGCGTGTGCTCGCCTATCCGGATGACCACCGGATGCGGTCCCGCGGCGTCACCTGGCCCGAGATCGAGGAGAAGATGAAGAAGTTCGGCGAGGTCCAAGAGGTGAAGCGCCAGGTGGGGAACGTGGAGAAGCGGGCGCGTGCCCTCGTCGTAGAAGCGGGCGAGCCGTCCTTCAAGAAACTCCAGCGCCTCGTCGAGCAGGTCCGAACGATGAAGATCAAAGGGATCGACGGAATCTCGCGGGCGATCATCAGGAAGCGGGGCGATGGCTACGTGATCTACACGGAGGGCTCGAACCTCTCGAAGATCTTGGAGCTGCCCTACGTCGACGCCTCGAGGACGACCACGAACTCGGTTCAGGAGATCTACGAGGTCCTCGGCATCGAGGCCGCGCGGAACGCGATTGTGAACGAGGCCTATAACACGCTCCAGGAACAGGGGCTCACCGTGGATATCCGTCACATCATGCTCGTCTCGGACATGATGACGAACGACGGGGATGTGAAGGCAATCGGGCGACATGGGATCTCGGGACGGAAATCGTCCGTCCTCGCTCGTGCCGCGTTCGAGATCACGGCCCATCACCTCCTACGGGCGGCGATCACGGGCGAAGTGGACTACCTGGACGGCGTCGCGGAGAACGTGATCGTGGGCCAGCCGGTCACGTTGGGCACCGGGGCCGTGAACCTGATCTACCAGCCGCCCGCGGGCCTGCCGAAACCTTCGGCCGTTCCGAAGCCGAAACCTGTGCCGGTTCCTCCCGTTCCCGTTGCCGTTCCCGTTCCCGCTCCAGCTCCCGCTCCCGAAGCCGCGGCCGTCGAGCCCGAGGAACCCATCGAAGAGGTCGTCCCGTGATTGACGTCTCGCGGGCGCTCCGGGTCGCGACGGACACGGGCGAGGTGCGCTTTGGACTCAGAGAAGTCCGTCGCGCAACGAAGGCGAAGAGCGCGAAAATCGTCGTTGTCTCGTCGAACTGCCCGCCAGACGCCGTCGCGGCCCTCGGCGAGGTTCGCCTGCTGCGGTTCCCCGGCACGAACGTCGACCTGGGGGCCGCCTGCGGGGTGCCCTTCTCGGTCGCGGCCGTCGCGGTGCTCAGCCCCGGCGACTCGAACATCCTCAGCGCCTGAGGCCGCATGGTCGAGATTGTCTTTGACGAACAGACGATCAAATACGTCGCTCTCTTCCAGGATCTCACGCGGACGACCGTCGTCGACTGCGTCGACGCGACCGACAAGCTGATTTTCGTCGTGAAGGAAGGGGACATCGGCAAGGCGATCGGGAAGAAAGGCGAGAACATCGCGAAGCTGAAGCGGCTCATGAACAAGGACATCCACGTGGTCGAGTACTCGGACCAACCGGACCGGTTCGTCGCGAACGTCTTCCGGAACTTCGACGTGAAGGGCGTCCAGCTCGAGCAGCGCGGGGACATCGTCCATGCGACCGTGACCGTGGAGGCCACGAAGAAGGGTCGCGCGATCGGAAAGGAAGGTCGAAACCTCCGGGTGTCGCGGGACCTGATCGCCCGCCATCATCC
>WNFW01003421.1_pt1 | contig 12004 bp, 10 predicted proteins | sample 5400131 | NCBI WGS metagenome assembly WNFW01 (sample SAMN13153362, study PRJNA577476) | soil metagenome | isolation source: 20 cm soil or saprolite under grassland replicate 1 | place: USA:California | collected 2016-06-15
CGCCGATAATCGGCCAGCGCCTCAAGCCCGACCCCGCCGACCGCGTCGCGCTGAAGCTTGTGCGCGAGACGGACGCCGGTGTCGTCATTCGCGGCAGGCTCGGCATGCATACGAGCCCCGCCTATGCCGAGGACGTTTATATCGGCGGCATGTCGGGCATCGACATCGACGGCAATCGCGCCGGCTTTATCGTGCCGGTCGCGGCGCCGGGCGTCACAATCCTTTGCCGCAAGCCGGCGACGCGTGAGACCAACCCGTTCATCGCGCCGCTGTCGTTGCGCTATGACGAGCTCGACGGCCAGATGTGGCTCGACGACGTTTTTGTGCCGTGGGAGCGCGTGTTCTTTGTCGGCCCCAATCCCGACCCGATCGCGCGCTGGCTGCGCTGGCACCACCTCTACGGCTGGCTCGCCAAGGCCGAATTTAGCCTCGGACTTGCGCTCGCGCTGGCCGATGCCATGGCGCTGAAGGAGCACGAGCCGACCGTCGAATATCTCGTCGATCTGGTTGTCGAAGTGCAAACCGTGCGCAGCTGCATCGCCGCCGCCGAGCGCGATCCCGATTTCACCCCGGCCGGCTATTGCGTCCCCGATCACCGTCACCTCGCGGCCGGTGGCATCGCCTTGTTCAAGGCGCGCCAGCGCATCTCGGAGATCCTGCGCATCCTGCCCGGTTCCTCGCTCGTGGTCGCGCCCGCCGATACGGATCTCGCCGCGCCCGAATTGGCCGCCGGTCTCGAGGAATCCTTCGGCGGTGGCGGCTGGACCGCGTTGCAGCGTTCGGCATTGTTGCAACTGGCCTGGGATCACGTCTCCTCGGCGTTGGATGGCCGCGAGTCGGCGTTCGAATTGCACGCCAGCGGCGGCATGCCGAATTGGCGCGGCTGGCTGCGCCAGAACTTCCGCGACTACAACCGACTCGCCAGCGCGGTATTGCGCAGCATGGACATTGAGATGCCCGAGATCGACGTCTCTAATATCCCGAACGCGCCGATCACGCGTCGCCGCTTTGCGGCCGGCGTGCCGCCCGCCGCTAAGAGCTAAAGCACGGTTCTGGCAAATTGAAGCTGACGCGGCGCACGATCTCGCGCTCCGCCGACAAGAACGAGGAGACGGCAATGCCAGACACCACGGTCGCGATCATCGGCGCCGGCATCGGCGGCGTCTATCTCGCCGCCGAACTCGGGATGCTCGGCTGCAAACTGCGCCTGCACGATCTCGATGACAGCCGCCTTGCCGAAATCCGCACCCGCGGCGGCATTGATGTCGCCAGGGTGAACGGCGGCCCCAATACGGGCTTTGCCGCGATCGAGCGCGTGACCACCGATCTCGCCGCCGCCACCGACGGCGCCGATGTCATTGTCGTCGTCACCGGCGGTAACGCGCAGGAAACCGCCGCGGCCGCGCTCGCGCCCTTACTGCGCGATGGGCAGATCATCCTGTTGATCCAGGGCAATACCGGCGGCTCGCTCGTGGTGCGCCGCGCGCTCGATCGCGCCGGCTGCCGCGCCCGCGTCGATATCGCCGAGATGGACAATTATCCCTATTCCTGCTGGCGGCGCGGTCCGACGCGCATCGAGCCGATCGTCAAGAAGCGCTGGCTGCAGATCGCCGCCTTTCCCGGCAACCGCATCGGCGCGGTGTTTCCGCGATTGTCGCCGCTGTTCCCGCACGCGGTCGCGGCAGCAAACGCCGTATTCACCGGCTTTACGAATGCCAACGCGATGCTGCATGTCGCCAATTGCGTCGCCAATGCTGGCAAGATCGACCGCGGCGAAGCCTACAAATTCTACGCCGAGGGCGTGACCCCGTCTGTCGCTCGCCTCTATCAGGCGATCAACGCCGAGCGCGTCGCGGTGGCCGCGGCGTACGGCGCTTCGGTCCCGACATTGGAAGACTGGTTCGAGCAGGTTTACGGCGTCCGCGGCGCGGATCTGTCCGAAACCTGCCGCCTGCTGACGACCAGCAGCGACGGTCCCTACCAGGCGACCGGCACGCCCGCTTCCTGGAGCCACAAATATATCGCCGAGGATGTGCCGGTCGGGCTGATGCCGATGCAGGCACTCGGAGCCGCCGCCGGCGTGCCGACGCCGGTGATCGACGCCCTCATCCGCCTCGCGGCGGTCCTCGCCGCTAGCGATTTCGCGGCAACCGCGCGCACGCTCGATCGCATGGGTCTCGCCGGCATGGATGCCGCGCAGATCAGGCGCACCTTCGATCGCGGCTTCGCCTGATCTGGGGCGCCGGTGCTTACCGCCTGTTCAGCGCCAGCGCGTAACTGCACGGCCCGCGCTGCATGTCGCCGGTCAGCTGGCCGTTGCTGATCTGGCCGTTCAGCACCGACGCGCTGCCGTCGCTGTTGCGGTGATAGGCGGTGACCGCGCCGCTCGCGTCGACCTTGCCTTTGTAATGCAGCCTGTGCCGCTTCCAATTCGCGTATTCGATATTGATGATGCCGCGCCGAACCGCCGCCGTCGCGGCGCGTCCGGAGACACAGCCCGACCGGTTGAGGCTGTCGCCTGAAAGGCCTGCCGCCTGCAACGTCAGCGAGCCGACGTAAACCCCATCCAGCGGCTCCGCTGCCGTGGCCATCGGTGGCGGGCCGGGCGGCGGCGCCATGGCCATCGGCGGCGGAGGCGGGGCCATTGCGGCTGGCGGCGGGGCGGTCTGTTGCGCGCAGGCGGCGAGCGCCAGGACGGCGCCGAGCACATACAGGTGTTTCATCGTCAATCCCCCTGGTTTGATGAAGAGTGCCCTTGCGGTTGCGAGCACCGTTTTTTTTGACGCTCGCTTGCGAAAATCGAGCGGCCGCTTTGCCGAGTCGATTGCTCCGTCCGAACTGTTGATCAAAAAAAGACGCTGATATTCCCTGGCCCTATCCTCTCCCCGCAGACGGGGGAGAGGGGGCTCGGTGCCAATCGCGAACCGGCGAGATCGCCGGTCCCGTCTTACTTCAGATGCTTCCGCAGGAACTCGTACGCCGGCTGGTGCGACACCTCGGTGTTGCGCTTGGCGTTATCGAAATAAGTAATCTCGATGTCGCCGCCCGCCTTGCGGTAGTTGCTGACAAAGCGCTCCGGCTCGTTCCCCGGGAAGCCGCCCTCGGGGTCGTGATAGTCGTGCGTCTCGTCGGGCCGCCCCTGGATCCAGATCGCCGGCGGCATCACGACCTTTTCGCCGCGCTCGAGGATCATCGTCGGGTTGCCCTCGGTCATCGCAGCCTCGGTCTTCCAGTAGATGTCGTGCTTTTCCTTCATCCCGACCGTGAAAGCCGGCGGGTTCGGCTCGGCCGAGCGGCGGATCGCATTGCGGTAGCGCGACAGCGGATTGATGACCGGCCACAGCATGATGACGGCCTGGACATTGGCGTCGACCCCTGCCGGCCCGGGGATCTCGGCATAGCGCGGATCGTTCGGCCGCATCGCCGCCAGCATCGCCAGATGGCCGCCGCTCGACGCGCCGCCGAGCGCCACCTGGTCCGGCTTCGCCTTCAGCTCCTTGGCATGTGCCTTCACCCAGCGGACGCCGTAATTGATGTCCTGCAACGTCGCCGGGTAGCCGTCCGGGCCATGCCGGAAATTTAGCGTCACCATGACGACGCCGCGTTCCGCCAAATATTCGCCGAGCCCGGTGCGGTCATTGAGGTCGCCGTTGTTCCAGGCGCCACCATGCAGATCGACATAGACGGGGAAGGGGCCTGGCCCTTCGGGCTTGAACACACGCGCCATGATCTGGCGCTCGCCATGCTTCAAATAGCAGACGTCTTCCTTGGTGATTTGCGGCATCGTCGATGATCCTCCCTCGGTGGTACGGCGCCGCGAGCGGTCGCCGCCTGGCGAAATTGCGGTCTTCAGCCTACCCCGCCCCGCGCGCCCCGACCAATGCGAATTTCGCGGGGCCATAGGTCCAAAGCTCGGCTGGCTTCGGAAATCAGCGCGCGCCGACGGCCTTTCTCAGGAACTCGCGTGTCAGCCACAGCGCGTTGCGCTCGCTGCTTGCCTCTTCCAAATAGACAAGCTCTATGTCGCCGCCCGCCCGGCGGTAGTAGCTGACGAACCGCTCGGGCTCGTTGCCGGGAAAGTCCGTTTCGGGATCGCGATAATTATGCAGCGTGTCGGACCGGCCCTGGATCCAGATCGCCCGCGGCAAGTCGACCCGTTCGCCCCGTTCCAGCATCAGCATCGGGTTCCCCTCCGCCGCATTGGCTTCGGTCTGCCAATATCCGATGCCGTAGCGGAAGCGGCCTTTCTCGAGGAGCAGCGAGCGGTAGCGCGACAGCGGGTTGATAATCGGCCAGTGCATGACGACGGCCCGGACGCTCGCATCGACCCGGGGCGACCCCTCGGGCAACGGGATCGCCGCGTAGCGCGGCTCGCGCGGCCGCATCGCCGCCAGCATTGCGAGGTGGCCGCCCGTCGAATTGCCACCGAGGGCGATCCGTCGGGGATCGATCCGGAATCTGGCGGCATTCGCCTTGACCCAGCGGATACCGTAATTGATGTCGACAAGGCTGCTCGGATAGGCATCGGCGCCCTGCCGGAAATTGAGCGCGACGATAACGCAACCGACATGGCCTGCGTACTGGCCGAAGCCGTTGCGATACTCGAGGTCGCCGCGTTGCCAGCCGCCGCCATGCAGGTCGATCAGGCACGGGAACGGGCCGGTATCGCCGCGGGGCATAAACACGCGTGCCATCAGCGCACGATCGCCATGACGCAGATAGCAATGGTCTCCCACAGCGGGCGGGAAGATCTTCGGGCGCGGCATGATCGTATCGGGCATTCTCGGGGGAACTCCGCTCTTTAAAGTGCTCATTCGTTTCGCGGCGCCGCGCGTGCGGCGCTTTCGATGGCTTCCTGGCTTGATTTGTGGCGCTGCTTTGCCGGGCTGCGCCGGCCGCACAATAGCCGATTTCGCGTCGTTCACCGCAACAAAGACGGTAAACTGGCCAATCCTTTGGGAGGAGCCGCACGTACGAAATTACACGGACGGTAAAATCGCCACATTGTCGCTGTAGCGTGCGCACAATCCGGATTGTCGGTGGCGGCGACGCGTGGTTTGCAGCATTGAGGAGCGTAGTTTTTGCTGCAGATAAACGTTCAGGGTGCAACAGCCGATTGACAAAACCCGCGGAATGCCTCGGTTCCGGGCTACTCGATGCAACCAGTCCGCGAGAATTAGCTGCAGATTTTCTGCAGATGCAGCAAACGAAACCAAGCCAGCTCAACTATGAGTTGTCTAGCGGAAGGCAAACCGGATAGCCGATACTCATGCATCGGCCGTTGACGCGCGCTCTGACCGGGATCACGTTTTACGCGAGAGTTTGCTTACGCGAGAGTTTGCCGAACGCCATCCGGAAGGAAGCGCCATGAAGCTGATGTGGTTTCACTTGATGCCCTACACCGAGCTTCCCGACGATTTCCGTGAGAAGCATCCCTCGGTGTGGGTCGACATCCATTCCTCGCTGTTCGATCCGCGGCGCGCCCATCACATGTACAACGACTTTATGGACGAGCTCGAATACGCCGCCGAATGCGGCTTTGACGCGGTTTGCGTCAACGAGCACCATTCGAACGGCTATGGCTTGATGCCGTCGCCCAATCTTATCGCGAGCGCGCTCGCTCGCCGCACGACCGATACGGCGATCTGCGTCATGGGTAACTCGCTCGCGCTCTACAACCCGCCGACCCGGGTTGCCGAAGAATTCGCGATGATCGATTGCATCTCCGGTGGCCGCCTGATCGCCGGGTTCCCGGTGGGCACCCCGATGGACACCTGCTTCGCCTACGGCCAGAACCCCTCGATGCTGCGCGAGCGCTATCTCGAAGCGCACGATCTCGTGATGCGCGCCTGGCAGGAGAAAGACACCTTCGCCTTCAACGGCCGCTACAACCAGCAGCGCTATGTCAACATCTGGCCGCGCCCGGTGCAGCGGCCGCACCCGCCGGTGTGGATCCCGGGCGGCGGCTCGGTCGAGACATGGCAGTGGTGCGCGAAGATGGACTACGTCTACGCGTATCTCTCCTATTTCGGCTACAAGGACGGCCGCGCCACGATGCACGGCTTCTGGGAGGAGATGAAGCGGCTCGGCAAGGACATGAACCCGTACCGCGCCGGCTTCCTGCAATTTGTCGGGGTCGCCGAAAGCCGCGAGCAGGCGATGGAGCTCTACCGCGCGCCCGCGGAATATTTTTACGGCCGCTGCCTGCGCGTTGATCCGCGCTGGGCGATGCCGCCGGGCTATATCACCGAAGCGACGCAGCGCGCCGGGGTGCAAGGGCAGATCGGCCGCGCCGCCAGCCTCGACGCGCGCCAGAAGGCGCGCGCGACGACGCAAATGGAAGATATCGTCGAGCGCGGCTATGTGATCATCGGCTCGCCCGACGAAGTCGCTGAGCAGCTCACCACCGTCGCGACCGACCTCAATGTCGGCCACCTGATGATGCTCTTGCAATTCGGCAGCATGGGGAAGGAGTTGGCCAAGTACAACACCAAGCTCTTCGCCGAGAAAGTGCTGCCGAAAATGCGCGGCCTCTTCTCCGAATGGGAAGATAAATGGTGGCCGGCGCCGATGGCGCAGACCGAGCGCGCCGCCCCAACCCCCTTCCAAGCCACCATGGCCGCGGACTGAGGAATAGGCTTAGGCGCGGCGCACCTTAATCGGGCCCCGGATTCCGCCGGGACACCGCTTCATCGTTTCCGGTCGATGACGCCGTTCTCGCGTAGCCCCGCGATGTCGGTTTCGCTGTAGCCGAGCAGATCGCGCAACACCTCGGCGGTGTGCTGGCCAAAGGTCGGCGGCGGCGTCACCGGGCGTTGCGGCGCTCCGGGAAATTTGATCGGGCGGCCGACGACGCGCATCGGCCCGATCGCGGGATGCTCGGCTTCGACCACCATGCCGCGCGCCTTGGCATGCGGATGCGCCAATGCCGCGGTGACGCCGAGCACCGGCGCATGCGGCACATCGGCGGCGGCGAGCCGCTTTTCCCATTCGGCAACGGTGCGCATCTCAGTGACCGCCGAGATCAGCCGGTCGAGCTCGTCGCGGTTATCGCGCCGCAAGGTCGGGGTCAGAAAGCGCGGATCATTCGCGATCTCCGGGCGCTCCAAGGCCTCGCATAATTTGCCCCAGAAGCGCTCCGACAAGACGGCGATGATGATCGAGCCGTCCGACGCCGGGAAGCTGCCATAGGGCACGATATTGGGATGGCTCGACCCCATCGGCTTTGGGTCCTCGCCGGTGATGAAGGCGAGTTGCGCGAAATAGCCGAGCATGCCGATCAGGCCGTCATGCAGGCTGATATCGATGAGCCGCCCGCGCCCGGTCTGCGTCCGCTCGTGCAATGCGGCGAGGATCGCCATCGGCCCAAATACCCCGCCGACCATGTCGCCCAACGGTATGCCGAGCTTCACCGGCATATGACCCCGCTCGCCATTGATGCTGAGCGCACCCGACAAGGCTTGCGTCACAATGTCGAAAGACGGCTTGTCCCGCAGCGGGCCCTCGAGGCCAAAGCCGCTGATCGCGCAGTAGATGAGGCGCGGGTTGATCGCCGCCAGCGTCTCGTAGCCGAGCCCGAGCCGGTCCATCACGCCGGGGCGGTAATTCTCGACGAGGATGTCCGCGTCGGCGACGAGACCTCGCAGGATGTCGGCGCCCGCTTGCTGCTGCAGGTCGATGACGAGGCTCTTTTTGTTGCGATTGATGCCGAGGAAATAGTGGCTCTCGCCCGCGACAAAGGGCGGGAAATGCCGCGTCTCGTCCCCGAGCCCCGGCGGCTCGATCTTCAACACCTCGGCGCCGAGATCGCCGAGACTCTGCGTGCAAAACGGCCCGGCCAGGACGCGGGTCAGGTCGATGACCCGGATCCCCGCCAGCGGCCCCGCCCATGTGCTTTGTTCGTTCAAATTACACTCCCGCTGTCATTGCGAGCGCAGCGAAGCAATCTCGTTCCGACGGAGGCTCCTGCCGATCGAGATGGCCCGATCGAGATGGCGTCGTCGCCCCTCGCAATGACAGATTTGCTATTTCGCGGCAGTGACCGATTTCGCGGCAGTGACCTACTTCGCGGCAGTGACCATGATCTCGACCAAGACCTCGGGCCGCGCAAGATCGGCGCGGACGCAGGCGCGGGCCGGCGGGTTCTGCGGGTCGACCCACTCGTTCCACACCGAGTTCATGTCGCGGAAGAGCGCCATGTCCTTGATCCACAGATTGGCGATCAAGAGGTTCGATTTGCTGGTGCCCGCCTCGCGCAAATAATGATCAATGCGCTCGAGGATCTGCGTCGTCTGCCCCTTGATGTCCTGGCTTGTATCGCCGGCGGTCAACCCGCAGAGATAGACCGTGTCGCCGCGCACGACACAGCGGCTCATGCGCGGCCCCGGCGGTTGCGTGATGTCGATGCGGCGGATGTCGGCCATATGTCCCTCCCTCGATGTGATGAATGGCACGGGCCAGTGTGGCCCGGCTGATCGGGGAAGGAAAGCCGCTTGGCCGCGGCCTAGGATTGTGTGATCACGTCTCGCTCGCCGGCACAAAACACAGGATCGTGCCGCTGATCGGCGAGCGGCACACGATGCCGCGCGCCATCGGGTTGGAGGTGCCGTGCAACACCCTGTCGTCCGGCACATGCACCCATTTCGCATCGAGATAGGCTTCGTACCCTTCGGCGACGAGGCGGTACTCGACCGGCCGGCAGTCGGCGATCGAGCAGCACGAGACGCCGCTGCCCGGCTGCTTTAGTGACTCGAACCAGCCATGCAGCGCCGGATCGGCATTCTCCGGCGGCGCCGCATCGCTCGCCGCAATCCCGAGCAGGGCAAAAGACGCGAACCACAGGATGGCGCCCGGAAAACGTGGCACGCCTCCTCCTTTCGACCGCGAGGCCCGTTAACACCGTCCGATGTGCAAATAACGGGCCGTCTGCCGGTATCGCGCGAACCGCGCTCGCGCGTCGGAGAAACAGGCTCTAAAGGGGATTGTTCCCGCATGCCGCTCGTGTCGCAGCGGCGGACAACGCCTGGGTTGATCGAGGTTAATTCCGGTCCAGCCGATGCCGGGCGCCGGGATCAGGCGGGCGGCTGCTCTTTGTAATTGACGATGCGCTTACCGAAAGTGTGGATGCCGAGCGTGACCAGCGGTTCGTCGCCGACAACACGGAAGACATGCGGGCGATGGGCCGGCAATACGACCGTCACGCCGGGTTCCAACGCGACCCGCGCCTCTTCTCCGTCGAGCCACGCCTCGCCCCGCCCGGCAAGCACCGTCAGCGTCTCGACATAGGGATGCGAATGGACCCGCGTCGCATAGCCGGGAGGTGAAGTCTGGATGCCGGTTCGGATCGGCAGACCCTCGCCGGTATCATCGGCGACAATCGGGCGATAGGTCGCGCCGCCGACAAAATCCACGATCGGCCGTTCGGTTTCCCGGATGACGGTAATTGTGGCGGGACCATTATCGGGCATCGGGGTCTCCTGCGGCTCAGCCGGGCCGATTATAGCACGATCGCTGGAACAGCCGCGTCCTGCCTCTCGCCTGCACGCCTGGGCTGGTCGACGTCCAGGGGGTGGCAAAGGTGTGGCGCCGGAACCGGAGGTTTCGCGGCGTCGTTCCTGTTGCGAGCCGCCGCGTTATCATAAATTAAAACTCAGTCGAGCCATGTCGAAGTGCCGCAAACCGAAGACAGCTTCGGCGCGAAATTCGGGCGCGCGCTGCCAGGACTGGTACAAGGACGCCGTCATCTACCAGCTCCACGTGCGCGCGTTTTACGACTCCAATGACGATGGCGTCGGCGATTTTTGCGGCCTGGCGCAGAAGCTAGACTACATCAAGGATCTCGGCGTCAACGCAATCTGGCTGTTGCCGTTTTATGAATCGCCGTTGCGCGATGACGGCTACGACATCGCGGATTACCAGGCGATCAATCCGGCTTACGGCACGCTCGACGATTTTCGCGAGTTTGTCGCGGCGGCGCATGCGCGCGGCATCCGCATTATTATCGAGCTGGTCGTCAACCACAGCTCGGACCAGCACCCCTGGTTTCAGCGCGCCCGCAACGCGCCGCGCGGTACCCCAGAGCGCGACTATTACGTGTGGAGCGACACTGGCGATGAATTCGAGGAAGCGCGCGTCATCTTTCTCGATTCCGAAGTGTCGAACTGGAGCTGGGATCCGGTAGCCAAGGCCTATTACTGGCACCGGTTCTACGCCTGCCAGCCCGACCTCAATTTCGACAATCCGCGCGTCATTGGCGAGATCAAAGAGATCCTGAAGTTCTGGCTCGATCTCGGCGTCGATGGGTTTCGATTGGACGCGGTTCCCTATCTCGTCGAGCGCGACGGCACTAACAGTGAGAATTTGCGCGAGACACACAGCCTCTTGAAGCTGATCCGGGCCGAAGTCGAGCGCCACCGGCCGGATGCCGTGTTGCTGGCCGAGGCAAACCAGCCGCCGGAAAACACGCTCGGCTATTTCGGCCAAGGCGACGAATGCCACATGGCATTTCACTTTCCGCTCATGCCGCGACTGTTCATGGCGTTGGCGCAGGAAGACCGGACACCGATCGTCGACATCGTCGAGCAGACCCGATCGCTTCCCGAGGGCTGCCAATGGGCGCTCTTCCTGCGCAACCATGACGAGCTGACGCTCGAAATGGTGACCGCGGAAGAGCGCAAATACCTCTGGCATGTCTATGCGACGCATCGTCGGCTGCGCATCAATCTCGGCATTCGCCGGCGTCTCGCGACCTTGCTGAACGGCGACCGTCGCCGCATCGAATTGATGAACAGCCTCTTGTTCTCGCTGAACGGCAGCCCCGTCACCTATTACGGCGACGAGATCGGCATGGGCGACAACCCGTTTCTCGGCGACCGCGACGGCGTGCGCACGCCGATGCAATGGGCGGCCGACCGCAATGCGGGGTTCTCGAAGGCCGATTATGTCGATCTCTATCTGCCGCCGATCGAGCACCGCTTCTTCGGTTACGACATCGTCAATGTCGACTGGATCATCAGCGTGCGGCGCTCGCACCTGGCCTTCGCGCGCGGCGACATCGCCTTTCTCGCCCCCGCCAACCCAAAGATCCTGGCCTATCTGCGCACGCTCGACGACGAGATCCTGCTCTGCGTCGCCAATCTGAGCGAGACGGCACAGGCCGCGGAGCTCGAGCTCGGCGAATGGGCCGGCCGCGTGCCGGTCGAGATGTTCGGCGGCTGCCCCTTTCCGGCGATCCGGCGTGCGCCGTACACAATCACCTTGCCCGGGCACGAATTTTTGTGGCTGAAGCTGTTCCGGGCGGAGCAGGTCGATCCCGCGCGCGGCGTCCCGCATGAGGCAATGGACCGGCCCGATCTCCCGGCGGCCGACAAGCCGGTGCCGCCCCGCCCGCGCGAGAAGGAGGCCGCGCCGCAGCAGAGGCAGCCGTCATCCCGGCGGGAATAACGGCTCCGCCATTGCTTTCCCCGCCGCCCCGCCTCGTACTAGGATTGGGTCCGGAGACTGCGGCGCCCTCGGTTATGGGGCGGATCGCGGGCCGGAGCGATTGGAGGAAGGGTGATGGCGACGGGCAAGAAGATTGCGGTGGTGTGCACGGGAGCGGTCGGCGGCTATGCCGGCGCGCATATGGTCAAGGCCGGCGAGGACGTGACCTTTATCGATTTTTGGCCCGAGCACGTCGAGCACATGAAACAGCATGGGCTGACGATCACCCATCTGCGCGATGTCGAGCCGTTTACGGTGCCGGCCCGGGCCCTGCACGTCACCGAGTTGCAGCAGATCAGCAAGGAAAAGCCGTTCGACATCGCTTTTGTCTGCACGAAGTCCTACGATACGGCCTGGGCGACGGCCATGATCAAGCAGTATCTCGCGCCCGATGGCTATGTAGTCTCGCTGCAAAACTGCATGAACGAGGAGACGATCGCGGGCGTCGTCGGCTGGGGCAAGACCTTGGGCTCGATTGCCAGCTCGATCACCGTCGAGTTGCACGCGCCAGGTCAGATCAAGC
>WNFW01002799.1_pt1 | contig 12002 bp, 9 predicted proteins | sample 5400131 | NCBI WGS metagenome assembly WNFW01 (sample SAMN13153362, study PRJNA577476) | soil metagenome | isolation source: 20 cm soil or saprolite under grassland replicate 1 | place: USA:California | collected 2016-06-15
CGTCAGGTCCTGCTCGCCGACGTTGGCCAGTAAATCCTCGGTCGGTCGGTGACCGTGGTACGCGCGCAATGTTCCTTTGGCGCGGTGAGGCACAAAGAATTCTTCGGACGCAAGGCCGTAATCGAAAGTCAACAGTGTGCCCTGGTTCAAAACGGTTGCTGCTTGTCGCCACCATTCGACCGACGCGGGAGAAACCTCGGTTGTAAAACCGTCCGGCAGCACAGCGAGCAGTTCGGTCGACAGCGTCGGCAAATGCCGAGCACGGAGCGCGGAGCGCGGAGTGTCCAACGCCACCGGTCCGTGATATTTCGCATCCGGCAGTCGTCCGACCCAGACAAAGTTTTCGGCTTCGAATCCCACGCCCCATTCAAACCAGTTCCGGATTTGCGCGTTCCAGCCGATTCGATGCGCCGGCATGGCATCGAGCAGTTCGTTGGAAAAAATGACTCCGCGAACGCCGCCCGCCGGCAGTTTATCCCAGGAATCGAACCAGCGAACTGGGGCGGCGAGCGGCTCCAGGTTTTTCTTCTGCCACTCCCGTCGTGTAAGGGAGGGTTCGAGAATCCAGTATTCCATTCTTTCCAGCAGGTGGGGCTGTCGCGATCTAAACCAGTTAAGAACGTCCACAGCCAGTCGGCCATCGCCCGAGCCGGCTTCGAGCAGTTGGAATTTGTCCAGGCCTGTTTTTTCAACCCACCCGGCGAATTGAAACGCCAGCAATTCGCCGAACAGGCTGCCGACGCTTACACTGGTATAGAAGTCGCCGCCTTTGCCCGGCGTGTTCGCTAATCGTTCATAATATCCAAATTCTGGACAATGCAGTGACAGCTCCATGAACCGCGCGAACGGAATGGCGCCGCAGCCTTCGATCTCCCGGCGGATGATTTCACGCAGTTTGCTCATGGTGGCAGTAACATTGCTTGCAGTAGTCAATTGAATCAGTTAAAAGACCACTGATTGAATAACGCAGCACGTATTTTATGGCTAAAATTGATGCCTTCTTCAATTTGATGTTCGAGCAAAAAGCCTCGGACCTCCATCTCTCGGCGGGCAATTCGCCCATGCTTCGCATCAACGGCGAGCTTCATCGTGTCGATTATCCGCCGCTCGACAATGACACCCTCAAGGCGATGCTCTATGAAATCGCCCCTGACTATAAAATCAAACAGTACGAAGAAACGGGCGACGTGGACTTCGGCTACGAAATTCCGAACGTGTCACGCTTCCGCGCCAATTTCTTCAACCAGAAATCCGGCTGCGCCGCCGTCTTCCGCCAAATCCCGTCGAAGGTGCTTTCGTTTGAGGATTTTGAAAAATTTGACGCGCCGCTGCCGGCGGTATTGAAGAAATTCGCGATGCTGCACAAAGGCCTGGTCGTGGTCACCGGTCCGACCGGTTCCGGCAAATCCACGACGCTGGCGGCCATCGTCGATTACGTGAACAAGAATCGTCGTGATCACATCATCACCGTCGAAGACCCGATTGAGTTCGTGCACGAGAGCAAAAACTGTCTGGTGAACCACCGTGAAGTGGGCGTCCATACCAAGTCGTTTGCCGCCGCGTTGCGCGGCGCGTTGCGCGAAGACCCGGACATCATTCTGGTGGGGGAAATGCGCGACCTCGAGACGATCGAACTGGCGCTGACGGCCGCCAGCACTGGGCACCTTGTGTTCGGCACGTTACATACCCAGAGCGCTGCCAAAACGGTGGACCGCATGATCGACGTTTTCCCGGCGGATCAGCAGAATAAAATCCGCGCGACGCTGGCCGAATCACTCAAAGGCATTGTGGCTCAAAGCCTGTTCAAGCGCATTGACAAAAAGGGCCGTGTCGCGGCGATGGAAATTCTTGTGTTCACGACGGCCATTTCCAACCTGGTTCGCGAGGGCAAGACACACCAGATTCCGGGCATGATCCAGGTCGGCAAGAAACTGGGCAATTCACCGCTCGACGATTCCATCATGGAGCACTTGCGAATGAAGCGGATTGCCGCGGAGGAAGCGTACGACAAATGTCTCGATAAAAAGAAATTCCGGCAGTTTCTTGCGACGCCGCCGGATGACGACGATGCCTGAGCGAAAGGAATTGCCATGCGCCGATCCGAACTGGATTTCATACTGAGCCAGATGCTGGAGTCCCAGCAGGAAGTGTCCGACCTCAATTTCACGGTGGACAAACCGCTGCAGGTGGAGTCGTTCGGCGAACTGGTGCCGGTGCCGCTTGACCCGCCCCTCGGAACGCTGACTCCATTTCAAACGGAGATGATTGCGCTAAATTTGATTGGCGGCAACCGCAGGCTGACCGAAGACCTGCTCCGCACAGGTTCCTGCGACGCCTCCTACACCCTCAGCAACAAAGCGCGGTTCCGCGTCAACGTCTTCTCGCAACGCGCCAATTACTCCATTGTCCTGCGCAAGCTGAACACGCAAATCCCGACGATGGAGGACCTGTGCATGCCGGAGATATTCCAGGAGGTGGCGCAGGAAAAAACCGGACTGATCCTCGTTACCGGCGCTACGGGCTCCGGCAAGACAACGACCCTGGCCGCCTTGCTCAACGCAATTAACGAAGACAAATCCATCCACATCATCACGCTTGAGGATCCGGTCGAGTACGTGCACCCGCAAAAGAAGGCCACGTTCAACCAGCGGGAGTTAGGAGTCGACTTCAACTCGTTTGCCAGCGGCCTTCGCGCCGCGCTGCGCCAGGCGCCTAAAGTGATTCTGGTCGGCGAAATGCGCGACCGCGAAACAGTGGAGATCGGCATGACGGCCGCCGAAACCGGCCACCTGGTTCTGGCCACGCTGCACACCATCGATGCCGGCCAGACCATCAACCGTATCGTAGGCATGTTTGAAACCGAGGAACAGGAACAAGTCCGCGTCCGCCTGGCCGACACGCTGCGCTGGATCGTCAGTCAGCGGCTGGCCCCAAGGATGGGCGGCGGTCGCACCGCGCTGCTGGAAATCATGGGTTCCAACCTCCGCACCAAAGAGAGCGTTCAGCTTGGAGAAAGCGAAGGCAAAACGTTTTACGAGATCATTGAGGCGAGTTACACGTTCGGCTGGCGCACGTTCGATCATGCGGCGCTCGAGGCCTTCGAGCAAGGATTGATCACCGAGGAAACGGCGATGCTCTACTGCACGAAACGCAGCGTCGTCGCGCGCGGCATTGACAATATTAAGAAGAAGCGGGGCGACTCCACCTCCGACGTGTCCAACCTGCGCATGAAAAGCATCCAGGAGAGCAAGAAAGCCGGCGCGCCGCCGATTCCCACCACGTTGAAATTGAAATAAGCCATGGCCTACGAACTCGAATTCATCGGGCCGAACGATAAACCCGCCCTGCTCGCCCTTAGCACGCCGGAATGGCTGGACGCGGCCAGAAATGTTTTGGCCGAGATCGGCTACAAGGTCCATGCCGCCAGCAATCACGATGATTTCACCCTCCGCTTCGGGCGCATCCAATATCAGGTTGTGCTCATCGAGGAGCTGTTTGCCAGCAACACACCCGAAGAGAACCTGACGCTGCAATACATCCAGCAAATGCCCATGCCCCAGCGCCGGCACACCATCTTTATTCTGCTGGGCAGCTCATTCAGCACCTTGAGCGCGATGCAGGCTTTCCAGCAAAGCGTCCATGCCGTGGTCAACCGCGAAGAACTCGGCCTGCTCGGAGCGAACATCCTGGGTCCGATTGTTCAGCGCATCGTCGGCGATAATGACCTCTTTTTCAATGTCTATCGCGACACTCAACTCCGCATTGTCCAAGGCAAGGTCTAGCCCAAATGCGGAATGCAGAACGCGGAACGCGGAGCTCGGAATGAACCCGAGACGCGCCTTAATGCCACTCAGCCCGTATTCCGCGTCCGGCATTCCCCCTTCCCCATTCAATATGCCCCGTCTTGACCAAGCTCTGGTGGAACGCGGTCTCTGCGAAAGCCGGGAAAAGGCCAAGCGCGCTGTCATGGCCGGTCTGGTCACCATCAACCGGCAGCCGGCGCGTAAACCGAGCGATCCGGTCCGGCCGCGTGACCGGATCCAACTCGAAGCCGGAGAAAAATATGTCAGCCGCGGCGGCCATAAGCTTGAACACGCCCTGAACTATTTTAAACTGAACGTCGAAGGGCTGACCGTCGTTGACCTGGGCGCTTCGACCGGCGGTTTCACCGATTGTCTGTTGCAACACGGCGCGAAAAAAGTCTTCGCCGTCGATGTCGGCCACGGCCAACTGGCCTGGAAACTCCGCCGGCATCCGCGCGTCGTCGTCATGGACAAAACCAACGCGCGCGATCTGGCGCCGGCAAGGTTTCCGCAGCCGTTTCACGCGGCGGACCTGGTCGTCATTGATTGCTCTTTCATTTCGCTGAGGCGACTCCTTCCCGCCGCGGCCGCCCTGCTGCGAAACGCCGGCCGGCTTGCCGCCCTGGTCAAGCCTCAGTTTGAAGCCGGCCGGACCGAAGCGGACAAAGGCGCCGGGGTCATCACCGACCCGCGGATTCACGAACGCGTGCTGCGCGAGCTGGAAGAATTTGTCGTTGCGGGCGGACAACTGCGCTGGCGGGGCGTTACGGAATCGCCGCTGCTCGGTCCGGCCGGCAACAAGGAATTTCTGGCACTGCTTGAAAAAATTGGCTGACAAGATCAAACGCGTTGGTCTCATCGCCAACTCGGAAAAGTTCAACTGCCACCCGGCGGTCCGAATGGCCGCGTCATTGATTGCGGAGGCCGGTCGGCTCGTCCTGTGCGACCAGGCGACCGCCGATCTGGCCGGACCGACGGCGACCCTGAGCGCGGACGCCCGCGAACTGACTCAGCAAGCCGATTTGATTCTAGTGTTCGGTGGCGATGGCACGATGTTGCGCGTGGCCCGCGAAGTGGCCGGCTCCAACACGCCGATCCTCGGCGTCAACCTGGGCGGCCTTGGGTTTTTGACGGCCGTTTCTTCGGAGCAACTGCCCAGGGCACTGGCTTGCGTCTGGTCCGGCGATTTCGTCATCGAACAGCGCTCGTTAATTGAGGCTGGTGCGCAAGCACGCGGGAAAATCGTTCAACAAAGCGCGCTGAACGACTTCGTCATCAGCCGCGGCACGGTTCCGCGCCTGGTCGAACTGGAAGTCGGCGTGGACGACGCGGTGCTGACCCGCTATCGCTGCGACGGTCTGATTGTCAGTTCTCCCACCGGTTCGACGGCCTATTCGCTGGCGGCGGGCGGGGCCATCGTCAGCCCGAACGCGGAGGTCTTCACGCTGACGCCGATATGTCCGCACACACTCTCAAACCGCTCCGTCATCGTGAGCCTCAACTCCGTCGTGCGGGTCAAAGTGCTAAGCCGGAGAGTGGAGACCATTTTGTCCGCCGACGGTCAGGTGCAGACACAATTGACGGCCGGCGACACGGTCGAGATCCGCCGCAGTCAACGGGCGGTGAGCCTGCTGCGGCTGGTCGGGAGCTCGTTCTTCGAAACGCTCCGTCAAAAACTGCATTGGAGCGGATCAAACGTCTAGTGGGCCGGCAGTGCAAAGCGCAACGTCAGAACAGAAAGGATAGATGGCAACGATTGAGAGGATCGAACACATCGTGAGTTGGCCGAAACGCCGGGAATTGACGCGGATGAATTTGTGGTTCGGCTGAAAGACATCGCTGAACGGGCGGGCGTTTCGGTCATGACCGTCTCGAAAGTCCTGCGCGACGCGCCGGACATCTCGGTGGCCACAAAAGCCCGGGTCCGCGCCCTGGCGCAGCAGATGGGCTACGTGCCGGACTCGCTGGCGCAGGGATTGCGCACGCGCACGACGAAGCTTTTTGGTTTGGTCGTTTCGGCGATGACGGACCCCATTTTTGCGCGGGTGGTGATGGCGGTTGAAGAGCGCGCTCACGAACTCGGCTACGAAGTGATTCTCAGCCACACGTTGAACGTGCCGGAGCGCGAGGACACTGCCATTCGACGGCTTATCTCGCGGCGCATTGACGGCCTGTTTATTTCACCGGTTTACCGCCTGGGACCGGAAGCGCCAGTCTATCAGGAACTGCAGCGTTGCGGCATTCCGACCATTATCCTCGGCCACTCGGCGCCATTTTGCAGTCAGTTTGTTAACGTGCAAACCGACGACCTTCAGGCCAGTTACAGCGCCGCGCAGCATTTGCTGGAACTGGGACACAAACGCATCGGCTTTTTCGCCGGACCACAGGTTTCCCCCTGGGCGCAGGAACGGTTGGATGGCTTTCGCCGCGCCCTCCGTGAAGCCAACATCGAACTGGACGATAAACGGGTGTTCAATGCGGGCAGCACCATTGAAGAAGGTGAAAAGGCCGCGCTGCAGATGTTGAATGAAGGGACCGATGCCACCGCGGTGCAGGCCGTCAACGACCTCGTGGCCATCGGCGCGGCCAACATTTTTTTGAACCAGGGAATCAAAATTCCCGGAGACCTTTCCGTCGTCGGTTTCGGGAACGTCCTCCTCAGCGAATATTTTCGCGTGCCGTTGACGACCATTCGCCAGCCAAAATTCCGCCTCGGCGTGGCCGCCATGAACTCCATGCTCAAGCTCATGCACGGCGAGCGCCCGGAATCCAGACGCCTTACGGCGGAAATTGTTATTCGCGCAAGCACGGCGGCCCCTTCGACCGCTCGCCGTGTTAACAAAAACCCGGTCGAGAAAACGGAAACCAAAACCCTATGAAACAAGCCATGGCAGTCATCGTGGTAGTGCTGGTCGTGTTCGGAGGAGGCTACCTCTACCTGAAGCACAAGTCGCTCATGCCCATCGACCCGAAGGTCGCCGAGTTCCAGGCGGACGCGGACCGGTTGATCCAGGGACTGCAGCAATACAAAGAGTTCTTCCATCACTATCCGACCGGCACAGCCGCCCAAATCTCTGCGGCCCTGTCCGGTCAAGGGGAAGTCAAGGTAGTCATCTTCGCGACCGCCAACTCCAAGAAGAACGACAAAGGCGAGATTGTGGACACCTGGGGAACGCCGCTCCAGTTCTACTTCTCCCACGACTCCGTGATGATCCGTTCGGCCGGGCCGAACAAGGTTTGGGAGGACAGCCGGCACCCTGGGTCGGACGACTTGTACCGAACCGACACCAAGTAGTCGGGCGGCTTGCGGCAGAAAGCGGTCATCCTCAATCGGAAAGATTGACTGCTTGAAAGCTAGAGCTTGAAGGTGGCGGATGCCTCAGCGAACAGGGAAAAACGTCGACCCGGCGTGTTGTTTGGGCTTCGCTTTGTGCCGGGCCGGGTCGGAGACCGGCGCTCCAATTTTTACGCTTTGGCCACCAGTTGCCGCAGCACGCAAGGCAAAATGCCGCCGTGCCGGTAGTAATCGATCTCAATCGGCGTATCAATGCGGCAGCGAACGGGAACGTTTCCCACCGAGCCGCCGGCGCGAGTGATGCTTAGCGTGAGGTCTTGTTGCGGCTTCAGGTTCGGGCCAAGGCCGGCCAGCTCATACGTTTCGGTCCCGTCGAGCTTCAGTGTCAGTGCGGAGGCACCTTCCCTGAACTGGAGCGGCAACACGCCCATGCCGACCAGGTTCGAGCGATGGATACGCTCGAAACTTTGCGCTACGACGGCCTTCACTCCGAGCAACGCCGTGCCTTTCGCCGCCCAATCGCGCGAGCTGCCAGCGCCATATTCCTGCCCGGCAATCACCACCAACGGCACACCGTCGCGCTGGTATTTCATCGCCGCGTCGTAGATGGACATTTGCGTGCCTTCGGGCATGTGCTTCGTGACGCCGCCTTCGATACCGGGCGCCATCAGGTTTCTGATCCGGACGTTGGCGAACGTGCCGCGCGTCATCACGCGGTCGTTGCCGCGCCGCGAGCCGTAGCTGTTGAAGTCCAGCACGTTCACGCCGTGGTCCATGAGGTATTTGCCGGCCGGCGAAGTCTTCTTGATGGAGCCGGCGGGAGAAATGTGGTCCGTGGTCACGCTGTCGCCGAAGATGCCGAGCGCGCGGGCGCCTTTGATTTCGCGAATTTCGCACGGCTGTGTAGAAAAATTTTTGAAGAATGGCGGCTCCTGGATGTAGGTGCTGTTTGGGTCCCACTCGTAGGTGTTGCCGATGCTGGACGGGATTTCGTTCCACTTCGGATTCTGCCCGGCGAACTCACGGTAAAGTTTCCGGAAAACTTCCGGTTTCAACGCGGACTGCATCAGGCCACGGACTTCTTTCATTATCGGCCAGATGTCGCGCAGGTAAACGGCCTGGCCGTCTTTTCCTTTGCCGAGCGGCTCACTGGTCAGGTCGATATCGACCCGGCCGGCGAGCGCGAAAGCGACGACGAGCGGCGGCGACATGAGAAAGTTGGCCTTGATACTCTGGTGGACGCGCGCCTCGAAGTTGCGGTTCCCGGAAAGCACCGACGCGGCGATGAGGTCATACTTGTTAATGGCGTCCTCGATGGGCGCGGCGAGCGGGCCGGAGTTGCCGATGCACGTGGTGCAACCGTAGCCAACCAGGTTGAAGCCGAGCTGGTCGAGGAATGGTTGCAGCCCGGTCTGATTCAAATAATCACTAACGACGCGGGACCCCGGCGCAAGCGAAGCCTTCACCACCGGATTGACACGGAGACCGCGTTCGACGGCTTTTTTTGCCAACAAGCCCGCGGCGAGCATGACGCTGGGGTTAGACGTGTTCGTGCAACTGGTGATGGCGGCAATCAAGACGCTGCCATGATGAATCTCGGATTCGGCCTTCGGAAACGCGGTGGGCGGCACCTGCTCCGGCGTGTCGGGCGCAGGGTGCTGGTCGCGCATTTCAGATTCGCTCGGCTCCACGCCCAGCCGGCGATGGCCGTAAGTGTGATCGATGAACGGGTGGACCTCTTTCGCCGTGTTCACGCGCGCCATGGTTCTGAGGTCCTCCGGCTTCTTGCCGAATCCGTTCTCCGTCAGCGGCCGGGTGAACGCCGCGAGAAATTCCTGCTTCAGCTTCGGCAGCTCGATGCGGTCCTGCGGACGCTTCGGACCGGCGACGCTCGGCACGACACTGCCCAATTCCAGTTCGAGGTCGGCCGAGTAATCGATGTCGCCCTTCTGCGGGATGCCGAACAGGCCCTGGGCGCGGTAATAATTCTCGTAAAGCCGGCAATGCTCTTCGCTGCGGCCTGTAGCGCGCAGGTAATTCACACATTCCGCATCAATCGGGAAGAAGCCCATCGTCGCGCCGTATTCGGGCGCCATGTTCGCGATCGTCGCGCGGTCCACCACTGGCAGCGCCGCGGCGCCCGGTCCATAAAATTCGACAAACTTGCCGACCACCTTCGCCTGGCGAAGCATCTGAGTGATGGTGAGCGCGAGGTCGGTCGCCGTGACGCCTTCCCGCAGTTCACCCTTCAGGTGCACGCCGACAACCTCGGGCGTGAGAAAATAGACCGGCTGTCCGAGCATTCCCGCCTCAGCCTCGATGCCGCCGACGCCCCACCCGACGATGCCGAGACCGTTGATCATAGTCGTGTGCGAGTCGGTGCCGACGAGCGTGTCGGGATAATAGATGGTGGAAGGTTGATCGTTGACGGTTGATGGCGAAGAAAGGACACCTTGGGCCAGATACTCCAGGTTCACCTGATGCACGATGCCGATTCCCGGCGGCACCACCTTGAACGTGTCGAACGCCTGCATGCCCCATTTCAAAAACTGGTAGCGCTCGCGGTTGCGCCGAAATTCCATTTCCAGGTTGCGCTGCAAAGCGTCCGGCACGCCCGCAAAGTCCACTTGCACGGAATGGTCCACCACCAGATCGACTGGCACGAGCGGCTCAATGAGCCTGGGATTCCTGCCCAGGCGCGCCACCGCCGAACGCATCGCCGCCAAATCCACGAGCAGCGGCACTCCGGTGAAGTCCTGCAACACGATGCGCGCGACGACGAAAGGGATTTCACCGGTGCGCTCGGCCTTCGGCTGCCAGTTGGCCAGTTCCTTTACGTTGCTTTCAGGCACTCTGCTCCCGTCGCAATTACGGAGGACGGATTCCAGCACCAGCCGAATTGAAACGGGCAGTCTGGAAATCGGGCCGACGCCCGCTTTTTCCACGGCGCGCAGGGAGTAAAAGGAGCCTTGATTGCCGTTGCCGAGGTCAAATTCTTGAAGCGAGTCAAAGAGGTTGTGCAATTTGTTCATAGAAATCCCATCGCCGAATTGCGGGCGCACGGTTCATTGAAAATGAAGTTTGGACAGAGCCGTGTCAAGGTGCTTGCGCGTTTCGCAGAGTCCTGACTTACTTTCGGAGCGCGCTGCCCCTCAGCGCACGGTAGAGGGAACAATTTGGTGGGGCGAGGCTGGCGGCTCGCGCGGACCCCGTCGTAAGCCGTGGATCAGGCTGCCGGCAGTCGCACGAAAAAGGCGGTTCCCTCTCCCCGCTTCGATTCGCAAAGAATCTGGCCGCCATGGGCCTCAGCGATGGACTTGGCAATGGCCAACCCCAAACCTGTCCCACCCTTTTTGCCAGAAGTCACGAACGGCTCGAAAAGGCGGTCTTTGATGTCATCGGGGATTCCAGGGCCGTTGTCCCGCACGCAAATCTCGACCGCACCTTCGAAATCTCGCCCCGTAATAATGACCTTGCCACCCCGGTCTTTCAGGGCATCAGCCGCGTTATACACGAGGTTTTGCAGGACGCGCAACAGCTTGTTGGCATCCACATTGATGGAAGCAACCGCAGGCCGGAGTTCCAGTTCGATCCTGTTGTGTTGCAGATAATCCCGGTTCAGGAACGCAAATCTCTCCATGAGCGCGGCCAGGCTCATCGTTTCCCGATTCAACTGATATGTGCCCCGCGAAAATTCCAGGAGCTCTTCCGCCAGGCAGACCAGGCGGTCAACCTGCTCCCGGATAATCTTGCAGCAACGCTGCGTTTTGTCGTCTGAGTGGAGTTTGTCGATCAGCACACTGGCCACCAACACGCCGTGACACGGGTTGCGCAAATCATGAATGATGGTGTTCGCCATTTCTCCGATCAGCGTCATCTTTTCCTTGCGCATAACGGCGGCGACATACCGCTCGTCCGTCACCCGCAGGTGATGAATGGTGCGGTTAAACAAGTCGATCACCGTTTTCCCGGAAGCGTTCCGCAAGGCCGATAAAATCGGTTTGCGCTCAATCCGGGCCAAAGTTGTTTCTTCGAGCGTGACGGCCCGTGTGCACCGGACCGACCCGTCCAGCACTCCGAGTTCTCCAAAAAAATCATTTTCACCGGCGAAGGCAATGGTGAGGTGACTTCGCTGGCCGGCCCGTTTGCACAATTCGACCTTGCCGGACAGCACCAGGTAAAGGCAGTCGGACGACTCTCCCTCCTCGAAGATTATGGACTGAATGGGAAACGTTTTGGCTGCCGCGCCACGTCGAAGTTCGTCGGCAACATCGGGATCAAAACAGGAGAAAAACCGATGCGAAAACAATTCCATAGTTTGCAGGACCAAGACAGAGCCGCTTGTGTGCCAATTCGCCCCGATTTTCCACTCAGGATTGGAGGGCGGGCAAATTGCCAATGACCAGCCAGTACTGCGGGGGCTGGTTTGACGCAGAACTGAACATCCATCCGTTACTGCTGCTTAATAATGCGAAATCTCAAGCGATTTGACCGGCTGGACGCAGTGGCGTGAAGCGCAATCAACCGATGCCATCATTACCTTAATCGATTCTGACATTTCGTCGGCTGGTGCTCGTTTTTGCCGCGCCCATGCCGTTCAGTAATGACGCTATTCGTTCACACGACCTGAGGATGCGGCTGCGACGGGCGTAACTCGACACAACCACCAAGCTGATGTGCCGCACGTATTCCCCTCACCCGGCCTGAAGGCCACCCTCTCCCCATTGGATGGGGATGAGGGGTCTTCGCGCATCTTGCAGACCGGCGATATGGTGGTAGCGCCAAGATGCGCCCGGCTGCGACCAAACGCAGTGTTTCTGCTTGATGAAATTGCCGATCGCGGCATACCTTCTACCCGGCTTTTGCCAGGGCCCATGGAATGTGGACTTACGAACCCCGCCAGG
>WNFW01003708.1_pt1 | contig 11999 bp, 5 predicted proteins | sample 5400131 | NCBI WGS metagenome assembly WNFW01 (sample SAMN13153362, study PRJNA577476) | soil metagenome | isolation source: 20 cm soil or saprolite under grassland replicate 1 | place: USA:California | collected 2016-06-15
CGAAATAGCTGACGAAATACTCGACCGCGTTACGTGGGAAGAATTGTTTGAACTCGGAGTAGAGCTGCGCCGCCAGCGTCTTGTTGTGTGAGATGACGAGCGTGGGCCGGTCGATCTCGCGGATCACGTTTGCGATGGTAAAGGTCTTCCCTGAGCCGGTGACACCGAGCAGGGTTTGGTGCCGATTCCCAGCCTCGAGCGATTTCGCCAGCTTCGCGATCGCCTGGCCTTGGTCGCCGCGCGGTTTGTAGTTCGATTCGAGCTGAAACGGCATCGGTCAAAGTAGCATCGCGTCGTCGCGACCGAAAGAACCGCTTTTGGTTTAGCCATAGATTTGCACGGAGAAACACGGATTAAATTGCTGTATCGGGCGCAGTTTCCCAAGGCGGTGCGGGAGGTCATGGGCGACCTGATCATTGACTGTTGAACTCGTGAAAGAGCGCTGAAAGGGGCTTAGCTTCGGGCAGACAGCCATGGATCCGAGAGAATTCTTCGATGAACTGAAGAGGCGCAATGTCTTCACTGTCGCGGTCGCGTATGTGGTCGGTGGCTGGGCGCTGGCGGAAGGTATTTCGCAGGTTTTTCCGGTATTCGATATTCCGAACTCGGTGGTCCGCCTGATCGTGCTCTTCATCGTACTCGGGTTTCCGGTCGCGCTGGTGCTCTCCTGGTTTTTCGATCTCACCCGATACGGAATCGTGCGCACACCGGACCGCGCGCCGGAAGCCAAGATCGACATCGTCGGGCCGAGCAACTTGGCCGAAAAATCGATCGCTGTGCTTCCTTTTGAAAACCTGAGCGAAGAGAAGGCCAACGCTTACTTTGCCAGTGGAATGGGGGACGAAGTTCTCACCAAGCTCGCGCAGTTGGCAGAGTTGAAGGTGATCTCTCGCGCTTCGACGGAAAGATATCAAAGCCATCCGGACGATTTAAGAGGGGTCGGCCGGCAACTAGGCGTGGCGACCGTCCTCGCAGGCAGCGTCCAGAAAGCGGGTGACGAAGTCTTGATTAGCGTACAATTGATCGATGTGCGGAACGGCAATCAGCTGTGGGCGCAGGGTTATCGGCGTACGCTAAAGAATATTTTCGAGGTGGAAGCGGAAGTCGCGGAGAAGGTGGCTGAGGCTCTTAAAGTGAAGCTCGTTCGCGCCGAGGCACAACGGTTGGCCACACCAGCGACAACCAATCCCCGTGCCCACGATCTCTACTTGCGTGCGCATGCTCTCGGAACTCATTCCGACGAGCAAAGCTTGGAGCAAACGATTACGTTATTGCGCCAAGCGTTGATTGAGGATCCGCACTTTGCCTTGGCTTGGGGCGATTTGGCATGGGCTTACTTGTCGATCGTGGATGCTTATCGTGCGCCGTTGGAAATTTTGACCCCGGCAGAGCATGCCGCCCTCATGGCGGTGGCGAACGATGAGCACGCGGGCGCGGGCCATACTTACTTTGGCGCGATCGCCTTGATTTTTAACTGCGATTTTCCGGTGGCGAAACGCGAGTTGGAACGTGGTGTCGCCCTCGATCCTAATTCGTCCGATGCTCACCGCTGGCATGCCTGGTATCTCGCGCGCGTGGAAAGAGATTTCGTTGCCGCGCGCGCCGAATTGGAACGGTCCCAAACGCTCGACCCGTTCTACACTTGGCCAGCCTGGGCCGCATCGGCCGCTCTTGGCGGTCCGAATTTCGAGTTGGCGGTCTGTTACGCGCATACCGGTGAAACGGCCCAGGCGAAACAAATTCTGAAGGAGCTCGAGGCCCGCGCGCAACATCGCTACGTGGACCGCACCCACATCGCAGCCATCCACGCTGCTCTCGGAGACAAGGACAAAGCGTTTGCCGAACTCGATCAGGCCCGCCAAGATCGATCCGCGAGAATCAGTGCGCCTCGCTTTTATCCCTGGTTGGCGCCGCTGTTTGACGATCCGCGTTTCGCCGATCTTCTCCATCGAATAGGTCTTGATTCGCAAAACAAAAAGTGAATCCGAAAAACATCTTCGCCGAGTTAAAGCGGCGCAACGTTTACAAGGTGGCGATCGGCTGCGCCTGGTCGCCCCGTGGCTTGTAATTCGATTCCAGCTGAAACCGCATTGCGAAACTTAGCTTTGCGATTACTCGTCGGAAAGAGAAGGCGGCCGAAACTTGCCCTTTCTAGCAACATTTCGGAAACCTGCCGTGGGCCCCGTCGAACGGAAGAGACGTCAAGCAGCTTACCAGATCATTTCAGTGATTCGTCAAGACTAACTGGGGCAACGGTTCGCGCAGTTCGACCTGATCGCTCACTCTTTGAAGGCCGGTCGTCAGCGCTTCGATCTGTTTCTGTTGTTTCGCGATAATCGCTTCGTCTTTTGCCAGCCTCGCCTCTTGCTGCTGTGCTATCCGCCCTTGTTCCTGAACCGTGCGATGCTCTTTCAGAAACTCATTGAGTAACATCGCATTGACCGCTTCATAACGAACGGTATTGACCTGTCCGTCCTCGTCACGAACCACTAGATCAGGGTTCACCTTTTCTACTTGCTCAGCTATTAAGCCGAACTGTGAAACACCGTCGGGATCAAGCTCGTGCCTGTAGCGGAAGGTCACAGGCTTGAGCTGGAGGAGTGCTTCACTGGCTTTATCCATCGGCTTGATTGCTTCCTTGAAGCGGGCCGAGGAAACGACGGTACCGAGCTTCCCAGTCGAATCAATCATCACTCCCACCTTGGTGCCACTAGCCACCGTTTTGCCGTAAATGCCGGCAATATAAGTGGCAGTCTGCGTGCCTTGCTTGCCGAGGCGGATCTTGCCCGACTCGCCTGCATTCCCGAGGACATTGGCTCCGATCACGATGTTATTGCTGCCGGTAGTGAGATTGAAACCGGCATCAATCCCTATGGCGACGTTCAATGAGCCGGTCGTGTTGCCAAAGAGCGCGCCGTAACCTTCGGCTGTATTAAAGTTGCCAGTACTGTTGCTCCGGAGGGCATTAGCGCCATTAGCCGTGTTCTCGCGTCCGGTCGTGTTGTTCGCGAGCGCTACGACGCCTACGGCCGTGTTTTCAACGCCGCTAATGTTACTGAGTAGCGCCTGAAAACCACTGGCGGTGTTATAGATACCAGTCTTATTGGAATAGAGCGCTTGAAAACCATCGCCGGTATTATAGTTGCCGCTTGTATTGGAATAGAGCGCTTGGGAGCCGCTGGCGGTGTTGTCGCTGCCGTTGTTCGACGCCAACGCAGCATTCCCGTTGGCCGTGTTGTCGCTGCCGGTGAGGTTGCTCTGGAGGGTTCCAACACCGGTGGCCGTGTTAGAGACGCCGGTTGTGTTGCTAGAGAGCGCAAAAAAACCGTTGGCGGTATTGTCGCTGCCGGTTGTGTTGTTTTGGAGCGCATTATCACCGCTGGCCGTGTTTGCGCTGCCGGTTGTGTTGCTAAAGAGTGCCTGAAAACCGGTGGCCGTGTTCGCGCTGCCGGTTGTGTTGCTAAAGAGCGCATCATCCCCCTCGGCAGTGTTTCCGTTACCATATCCGCCGTCGGGTGCTGGGGTAACCGCTCGCGCCGTTGGCGAAAGCGCAAAGAATAGCGAAGCGAGCAGGAAGAGAAAAAAGACTCGCCACCAAGTCGGTTGGTTAATCAGATTTCGACTAGAAGCAGTCGAATTTATTAGGGCAGTAAGAGCATACATTGGGAGTTTCTTTCTTCTCCCGGTGATTAATATTTAATCGCAAGAGTGAACCGAGAGAGGAAAGTTACCGGGAGGAACTGCTCCGGCTCGATTCAGATCCTATCTAGCAGGGACGAAGATGGAGGAAATCCCGTCGATTTGTCGAGCAAAAAGGCAGATTGCCGCAACGCGACAAACGTGACGCTTCAATGCGGAATACGATTGCTTTATTGACGGTTGGTGACTAAGTGCGGAGCACCTTGGCCAGCTCCATTTGATCGCTCACCTTTTGCAGTCCGCGCTGAGGGTTTCGATTTGCTTCTGCTGCTTCGCGACCGTAGCGCGCAAATCTTTCTCTGTCTGCCAAGCTCATCCGTCGGTTTCCAAAAGCGCGGCGACGCGGCGCAAATCGTCGATTAAGATTTCCATATCGCGTAACGTCGTCCGGTAATTCATGACGCAGCCACGGAGACTGAATCGACCGCGCAGTCGCGCATTGGAAAGGTAGGAACTGCCATCACGCTGCAAAGCCAGCAACAGACGTTCATTGTGAGCGTCGAGTTGTTCCTCGATTTTTTCGCGTTCGGATGGACTGGCAGTGGCTAATGTGCGCTTCAATCGTGCAGGCAGATGGCGAAAACAAAAAATCGAGAGCTCGACGGGCGCGAGCATTTCGAAGTCGTCGCCTTCCTTTACAAGCTTTTCGAAGTAACCGGCGCACTCCAGGTCCTTCTCGATTGCCTCGCCAAGCGCGCGAACACCGATGCCTTTCAACAACATCCAAACTTTGAGTGCGCGAAAACGCCGTGAAAGCTCCGGCCCGTAATCCCAAAAGGCAAAAGCTTCGTCCGCTTCCTGTCCGATGACCCGGGTATATTCCGCTTCGTGAGCGAAGGTGGCCCGAGCCGCCTCTGGATCGCGATACAGAATGCAGCCGCAATCAACTGGAAGGTAAAGCCATTTGTGGGGATCGAGCGTGAGCGAATCCGCTTCCTCGATCGAGGCGAACAAAGGGCGCGCCGATGGAGCCAGCGCGGCAAACCCGCCGTAAGCACCATCAACATGCAGCCAAAGATTGAAGCGCCGCGCGACTTCGCTGATCTGTGGAAGCGGATCGAAAGCGCCGGTCGCTACCGTTCCAGCGTTGGCCACCACGCAAATCGGCAAATGTCCCGCTCTGCGATCTTCTTCAATCGCGGCCACGAGTTCATCGAGATTAATCTTGTAACGTTCATCCACCCTGATCAGGCGCACGTTGTCGCGTCCGATGCCGAGCAATGCAGCAGCTTTGGCGACGGAATGATGCGTTTCTTCGGAAGCATAAATACGCAGCGGTCGACTGCAGGATTGCGCCCCTTTGTTTTGAATTTCCGCCGGCGCTTTGGCGCGTCGTGCGGCGGCGAGTGCAGCCATATTCGCCATCGATCCGCCACTGACAAAAAGTCCAGCGGCGTTGCGGTTAAAGCCGATGATTTGTTTGATCCATTCGATGGTTAGCCGCTCGATTTCAACCGCGGCCGGGGCCGAACGCCAAGCCGTTAGATTCGCATTCAGCGTCGATGCGAGCAGATCGGCGAGAGCGGCAATGGCAGTGCCCGGCGCCTGCACATAACCGAACATGCGCGGATGACCGTTATGCCGGCTTAGCTCGATCAAAGTGTTCCGGAGAGTGTAAAGGAGTTCGTCGAAGTTAACCGGTTCTTCTGGCAAGCTCGAATCCAGGTGCCCTCGTATTTGGCGCGAACTGGTGTGAGCATAGACGGGGCGATTTCGAATCGTGCCGAGATATTCCGCCATGAGCTCGACGGCAGCGTTTGCCCATGAACGAATTTGCTCGGGAGAAGGATCGAGCAAGTGAGCGGAAGACAAATTTTTTGAATCGTTGATCATGTCTCAAATCGTGGGCTTGCTTGCACCTTCCCGTTAACTTTCACCTACTCTCATCTGGAGACGTCCAAGTGAAAGTTAAACTGCAAGTGCAGGTCCGGGGAGCGCACGCGCCTCGCGTGCTCATTTCGGCGCCTCGCCGAAATGCTTTCTTTATTTAACAAATGAGTCGTTGGCGAGGCGCCAACGACTGCACGCCAGGGCGCGTGCGCTCCCCGGAAAAGACGCATTACGCGCAGACTCTTTCGTGCAGGAACGTCGGACGATGCGCTCGAAAGCAACTAACTACTCGGCGTTGGATTACGATTGGGATAGGCCGGGACCGGTGGTAGATCGTAGCGTTTCGTCTTTAGCTCTTCCTGGATTTCCTGGATCGCTCGGTCCAGCTGTTGATCTTCCCCGCGGAATTCTTTGGCCGGATCGTTGTCTACCACGATGTCGGGATCGACCCCGTGGCTTTCAATGATCCAGCCCTTGCCCTCTTTTGAGTAGGGCGCGAACTCCGGCTTGAAGAATTGGCCGCCGTCAACCAGCGGCAGGGAATCGCGAATACCAATGACGCCGCCCCAGGTCCGCTTGCCAATCAGTTTACCCAGGCCAAGCGCTTTGAATCGGTAGGGAAAAATGTCGCCATCAGAAGCGGAGAATTCGTCGATCAGCGAAACCATTGGGCCAAGAAAGGTTTGAGGCGGATCAGTCGTCGGCATGCCATTGCGCGCAATCCCGACCATGACGAGGGCGCGTCGGAGCCGTTCAATCACGAGAGGAGAAACAAATCCGCCGCCGTTGCCGCGGACGTCTACAATGAGCGCCTTCTTTCGAATTTGCGGGAAGTAGAGCTTGGTAAATTCATTCAAGCCGGGCCTTCCCATGTCGGGAATATGGAGGTAACCAACTTCGCCGTTGGTTTTCTTACTAACGTAGTCAATGTTCTTCTGCACCCAGGCCAGGTAGTAAAGGGGCGATTCGTCAGCCGTTGGAACTATGGTAACATCGCGCGCGCCATCGTCGCTCGGCTTCGAGTTGACTCGCAAAATCACCTGCTTATCGGCGGTGCCGATTAAGGCGTCGTATAGATTCGCCAACCCCGAAACCGGTATGTTGTTTATTGCGAGGATATAGTCACCGACTTTCACGTTTACACCTTGTGCGGTTAGAGGCGACCGGGTGTGCTTGTCCCAATTTTCGCCCGGCAAGATGCGGTTGACCCGGTAGGCTTTCGTTGCCGGATCACGTGAAACCTCTGCCCCAAGTAGTCCCAGTTTAATACGTGGCGTTTCCGGTCGTTCGCCGCCGCCGACGTAGGTATGGCCGTTATTTAGCTCGCCAATTAGCTCGCCGAGCAGATAGGTAAGATCGTTACGATGATTTACAAAAGGTAAAATGGCGGCGTATTTGTCGCGCATCGCCTTCCAATCGATCCCGTTCATGTTTGGCGCGTAAAAGAAGTCGCGCATCTGCCGCCAGCATTCGAAGTAGATTTGGTTCCACTCCGCGTGTTTATCCTGTTGCATGTCGAGCCCGGCCAGCTTCAGCTCGTGATCTTTGGTCTCAAGTTTGTCCTTGGGCAGATCGATAATGGCGTAGTCCTTTTTAATTTTGACCAGCATCCGCTTGCCATCGGCCGATATTTGATAGGCGTTGACCTCGCCCAGGACCGTTTCCTTACGGTCCTCCATGCTATAGAAACAAAGGTGGGCCTTCCGGTCGGGACCGTCCTGCTCGCCTTCATCCTCGCCTTCCTGATCGGCGATGGTGCGGCGGAGATAGAAAATACGATCGTCAACCAGCCGAATGTCGCTGTAGTTACCCGGTACGATTTCTACTCCAGAGATGCGATCATGGATGCCATCCAAATCGACTTTAACTACCACGGGCTTCTTCGGCGTTACCTCGGGAGTCGGAGTAGGACTGGACTTTGGCGTTGGGGAAGGCGATTTCTTCTCCTCGGCTTTCTTTTCTTCGCCTTCTTTTTCCTTTTGCTTGGCGCGTTTCTGTTCGGCCTTGCCAACTTCGTCACTCCGCGGACCAAGTGGGGGCTCCGTATCTTTGGCCAGAGTGACGAGGTAGATGCGCTGCATATCCACGTAAACGTTCTCAAATTCGTCCTCGGCAAAGGTCGGTTTAAAATCACGGCTGGAAGCGAAAAGCAGATATTTGCCATCATCGCTAAAGGCGACATTAGTCGAGCCGTACCACTCATCCGTCACGGGAGTCTGCTTCTTAGTGGCAACGGCAAAAATGTAAACGCGAGTCAGATCATTCTCTTCCGGGCGCGACCAGGCGATCCATTGGCTGTCGGGCGACCAATTGTAGGATTGAATTTCGCCCCATTTATCCTGATCTACCTGCGTAACGGTCTTTGAGGCTACATCAACATAACGCAATCGTTGTAATCGATCTGCCCAAAGTAGCTTCTTACTATCGGGCGACCAGACCGGCTTATAGTAATAAGTATCGGCCCCGCTCGTTACCTGTTGCGGCTGACCTTTGCCATCCTGGGAACGGACATAGAGTTCGTTTTCGCCGGTTACGTCTGAGTTATAGGCGATCCATTTTCCATCGGGCGACCAGATCGCGTCACGCTCGTGGGCGTTGGAGCTTTTGCTCAGGTTACGGGCGGTGCCTTCCTTCATCGGCACAGAAAAAAGATCGCCGCGAGCGACCACGATGGCGCGTTCCCCATCGGGTGCGAGGTTGACCGTTTCGGTGTGCTTCGAGGCATCGACCAAGGCAGAACGGCCGGACGCGAAATCTTCCTTCACATTAATCGGGATTGGCGCGGCCTGGCCGCTGGCCAGATCGTAACGCCAGATATAGCCAGCTTCCTCGAACACGATCGAATCCTTTCCAATTGACGGGAACTTGATATCAAAATCCTTAAAAGTCGTTAGCTGCTTTGTCTCCTTACTCGTTAGGTCAGTAGCGAAAAGGTTCATTCTTCCATCGCGATCGGAAATGAAATAGATGCGGTTGTCCGGTCCCCACATCGGGCAAATATCCTGGGCTGGGTTATTCGTCAGGTTCTCGGTTGTGCCGTTCTTGAAATCGTAAACCCAAATGTCGTCGGCCATGCCACCGCGGTAATGCTTCCAGGTGCGGAATTCGCGGAAAACCCGGTTAAACGCCATTTTCGAATCGTCCGGCGAAAAGGAAATAAAACCTCCACGCGGCACTGGCAGTTGCTGCGGTAATTCCGCGTCGAGTCCGACGGTGAAGAGCTGGCCAATGAAATCGTTGAACGATTTCATTCGGGAACGGAACACGACCAGGGGCTTGGTATTTTCCCAGGCCATCACCAGATTGTTCGGTCCCATCCGGTCTGAGATATCATCGCGGCCGAGGGTGGCGGAAGTAGTCAGCCTTTTGGGCGCACCGCCTTCCGCTGGCATGACATAGACTTCGGTATTGCCGTCGTATTGTGAGGTGAAAGCGAGTTGCGTCCCGTCGGGGGAGAAGCGCGGGAAGGAAGTGTAACCTGGTCCGCTGGTAATTCGGCGGGCAATGCCGCCTTCTTTAGCGACAGTGTAAAGTTCGCCAGCGTAACAAAAGACGATCTGGCGGCCGTTGGTAGTTGGAAAGCGCAGCAGCCGCGTGGTATTGGGCAGGTTCTGGGCCGGGGCGAGCGGCACCACCGCAAACGCGAGCAGACATCCAAGCAGGGTTCGAGATAAAAAGCGGCTCATAAGAGCGAACAAGCTGCGTTGCCGTTGCGCGGACGCAACTGCGTTTTTGAAATCACGTCAAGGCTTGGACTGTCGAGGTGGATCGAGCAGTCTCTGCTCGATGTTATGCATGCGACGAAGCCGCATTAATCCAGCATCGTCCGACGGAGCGGCCGATCCACCATTGCCACATCTTGTCTAGTGTGACTTAATCGGCAAAGAATCGCGCTTAAGAAATTCCTGAAGCGACCTTGGGATTTCAGGTGATCCGTTCGCTGATCCCGCTGGTTTGGCCGAGCCGCCTCCTTTCAGATCTTTCTTTGGGGCCAGGTCATGTAGCTTCCGGCGCGGCCCTCTTTTTTTCCGGTCTTGCTCTAACGTGCGTTGTTTGTTCATGACAGCCAACAGGACGGAATAATCCCTCCACCTTCGGGCAAGACCCCCGAACACCGTGTCATGCCGCCGCCTGTTTGAAAGGCGGCAAATATTCCAGCTCCGGCGTCGGGATTATCCCTTCTCTCAGAAATCGTCCAGCCTTTTCTTTTGCGCAGTGTGGAAGACAAACCGGAGGCCCTTCTTCCTCCGCGTAGATTTTTTCTATTTTCGGTTGTTCCGGCGGAATTTCAGCGACAGTGGTAAGCCCGATTCGTGCTTTGAATCGGCGAAACCATAAATGACTGACGAAACGAGCCGCGATCTCAGGCTGGAGATCGCTCATGTCCTGTTTATCGATATCGTCGGTTACTCGAAATTACTTCATAACCAGCAAAGCGAAGTTTTGCGCGAGCTGAACGAAGTCGTGCGTGGGACAGAGCAATTTCGCGCGGCGGACAGCGCGGCCACACTTTTGCGATTGCCCACCGGCGACGGCATGGCGTTGATTTTTCGCGAGAGTCCGGAAGCTCCGGCAAAGTGCGCGCTGGAAATTGCGCAGGCGCTGAAACGCCATCGGCAGGTTCAGGTTCGAATGGGGATTCACAGCGGCCCGGTGAATGAGGTGACCGACATAAACGAGCGAGCCAATATCGCGGGTGCGGGAATTAACCTTGCGCAGCGGGTGATGGATTGCGGTGATGCCGGTCACATCTTGTTGAGCAAACGCGTGGCCGAGGATCTGGAAAATCACGAACGCTGGCGTCCATATTTGCATGAGCTGGGCGAGGCGATGGTTAAGCATGGGGTGGGGATCCGCCTGGTAAATCTTGTGACTGAGGATCTCGGCAATCCGCAGGTTCCGGCCAAGATTCAACACAAGCGCGAAGCAAGAGCGATATTGGCGCGACGAGCGCGGCGTAAGGGGCGAAACGCGCTCATTCTCGGTTTACTGATTGCGCTCGCTGCAATCGGCCTCGGTTTCTTTCTCCTGCGCGATCGACTACTGCGTCGGCCGATCGAAACACAAATGGACGCAAAAGGCATTGCGGTTCTTCCATTCGAAAATTTCAGCGACGATAAGGAGAACGCATTCTTTGCCGACGGCATCCAGGACGACATCCTGACGAGTCTGGCCAGGATCAAAGATTTGCGCGTGATTAGTCGCACCAGCGTGATGGGTTATCGAGGTGCTGCGGTGCATAGTTTGCGAGAGATTGGGCAGGCGCTCGGGATCGCCAACATTCTGGAAGGCAGCGTTCGCCGCGAAGGCAATCGCGTTGTGGTGACAGTGCAGTTGATCGATGCGTTGACGGATCGACATCTGTGGGCGAACCGCTACGACCGCACCCTGGCCGATTCGTTAGGCCTGCAAGGTGAACTCGCCGCCGAAATTGCCGAGGCCCTTCGCGTCACTCTTAGTCCGGATGAAAAAGCACGAGTAGAAACGAAACCGACGGAGAACTCGGAGGCTTACGTTTTTTATCTGCGGGCCAATCAAATCGCGCGCAACCCCGATACCTTGCTGGAGGATTTGAACAGAGCCGAGCAATTCTATGGCCAGGCGATCGCGCTCGATCCAAATTTCGCGCTAGCGCATGCACGGTTGGCGTCGACGCGCGCGCAGATTTATCACTATTACCAGCCGCTTGACAGTTGGAAATCAAAGGCGCTCGTCGAAGCTGAGCTGGCATTGCGTTTGCAGCCGAATCTAGCCGAGGCGCACCTGGCTCTGGGGCAATGTGCTTATTGGCTCGATCAGGATTATGAGCGCGCGCTGGCGGAGTTCGGAGCGGCAGCGGTATTGTCGCCCAGCGACGCGGAAATTGGCCGTTTGACTGCGTCGATTAAACGCCGGCAGGGAAAATGGCAGGAATCTCTCGAAGAATACGAAAGGGTCCAGAAGACCGATCCGCAAAATCCGAATACCGTCCGCGAACTTGTCTTTACCAACACCGCGCTGCGGCGGTGGCCGGAGGCGGCTCATTGGGCAATGCAAATGCGAACGATGGCGCCCGCTTCACTTGTCGCCAAGGTTCAAAGCGGTTATGTCGATTTTTGGTGGAAGGGTGACACGGGCCCGCTCAAATCCATGCTGAGTCAGGTGCCGGCGGGAACCGATCCTGATGGTTCAGTAACGTCGTGCCGGTGGGACGTGGCTATGATCGACCGCAATTTTGGCGAGGCGCGCAATGTTTTGCAAAAGTCTGATCTTAACGAAATCTCGTACACCCCTTCGGGCACAACCTCGAAAAGTTTTCTTCAAGGTCTGATCGAGCTGGCCGAAGGCAAACAGGCGGAAGCTCAGAAATTGTTCGAACTAGCGCGGCCGAGTTTTGAAAAAGCGGTGGAAGAGGCGCCTTCGAGCGCGGATCGCCACGCGAATCTCGGCTGGTTCTACGCCTTTGCTGGTCGAAAAGAGGAAGCGATTCG
>WNFW01019330.1_pt1 | contig 11999 bp, 12 predicted proteins | sample 5400131 | NCBI WGS metagenome assembly WNFW01 (sample SAMN13153362, study PRJNA577476) | soil metagenome | isolation source: 20 cm soil or saprolite under grassland replicate 1 | place: USA:California | collected 2016-06-15
AATTACCTCGTCAGTCGTGGGCACGTATGGCCGTTTTCCTCGGTATCGGGTATGCCCTCGTCGGCATAGTATTCGCAGTACCGGCCACTCACGTGAAGGCGTGGCGCTTGGCGGCGTGGGTAGTGAGCGCCATTGGATACGCAGCTCACATTGCGTACGAGCGCTTTCGGCTGCAGAACTCACCTGCTTCGGCCGCCCTGCACGTCGCCTTCGCCGTTGCGCTTGGGGCATTCGGACTTGCTGCTGGTGCCAACATTCACTCACTGTCTGCCGGATCGACCAACCAGCACCGACAGCTCCTGCTTCTCTCGCTCGGGATCTGGCCGGTCATTACGGCCCTGCCAGCGTTTCTTGTCGCGTTCGGCACAAGCATCGTTCTGGCGCGTGCGCTCGGGAACGTGCGGAGCCAGTAGCTGATTAGTGCGGTTTTCATCCGAGATTCACGAGCACATCGTATGCAGCGGCAAGGCCGACTACTCAGGTCGATGGCGCGGTGGTTCTCAGTTGTCCCCCCCTCCCATTCCTTTGTAAGTGTTGCAGATATCCGTTGCACGTACTCCTTCGACGAGAAACGGCGCCCAACAGGCCAGATTAACTACGACCGCGCTGGAACGTCCTGTCTAAGTCGAGCCTGGAATATAGGGAAGATAGTGTTGGCAATGGGTTTGAGAAGAAAGTATTTATTTGGGATATGAAGAGCGAACCGCCGCGAGAGAAACTAGCCCTCACAAGCTTGCGAACAATCACATACTACTAGTTCAATCGGTCCGGATTACCTCGGGACGGTCAGGCGGTAGTCGCGCGCCTCATAACCCTCTTTACCGCGGCGATAGTGAAGCAGAATCCTCCAAAATAGAATGTAAAGAGCATCCGCGTCATCCATTCTTGGAACCTCCATACAAACCAGTGTTGTCCCATTTTGACGACGAGGATTGTAATTCCACCGGACGTCAGCATTCCGCCCTGGGCATCAACCGCACACTGGGATTACGAAATCTTGCTTTGCGGAGGTCGAGGGCGGCTTGGGAGAGGTCGGCGGGGGCCGGATAGAAAAACCGCGGAACTTAACCCAAGCGGTGCACTCAGTTCGAGGTTTTCTTCGCGGTCTCCTTGAGGAGTGTTTGAATCTCGCGCTCAAAGGCGGCTTTGTCGACCATGCCGACATGCATGTCCGCCATTTTGCCGTCGCGATCAATCAGCAGCGTTGCTGGCATCGAATTGAAGCCGAAGCGCTTTCCCATGTCATTCCAATCGCCAATCACGATCGGATAATTGATCTTGTGTTCTTGCAGGAATGGCTTCACGGACTTCCAGCCGTCGTCGTCCAGGGAGACGCCGATGGCGGACAAGCCGTCCTTTTTGTACTTGTCCTGGAACTCCATGTACCAGGGAATTTCTTGTTTGCACCCGGTACACCAGGTGGCCCAGAAATCCAGCAACACGACACGGCCTTTGTAGCCAGACAATTTGATGAGCGCACCGCTCGAGTCTTCGAGACTGAAGTCCGGGGCGGTTTTTCTTGAGTCAGCGGGCTTTAGGTCCGCTGGTGCAATTGTGGTGACGGCAAAGGACACAGCCAGCAGGGTAACTATCACGACTCTGTGACATAGCATATCCAAAGGACCTCCTATTTTGTTGTTCTGACTAAGGCGATGTCCGTGAGAATCGGCGCGCCACGACCGATCTAAACTCACGAACCAATACTCCACCAATAACGAGTCCAACCAAATTTTCGACCTGAATGATCAGAAATCGCCATGGGAAAATGAAAATGGAATTTGACCAGTGCCCTCCCACCAGGAGAAAGTGGAGCAGGAAAGCGAAGGGGGAGACGATGGACAAGGTTGTCGTCGCGACGATTTCCCTTCCTTTAGCAAAAGCAGCAACGATACAACCGATAAGGACCGTCTGGATGACGCCAACGATGGGAATGCCGTAAGTCACCAGCCAGACATAGAAACCATAGTGGAGGTTGGAATACGGCCGTTGCGCCCGGAGAATCGCGACAATGATCCACTCGGGAAGTTGAAAATCGAACCGGCGGAGCAGGAAACCAAGGAGCACAACGCCAGCGAGCGACCACGGTGCGACGCGGAATCCGGCGCTGGCGAGATGAGCAATAGTCTCCGCGCTCTGGCGCCAGTACCAGCGACGGGCGGAAGCGATTCCCGCCTTCGAGACGATGTCAAAGAATTCTTCATGGAGGTCGCCAAGGATGGATTCCGCTTGGGCGGCAGAAGTGAACAGAGCGACAAGCCATGCAGCTAGGCGCGGAGGATGAGGGTGGGGGAGTTCGCGTGTCATGAGCGGGTCTTCAGGAGGGCGAGCCCTTCGGTCAAGCTCCGGAGCGCGCGGTGGGTGTGCTTGATGGCCGACACTCCCTGCGCTGTGACACGGAAAAAACGCTTGGACCGTCCGCCACGTTCCGCAGTGGGACCTCCCACGCGAGATTGCACGTAGCCTTTTGCTTCGAGGCGATCGAGTGTGGCATAGATGGCACCGATGGACACTTCCCGCCTGGTGCGTGCTTCGATCTCCCGCCGGACGGTGACTCCGTAGGCTTGATCATCAAGGCGCAAGACCGTCAAAAGGACGATATGTTCGAATTCGCCGAGGTAATCGCGAGCAGGCATTATGTATACAATATAGAAGAAATGATGCATCTGAGTCAAGAGAGATTCCTCGCTGCGCAGGCCGACCATTTCGTCTGGCAAAACCGTCCGGGACGCAAAGAGCATGCAGGAGCGAAGTGGGGAAAAAAGCGTCGGCCTGCTCCACTCAGAATGACAAGTTTGGGGGGTTGCGGTGTTATGTCGGAGCTAAAGCTCCGACCCCCCAAATGCTGGCCGATCAGGAGACGTGCTGGCTGATGGAGAGAATGTTGCCGTCGGGATCCTTGAACCAGGCGACTTTGCTGCCGTCGGGGGTGGTCCAGATGCCTAGGTTCTGGTCCTGGGCGAAGGAGTATTTTTCCGGGGGAGCACCGCGGTCGCGGAGCCAGGCGGCGACGGATTCGATGTTTTCGACTTGCCACCCGAGAATGGTGCCTTGTAGCGGCGTGAAATTCGAAATTTTTGTGATGCGAATCATGTGGCCGCCGATGTTCATGACCAAGGCAAATTGATCGAGGCTCACGAACTTAAATCCAAGCTTGCCTTCATAAAAAGCACGGGCTTTGTCGTAGTCCTTTGTGGGGATGAAGCCGACCAACTTTGCTGATGCGAGCATTGGTTGCCTCCTAGTGCACCTCAGAGGGACAGGCAAGAATATCTGTCCTACAGTACTTTGCGGAGAAGCAAGTCAAGAGCCGCGCCGTCAAACTCGCCTTGTCGACGTATCTGTATCAGTTTGATTTGGTCGGATGGGGCGAGAAGGGGACCAATGAGTTGGTCTGAAGATCGTATGGCAGTAGCTTTGGCCGTTTGCCGCAGGAGTACTCGTCGGATCCATCGACATCTTGATAAGGTGAGATCCTGACGACAACCTGCCGATTCGTTTTCCAATGTGTGAGGTTGTGCTCGACCGAGCAGTCCTTGCCAAGGTGGCTTTCTCCAAGGCCAAATTCTCCTGGGCCGTCGAGGTCGCAGCGTCATAGATAGCAGGCGTGTATTCGAAACCTGTATCGCTTTCGTAAGTCCATAATGTGACTTCGGCCAGCAGGTGGTCTCCATCAGGGGACCAGCCGATAGTGCGAATACCGTTGCCACCGCCATCTTTTTTGTAGACGTTCCTGAACTCCTTGCCTTCGCCTGCAGCTACGTATAGCGTAGTGGTGTTTCCACAGTCGTCGTTTTGAACTTCTACTTTGACCTCGCCATACGCCAGGAAGCCTCTTGGAGATCGCGCAACGGGCGTGCGAGCGGAGCGAGCAGCAGGCTTGCTCCATGCCTTGCCTGTCCACAACGTACACGAAAGATAAGTTGGATTGGTGGCGGAAACCAGCGGTTCGTCGTTCTTTTTGGCTTGCGGCGCACCAGCGAAGAAGACGCTGAGAAAGATTGCAACGATCATTGTCTCCAAGCTCCTTTCTTCATGTCTTCGGCGGCTTGGGAGAGGTCGGCGGGGCGGCCAAGGTCGCGCCAGTAGTAATCGTCGGCGCGGAAGGCGAGGATACTTTCGCCCTCGGCGGCGAGGCGGAGGTAGGAGTCGATGATGGAGAAGACGCCATCTTCGGTGAGCCTGGGGAGAAGGCGAGGGGAGATGATGTGGATGCCGGAGAAGGCGAGGGGATGGAGGGCACCGGAATTTGAAGCCAGTGGCGTTTGATCGGTGTTTGGTTGGGCTGGCGCTCTTCCAGGATTCCTCGCTTCGCTCGGAATGACACCACTCGGCACTTTTTCGAGAGGCGCTGAAGCCGTGCCCTGACGAGCGTTACGCGGGGGCTGAAGCCTCCGCCTCCTAGAGAGTTCAGCGGCTGACGGATTTAGCGTCACTGCGTTTTGAGGCGCACAGGCAGGATTGCCTGTGCCACCGGCTTTCTCGGCGGGCGCGGCGCGGCTTTGCGGAGGCGTCCGGCTTTTGATCGTTGGTTGGCTGGGTTGACGCTTTGCCAGGATTCCTCGCTTCGCTCGGAATGACACCACTCTTTTCAGCTCGTTGAGAGTGTTCGAGGAAGAACCAGGCGGCTTTTTTCAGGCCGCCGCCGGTGTCGAGCAAGAGATCGTCTTCGCGAGAGATTTCGATGCGCATGTCGAAGTTGTTTTTGGATTTCAGATAGTCGACGACCATATCGGCGAAGTGGTGGACGTTGATGATGACTTCGTTGACGCCGAAGGAACGCAGGCGCGTGAGCGTGATTTCTAGGAGCGTGCGGCCGGCGATTTCAACGAGGGCTTTGGGGCGCGTGTCGGTGAGCGGGCGCAGGCGTGTGCCGAGGCCGGCAGCGAGGATCATGGCTTTCATGAGAGAACCAGGGGCGAGAACGGCAAGGAATTAACATAGAGACCACAAAGGACAAGAACACAGAGGGCACAGAGAAGAGGACAGAAAATCTTCATTTGGAGAGATTTCCGAGTACGGCTTGCGCGGTGCCGGATTTTTCGAGGTCATTTTTATTACCGAGCTTCTCCAGCTCGAGGTGACGGACGACAACTTCCATGCCGCTGCGACCACGAAGGTGGCGGGCGAGTTGCTCGGCGAGATAAACGGAGCGATGCTGGCCGCCGGTGCAGCCGAATCCTACCATTAAGTTTTTGAAGCCGCGCTGGTGATAGTTTTCGACGGTCGCGTCGATGAGAGTAAACACGCTGGCGAGAAATTGGTGGACGCTCTCCTGCTGATGGAGATAGTCCATGACCGGCGCATCCATGCCGGTGAGTGATTTGAAGCGCTCTTCCCTGCCCGGATTCGGGAGGCCGCGGCCATCAAAGATGAAGCCGCCGCCGTTGCCGGTTTCGTCCTTGGGCAATTCGTGGTGAAACGAAAAACTGAAAATGCGGACGACGAGATTATTCGCTTCGGCGGCCAGGCCCAGCAACTTTTCCGAGGCGAGCATGCTTTGGAATGCGCCAAGAAGCGTGGGCAGCTCGATGGGCAACTGAACGTTGTGGAGCAGCCAGCGAATGTTTTTCAGAGCATAGGGCACGCTTTGCAGAAAATGAGCCCGGCGCTCGAAGAAGCCGCGATATCCATACGCGCCGAGGGCCTGCATGATGCGGACGTACACGTAAGGGTAGTAGTAGCGCAGGAAGTCTTCGCGATCAACAGGGACGAAGGTGGCGAGCGCACGAAGATAATCGTAGAGGAGATGCTCGCGGAGGTCGGGCGGCAGATCGGCCTTGGCGTCGAAGAGAAGCGAAGCGATGTCGTATTGTAAAGCGCCCTTGCGGCCGCCCTGGTAGTCAACGAAATACGGCAGGCCATCGCGCAGCATGATATTGCGCGACTGAAAATCGCGGTAGAGGAAATAATCGCGCGGGGCCTCGAGGAGAAAGTCCGTGAAGGCATTGAAGTCGTTCTCGAGGGCGCGTTCGTTGAAGGCAATGCCCGCGAGGCGTAGAAAATAATACTTGAAATAGTTCAGATCCCAGGCGATGGACTGGCGATCGAAGCTGGCGATGGGATAGCAGACGCTGTAGTCCAAATCGCGCGCGGCTTCCACTTGAAAGCGCGGGAGGACGCCGACGGCTTTGCGGTAGGCTTCCACGACGGCAGGCGCGATGGATTCGCCGGAGCGATTGCGAGAGAGGAATTCGAAGAGCGAAGTGTCGCCCAAGTCTTCTTCGAGGTAGGCGCCGTGATCGAGGTCCTCGGCATAGATTTCCGGCACCGGTAGGAAATGACCATGAAAATGTTTGGAGAATGCGAGGAAGGCGACATTTTCTTCGCGTCCACCGTAGAGAATACCAATGGCGCTGACGCGGTCGTTGGCGAGGCGCATGATCTTGCGGCCGGAGCCGCCGAGTTCGCCCTGAAGCGGCTGGATGCGTGTGGGCGGCGCGTGGAAGCGCTGCTTGAAGAGTTTTATGAGGACGTCTATAGACATGGGTTCCATTGATTCCGTTATATCAGATTGATCTGGCCGGGTGGTCTCTAGAATAGCTAAATCTGGCAGCGGAAGATTGGGCAAGCGGCAATTGTTGTGCCTAGAAGTACAGATTGAGGGTAGCGCGTCAGTTTGAATTTTGACCTCTATTGTCACGATCAAGAAAACTCAAACTGACCTACAACCAGATTGCGGGTTCAAGGGGTAGCAATCGGGATGCCCGGCTATAATGTAGCGATGCCCAAGCCCCTCGAACTGTCCAAACACAAAGAACGCCGAATCACCGAACAAAGAAATCCAGCGTCGCGGAATCTGGACCGCATGACGGCGCAGGAGATTGTGGAGTTGATCAACCGCGAAGACCGCAAAGTGGCGCTCGCAGCGCGAAAGGAGATTCCGGCGATTGCGCGGGCGGTGGAGGCAATTGTGGCGGGGATTCGAAAGGGCGGACGGCTGATTTATTTGGGAGCAGGATCGAGCGGACGCATGGCGGTCCTGGACGCGGCGGAGTGCCAGCCCACGTTTGGGACTTCGCCAAACCTGGTGCAGGCGCTGATTGCCGGCGGAAAGCGCGCGGTGACTGGAGCCGTGGAAGGCGCGGAAGATTCCGTGCGGGACGCGGAGCGTGCAATACGCGCGAAGGCGAGGGGCGACGACGGTGGCGATCACGTCAAACCGGAAAACGCCGGTGACGCGGTTGGCGAAAATCGTAATTGCGGCGGAGGTGGGGCCAGAGGTGCTGACGGGATCGACGCGGATGAAGGCGGGCACGGCGCAGAAAATGGTGCTGAACATGCTGAGTACAGCGTCCATGGCGCGGCTGGGGCATGTTTATGAAAATCTGATGATTGATGTAGTGCAGACAAATGAGAAGGTTGCGAAGCGGGCTTTGCGGATTCTGGCGGAGGCGAGCGGGAAGAGTGTGTCTGCGGCGGAACATGCACTGCGGGCGGCGGGACACAATATGAGAGTGGCGTTGGTGATGCTGAAACTGGGGGTGGAGGCGCGGGAGGCGAGAAACAGGCTGAAGGAAGCGGGCGGAGATTTGAGGGCAGCAGTAAAAGAATAGGAAAAGGAATCAACACAAAGGACACAGGGAGCACAGAGACCACAGAGACCACAGAGAAGGAAAAGAAAGACGCGGATGGATAAATTTCTGATTAAGGGCGGGAAGGCGCTGCAGGGGACGGTGGCGGTGAGCGGGGCAAAGAACTCCGCGCTGCCGGTGATGGCGGCAGCGCTGCTGACGGCTGACAAAGTGGTAGTGCGTAATGTTCCGAAAGTGCGCGACCTAGTCACCATGAGCAAGCTGCTGGCGTTCATGGACGCGAAAGTTTCGGTGGCGGCGGTGCCAGCGAGCGACTACGAGATTGCAGCGCCGAGATTGAATCATGCGGAGGCGCCCTACGAACTTGTAAAGACGATGCGGGCGTCGATCCTGACGCTGGGGCCGCTGATGGCGCGCGCGGGAGTGGCGCGGGTTTCGCTGCCGGGCGGATGCGCGATTGGGGCGCGGCCCGTGGATTTGCACTTGAAGGCGCTGGAACAGATGGGGGCCGAGATTACGACGTCGCACGGGTACATTGAAGCGAAGGTGCACGGGAACGGTTCGCGCGGGCGGAGATTGCAGGGCGCGCATATCGTGTTTGAAAAAATCACCGTGACGGGGACGGAGAATATTTTGATGGCGGCGGCGCTGGCGGAGGGTGAAACGGTGCTGGAAAATGCCGCACGCGAGCCGGAAGTGACGGATCTAGTGGTGATGCTGCGCAAGATGGGGGCGCAGATTTGCGGCGATGGGACGTCGACGCTGCGGATTCGCGGCGTGAAGGAATTGCATGGCACGGAACATACGGTGATACCCGACCGCATCGAGGCAGGAACGTTTTTGGTAGCGGGAGCAATTACAGGCGGCGATTTGACGATCCAGAATTGCGAGGCAAAGCATGTGGGCGCGGTAATTGCGAAGCTGCAGCAGGCTGGAACGCGAATTGACGTTGTGGATGCGACAACTGTGCGCGTGCGGAGCGGTAGGTCATTGGTAGGCGCGGACGTGACGACGGAAGAGTATCCGGGATTTGCGACGGACATGCAGGCGCAGTACATGGCTTTGGCGACGCAGGCAGAAGGCACTTCGGTAATCATGGAGAGAATCTTTGAGAACCGGTTCTTGCACGCAAGTGAAATGATGCGCATGGGCGCAAACATTTCGATTGAAGGACATACCGCGACGGTGCACGGCCCAGCGACACTGTCGGGGACGGTGGTGCAAGCTTCAGACTTGCGCGCGAGCGCGGGCCTGGTGCTGGCGGGATTGGTGGCCAGCGGCGAGACGACCATTGAACGTGTGTATCACATCGACCGTGGGTATGAGGGGATTGTAGAGAAACTGCGTGCAGTGGGAGCGCAGATTGAACGCGTTCATGGTGCACCTACCTAGCATCAAATCGCGAGATAAGAACATCATGAATCCTTATTGGATCGAAGCAGACTCCATCCGCCTTGCGATCTTGCCAAGACCCAGAGGCAACGACTGGCTGGCAGACGATATTGCAGCAGCACGACGTGCGGGAGTGGACGTAATTGTCTCGACTCTTACAAATGAGGAGACTGAAGAACTGGGTCTGTCTGACGAAGCAGAATGCTGTCGCAGATCCAACGTTCAATTTCTCTCTTTTCCGATTGCGGACAGGTCGCTCCCACGTTCGATAAATGATCTGAGTAGGTTCTTGGACGAGGTCGACAAAGAAATCAGGAAGAAAAGAGCGTGGCGATCCATTGCCGAGGCGGCATCGGGCGGTCATCTATGTTATGCGCGTGTCTACTAATTCGCCACAAGTTCTCGGCTGATTCTGCATTCGAGAGGATACGAGACGCCCGCGGGTGCCCTGTGCCAGACACCGAAGAACAGCGAAGGTGGGTTGAGTCCTTTGCACTGAGATTCGGAACGCCTTAGCCCCAAGAGTCTGGTACAATACGCGCCTCAATTTTGTGAAGTGCGGATAGTGTCTTCTGTCTGTGGACAACAAAGGAGACGGGGCATGGGCAATACAGAATTGCTGAGGAAGCTGGATGCAGCGATTGCGGAGAAGAATTTGCTGAAGCATCCGTTCTATCAGGATTGGCAGGCGGGGAAACTGAGTCGCGAGGCGCTGCAACTGTACGCGGCGCAGTATTACAAGCATGTCGATGCGTTCCCCGGACATCTGCGGGTGTTGGCCGCGCGGACAGAGGGCCCGCTGCAGAGCTTGATTCGGGAGAACCTGGCGGAGGAAGAGAACTCCGCAGCGCCACATCCGAAATTGTGGCGCGATTTTGCGGCGGCCGTGGGCGTTTGCGAGGACGACATCACCTGCTGCCCCGCCCTGCCGGGTACGAAGGCCGTGGTGCAAACCTTCCGGGAAATCTGCGGGGACCGGTCGGTGGCGGAAGCGGTGGCGGCTCTATATGCGTATGAATCGCAAGTGCCGGAGATTGCCACGACGAAGATGGAGGGGCTGACGAAGTATTACGGAGTGAATGCGCCGAGAGGATTGGCGTACTTCGCGGTGCATGAGGAAACCGACAAGCTGCACCGCGCAGCATGGCGCGAGTGGCTGGAGGAGCATGCCGGAGGGGATGAGGAAGAGATTTTGAAGACTACGAACGAGGCGCTGGATGCGCTATGGGGAGCGCTGGACGCGGTGCATTGCGGGAAGGCTAAGGCAAAGGCGCAGGTTAACACCGAGAGCACCGAGGACCGAGCACAGAGTTCACGGAGAAGAAGCGAAGAAGAGTAACGATAGCGCAGAGGCCACAGAGAAGAGATAAGAAAAGCCCCCGAGAGGTTCGGGGGCTTTTTGATTTAGGACCAGGTTGTCGTGGGTACAGAGCGGGAGGGGCAAGCCCTTCCCCTACACGGTCTGAACAAAAATGGTTATTCGTGGCCGCCGGCGTTGCCGGCGCCGCCTTCGGACGATCCTGGGTTGTGACCACCGCCTCCAGCGGCTGCCTTCTGCTGCTTTTCGCGGGCTTCCTTGAGAAGGGCCTTGCGCGAGAGGCGAATCTTGTTGCCCTCGATGGAAAGCACCTTCACCAGAACCTGGTCGCCGAGCTTCAGTTCGTCGCGCACATCGCGGATGCGATGCTCGGAGATTTCGCTGATGTGGAGCAGGCCGTCGGTGCCGGGAAACAACTCGACGAATGCGCCGAACTCCGCGAGGCGCACGACTTTGCCTAGATAGGTCTTGCCGATTTCGGCGCTGGCGGTGACTTCGCGGACCATGGCGAGAGCCGCGTCGCCCGAGGCTCCGCTGGTGGAGAAGATGTGCACGGTGCCGTCTTCGAGGACGTCGATTTTGACGCCGGTCTGTTCGGTGATGGACTTGATTTTCTTGCCGCCCGGACCGATGAGGTCGCGGATCTTGTCCGTAGGAATATTCAGCTTGTAGAGCCGCGGCGCGTAAGTGGAAATCTCCGTTCGCGCACTGTTGAGCGTCCCTTCCATGGTATCGAGAATCTGAAGGCGCGCTTTCTTGGCTTGAGCCAGCGCTTCGCGCATCATGGCGATGCTGATGCCGAGGACCTTGATATCCATTTGGAGCGCGGTAATGCCATTGCGCGTGCCTGCGACCTTAAAGTCCATGTCGCCGTAATGGTCTTCGGCGCCGGCGATGTCCGTGAGGATGGAGTATTTGCCTTTGTCCCCGACAACAAGACCCATGGCGATGCCCGCGCAAGAGGACTTGATGGGAACGCCCGCGTCCATCAGCGCGAGCGAACCGCCACAAACGGTGGCCATCGAAGAGGAGCCGTTGGACTCCAGGATGTCGGAAACCAGGCGCATGGCGTAGGGGAAGTCCGCTTCGGGAGGAAGCAAGTTCAAGAGCGCGCGCTCGGCGAGTGCGCCGTGGCCGATTTCGCGGCGTCCGGGGCCACGCAGGAATTTGACTTCGCCGACGCTGAATGGCGGGAAGTTATAGTGCAGCATGAAGCGCTTGAACTGATCCTGCTCGAAGAGCAGGTCGAGGCGCTGCATGTCTTCCTTGGTGCCCAACGTGAGTGTGGCAAGAGCCTGCGTTTCGCCGCGAGTGAACAGGGCGGAGCCGTGGACGCGCGGGAGGAAGCCGACTTCGCAAGTAATCTGGCGAATCTGGTCGAAGGCGCGGCCATCGGGCCGGCGGCGGGCATTCAGGACGTCGTCCCGGAAGATATTTTCGCGAAGGCGCTCAAAAGCGCGCTTCGTGAGAGCGCGCTTCTCGTCCATTTCTTTCTTGGGCTCTTCGGGAATCGTGGCGAGGATTTCTTCCTTCAGGGCATCCACCAGGTGGTAGCTTTCCTTCTTGGGATGCTTCTGGGTGTTGAGCGCATCGTGGAGCCGATCGCCGTATTTCTTTTGCAGATCCTTGTAGATGCCTTGATCGAAGGGCAGCGGCTCGACGACGACTTTCTTGGGTTTCAGTTGGCTGTGAAGCTCCTTGATAGCAGCGACAATCTTCTTGATTTGCGCGTGGCCAAATTCGAGAGCGTCAACGAC
>WNFW01002803.1_pt1 | contig 11998 bp, 9 predicted proteins | sample 5400131 | NCBI WGS metagenome assembly WNFW01 (sample SAMN13153362, study PRJNA577476) | soil metagenome | isolation source: 20 cm soil or saprolite under grassland replicate 1 | place: USA:California | collected 2016-06-15
TGAGGGAATGCCGGAGGATTTTTTCACGAAGCCCGGAATCAAAACTGGTGCCGATGCCTACAGCGTGCTGGCCAACGTCACCTGGCAGTACAACGCCGTCGAAGAAAACGCGAAGAGTGAAGCGACTCGGAAGAAACTTTACATCGCGCGCGAGACACTAGCGAAAGAGAGGAATGTGCCGTTGCTGAATCAGATGCTGACTTTGCGCAATAAAATCGCGCTCCGCCTCGGCTACAAATCGTGGGATGATTTCCAAACCGAACCGCGGATGGCGAAAACCGGCGCCGCCGCACAGAAATACATCGATGATTTAGTTGCGGGCATTGAGCCGAAGTTCGCGGCGGAATTAACCGAGCTTCAGAAAATGAAACAGCTTGATGTCCAACCGCATGGTAACGGGGTTTTCACCGCTCCGCGGATCAACATTTGGGATTGGCGCTATTACCAAAACCAACTCAAGAAACAGAAATTCGCGGTCGATGCCGAGGCGCTGCGGAATTTTTTCCCGTTCCAGAAAGTGCTCGATGGAATGTTTGCCATCTACCAGCGGATTTTTGGTCTGAAGTTCGAACAAGTCGCGGTCCCCTATAAATGGATTGACGACCTCCAGCTCTGGGCCGTGAGCGATGCGGCCAGTGGTGAACCACTTGGCTTGTTCTATCTCGATATGTTTCCGCGCGACGGAAAATTTAATCATTTTGCCGAATTCGAAATTATCGGCGGCAAGCTTTTGCCAGATGGAAAATATCAGCGACCAACGGTGACGCTGCTCTGCAACTTCCCGCCTGCGACTGCGGACAAGCCATCACTGTTAAGCCATAACGAAGTGGAGATCCTATTCCATGAATTTGGTCACGTCCTGCATACCATCACGACGCATGCCAGGTATGCGCGCTTCGCCGGCACCCATGTTCCGACCGATTTCGTCGAGGCCCCCTCGCAAATGCTGCAAAACTGGGTCTGGGATAAGAATGTACTCGATTCTTTCGCCGCGGATTACCGTGATCCATCGAAGAAAATTCCCGCCGAGACCATTCAAAAAATGAAAGACGCCAAACTTGCGACCGCAGGCGTGTTTTATCGGCGGCAATTCGCCTTTGCTTCGCTAGATCTCGCGTTGCATGGACCGCACGCCGAGAACGCGCCGTATGATTGCGTCGCTATTTCCAATCCGATTCTGGAAAAGGTTTTTCTGCCGATTGATCCAAGCACGACCTTTGTTTCCTACTTCGGTCATCTCAACGGCTACGATGCTGGGTATTACGGTTACGCCTGGGCCGATGCCATCGCCGCAGACATGGCCACTGTTTTTGAAAGCGCACCCCAAGGGTACTTTGATCAGCAAGCCGGAGTGCGATTGCGCAGCGAAATTTACGCGATGGGCGATTCCCGCGATGTCAACGAATCGATTGAGAAATTCCTCGGCCGCAAACAATCGGTGCAGGCATTCTTGAAGAAAATCGGGATCGGCGGGGCGAGTGCGCCGGCGGCACCATCAGCGGAGAGCAAATAGCTCGTCATCCCGAGCTGCAGTCGAGGGATGCCGCTGCGAGGCCTTTAAGGTAAACACACCGGGATCCCTCGACTTTCGCTCGGGATGACCTAGCGGGACGCGGTCGCTAGTCGGCGGCTAACGAGCCCTGGAGTTGCACACGTGCGCCCCGCCGTTACAGAAGATCAACTGGAGCTCACATGAAACTCTTCGTTTGTCTCATTATCCTGACCGTTTTCGCCCCTGCGTTCGCAGCTGATCCTGAAACGGAACGGCTCAAACCAGCCCTCGATACAATCACACCGGACGGATTACTTGCGTATATCAAGATGCTGTCCTCGGATGAATTTGAAGGCCGGGCCCCGGGATCAAAAGGCGAAGAACTTTCGATCAAATATATCAGCGACCAATTCAAGCAGATCGGATTGAGCCCGGGAAACCCAGATGGCACTTACTTTCAGGAAGTTCCACTTGCCGGGATCAAAACGACGCCGAGCGCGTCTTTCGCCGTCGGCGAGAAGACAACGACCTTGAATTATCCGGATGATTACGTCGCATCGTCGGCGCGATTGCAGAACGAAATCAAAGTGGAGAACTCCGATATCGTTTTCGTCGGCTACGGCATCGTCGCGCCCGAATACGGCTGGAACGATTACAAAGATGTCGATGTCCGCGGGAAAACGCTCCTGATGTTGATTAACGATCCGCCGATTCCTGATCCAAAGGACCCAACCAAGCTCGACGAAAAAATGTTTGGCGGCCGCGCCATGACTTATTACGGGCGGTGGACGTACAAGTACGAAATTGCGGCGCAGAAAGGCGCAGCTGCGGCCATCATTATTCATGAGACCGGGCCGGCCGCGTATCCGTATTCGGTGGTGCGCACGAGTTGGTCGAAGGAAAATTTCGAACTCGACGCGCCGGACAAGAACGCAAGCGCGGTTTCGGTGCGTTCCTGGATTACGCTCGATGTCGCCAAGAAATTACTCGCTGATTCCGGACACGACTTCGAGGCATTGAAAAAATCTGCGATCGGCAAAGACTTTCGGCCGGTTCCGCTGGGAGTGAAGGCGAACTTCGATATCAAACAGCAAGTTCGCTCATTTCAATCGCACAATGTTATCGGCAAGCTGGAAGGCGGCGATCCGAAGTTAACAAAGGAATACGTCATTTTTAGCGCGCATTGGGATCACCTGGGCAAACATCCTGAGCTGCAGGGGGATCAGATTTTCAACGGCGCGGTAGATAACGCTTCTGGGGTCGCAGCGGTGATCTCGCTCGGACGCGCATTTACCAAATTGAATCCGCCGCCGAAACGCACCTTGCTTTTTCTGGCGACCACGGCGGAAGAAGCGGGATTACTCGGCGCGAAATACTATGCCACGCATCCGCTTTACCCACTCGAGAAAACACTGGCTGATATCAACATCGACAGCATGAATGTCTGGGGAAAAGCGCGCGACATCGAGGATACCAGTTTCGGAATGTCCACCCTGGACGATGCCCTCGCGCGAGTAGCACGAGTACAGGGACGCACCAGCATTCCCAATCCGCGACCGGAGAAAGGCAGCATTTATCGAGCGGATAATTTTGAATTCGCGAAAGCTGGTGTGCCCTCACTCTACATCGGGGACAAGGAGCATCTAATCGCGCGTGCGCCCGAAGCAGCACTGCGGGCCGATGAATTCGATCTCCACGACTACCATCAGGTTTCCGATGAAGTGAAACCGGATTGGGATTTGTCCGGCGCAGTGCAGGACACGCAACTGCTCTTCGTAGTCGGCGATGAAGTTGCCAACGGCGACAAATTCCCGGAATGGAAACCCGGCAACGAGTTTAAACCGAAGCGCGATGCGATGATGAGGAAACCATAACGTTAGCAGCTGAACCTTATGGAGACTCGTCCGTTTCAATTTACCGGACGCATCCGCAGTTTTCATTACGCGATTGCGGGCATGATCCGAATGGTGCGCTGCCAGCACAATGCCTGGATTCACGCGATTGCCACAGGGGTGGTGATCACAGGCGGATTTTTCTTCCATCTCTCGGGTTCGGAATGGTGCTGGATCGTGCTCGCAGCCTCGACGGTTTGGACCGCGGAAGCTTTGAATACAGCATTCTAATTCCTGGCCGACGCGACATCGCCGAATTTTCATCCCGTCGTGCGCGACGCCAAGGATGTAGCTGCCGGGGCAGTGCTGATCACGGCAATCGCATCATCAGTGATCGGCGCGATTATCTTCTGGCCACATGTGAAGGACTTGCTGAAGCAGTAATGTGATCGACCGGCGCCGAAATTTTTTGCCATGGCGAGTGAATGGCGCCAGTCTGGCTCGGAGCGAGACATCTCTTGCTTTTTTTTTGCAGACCAATAGTTAGAGATGGAAAGCCTGGCCTCGCCGACTACCGTCGTCTGCGTTGCAGCCTCGACTCCGCTCGGACTGACAAAACGCAGGCAGAATCAAGATAGTCGTTGATCACCGCGGGGCGAGGGAACAACACATTCATGAACGCTTCCATCCCCATCCTGAGCGCAGTGATTGGAGCGGTCGTGCTATTGTTTGGGCGCAAACTTTTCTGGCTTTGCGTGGCGGCGATCGGATTTGCCGCTGGCGTGACGCTCGCTTCGCACCTCATGAGCGAGCCGACAGCGTTGCTCCAATTGACTTTCGCCATCCTGCTTGGCTTCATCGGTGCATTACTAGCGCTGTTTTTGCAAAAACTGGCAATTGGGCTGGCCGGTTTCGTTGCCGGCGGCCGGCTTGCGGTTGGTTTGGTGGCGACATTTCTGGTGCAATATGCGTCGCATTACTGGCTTACTTTTATCATCGGTGGATTGATCGGTGCGCTCTTGCTTCTGATGTTGTTCGATTGGGCGCTGATTTTTGTCTCGTCACTGATCGGCGCGCATTTGATCACGAGCGCGATCTCTTTGCCACCGACAGGCGCAGTGCTGTTATTTACGGCGCTCGTCCTTCTCGGCTTTCTCATTCAGGCCGCGTCGATGCGAAGGAAGGGTACGGTAGCGGCTTAGTCTTCTTGATTGCGCAACGGCATCCTTCCCAGCCTTCGCATAAAGCTACCGCGCGGCAGGCAACTTCGCTCGGAATAACGGTAGGCGAATCGCTGATTTTCCTTGAGTCAGCGACGTGCACGGGATGTCGTTAAGGCGCATGAGATGCGTTCCGCTCTATTTCATTTTTGCTCTGTGCGCGCTCGTTTCATGCGGGCGCAAAGGTCCAACGCTCCGTGGACCTGAGCCTTCTCCGCCGGCGGCATCCGCCGCCCCGTCCCAATCAATCGCCACACCGCCAGCACAGTCTTCGCAAACGCCGATAAGCGATTTCGCCCAGGCCGCGCAATCGATTCGACCAAGCGTCATAATCATCTCCGTTTTCGATGAAACCGGGCACTTAATTGCAAACGGGCACGGCTTCTTTGTTTCCGACGACGGAAAATTCATTGCCGATCGCAGTGTGCTGGTCGGCGGGGTGAATGCGGTCGCGAAGGCGGCTGACGGCGCGATTTACAACGTGTCGGGCGCCCTCGCCCAAACGCCAGCGCAAAATCTGGTACTTTTGAAAGCTGACGCGACGCGGAAGTTGCCATTTGTGGTGCCAAGTGCGAGAGCGCTGCCGGACATCGGCGGCAATGTCGCAGTTGTTCTCAGCCCGGTTGAACGGGCTAAGTCGGTGGTGCTCGAGGAAAAAATCAGCGGACGCTTTTCCGACGAAGCGGGTGAATGGCTTGACGTGACGCCCGCTCTGCCGAAAACGAGCGCTGGTGCACCCGTCATCGATGAGCGAGGCCAGGTCATCGGCGTCGTTACTTTTCGCGCCGGAAACAATTCGTGCGCGATCAGGCCCGCTGCTACCGCTGGCACTTTATTGGCACAAGTTACATCGAACATGACCGCGAGCTGGCAAACCCTAGCGCCGTCGCCTTTAACGACCGCGAGCGCATCACCCACGGCCACCCGAAGTCCAACCCCGGCGAAAATTCCGCTTAAAGGATCAAAACTTATTTATGCACCGGCGCCACGTTATCCATCGGAGGCAAAACAGTTGCGTGGAGGAGGAGTGCAAGGGTCAGGCAGCTTTCGCGTTTTGTTCGACACTAACGGTCATGTAGTTGCGGTCCAAACGCTACGCTCGACCGGCAATTCATCGCTCGATCAAGCGGCCGTTTCCGCACTTCACGAGTGGCGTTCGGAACCAGGGCGCGAATGGAGTCTCGTGGTACCGATCACGTTTAAGCAATAGCGCCGGCGGGAAAACCCCGCGGGAAATCCCAAATCCTAAGCTCAAAATGTCTGCGCCTGCGCCTAGAGCAGTCCCCTTTGAATATATTAAAGTTTGGCGTTTCCTTGGGGTTTGGAGCTTCCGCAGACGGCGTTGTCAGTGTCGAAAATGACGGACCCCGGTAAAAATCATTGCTATCTCGCGCTCATTGGCAGCTTCGATTACCTCTTCATCGCGCATTGATCCGCCCGGTTGAATGGCGCAGGTGGCACCGGCATCGGCGGCGGCGATGAGACCATCCGCGAATGGGAAAAACGCGTCGCTCGCGATAGCGCTGCCTTTGAGAGAGAGACCCGCTTCCTGTGCCTTCCAGATCGCAATCCGCGATGAATCGACCCGCGACATTTGGCCTGCTCCGATAGCAAGGGTGCGGTCAGGCGCCGCATACACGATGGCATTTGATTTCACATGCTTGACCACCCGCCAGCCGAACCGCATCGCTTCCAGTTCACTTTGCGTCGGCTGGCGTTTTGAAACCACGCGTTCCTTGTCTTCCGCACCCGTGTCCGCGTCCTGCACCAGCAAACCTCCACAAACGGAGCGCACATCCTTTTTCGGCAAAAGTTCTGCGGACGGGGCCAGCAACCGAATGAGGCGCAGATTTTTTTTCTTCTGCAAAATCGTGCGCGCTTCTCCAGAAAATTCCGGTGCGATAATTACCTCACTGAAAATTTCGCTGATAACTTTGGCGAGCGATTCGTCGATCTCGCGATTACAAATGATGATGCCGCCAAAGGGCGCCTGCTTGTCCGTCGCAAACGCTTTTTCCCAAGCCTGGCGAAGATCGGGATCGCTCCCAACTCCACACGGATTGGTATGCTTCAAAATCGCAACCGTCGCTTCCTCGAAGTCGCCAATCAAACTGGTGGCGGCGCTGATGTCGAGAATGTTGTTAAACGAGAGGTCCTTGCCGTGCAGTTTTTCAAAGTGCCGATCAAAATCACCGTAGAGCGCGGCTTTCTGATGCGGATTTTCGCCATAACGCAGATGCGTCACCAGTGGCATCGTCAGTGAAAAAGAGGCATCCGTCGTTTGCTCCTGGTTCAGGAATGTGCTGATGGCGCGATCGTAAGAGGAAGTTTTAACGAACGCTTTAATGGCGAGGCGTTCACGCAACTTCAACGTCGTCTCGCCGTCGTTATCGCGCATGGTTTCGAGCACGACACCGTAATCCGCAGGATCGACTACAACAGTGACGCTCTCATAATTTTTGGCCGCGCTTCGAATCATCGATGGGCCCCCGATATCGATATTTTCGATCGCCTCTGCCAGGGTCACATCAGGTTTCGCGATTGTCTGCTCGAATGGTTAGAGATTGACGACAACGAGATCAATCGGCTCGAAACCTTGCTCGCGCGCTTCCTTTTCATGCTTCGGATTACTCCGTTTGTAGAGCAATCCGCCGTGCACTCGCGGATGCAAAGTTTTCACTCGCCCTTCCAGCACTTCCGGAGAGCCAGTGAAGCTGGATATTTCGCGCACCGGAACCCCTTTTTTGCGCAGTAGTTCCGCAGTGCCGCCGGTCGAGATGATATCGACGCCCTGTTTCTCGAGAGCACGCGCGAATTCCGCGATCCCCTTTTTATCGGAGACGGAGATGAGCGCGCGGGTGATTTTCATGGGAAGAAGTCCGTCGTTCCGAGCGTAGTCGAGGAATCCCGCTGCGAAAACTTTAAGGTGACTCCACCGGATCCTTCGGTCCGAGCCGGACTGGCGTTTTCACTCAGGATGACCTCAACGCTTCAGCGATCCAGAATCACATTCTTCGCCGCCGGATACAGCACCGGGCAACAACCGATCGTTTCGCAGAACGCTTTACTGAAGTGACTCAGACTGGAGTAGCCGACTTCGATTGCCGCTTCGGTCACATTAAATCGGCCACTGCGTAAGAGTTCGGCTGCGCGTTCCATCCGAATGTTGCGGAGATATTGCGGAATGGTGAGGCCGACTTCGCGCGAAAAAATCCGGCTCAAGTAAAACGGACTGCAACCGACTTCCTGTCCTAGCATTTCCAATGTCGGCGGCTTGGCCAGATCGCGCGCCAGCAATTCCTTGGTCCGTTCCACCCGGTCGCGCGCCACCCTTTTTTGTCGCATGCAAAAGAATTCCGGGTCCTTCGGTTCGAAGAGAAAATGCGCCATCAACTCGAGCGCTTTGCTTTGATACCAGAGAATCTGGGCGGCTTTCGCCACCGGCGGATCTGCCAGTGTCGCTACCACATTCCGTTGTTGGACCGACATGGGCCGCGCCGGCGCGACGACGTTTTCATTTTTGTCGCCAAAAATCACACGCCGGATCTCCGGCTCGAGATCGGATTCGTTCTGGATGAGCTGCTTTTGCAAATGTTTTCGCGAAAATTCCAGGGTGACGAATTGATGATGGTCATGCGCGCGGCGTGAGGCCGGCAATTGCTCGTCCCCAACTGCGTAATAGCCAGAATCACCCGGCACATAGTCGCTCTGCCTTCGTCCAAGTGGACCAACCGCGCCGTGCCCTTGCAGGTTCAAACAAAACTCGAGGCTACGCGGATGAAAACTGCGGCCCCAATCGAACGAACGCTCCGTGCGAAAGTCATGCCATTCCACGGCGACGCCGAATTGATCGACATCGCCGTAGAGCGGGCGCCATCCATCTTTCACCTCACGCCAGGCATCCACCTCGGCCGCGCATCTGGAAATCATTCCGCTTAATTACGAATGTTGCCGCGAAGATTGCAAGGTTGGTTTCTTCTCCTCCAAGCGGGCTCGGTCCCACTTTGCCAGCGTTGAAGCCGCATCATAAGCGGTTTGGGCAAATTCGAGAACCGCATCGTCGGGTGATCCCGCGCGACGCACTTCGTCGTAAGGGAGAATGAACTCGCGTAATTGAGGATGAAACGACGCGGCCGCCGGCTTTACTTTCGCATCGGCGAAACCATCGGGTGAAGGATAGGCGTAGGAATAAAAGAGCGCTGTGGGAATTTGGTCGTTGCCCGGCCAGAAACCGAGACTGCTCACTTCCTGCGAATAGGCTTCGCGCGTGATCGCATCAGGCAAATGGGGGATGCCGCCGGGATGTGGCGGCGCGGGCCGGCCGGAAAAACGCGTTACCGCGAGGTCGAAGCTGCCCCAGAAAAAATGGACCGGGCTGCACTTGCCGCAGAAACGCGAACGAAATTCCTTGAAAACCCGATCAGCCTGCAAAAGCACGCGCCAGAACCGATTGGCGTATTCCGCATCGTAAGCCGCATGTTTCTCATCGCAGTCGAACGGGATCGCTTCCAAAGTTTCGTTCGGCCTCATTCCGATTTGCACTTCAACGCCGAGCTCTCGCAGTTTATTCATCACCTCGCGATAAAAACTGGCGACGCTTTGTGGCTGTAATTTGATCGCGCGCTCGTCGCCCTCTGCGGTGGTGATGTGCAGCTGATGCCGGATAAAGTCGAACTCGAGTTCGAAAGCGCGCGTGCCGTACGGAATGAGTGACGTGGTTAAACCGCGCGAAGTAACGTAGAGAGTTACGCCCCACGAGTGGTTGATCCAAGGGCCGAGTGCCAGCCGAATTTTGCCGGCAATCTGCGTCCACAACTGTAACGTCGCGCACGTCTCGCGCCACGCTGCGTAATCGAGCGACGGCCAAATTTGCTCGCGTGATTCTTCAGGCACGGTTAGTCGTTGCCGCGAATGTAATCGGCAAAATTATGGCGCACTCGCTTGAAGGTGTCCTGAGCTTGTTCACGTGCGCGATAAAACATGTGACGAACGCTGCGCATGATCCGGTTATCACCACTGTGCTCCTCGTCACCGACATCTCCCTCGCGCCGATCTTCCACCACCGCATCCATCGGCGCGCCAGCAAACATTCCTTCGGTGCGCGTGACCGTTCCCTTATTTGCACCGATGTAAATCGTGCCCACGGGCCGGCGATTTTGATTTTGCAAAGTAACAATCCAGGTCGCATCCCCACGTTCATTGGTGCGCAGAGTATAACTAACGAGCGCGAAAGGGACGTGCGATGAGTCCGCGGTCCGGCTGGCCACTTCGTAGGCACCGCTGGAATCGAGATTTAAGCGCGCCGGGTTGACGGTGGCGCCTTGCGGCGTGCCCGTAACCTGGCGACTGGAAATACGATTGGAACTGATGTGCCCATCCGTGACTTCGACTTCGCGGATTCCACCGCGGGTATTTGGATCATCGATCAAAATTCGCCAAGTGGAAGGTTGCGGGTTCCCATCGGCTCCTGTGACTGAGACAACGCGATTCACGAAATCGCGGTTCACTTGATTGCCGACGATGCGAAGAGCGTCATAGGCGGTGGGATTCGTTTGTGCGAAAACGGAGGCAGCAGAGAGGAGCATTACGGCGGCAAAAATTCTTACCATGTTCGGAATGGAATCTCGCTTTTCCTTTGTGTCCACCGCGGGCTTCGCGTTTTTCTTTGGAAAAGCGAACACTGTGAAGCCACCGCTGCAGATTATCCGGGTAGCGCACGCGTTTCGCGTGTTGGCGATGACATCTCGTCATCGCGCACTTCTCGGAAAAGACTGTTTCGGCGTGACGCCGAAAGTCCGAGCCGGACCAGCGTAACACGCGAGACGCGTGCGCTACCCGGAACTCAGTTGCGACACGCTCGGCTAAAGCGCGCAGCTCGCGCCGCGGCACGCATCTTTCTGCGATCAAACACTTGAAGCAATGTTAACTCTCGCCAGCGTGATCACCGTCGGAATGAAAAAAAGGAAGCTCGAGTTTTCCAGCCATCCCGGCAACCTCGCGCTGATGCGCAATTTCGTGCGCCATTTTCTCGACAATATGCCCATCTCGGAGCGCGAGCGCACTTTGATGGTGTTGGGTGTGGATGAGGCGTGCACAAATATTATCCGACACGCATACGAGCTACGCTATGATCAGCTCATTGCCCTCTCCCTTGAGGCCGGCCAAGATTGCGTGCGGATGCGACTTCGCGATTATGGAATGCAACCGCCGGCAGAAGCGCTGCATCGCCGAAGGCGACGTGATGAGGTTATCAGACCAGGCGGTCTCGGTCTGATGATGATCCGCAACGCGTTCGATCAGGTGGATTATATTTTGCGACGCCGCGGGACCGAACTGGTGTTGACGAAGAAGATAGTGTGAAATTCTGCTACGCTAGTCATTCCGAGCGCAAGTCGAGGCTGCAACGCAGCCGACGAAGTCGGCGAGGCCAGGCTTTCCATCCCGAGGCGAAAGCTGTCCGGTAACGCACCGGGATCCCTCGAGTCCGAGCCGGACTGGCATTTCGCTCGGGATGACGGGTTATGAGGCGAAATTCGCTCGCTTATAGCGACACCGAGTAACAGATGCGCGGTACTCGCTCTTTCCGGGTAGCGCACGCGTCTCACGTGTTGGCGATGACGTCTAGTCATCGCGGACTTCTAGGCAAGACTGTTTCGGCGTGACGCCGAAACCAACACGCGAGACGCGTGCGCTACCCGGAAATGGAATCTCGTCGGCAGGCTTCCGACGACAGCAGGCTGGCAGCCTGCGCTCCCCAGAGAAGATTGCCAGAGACAAATCGCGTCGTGCGTAACTTCTGGTTCAATGTTATCAGATTTCCGCTAACTGAACCATGAAACCGCCGGAACCCGATGCCGCCGTCGAAGTCTCGCTGCGGCCGCCAATGTTCAGCGAGTTCACCGGGCAGAGGAAAGTCTGCGAAAGGTTGGAACTTTTGGTGGCGGCAGCACAAAAGCGCAGTGACGTCCTCCAGCACATCCTGCTAAGCGGACCGCCTGGGCTCGGCAAAACCACGCTGGCAAATATCATTGCGCGCGAAATGGATGTGAACATCAAGAATACCAGCGGGCCGGTCATAGAAAGAGCGGGCGAGTTAGCAGGTCTGCTCACGAGTCTGGAAAAAGGCGACGTGCTTTTCATCGACGAGATCCACCGGCTCCAACCCACGATTGAAGAGTATCTTTATCCGGCGATGGAAGATTATCGGCTCGACATTATCATCGACCAAGGGCCACAAGCGCGCAGTCTGCGATTGCAATTGCCGAAATTCACCCTCATCGGCGCAACGACACGCGCAGGAATGGTAAGCGCGCCCTTGCGCTCCCGTTTTGGAATGACGGCGCGGCTCGATTATTACGGCGCGGAGGAAATGCAGAAAATCGTCCGGCGTAGCGCGGGATTGCTTGATGTCGAGATTGACGATCCCGGGGCGGCGGAGATCGCCTCTCGGGCAC
>WNFW01002805.1_pt1 | contig 11994 bp, 10 predicted proteins | sample 5400131 | NCBI WGS metagenome assembly WNFW01 (sample SAMN13153362, study PRJNA577476) | soil metagenome | isolation source: 20 cm soil or saprolite under grassland replicate 1 | place: USA:California | collected 2016-06-15
GATCCGGTTGGTGGAGGAAGTACAGGGACAGGTAGAAACTCAACGTGAAGGCTAGATAGAGGCTGCCTCCGACTCCCAGGGCCCAGCGTGTCAGGCTACCCCGCCAGTCACGCACCAGCACCATCGTGGTGAGACCGACGACCGTCGCCGCGGCCAGCATCAGGGTAACGCTTGCCCAGGGAGGCAGACGGTCGCGGAGCAGGAGAGCGTAGCTCAGCGGAAACAACAACCAGAGCGGCGCCGGCGTGCCCATGGCGCGCGTCAGCTGCCAGTATTCGATCAGCGCCGCGCCCAAAACCACGGCCATGGCCGCGTACACCCAGATGGAGCCGGCGATCAGCGCTGCCAGCACCACGGCGATCAGCGCGGCGGCCGTGCCGATACGAACCACCATATTGGAGCGGCGCGCCTCGCTCAGCGCGGCGGGGTTCGATGCCTCATCAGCGACCTCGATTGGAAACCTCCTCGGGACGCGCACCGAAGCGACGCTGCCGCCGCTGATATGAGGCGATCGCCTCATCGAAGTCGGCATCTGCGAAATCCGGCCATAAGGTTTGAGTGCAGTAGAACTCGGAATACGCGGCCTGCCAGAGCAGGAAGTTACTGAGCCGCATTTCGCCGGCGGTGCGAATGACGAGGTCGGGGTCCGGTAGGCCTCGGGTGTAGAGATGGGCGGCGAGGCTGGACTCCTCGAGCCGGGTCAGGTCTGCACCCGCGCGGGCCAGCTCGCGGACCGCGTCGACGATCTCGCCGCGGCCGCCGTAGTTGATGGCGATGTTGAGCAGTGCTCTGGCACCCACACGGGTGTGTTCGCTGGCCTGGCGCATTTGCTCCTGCAGTGCGGGCGACAGTTCGTGTACCCGGCCGGAGAACCGCAACTCGATTCCCCGGCCCGCCAGCTCATCCACCTCTCGGCGAATGGTCTCGGAGAAGAGGCTCATCAGGGCGTCCACCTCTTCGCGCGGGCGTAACCAGTTTTCGGTTGAAAACGCATAGAGGGTCAGCACGCGGACGCCGCGGCGGTCGGCTGCCTCGGCCACCCGGCGGATCGCCTCGATTCCCGCCTTGTGCCCCATCACCCGTGGGAGCAGACGCTCGCGGGCCCAGCGGCTGTTGCCGTCCATGATGATTGCGACGTGTTCGGGGGAGGACACCTGGCTCACCAGTAGTTTTTGAGCGTCAGACCTCCATGATCTCGGCTTCTTTGCGGGCCGCCACCTGGTCGACCAGGCCGATGTAGCGATCGGCAAGCTTCTGCAGCTGCTCACCACCGCGGCGAGCCTCGTCGGCCGAGATCTTTTTCTCCTTCTCGAGTGTCTTGATCCGATCCATCTGTTCACGCCTGATATTGCGCACTGCCACGTGAGCGCCTTCCGCGTATCGCTTGACGAGCCTGGCGTATTCCCGGCGCCGCTCCTCATTCAAGGGCGGAATCGGCACCCGGATCAGCTGACCATCGTTACCGGGGTTCAGACCTAGCTCGGATTTCTGGATCGCCTTCTCCACCGCACCCATGATGGTCCGGTCCCAGGGCTGGATGATGATCATGCGCGCCTCCGGGACCGTTATGGTGGCGAGCTGATTCAACGGCGTTGGGTTGCCGTAGTATTCCACCTGGATCTTGTCCACCAGCGCCGGACTGGCCCGCCCGGTGCGGATGGTCAGAATCTCCTTGGCGAGCGCCTCGAGGCTTTTCTGCATCTTGGTCTCGGCCTCTTTGAGATTGGCCTCGATCATGCCGGCGGTCCAACGAACGTCCCGATCTGTTTCCCTGCCACGACCCCTTCCAGGTTGCCGCCGTGGGACAGGTCGAAGACGATGATCGGGATCTTGTTCTCGCGGCAAAGCGTGACCGCCGTATGGTCCATCACGCGCAGATCTTTGTTGATCAGGTCGAGGTAGTCGAGGCGACTGAACCGCTTGGCCTTCGGGTTTTGCTTTGGATCGGCATCATAGATGCCGTCCACCTTGGTCGCTTTCAGTACCACCTCCGCCTCGATCTCGACCGCGCGCAAGGCGGCCGTCGTGTCGGTGCTGAAGTAGGGATTGCCACTGCCCGCGGCGAGGATCACCACCCGGCCCTTCTCCAGGTGACGCACCGCGCGGCGGCGGATGTACGGCTCGGCAATCTGGTGCATGCTGATGGCGGTCTGAACCCGGGTCGGCTGGCCCATGTTTTCCAATGCGTCCTGGAGGGCGAGCGCGTTGATGACGGTGCCGAGCATGCCCATGTAGTCGGCCGTGACCCGGTCCATGCCTCGCTTGCTCGCGGCATCGCCGCGGATGATGTTGCCGCCGCCGACCACGATCGCGAACTGGGTGTCGTACGCATTCTTCACCCGCACGATGTCCTCGGCGATGCCGTGGACGACGTCCGGGTCGATGCCGAAGGCTGCTTTACCGGCGAGGCCTTCGCCGCCCAGCTTGAGCAGCACCCGTTTGTAGCGCGGCAACGCCGACGGCTTGATCACAGCATGAACTGGTTCGACTAGCTGGCCTCTCCGACCTTGAAACGGGCGAAGCGGGCAATGGTTATGTTCTCGTTGAGCTTGGCGATGGCCTCTTTGACCATCTGATCCACGGTCCGCTTGTCGTCCTTCGCCCAGGCTTGGTCCAGCAGGACCTCGCGCTTGTAGAAGTCGTTGAGCTTGCCCTGGATGATCTTCTCGACCACCTGCGGCGGCTTCTTCTGGTCACTCGCCTGCGCCGCGAAAATGGCCCGCTCCCGGTCCAGTACGTCCTTCGGAACGTCCTCGCGCCGAAGATAGCGCGGCTCCGCGGCCGCGATGTGGACCGCGATCTCATGCGCCAGATGACGGAACTCGTCATTCCGGGCCACGAAGTCACTCTCGCTGTTCAGCTCGACGAGCACGCCCAGCTGGTGGTTGTGATGGACGTAGGTCGCGATGATGCCTTCCTTCGCGGTGCGGGCGGCCTTCGCTCCGGCCTTGGCGATGCCCTTCTGGCGAAGCCAGTCCTTGGCCTTCTCGATGTCCCCGGCAGTCGCTTCGAGGGCACGCTTGGAGTCCATCATCCCGGCGCCGGTGGCGTCGCGGAGTGCCTTGACTTGATCAGCAGAGATAGCCATGGTTACTTCTCGTCGTCCAGGGCCTCGTCCTCATAGAACTCGGCCTCGTCGATGGTCGGCATGCCGGCGAATCCTTTTTCTTCCTCTTCCTCTTCGGCTTCGCCAATCGCGAATTCGGTCACCGGGGCTTCGGGCGCGGCCACAAGCTCCTCCGGACTGATCAGTTGGCGCGCTTCGAGGGCCGCGTCGGCGATCTTCGAGGTGATCAGCTTGACGGCACGGATCGCGTCGTCGTTCCCGGGGATCACGTGATCGATCTCGTCGGGATCACAGTTGGAATCGGTGATGGCGACGATCGGGATCGCGAGCTTGCGGGCTTCGGTGACGGCGATGTGCTCCTTGCGCGGGTCGACCACATAGACCGCGCCCGGCAAGCGCTTCATCTCGGCCATACCGCCGAAGAAACGCTCCAGTCGCTGGTACTCCTCTTCCAACTGGGTGATCGCTTTCTTGCTGCCGGTGAATCCGCCGTCATTGCGGATCGCGCGCAGGCTGTTCAGCCGATCGATCTGGCGCCGCATCACGGTGAAGTTCGTGAGCATCCCGCCCATCCAGCGGTGGTTGACAAAGGGCATCCCCGAACGGCGCGCCTCCAACTCGATGGATTCCTGCGCCTGCTTCTTGGTGCCGATGAAGAGCACCATCCGACCATTGCCCACCACGTCCTTCACCCAGGTGGAGGCGTCGTCGAGCAGTTTGACCGTTTGCTGCAGATCGATGATGTGGATCCCGTTGCGAGCGGTGAAGATGTACCGCTTCATCTTGGGGTTCCAGCGGCTGGTCTGGTGCCCGAAGTGGACCCCGGCCTCGAGGAGTTGCTTGAGCGTAACGAGTGGCATGCGAAACGACCTCCTGTTTCTACTTCCGCCTCCGTCATCCGACGCGCGGACCTCTTGCGAGGCAACCCGGCGCCGTCAGAAGGCGTGCTTAATGCTCGGGAAAGTATAGCCGCTCAGTCGGAATCTGAAACGTGCCTACGCGGCCGGGACGGTGGGCTTCCGGGAGCTTGGGCGACGACCGCGGCCGGCCGACGTCCGGGCGGCGCGCTCCGGCTTGCAGGTGGGATAGTCGCTGCAGCTCTTGAACTCTCCGTAGCGGCCGGTACGCATCACCTGCGGCTTGCCGCAGCGCGGGCAGGGATCATCGAGGAGCAGTTCACTGGCTGCCGGTGGGGTGACCGTCCGCTTCCCGCCCTCGATGTAGCGGCAATCCGGGTAACCGGAGCAACCGATGAAGCTGCCAAACCGGCCCTTCCGGTTGAGTAGCGGTTTGCCGCACGTCGGACAGACTCGATCCGGGACGATGTCGGCCGGATCGATCTCGCGCTTGACGTAGCGGCATTTTGGATAGCCGGAGCAGGCGACGAAGGGACCGCGTTTCCCGGTCCGCTTCACCAGCGGCTTGCCGCAGCGCGGACACGGTTCGCCGGTCGGCTCCGGCGGCGGCGCCTTTTCCTGGCCCTCTCGGCCCTTGATGTAATCGCATTCCGGATACAGCGAGCAGCCGATGAACTCGCCCAGCCGGCTCATGCGATAGACAAGCCGCCCGTTTCGACCCTCCTCCTTGCACTTCGGGCAGTCCTCGCCTGTTTCGCGCATCGGGACTTTGACCCGGGCGGTCGCTTCCGCTTTGGTCAGGGTCCTGGAAAACGGCTTGAAAAACTCGCGGACGATCGGCACCCATTTGCGCCGGCCCTCTTCGACATCGTCAAGCTCCTCCTCCATCCCGGCGGTGAACTTGACGTCGACGATGTCGGGGAAATGCTCGATCAGCCAGCCGTTCACGGTCTTTCCCAGCTCGGTGGGAAACAGGCGGCGCTCTTCCTGCCGGACGTAGTGACGGGTCTGGATCACCTCGACCGTCGGCGCAAATGTGCTCGGCCTGCCGACCCCGAACTCCTCGAGCGCCTTGATCAACGAGGCTTCGGTGTAGCGCGGCGGCGGTTGGGTGAAGTGCTGCTCCGGCTTCAGCTCCTGCAAGTTCAGTTGCTCGTCGATCGCGAGCGCGGGCAGTTCCTTGTCCTCATCGTTGTCCGAGTCCCGCTCCCAGACACGCGTGAAGCCGTCGAAGACGAGCACCGAACCGTTCGCCCGGAAAACGTAATCGGCGGCGCCGATATCAACTCGGGTTTGCGCGAAGCGTGCGGCGGACATCTGGCTGGCGGTAAATCGCTGCCAGATCAGGCGATAGAGCTTGAGCTGATCCGGCGTCAGGAAGGACCGCATCGAGTCCGGCGTCCGCTCCACATCGGTCGGCCGGATCGCCTCGTGCGCATCCTGCACCGGGCCCTTCGCCTTGAATTCCACCTTGTCGCGGCGGGCGTAAGTGGGCCCGAACTGCTCGGTGATGAAGTGCCGCGTTGCGGTGGCGGCCTCATCGGAGATGCGGAATGAGTCGGTGCGCATGTAGGTGATCAGGCCGACCGGTCCCTGTGTCCCGAGCTCCACCCCTTCGTAGAGTTGCTGGGCGAGGCTCATCGTCCGGTTCGGCTTCAGCCGCAAGCGGTTGGAGGCGTCCTGCTGCAGCGTGCTGGTCTTGTACGGCGGCGGCGCGTTGCGGGTGCTGTCCTTCGTCTCGATGGAGAGGACCTTGTAGCTGGCGCCCTCGAGCTGCCCGATGATCTCGCGCACCTGGCCCTCTTTCGTCAGCTCCAGCTTGTCGTCACTGCCCTGCTTGCTCAGCAGCCGGGCGCCGAAGATCCGTTGCGGAAGGTCGACCTTCGAGAGCATCGCATCGAGCGTCCAGGATTCGACCGGGACGAACTTGTCGATCTCCTCTTCTCGCTCGCAGACCAACCGGACGGCGACCGACTGCACCCGGCCGGCACTCAGTCCTTTGCGGATCTTCTTCCAGAGCAATGGACTCAGCTTGTAGCCGACCAGTCGATCGATCACCCGGCGTGCTTGTTGGGCGTCGACCAGGTCTTGATTCATCGGCCGCAGCGCGTTGAGTGCCTTCTCGACCGCGCTGGGCGTGATCTCGTGTAATTCGATACGCTGCGGATCCTTCAATTGCAAGACGTGCGCGAGATGCCAGGCGATCGCTTCGCCTTCGCGGTCCGGATCCGATGCCAGCAGGATGTTCGACGCACCTTTGGCGGCGGCCTTCAACTCCTTGATCGTCGGTTCCTTTCCCGGAATGGTGACGTACTCGGGCTTGAACGAATGCTCGATGTCGATGCCGAGCGTGCTCTTCGGCAGGTCGCGGACGTGGCCCATCGAGGCACGGATGTCGTACTTGCCGCCCAGAAAACGGCCAAGCGTCTTTGCCTTCGCAGGCGATTCAACGATGATCAGTGGATTTGCCATTTCAGTCTTGAGCGCGGCGCGTGACCGCACCGCAGTCGCCGATTATATAGCCGCCAATTTCCAGCAACGTCAAGCGCCGATTCACTTCTTTGATGTCCAGGTTCATCATGACCGCCAGGTCATCATGATGGCGCGGTTCTACCCAATCAAGCAATTCCCAAACGGCAGACAGCTCCGGATCTTGCGGTACCGAATCCGCGCGCGCACGCGCACGCGTACGCGCGTGTGTATGCGCACGCGTGCGCGCGTATGCGCGCGCGAGCTCCGGAAATTCATCGAGCACGTCCTCGACGGTTTGCACCAGTTTGGCCCCGTCCTTGATCAGCTGATGGCCGCCGATCGCCAATGGGTTCTCGATGCTGCCGGGGACGCAGAACACCTCGCGACCCTGCTCGGCGGCCATCCGCGCAGTGATCAGCGCCCCGCTCCGTTCGGCTGCCTCGACCACGACCACGCCGAGGCTGAGGCCGCTGATGATCCGGTTGCGGACGGGAAAGCGACCGGGCAGCGGCAACGTCCCGTCTTCGGCCTCGGTCACCAGCGCGCCGGTCTGCGCGATTGCCTGCGCCAGCTCGGCGTGTTCAGGTGGGTAGATGCGATCCAGTCCGGTGGCCATGACGGCAACGGTCGGCGTCGGGCCCTCTAGCGCGCCACGGTGTGCCGCGGCATCGATGCCACGCGCCAGTCCACTGACCACCACGACGCCCGCGTTCGAGAGCTCCCGCGCCAACCGGTGCGCCGCGCGACCGCCGTAGGGTGTGGCTCGCCGCGAGCCGACGATCGCGATCATCGGGTCGGTCGGTAGCCGCCCGCTGAGGTAGAGCCGCGGCGGCGGATCGTGGATCTGCTTGAGCAGCGCCGGATAGGTTGGATCCGTCAGCCAGACGGTCGTCACGCTCCCTCCCCCGCTTGCGGGGGCGGGTCCGGGCCCGCCGGCCCACGCGAGCCGCGCTTTAGTGCGATGCGAGCGTTTGAGGCGTCACGGTGGGGGCCGCTCATCCACTCTCGCGGTACTGCAGGGCCTCGGCGATGTGCGCCGGCTCCATGTCTGGTCTCTCGTCCAGGTCGGCGATCGTGCGGGCGACCCGCAACACCCGGTGGACCGCGCGACCGCTCAATTGCAGGCGATCCGCGGCGGTCTCGAGCAAGACGCGGCTGGTGGCGTCGAGCACGGCGTCTCGCCGCAGCTGCGTCCCGGTCAGCGCCCCGTTCAGCGGACCCTGCGGGCGCCGGCCGCGCTGGCGTTCGCGGGCCTGGATGACGCGCTCCCGCACGGTGGCGCTGTTTTCGGCGACGACCTCGGCCCGCAGCAACTCGCCGGCGGCCTGCCGCGGCACCGTGACCTGCAGGTCGATCCGATCGCGAATCGGCCCGGAAAGGCGCGCCCGATATCGCTGCCGCTCGAGCGGCGTGCACTCGCAGAATCGTTTTGGGTCGCCGGCAAAACCGCAGGGGCAGGGGTTGGCCGCTGCGACCAGGATGAACCGACCCGGCATCACGGCATGGCCGCGGATCCGCGCGACGGCCAGCTTTCCTTCTTCGAGCGGTTGACGGAGCGATTCGAGCGCATCGCGGCGGAATTCGGTGATCTCATCCATGAACAGGACACCCCGATGGGCTCTCGTCACCTCACCGGGCCTCGGCGCCGCGCCGCCACCGCCGACCAGCGCCGCCGGCGAGATGGTGTGATGCGGGGCGCGGAACGGTGGGACGTCGAGTAGGCCGGCCCCCGGCGGCAGCATCCCGACGCAGGAGGCGATCGACGTGACCTCGACGGCTTCCTGGTGCGTCAGGGCCGGCAGGATCCCCGGCAACGCTCGGGCCAGCAGCGTCTTGCCCGCACCGGGCGGACCTACCAATAAAAGATGATGCGCTCCGGCGGCGGCCACCTCGAGCGCGCGTTTCGCGTGTGGTTGACCGCGAACGTCGGCCAGGTCGACCTGCAACGGAGCGCCTGGGGCGACATCGGGGCGAGGACTCGGCGCCTCCTTCAGGGCCGCCCCGGCTTCCCAGTGCGCCTTGAGGTCGCGCAGATGATCGACTCCGAGCACCGGCGCAGTGGTGGCGATCCTGGCTTCCGCCACGTTCGCGGTTGGCACGTAGAAACGGCGCACCCCCAGCCTGTCGAGGTGCGCAGTGATGGCAAGCGTCCCGCGGATGGGGCGCACGGCGCCATCGAGGGCCAGCTCTCCGAGCCAGGCCGCATCACTCGGGAGCGGGCGGTCGCCGGCGGCATTGACCACCGCCGCCGCGATTGCCAGGTCAAAGCCGGTGCCCTCCTTCGGCAGCTGCGCCGGTGCGAGGTTGACGGTCACCCGCCGGCCGGGGAACTCGAAGCCGCTGTTGTTGATCGCGATTTTGACCCGTTCGCGCGCTTCCTGGAGGGCGCGGTCACCCAGGCCGACGATGTGAAATCCCGGCAGACCATCGGCGATATCGGCCTCCACCTCGACCCGGACCCCGTCGAGGCCAAACACAGTCCCAGACAGGGCCCTGGCCAGCACTCCGGCCGGATATTACACGATTTTGTGTATCGGTGTGTGCCAGCAACATCGAGTCGACGTGTGGGCGCAGCCACGTCTTCCGCCGATGATGTACACGCACAGACGCCATGGACTGGAAGCAGAAGGCGGCACGCAGTCTCGGCTGGCTCACCACCCTGCCCTACCGGGCTCAGCCTCGGGTGACGATCGGCCCTCGACTCCTGGGCAACGGGCGGCTCCGGATCTCCGGCCCCGGCCAGGTGGTGCTCGAGTCGGACATCAACGCCTGGTCCCACGCGGAGGTCAACCGGCTGGTCACCACTCGACCGGAGGCCCTGATCCTCATCGGACACAATGTCCGGCTGAACGGCTGCACCATCATCGCTGCCGACCGGGTGGAGGTGGGCGCCGACTGCGTCCTCGGGTCATGCGAAATCCGCGATCATCTCCCCTACTCGGAATCCCCAGAGGAGCGGCGGCGGCCCGCTCCGCCGAAGCCGGTGGTGATCGAGCAGAACGTCTGGATCGGTGGCCAGGTCTCGGTCCTCCCAGGCGTGCGGATCGGTCGCGATTCTGTCGTGGGGATCCACACGGTGGTCTTCGACGATGTGCCGCCGGGAGTGATCGCCGGCGGGAATCCGGCCCGGGTACTTCGTGCGCTTGATTCCGGGGTCAGCGGGGATAATCGAGGTCAGTGAAAGCGAATCCGCCCCCGACAATGTGCGACCAGTGCAAGCACATGCCGCGCTGGGAACGGATCCATGGTCCGGACCAGTCGGTGCGGCTCGAGGACGGGCGCCAGGTCGTCCGACGCGGACAGGTCTGGGTATGCACCCACTGCGGCCACCAGGTGCCCGTTTCCTTCGAGGCATGGACCTGACGGCCGCCGCCACCACCCGTCTCGACCGGCTCCGGCAGGTGCTTCACGAGCGCGTCCGGCGCGACATCGATGCCTCCCCGCCGCTGCTGCGCGCCGGCGTCCTGATTCCGCTCGTGTGGCGCGGCCACGGCCTCGAGATGCTCCTTACCCGACGGACGGACACGGTCCTAACCCATAAGGGGCAGATCTCCTTTCCGGGCGGGCAACGCGAAGATGCCGACGCCGAGACGATTGAAACCGCGCTTCGTGAGAGTTACGAGGAAATCGGCCTCGAGCCATCGCGGGTCACTGTGCTGGGCGAATTGGACGACGTCTTTACCGCGGTCAGCAGCTTCGTGATCACGCCGGTCGTAGGCCTGGTTGAAGGCGAGATCGATGATTTACGGCTGGCACCGGATGAGGTGCGCAGCCTGTTGATCGTCCCCGTCGATCAGCTGCTCGACCCGCAGGTACATACCAGCGAGACCCGCAGCGTCGGCGAGCAGCAGTATCGGATCCACTACTACACAATCGGCGACGACGTCATCTGGGGCGCCACCGGCCGGATCGTCTACCAGTTCCTCAAGGCCTGGGAAGAAGCCGCCTGAAGGCACTCGGCGCGTTTCTGGACGAGACCCTTCAATCGCAACCTGATGTGGTCGAGAGACTGTTGCGAGACCCGCTGCCTGCGGCCGTCCTATCGCGGCTGTCCGGACTTTCCCGCATCTTTCTGGTCGGCACCGGAACGAGTTACCATGGCGCACTGGTCGGCCAGTATTTGATGCGGAGCGCGGGCTTCGACGCGTGGGCGATCCCGGCCTTCGAGTTCGTCAACTATCCACCGCGCATCAAAGCCGACGATGGGCTGCTGCTCCTGAGCCATCGAGGAACCAAGCGCTTCAGCCAGGCGGCACTCGAAGCCTTTGACCACCGTGATCACTGGTTAGCCATCACGGGCGATGGTTCGCCGCTGCACGGTCCGGGCGTCATCAATACCGTGCCGCAGGAGCGGTCGCCCGTCCACACGGCCAGCCACACCGGGGCGATGGTTCGGCTGGCCCAGTTGGCCGTCGCCCTCGGTTCACCTCCATGGAAGGATGGGCTTGCCCGGTTGCCCAACGCCATCAGGGAAGCACTTGCGCTTCGCCCGCACGTCACGCAGGCTATCGACCGCCTCCGCCTCGGACGCGTCATCCACTTCGTCGGTGGCGGTCCCGCCTACGCCACCGCGCTCGAGGGGGCCCTGAAGTTGCGCGAAGCCGCCTACGTGAGCACCGAGGGTCACGACGTGGAAAGCATCTTGCACGGCCCGCTCATCAGCCTCAACGCCGAGGACTCGGCGGTGGTGATGGCCCAACCCGGCGCCAGCATGGAGCGGACGGCAGAGCTGACGGCGGCGCTCCACGAGATCGGCACGCCCACGCTTGCAGTGGGTCCTTCCGCTGCCGGCTTGACCGACACCGCGGCTCGGCTGGAGACGCCGGAAATCGACGAGCTGCTGGCTCCGATCGTCAATGTCGTCCCACTGCAATGCCTGGCGTTGGAGGTGTCTCGCCGTCTGGGTGTCGACGCGGACAGCTTCCGCAAAGAAGGGCGATACGCGGCGGCTCAAACGAAGTTCGGCTTGTGACCACGTACCCGACGATCGAGCCGTTCGACCGGGGCATGCTCGACGTCGGCGAGCGCAACCTGCTCTATTGGGAGATTTGTGGCAACCCCCAGGGGAAGCCGGCATTGGTCCTCCACGGCGGCCCTGGCTCGGGATGCACGCCGGGCATGCGCCGACTTTTCGACCCGGCCGCGTACCGGATCGTGTTGTTCGACCAGCGGGGATGCGGCCGAAGTATTCCGCACGCGAGCGACCATGCGGTGGATCTTGCGTCCAACACGACTCATCATCTGATTCGAGATATCGAGCGGCTCCGCGAACACCTCACGATCGACCGTTGGCTGGTCTTCGGCGGCTCGTGGGGTTCGACGCTCGCCCTGGCGTATGGGGAGCGTTTTCCCGAGCGGGTGTCGGAAATGGTCCTGGTCAGCGTCGTCACCACCACGCATCGAGAGGTCCACTGGGTCACCCGTGACGTCGGGCGGTATTTCCCGCAGGCCTGGATGCGGTTTCGCGAAGGCCTACCTGAGGCGGATCGGGACGGTGATCTGATTGCGGGATACGCCCGCCTGTTGCACGATCCGGACCGGGCGGTTCGGGAGAAGGCGGCCGAAGATTGGTGTCGTTGGGAGGACGCACACGTCGCG
>WNFW01006392.1_pt1 | contig 11993 bp, 12 predicted proteins | sample 5400131 | NCBI WGS metagenome assembly WNFW01 (sample SAMN13153362, study PRJNA577476) | soil metagenome | isolation source: 20 cm soil or saprolite under grassland replicate 1 | place: USA:California | collected 2016-06-15
ATCTTCGAGCCGGTGACCGCGACGCGGATCGGCTGAAACGCCTCGCGCGGCTTCAGGTCGAGTCGCTCTGCGAGCCCGCGGAGCGACTGCTCGATCGACTCGGCCGTGAACGGCTCGAGGTTGGCCAGCGTCTGCTCGGCGTGCTCGAGCACGGCGCCGTCGAGGAGGGCCGGGTCCGGCTCCACGCCGCCGAAGAGGAAGCCGGCGAACACCGGGAACTCGGCAAGCGTCGCGATCTTCTCCTGGACAAGCGGCGCGGACTTGCGCACGAGCGACTCGTCCCAGTCGTAGCCCCGCTCGCGCAGGAACTCGACGAGCCGGTCCGCGTACTCATCGGGCGGGAGCTCGCGCAGGTAGACGCCGTTCAGCCACTCGAGCTTCTGGAAGTCGAACACGGCTGGGCTCGCGCCGACTCGCTCGAGCGTGAAGCGCTCGACGAGCTCGTTGCGTGACATGACGGTCGTCTTGTCGTCGTAGCTCCAGCCGAGGAGCGCGAGGAAGTTGACGAGCGCCTCCGGGAGGTAGCCCTGCTCGCGGAACTCCTCGACCGACGTCGCACCGTGTCGTTTGGAGAGCTTCTTGCCGTCGGGTCCGAGGATGTTGGCGAGGTGCCCGTACTCGGGGAGGGGCGCTCCGAGGGCCTCGAGGATCTGGATCTGCTTCGGCGTGTTCGAGATGTGGTCCTCTCCCCGGAGGACGTGCGTGATCCCGTCGAGCCAGTCCTCGATCGGCGAAGCGAAGTTGTAGGTCGGCCGGCCGTCGGCGCGGACGAGGACGAGGTCTTCGATCTTCTCGTTCGGCTGCTCGATGAGGCCGCGGATGAGGTCGTCCCAGGCGGTGGTGCCCTCGTCCGGCATCCGCATGCGGATCGCGCCCTCGTCCTCATAGGCCCTGCCCTCGGCGACGAGCCGCCGCGCCTCCTCGCGGCAGCGCTCCATGCGGTCGAGCTGGAACGTGACCTCGCCGTCCCAGTCGAGGCCGAGCCAGCGGAGCGACTCCTGGATCTGCTCGGTGGCGGTGTCGACCTCGCGGCTCGTGTCTGTGTTCTCGATGCGCAGCCGGAACTCGCCGCCCTCGTGTCGTGCAAAGAGCCAGTTGAAGAGCGCGGTGTGGACGCCTCCGATGTGAAGGAAGCCCGTCGGGCTCGGCGCGAAGCGAACGACCGGTGGCATGCGCCGTATCGTAGGGGCCGTGTTCATCGGCGCTCATGTCTCGTCGGCCGGCGGGATCCACACTGCGATCGACCGGGCCGAAGAGATGGGCGCCGATTCGGTGCAGGTGTTCACGCAGAGCCCGCGCATGTGGCGGCCGACGAACCATCCGCCGGAGAACCTCGAGCGGTTCAAGGAGCGGCGAGCCGAGGCGGGGATCGAGGGCGTCCTGTGCCATGCGCTCTACCTGATCAACCTCGCGAACCCGAAGGACGACTTCTCTGACAAGTCCGTTGCGGCGTTGTCGAACGCGGTCGACGTCGGGTGCGCGATCGAGGCGGACGGCGTCGTCTTCCACGTCGGCTCGCACCTCGGCACAGGCATGGACGCCGGGCTCAAGCGCGCCGTGAAGGCGATGAAGAAGGTGCTCGAGCATTGCTCGGACACGACGTGGCTCCTGATGGAGAACTGTGCGGGCACGGGCGCGACGATCGGGCGGTCGATCGAAGAGCTGGCCATGATCTTCGACCGGCTCGGCGGCCATCCGCGGCTCGGGGTCTGCCTCGACTCGTGCCACCTGTACGCGTCCGGGTACGACGTGACGGACGAGGCGGCGCTCGACGCGACGCTCGATGAGCTCGATGACTCGATCGGCCTCGACCGGCTGCGCGCGTTGCACGTCAACGACTCGGCGGCGCCGCTCGGCTCGAATCGTGACCGGCACGCGAACATCGGCGACGGGCTGATGGGCAGGAAGCTGAGCGTGTTCCTGCGCCACCCGAAGCTCCAGGGCCTGCCGGCCGTGCTCGAAGTGCCCGGGGACGATGGTCACGGCCCGAACGCGGCCGAGGTCCGGAAGGCGAAGAAGCTGCACGCAGCCCGGCCCCCCGCGTCAAAAGCGAAACGGTGAGCCGCCGCGGCCCATCCGTGCCGTACCGGGACAGGCTCTAACAAGACAGTGCCCCCCGCGGGGTCCGGCCGCGAGCCTCCCTCCGTTTTCAGCCTATTCGAGTAAAGCGCACGTGTCTGTCACCGGACCGCGCCGAAACCGCGCGAACGAAAAAGCGCCCTCAGGCGCTCGGGCTGACCTGCGCGAAGATCCGGAAGCTCGGCTCGCCGAGCGGGAGCTCGTGGAACTCCGGGTTGACGCAGCCGAGGTCGTCCTCCCTGCCCTCGTAGCACGCCTCGACCTCGACGCGGCACATCGGCAGCGGCCGCTTGTAAGGGACATCCACGCGCAACGCACGCCGACGGGTACACCACCTTGTCGCAATGGACACCGCAGTGCCTGCAACCGACCTCATCCTGTGGATGGAGTGGGAGCCCCTGCGGAACGACCTCCAGGCGCCGCATCGTGCGGACATTTTCGGGGCGAGCGCCCCGATCCGCAAGACTTGACAACCGCATTTGAAAATGCTTGGTCAGCCCGAGCCGAGCAGCCGATCGGCGATGTTCAGCACGTCCATCTGGGTGAATGCCTGGTGATCCGGCTCGGCCCCGTCCGGGTTCTCGTCGGCACGGAACCACACAGCCTGAACGGTCGTCATCCCGAGCTCGCCCGCGCCGCGTACGTCCTCGAACAGCCGGTCTCCGACGAAGAGCGACTCGCCAGCCGCCGCGCCGAGCGCCGTCAACGCCCGCTCGAAGATCTCCGGGTGCGGCTTGCGTTTCCCGACCTCCGACGAGAAGACCGCAAAGTCGATCCTTTCCGCGATCCCCATCTGGTCGAGATCGCGGCGCAACAACCAGCCGGGGTCGAACGCGTTTGAGACCAGCCCGAGCTTGAGGCCGCGAGAGCGAAGCGACTCGAGCATGGCGTGGGTCGTCGCTCCGAGCACACGCGCCGGCTGCCACGCCTCGTGCTCGGCCTCGAGAAAGCGGTCGAGCTCCTCGTCCGAGATCTCGACGCCGAAGTGCGCGAGTGTCTCGCGGACCATGCCCGGATACTCGATCTCTTCCAGAGTCCCGGGGACCCAGAACAACGGCTCGAACTGGTCGCGGAAGTGCGCGCGGATGTCGTCGGCGGGCGCGAGGTCGTCCCGACCGAGAGCCTCCAGGCCTGCCCGGAACGCCGCGTCCATGAGTTCCTCGTCGAACCGGAACTCCATGAGCGTGTCGCCCCAATCGAAGAGGACGGCCCGGAGCACTCAGAACCGTCCGTGCCGGCTGCGCAGTGGCGTTCCCAGGCCGGAGGCGGGCTTTGCCCGCCGCAGGCACAGCAGTGCTTGTCGAACGAGTGGTGCGAAGGAGGGGGCACACGGGGGAACCGTGGGTTCCTCCGTGATCAGGGCGGCGCGTAGCATCGCGATAACCTAGCCGCGTGGCGCGGAAGATCCTTTGGGGCTCCCTCGCCCTCGCGCCGGCCCGGGCATCGGCGGATTTCTGAACGCGACCTTCGGCAACGCGCCCGAACTGATCATCTCGCTGCTCGCGATCAACAAGGGGTTGACCGAGGTCGTGCGCGGCTCGCTGACTGGGAGCGTCGTCGGCAACATCCTGCTCGTCCTCGGCTTCTCGCTCCTCGTCGGCACCGGCGACATGCGTCTCGACCGGCAGTCGAGCTTCGTCTGGCTCGGGCTGATCCTCGTCGCAACCGTCGGTTTCAGCGTGCCCGCGATTCCGAGCTGGCACGGAGACCCGACGCGCCACTCACTCGCCGTGCTCTCGATTCCCGTGGCGATCTTCCTGCTCGTGCTCTACATCGGCGTCACGTGGTGGCAGCTCGGCCGGCACCGCGCGCGGCACGTCGCGCCCGACGACGACGAAGGAGTCTGGGCGTTGTCGACTGCGATCGGCGTGCTCGCCGCCGCGACGGTGGTCACAGCCCTGATCGCCGAGATCCTCGTCGGCTCGATCGAGACGTTCGCGGAGAAGGCGCACCTCTCGGACTTCTTCGTCGCCGCCGTGATCGTTGCGATCGTCGGCAACGCCGCCGAACACGGCGGCGCGGTCGTCGTCGCGCACCGCGGCAAGGTGGACCTCGCAGCGGAGATCGCGCTCTCGTCCGGCGCCCAGGTCGCGGTGTTCCTCATTCCCGCGGTCGCGCTGATCTCATGGGCGATCGAGCCGCTCGCGCTGTCCTTCCGGCCGGTCGAGATCGCCGCGCTCGGAGCGTCGGCCATCGTCGTCGCGACATTCTTCGTCGACCGGAAGTCGAGCCGAAGGGACGGCGCCGCATTGATCCTGCTCTACGTAGTCGTCGCCGCTGCGTTCTTCATCGCGGGCAATCGCTGAGCTCCGAGCGCGCGGGGGATCGCCTCGATCGCGTGGTCGATGTCTTCGTCGCCGATCCCGAGGTGCGTCACGGCGCGGAGCACGCCGGGGTGGAGCGTTCCCGAGACGCGCACGCCTTCGGCCAGCAGCCGCTCGGTCGCGTCGCCGGGCGTGATGCCCATCGAGCCGACATCGAGCTGGATGAAGTTCGTCTCGACACGCTCGAGATCGACCGCGACTCCGGCCTCGTGCAGTGCCTCGGCCAACCGGCGGGCACGCATGTGGTCCTCGGCCAGCCGCTCGACGTTGTTATCGAGCGCATACACGCAGGCGGCCGCGACGATCCCGGCTTGGCGCATGGCGCCGCCGAACTGGTGCTTGAAGCGCCGCGCCCGCACCATCCGCTCCGCGGAGCCCGCGACGATCGCGCCGAGCGGACAGCCGAGCCCTTTCGAGAAGCAGATCGTGACTGTGTCCGCGTGGCCGGCGATCGCCGACGGCTCTACTCCGCTCGCAACTGCAGCGTTGAACAGCCGCGCTCCGTCAAGGTGCAGGCTGAGGTCGAGCTCGCGACAGGTTCCGGCCATCGCTTCGACATCCGAGAGCGGCCAGACGCGACCCCCGGCCGCGTTGTGCGTGTTCTCGATCGCCACGATGCGCGTCGTCGGCACGTGGCCGAGGTCGCCCCTCCGAGCCGCCGCGCGCACCTGGTCCGTTGTGAAACGTCCCGCGACGGACGGAAGCGGCCGCGTCATCAACCCCGCATGCACCGCCGGGCCGCCGAGCTCGGCGATCAGGATGTGCGACAGCTCCTCGGCGATCAGCTCGTCGCCGGGCTCGCCGAGCACACGCAACGCGATCTCGTTCGCCATCGTCGCGGTCGGCACGAAGACCGAGTCCTCCTGGCCCAGGATCTCGGCCGCCCGCCGCTCGAGCTCGTTGACGGTCGGGTCCTCGCGGATCTGCTCGTCACCCACCTCGGCGTTCGCCATCGCCTCGCGCATCGCCTGCGTCGGCTTCGTCGCCGTATCGGAGCGGAGATCGATCACCGTCAGTTGCCCGCCGTGCTCGGGTACCGGTCGGTGACGACGAGCAGGTAGGCGTACACCTGCGTCTGATAGCGCAGGCAGTACAGGCCGAGCTGCTCCATCCCGCGGGGGATCCGGCCGACGAAGATCGCGATCACCCAGGCGAGCAGTGCGATCACCTGCAGCACCTGGCTGAGCACCCAGCCGAGCACGAAGGCCGGAATGACGAGCACGAGCCGAAACGCGGTCACGAGCCTGCGCTGATCGTCCGGCCCTTCGACCTGGAGGTCGATCGTGTAGCTCCGCTGGTCGCCATGGAACGGCGGGTACGGGTCCGCGAGCACGTAGAGGTAGGAGTACACATAGACGGTGTAGCGCAGGTAGCGCACGAGCCAGCGGTGCATCCACTGCGGCGATCGCCCCTTGATCAACGTGACGATCCAGTTCGCGAGCGCGACGAAGAGCGCGACGCTGGCATAGAGCGTGAGCCAGATCAGATGCGGGACGACGAGAAAGCCTCGGACGAGCACGGTCAGGCGCGAACGCTTCAGGTCGTCGTGATCGATCAGCCGAACCGTGTGCGGGCGCGGAGGCTCGATCGGCGGCAGCTCCGGCGGCTCCAGCGGCGGTTGCTGTTCCGGTGCGACGACGTCAGTCATCGGTGGGCGATCCTAGCGTTGGCCCTCGCATAGGGGATAGACGTTTTCCACAAGTGCACCGATCATGTGAGCGACCGCAACCCGAATTGAGGGCGCATGAAACTTGCCGTCTCCCTGTGGCGCCTGTTCCAAAAAGACCGACTCTTCCGCTGGGCGACGTATGCCTCGGTCGTCGTGTTCTGGTTCGCCCTCGCGTGGGCGGACGTGCGACCGCTGGTTGGCCTCGTCTTCGTGGGGCTCGCGTACTTGTGGCTCCGCCGCCAGCGTGAGCGCCACGGCTGGTTGACCGAGCCCGAAGTCGACGTAGATCTGCTCTAGGCGCCCTTCTGGGCCTCGAGCTGGCGTGCCTCGCTGCTGTCCGCGGACAGATCGGGGTGGTCCTCGAACAGGTAGCGGACGACCGCGCGCCTCGCAGCCTTGACCTCGTCCACCCGGCCGACCGGCCGGTCGTGGGGCGCCTCTTTCAGCACCTCGGGGCGCTCTGACGCGTCGCGCACGATCTCGAGCATCGCCTGGACGAATTCGTCGAGCGTCTCCTTGGCCTCGGTCTCGGTCGGCTCGATCATCAGCGCCTCCGGGACGTTGAGCGGGAAGTAGATCGTCGGTGGGTGGAAGTCGTAGTCCATGAGCCGCTTGGCGACATCGAGCGCTGTGATTCCGTCCCGGCGCTTGAGCGTGCGCGCCGAGAGCACGAACTCGTGCATGCACAGGCGGTCGAACGGCAGCTCGTACGCATCCTTCAGCTGCGCGAGCAGGTAGTTCGCGTTCAGCACCGCGACCTCCGACATCTCGCGCAGCCGGGGCCCGTAGGACCGGATGTACGCGTACGAGCGGACGAAGACGCCAAAGGGGCCGGCGAACCCGCGCACCTTGCCGATCGTCTGCGGCCGGTCGTAGTCGTAGCGGAACCGCTCGCCGTCGCGGACGACCGCGGGCACCGGCAGAAACGGCTCAAGGCGGTCGCGGACCGCGATTGGCCCTCCCCCGGGCCCGCCGCCTCCGTGCGGCTGCGAGAACGTCTTGTGCAGGTTGAAGTGGACGATGTCGAAGCCCATGTCTCCCGGCCGCGAGATCCCGCAGACGGCGTTCAGGTTCGCGCCGTCGTAGTACATGAGCGCTCCGGCGTCGTGGAAGATCCGCGTGATCTCCTCGATGTTTTCGTCGAACAGGCCGAGGGTCGACGGGTTCGTGAGCATCAGTCCCGCGGTGTGCTCGTCGACCTTGGCGCGGAGGTCGTCCACGTCGATGTTCCCGCGCGGGTCGGTCTGGACCGGAGTCACCTCGTAGCCCGCCATCGTCACGCTCGCCGGGTTCGTGCCGTGGGCGGTGTCAGGGATGACGATCTTGTGCCGTGTGTCGGACTCGTCGCGCTCGGCAAAGTACGCCCGCATGAGCATCAGCCCGGTCAGCTCGCCCTGGGAGCCGGCCGCGGGCTGGAGGGAGACCGCGTGCAGCCCGGCGACCTCGGCCAGGATCTCCTGGAGGCGCCACATGAGCTCGAGCGCGCCCTGCGCGCCGTCCTCCTCCTGGAGCGGGTGAAGATCGCGGAAGCCGGGGAAGTTCACGACCCGCTCATTGACCCGCGGGTTGTGCTTCATCGTGCACGAGCCGAGCGGATAGAAGCCGGTGTCGACGCCGAACGTGCGCGTCGAGAGCTGGGTGAAGTGACGGACGAGCTCGGGCTCGGAGATCTCGGGCAGCCGCGGCGGACGCTCGCGGCGGAGCTCGTCGGGCACGTCGGGAACGGGCAGGGTGCGCGGCGGCAGGGTCGACGCTCGCCGGCCTTCTTGCGACTTCTCGTAGATCAGCTTCACGCGGCCAGCACCTCCGCGAGCCGGTCGATGTCGGCCTCGGTGCGCCTCTCCGTCACGCAGACGAGGAGCGCGTCTTCCATGCCCGCGTAGTCGCGGCGAAGCGCGTAGCCGGGGTGGACGCCCTGGGCGCGCGCCGCCCGTATCGCCTCGTCCGCGGGTCGTCCGACCCGGATGGCAAACTCCTTGAACGTTGCCCGATCTGGAAACACGAATGGAAGGCCGAGTCGCTCCTTTGCGTACCCGGCGAGGGCCATGCAGGTCTCCCCCTGTTCCCTCAGACCCTGAGGTCCGAGCCAGGCGAGATGGGCGAGCCCGGCCAGCGCGAGCAGCGTCTGGTTCGTGGTGATGTTCGACGTCGCCTTCTCGCGGCGGATGTGCTGCTCGCGGGTCTGCAGGGTCAGGACATAGGCGCGCCGGCCTTCGACGTCGGTCGTCTCACCGACGATCCGGCCGGGCATGCGCCGCACATATTCGGCCCGCGCGGCCATGAACCCGTAGTGCGGTCCGCCGTACGACTGGTAGTTGCCCGCCGCCTGGCCTTCGCCGATCGCAATCGCGCAGCCGTAGACGCCCGGTGCCTCGAGCACGCCGAGGGAGACCGGGTCGACGTGGGCGACCGGGAGCGCACCGGCGTCGTTCGCGGCGGCCGCGAGGTCCGGCGCCCGTTCGAGGCAGCCGAAGAAGTTCGGCTGCTGGAAGATCACGCACGCCGCGTCGCGGGCGGCTTCGCCGAGCTCGTCGGGATCGGTGACACCGTCGCGGTGAGGCACCTCGACCACCTCGAGCCCGAACCCCGGTGCATAGGTCTTCACGACCTGGCGGACCTGCGGGTTGAGCGTCTCGGCGAGGACAACTCGTGAGCGTCCCGTGACGTGCTTCGCGACGTAGCAGGCATCGGCGGCGACCGTCGTCCCGTCGTAGCCGGACGCGTTGGAGACGTCCATCCCGGTCAGCTCGCAGATCGCGGTCTGGTACTCGAAGATCGCCTGCAACACGCCCTGGCTCATCTCGGGCTGGTACGGCGTGTAGCCGGTCAAGAACTCGCCCCGTTGCATGACCGCGTCGACGACGGCCGGGACGTAGTGGTCGTAGATCCCGGCGCCCAGGAACGAAAGCTCCCGGCCGGTGTCGACGTTGCGTTCCGCGAGCTCCTCGAGGTGAGCGACGATCTCCTGCTCGGACAGCGCCGGCTCGAGATCGAGCTCGCGGTCGAAGCGAACCCCCGGCGGGATGTCGCGGAAGAGCTCGCCGATCGACGAGACGCCGATCGTCGCGAGCATCTCGTCGCGGTCGCGGTCCGTCAGCGAGAGGAAGCTCACTGCTCGTCGACGAAACTCTTGTAGGCCGCAGCGTCCAGCAGGTCGTCCACCTCCGGGGAGTCACCGAGGCGGATGCGCACGAGCCAGCCGTCCCCGTACGGGTCCTCGTTCACGGTCTCCGGCTCTTCGACGACCTTCGGGTTGACCTCGAGCACCGTTCCCGAGAGCGGCGAGATCAGATCCGAGACAGCCTTGACCGACTCGACCTCGCCGTAGGAGCCGCCCTTCGCCACGTCCGCTCCATCCTCGGGAGGCTCGAAGTGGACGAGCTCCCCGAGCGAGTCTTGGGCGAACCACGTGATGCCGAGCGTCGCCTCGTCGCCCTCGACCCTCGCCCAGTCGTGCTCCTTGTTGTAGCGAAGGTCGTCCGGATAGCTCTCGCCTGCTGGCACTAGGCCTCCTTCTTGTAGATCGGCTTCTTGACCACCTCGGCCCGTCGCGGCCGGCCGCGCACGTCGATCGTCAGCGTCGTCCCCGGCTCCGCGTGCTCCGCGGGGACGTAGCCCATCCCGATCCCACGGTCGAGCATCGGCGAATGCGAGCCGGACGTCACCTCGCCGCCCTCGGCGATCGCCATCCCCTGGCGTGGGATCCCTGCGTCCTGCATGACGAATGCGACGAGCTTCTGGGCCGGCCCCTCGGCCTTGATGCGGCGAAGTTCCTCGACCCCCGAGAACTCCGTGTCGAGCGCGCACACCCAGCCGAGCCCGGCCGAGATCGCGTCCGTGTCGGGTCCGATGTCGTTGCCGTGAAGCGGGTAGCAGACTTCGAGCCGCAGGGTGTCGCGAGCGCCGAGGCCGCACGGCGCGGCGCCGCGATCGAGGACCGCGTCCCAGAGCGCAATCGCATCCTCGGTCATGACCATCAACTCGACGCCCTTCTCCCCGGTGTAGCCCGTGCGGTTGACCATCACCTCGATCCCGGCCACCTCGCCCATCTCCCAGGTGAACGGGGTGCCCTCGTCGAGTCCGAGTCGCTCGAGCGACCTCGGCCCCTGCACCGCGAGGAGGGCGAACTCCTCGGACTTGTCACGTAGGTCGGTGCCTCCGCCCGCGTGCCCCATGATCCACTCGAAGTCGGCCTCGCGGTTCGATGCGTTGACGACGAGGACGAAGCGACCCGACTCAACCCGATAGACGATCAGGTCGTCGATGATCCCGCCGCGGTCGTTCGTGAGCAGCGTGTACTGAGCTCCGCCCTCCGCGACCTTCTCGACGTCGTTCGAGAGGAGCGCCTGGAGCGCAGCCGGCACCTTCGGGCCCTCGAACTCGAACCGGCCCATGTGCGAGACGTCGAACACCCCGCAGTCCTCGCGCACTGCCCGGTGCTCGGGAATGACGCCCTCGTACTGCACGGGCATCTCCCAGCCGGCGAACGGAACCATGCGCGCGCCGAGCGCGATGTGGCGCTCGTAGAGCGGCGTGCGGAGGAGGGTCTGCATGCGCGATCGGATGCTAATGACCGAGGCGCCGACTGGGCGGCGCCGACAAGAAGTCGTCGCCGCTTCGCCGGGGCGACCGTTCTCGCCGCAAAATGGGTCAGCCGCTCGGCGGAGCGGCTGACCGTGCCACGGCGAGCCCTTGGAGGCTCACCGGGAGGGCACGGATGGATGTACCTCGGCCGGAAACTTTCTAAACGGCCTGTCCGCCGAGGTCAGGCGTCGCGCAGGAAGGACGGAACCTCGAGCACGTCATCGGGCACCTCGAAGGCGCCTTCCTCCCTCGTCGGCGTGCCTCGCTCGGCTCCCTCTTCCGCCGGACGCTCCTCGCGCCGGCGACGCCGGTACCGCTCCGGGCCGAAGCCCGTCGCGATCACGGTCACACGCACCTCGTCCTTGAGGCCCTGGTCGATCACGGCGCCGAAGATGACGTTCGCGTTCTGGTCTGCCGCGCCGGTGACGACCTCCGCCGCCTCGTTCACCTCGAACAGGCCCATCTCCGTCCCGCCGGTGACGTTGAGCAGGATCCCGGTCGCACCCTCGATCGAGGCCTCGAGCAGTGGAGACGAGACCGCCATTCGCGCCGCCTCTCCGGCACGGCCCTCGCCCGAGGCGACGCCGATGCCCATCAACGCCGATCCGGCGTCGCGCATGATCGTGCGCACGTCGGCGAAGTCGAGGTTGACGAGCCCGGGGATCGTGATCAGGTCGGTGATGCCCTGGACGCCCTGGCGCAGCACGTCGTCGGCCATGCGGAACGCGTCGACGATCGACGTGTCCTTGTCCACGACCTGCAGCAGCCGGTCGTTCTCGATGACGATCAGCGTGTCGACGTTCTCACGGAGATCGCGGATTCCGAGCTCGGCCTGCTCGGCGCGCTTGCGTCCCTCGAACGAGAAGGGCCGCGTGACGACGCCGACGGTGATCGCGCCGATCTCCCTCGCGAGCTCGGCAACCGTCGGGGCGCCGCCCGTCCCGGTGCCGCCGCCCTCGCCCGCGGTCACGAAGACCATGTCCGCGCCCTTGAGCGACTCCTTCAGCTCGTCGCGGCTCTCATGCGCTGCGGCCCGACCGACCGCCGGACGCAAGGCCGCCCCAGAGTACGTCCGTCGAACCCGCATGTCAACGACAACTCTCACTCATCACTCTAACCCTCAACCTGAGACTTGAGGTTAGCGAACCACCGCCCGTTCCGGGACGCTGACGTCGACGTACTGCGTGCCGGGACCCGCCGCTCCGAGCACACGCTCCGCGACGGCGAGCTGCAGGGCGAGGTCGTCGGCGTCTCCGAGCCGGATCTCTGTTCCGCTCCCGAGGACGAGCGAGAGGTCGCCGTCCACGTACTGCGCTTCGCGGACGCGACGGAAGAGA
>WNFW01004977.1_pt1 | contig 11989 bp, 10 predicted proteins | sample 5400131 | NCBI WGS metagenome assembly WNFW01 (sample SAMN13153362, study PRJNA577476) | soil metagenome | isolation source: 20 cm soil or saprolite under grassland replicate 1 | place: USA:California | collected 2016-06-15
ATTGGTCCAGAAGCCGGCGCCGTAGTCGGTATCGAGCGTGGCGGCGGCTGAAAAATCCACCCAGTCTTCGTGCAGGATACGCTTTCCGCCGATCACGCCGTCATTGAGATAGAGCAGGCCAAACTTCGCCCAGTCCCTGGCGCTGGCCAGCATGTAGGTCGATCCCTGCAGGGTGCCGGCGCCATCGAACTCCAGCGTGACGTTGCGCATCCCCAACCGATTGAACAGCTCGCGCCATGCGAATGCCAGCGTCTGCTCGGGGCCGCCGGCGGCATCGCGGATGACTCGCGCCAGCAGCTGCGTGGTGGGGCTGCTATAGGCCCAGCGCGTTCCCGGTGCAGCGATCATGGCGGCCCGCGCGGCAAATCCGGCCATGTCATCGTGCAGATAGACCATCTGGCTGGAGGGATCGAAGCCGGAATTGGTTTCATCGAGCGCGAGGCCGGTCGTCATGCGCAAGAGATGCTCGACCTCGATCTCGCGACGCGGATCGGCAGGCCCGCGCCATTCCGGAACCGGCGCTGGAAAAGACGGGCTAATCACGCCTTGCCGGGTCAGAATGCCGAGCAGGGCATTGATCACGGACTTGGTCATGGAAAAGCCGAGCAGCGGCGTGTCGACGCCGATGCCGTCGGCATAGCGCTCGGCGATCACGCTGCCGTCGTGCACCACAACCACCGCCTTGGTTTTGCGAAACGGCGGGCTTGCGGGCTCTTCGAAAGCATGATCGAGCGCGGCCTTCAATGCCGGGTCGGACGGCTCGACGATGGCTGGACCGGCAATCTCCGCCAGCAGCGGCGGCTCCTTCGGCTTCTTCAGCGCGGCGATGTCGCTTTTGAGCAGGTAGGGCTGGGCGCCTTGCCCATGCAGAAGAACGCAGCCGAACCCCTCATGAAAGACGGCGTGGCTGCTCAGCCGTCCCGCGAATGAAACTTCGACATCGTTGCCGGCGCGATCGAGATGATAGCCGAGCGCCCAACGCAGCCGGCGGATTCCCTCGCGCTCGGTAGTCTCCGCGAACACTGTTTGCGGATCGAGTCCCGAAACGAAGGTTTTTGAGCAGACATTATGAGCCACCGCGCCGGTTGCGACGCGGATGGCGCGATCGGGACGGAAGATGGCGACCGCTGCGGCCAATGCGGCCAGAACCAATGCGACCAGCGCGCGGACAATCAACTTTCGCGACAGCACGCATTCCTCCCGCGCTCGGCTCCGCATCGAGGCGTGGTTCTAGCGCGACTTCCGGACCTCGCCAACGGAAGCAAGCGGCTGCACGGTGACGCCCGGCGGCGGAACGTCGTCATCGGGCACGAAGAAGTCCGACATCAGGGGCACCGACGGATCGACGCGATAGCGCTCGAAGTCGCGCACCCCACTGGCATAGAGCACCTTGTCGTCGATGCAGAACTGCCCGGTAATCTCGCGCGAGGGTTTTGTGAAAATCACATGGGCGGCATCACCCATGATCTCGGGCGTTCGGCTGGCGCGCATCATGGCGTCTCCCCCCAAGAGATTGCCGACCGCGGCGGTGGCAATCGTGGTGCGTGGCCACAGCGCGTTGACCGCGACGCCGGCCGATTTCAGTTCCGCCGCCAGCCCGAGCACGCACATGCTCATGCCGAACTTCGCCATGGTGTAGGCGGTGGAATGCTCGAACCATTTCGCCTTCATGTCGAGCGGCGGCGACAGCATCAGAATGTGCGGATTGTCCGATTTCTTCAGATGCGGAATGCAATGCTTCGACACCATGAAGGTGCCGCGGGTGTTGATGCCCATCATCAGGTCGAACCGCTTCATGTCGGTTGCTTGCGAATCGGTCAGGCTGATGGCGCTGGCATTGTTGACGCAGATATCGATGCCGCCGAATTCGCTGACGGTTTTGTCAATTGCCGCCATCACCTGGGCCTCGTCCCTGATATCGCACAGCACGGGCAACGCCTTGCCGCCCGCATTGCGCACTTCGTCGGCGGCGGTGTAGATGGTGCCCTTGAGTTTCGGGTGCGGCTCCGCGGTCTTGGCGGCGATCGCGACATTGGCGCCGTCACGCGCGGCACGCAATGCGATCGCAAGCCCGATGCCGCGGCTGCCGCCGGATACAAACAGAGTCTTGCCCTTGAGTGACGTCATGTTTCCTCCTTGCGGTTTTCCCGCAGATTGCTTTTTGGGGTGCTATTGCCCCGCGGCCTCCGCACCACGGGTACGCGGATCGGGGGCGCCAAGCAATCCATGCGGCGTCACCGCGATCGAATTGGCCGAGGTCTGGCCGAGCGGCTCGACCACCTGATGGCCCTTTGCCTTCAAGGCGTCGAGCGTCTGCTCCGGGAAACCATGCTCGATCCTTACCACATCCGGCAGCCATTGATGATGCAGCCGAGGCGCGGCTACCGCTGCCGCGACATCCATCCGGTAGTCTAGCACATCGACGATCACCTGCAGCACCGTCGAGATGATGCGGCTGCCGCCGGGCGAGCCCGTCACCAGCACCGGCTTGCCGTCCTTCAGCACGATGGTCGGCGACATCGACGACAACGGCCGCTTGCCGGGGCCGGGCAGGTTGGCTTCGAATCCGACCAGGCCAAAGGCGTTGGAGGCGCCCGGCGCCGCGGTAAAATCGTCAAGTTCATTGTTGAGCAGCACGCCGGTGCCTTCAGCGACCAGGCCGACGCCGTAAGGAAAGTTCAGCGTATAGGTGTTGCTGACCGCATTGCCGCGGCTGTCGATGACCGAGAAATGCGTGGTGTTGCTGCCCTCGCGCGGCGGCGCCGCGAACAGCGCATCAGTCGATATGCAGCGAAGGCGCCGAGCCCTGCTTCATGTCGGCCATCGGAAACCCTTCCAGGATGTTCAATGCCTCCAGCAGCACGACGCCGCCGGACGAGGGCTGCGGCATCGACACGATGTCATAGCCGCGGTAGCTGCCGCGCACCGGCGCGCGGACCACCGGCCGATATGACTGGAGATCCTCCAGCGTCATGATACCGCCGGCCTCGACAACCGCCTTCACCAGTTTTTCGGCGACCGGTCCTTGGTAGAATCCGCGCGGGCCCTGTTCGGCAATCGCACCGAGTGTTGCCGCGAGGTCGCTCTGCACCAGCCTGTCGCCTTCGTGCAGCGGCGTGCCGTCGGCGCGGGAAAGCATCTTTGCCGATGATGGCCAGCGCGCCAGCCGCCGGCGCATGTCCGGCAGCGTATCGGCGAGGTCGTCGGCGATCTCGGTGCCGTTGGCCGCCAGCGCAATCCCCGGCTTCACCAGATCTGCGAGCGTGAAATTGCCCGAGCCGTATCTATCGAGCGCGATGGCCAGTCCCGCGACCGTGCCGGGCACGCCGATGGCGAGCGCGGAGTCGCGCGACTTCGCGATGTCGGGCTTGCCGTCGGCGCCCAGGAAAATATCAGGCGTGGTCGCGGCCGGCGCGGTTTCACGATAGTCGATCGCGACATCCTCGTGATGATCCCCCGAATGGATTACCATGAAGCCGCCGCCGCCGATATTTCCCGCGCGCGGATAGGTTACGGCCATTGCAAAACCGGTGGCCACCGCCGCGTCGACCGCATTGCCGCCCTGCCTCAGCACATCGGCGCCGATTTGCGCCGCCAGTTTCTCCTGCGCCACCACCATGCCGTGTTCGGCGACAACGGCATGTACCGTAGCGGGATCCGGAGGCGAATAGAGGCGGCGCTGCTCCTGCGCGCGGGCCGGCAGGCAGGACGCGACCAGCAGCAAGATTGTTGCGAATATCCGGCGTCGTTCGGTCACAAACAAGGTCATCAAAAATCCGCCCAGGTTGGAGCCAGCTTGGGGTCAACGAAACGTCAGCGCCGTGGTAACGACGAATGCTATATGGTTTTCGAAGCCGCAGGCAAAACGCCTCTTCGTGATTCGACGGAAGACCTTGAGTATGGCGATCATCGCTTCAGACGTGCGCATTCCCGGTGTGCAGCGAATCTATCCACCACGCGCCGCCGTCATCAGCTGGATTTTCTTCGATTGGGCCGCGCAGCCTTATTTCACGCTGATCACCACCTTCGTGTTCTCGCCTTATTTCGTCGCCCATGTGGCCTCCGATCCCGCGAGCGGACAAGCGATGTGGGGTTTTGCCACCGCGGCCGCAGGCTTGCTGATCGCGCTATTGTCGCCGCTGCTCGGCGCGATCGCGGATGCCAGCGGCCGCCGCAAGCCGTGGATCGCGGCGTTCGGCGCGCTGCTGGTGATCGGCTCCAGCCTGATGTGGATCGGAAAGCCCGGCGACCCCAGCGTGGTCCCGCCGCTGCTGCTCGCTTACGGGATCGCAACCATCGGCGCCGAGTTCGCAACCGTGTTCAACAACGCGATGATGCCGACCCTGGTGCCGCCGGATAAAATTGGCAGTCTGTCCGGCACCGGCTGGGCCACCGGCTATGTCGGCGGCATTCTGAGCCTGATCCTGGTGCTCGGCTTTCTCGCGGCCAATCCCGAGACCGGCCGCACGCTGTTCGGCTTGATGCCGCTGTTCGGCCTCGATCCCGTCACCCATCAGGGCGATCGCATCTCCGGCCCGTTGACCGGCATCTGGTTCATCGTCTTCGTGACGCCGATGTTCCTGCTGACGCCGGATTATCCTGCCAAACGACGGTTGCGCGAAGCGTTGCGTGCAGGATTGATCGAGCTGAAGCAAAGCCTCGGCGAATTGCCAAAACAGCCATCGATGGCGACGTTTCTGCTCGCCAACCTGATCTACACCGACGGGCTGGTGTCGCTGTTCGCGTTCGGCGGCATCTACGCCGCCAGCACCTTCGGCTGGCATACCATTCAGATCGGCAGCTTCGGTATTCTCCTGGCAATCGCCGGCACTTTTGGCGCGTGGCTCGGAGGCAAGCTCGACGACAGGTTGGGGCCGAAACGGGTGATCGCCGGCAGCATGCTGACCCTGCTGCTGGCGGTCATCGCTATCCTGCTGGTCGACCGGGATTCGATCCTGTTCATCGAGGTGGCGCCTCCGGAACCGGGTGGCGCGATGTTTTCCGGCGCGGCCGAGCGCGCCTATCTGGTGCTCGGATGCCTGATCGGCGCTGCCGGCGGTCCGCTGCAGGCGGCGGCGCGAACGCTGCTGATCCACCTCGCTCCGAAAGACCGCATCGCGCAATATTTTGGATTGTTCGCGCTGACCGGCAAAGTCACCTCGTTCGTCGGTCCGCTATTGATCGGCGCGATCACAGCCATCACCGCCAGCCAGAAGGCGGGCATGGCGGTGCTGGTGGTGTTCTTCGTCGCGGGGCTCGCGCTGCTGGTGCGGGTAAAGGATTAATTCACACCCGTCATGCCCGGACTTGATCCGGGCATCCATCACACTTCTGAAAATCTGCCTTGCGAAAAGGATGGATTGCCGGGTCAAGCCCGGCAACGACGATCTCAGCGCTCAATGCCTGAAATGCCTGATGCCGGTGAACACCATGGCGATCCCGGCATCGTCGGCGGCCTTGATGACTTCATCGTCGCGCACCGAACCGCCGGGCTGAATCACTGACGTGGCGCCGGCCTCGATGCATGCGAGCATGCCATCGGCAAAGGGAAAGAACGCGTCCGATGCCACCGCAGAACCCTTGGTGAGGGGTTGGTCAAGCCCGAGCCCGGCAGCGGCATCCTGCGCCTTGCGCGCGGCGATGCGCGCCGAATCCACCCGGCTCATCTGGCCGGCGCCGATGCCGACGGTGGCGAGATCCCTGGCATAGACGATGGTGTTGGATTTGACATGCTTGGCGACGCGGAATGCGAATTTGAGATCGCGCAGCTCGGCTTCGGTCGGCGCACGTTTGGTCACCGTCTTCAGCGTGATGTCGTCGACCACGGCGTTGTCGCGGCTCTGCACCAGCAAGCCGCCGGCGACGGTTTTTGCGGTCAAGCCCGCCGCGCGGGGATCGGGCAGGCTGCCGGCGAGCAGGAGACGCAAGTTCTTCCTCTTCGCGATGATCGCGATGGCTTCTTCGGTCGCGTCGGGCGCAATAATGACCTCGGTCAGAATTTCAGTAATGGCGCGCGCGGCATCGGTATCGAGCGTGCGGTTGACGGCAATGATGCCGCCGTACGGCGATTGCGTGTCGCAGGCGAAGGCCTTGCGATAGGCGCTGACGAGGTCGGCGCCTTCGGCAACGCCGCAAGGGTTGGCGTGCTTGACGATGACGCAGGCCGCGGTGCGCGCCGGGTCGAACTCGGCGATGCATTCAAAGGCCGCATCGGTGTCGTTGATGTTGTTGTAGGATAGTTCCTTGCCCTGCAGTTGCCGCGCCGTGGCGACACCGGGGCGCTTGTCGGGCGTGCGGTAGAAGGCGGCGTGCTGGTGCGGATTCTCGCCGTAGCGAAGCGCCTGAATCAGCCGGCCGCCGAAAGCGCGGAAATCCGGTGTGTCGGTCTTGAGCTCGGCTGCGAGCCAGTTCGAGATCGCCGCATCATAGGCGGCGGTGCGGGCATAGGCTTTGGCCGCGAGGCGGCGGCGCAGGGTCAGCGTGGTCGCGCCCCGGTTGGCGGCGAGTTCGTCGAGCACGGCCTGATAGTCTTGCGGCTCGACGACGACGGCGACATCGTCATGGTTCTTCGCCGCGGCTCGGATCATTGCGGGGCCGCCGATGTCGATGTTCTCGATGCACTGCTCGAAGCCTGAGCCTTTGTCGACGGTGGCCTCGAACGGATAGAGATTGACCACCAACAGATCGATCGGCGCGATGCCGTGCGCCTTCATCGCGTCGGCATGTTCGGCGTTGTCGCGGATCGCCAGCAGCCCGCCATGCACCTTGGGATGCAGGGTCTTGACCCGGCCGTCCATCATTTCCGGAAATCCGGTGAGCTCCGAAACATCCGTGACCTTAAGTCCGGCGGCTGCGATTGCCTTGGCGGTGCCACCGGTGGAGACAAGATCGATGCCGTGGCCGGCAAGCGCGCGGGCGAATTCGATCAGTCCGGATTTATCGGAAACGGACAATAGAGCGCGGGTTACCCGGCGCGGATGGTCGGTCATGCATCGATCCCAAATGGCAAGTGCGCCGCGTAGCATGGTTTTCCAGGGTGTGAAACCGCGATCGGCTCGACACCCCGGAAAATTGCGGGACATTGGCTGGAACCACCGGCTAGTTTTGTCTCAAGCGGCCTTTGCTTTGATGGTCGGGATATGACTGACGTCTTCGGTTCGCTCCGCATGCCAGGTATCGTAGGCCGCCTGCATCCGCGTCCAGATACCCGCGCCATCGCCAAAAAGCTTGCCGAGGCGAACCGCAATGGCCGGGGACACCGGGTTTCTTTCCCGGCCGGTGGCCGGAATAATGTCGTCGCGAAGCAGCGCACCGGGATGAGTAGGGCAGCGGCTTTTGCCGCGCTTTGCCGCATAGACCATGTTCGCTCCTTTTAATGTTATTGCTCGAAATCGACCCGAGAGGCTTCGCCGTCTTCGAATTCGAAGGTGATGCACCACGGCCCGTTGACGCGGACTGAATACCGCTTCGGATAAAATCCCTGCAAGGAATGAAAATCAACGGAGCGAGCGGCGCTGGCATCATTGCTCCAGCGGCAATTCCGTCTCGCGGCGTGCGCCGCGTCGCGCCGGCGTGGCCGGCGCTGCAGCCGACGAGCGCGAAAAACTCCAGCGGATGCTGGGGGTGTGTCGCGAATCCTGCCGGATCACGATCTGCGCGGTGCGGCGCGGACCGTCATTCCCCGCCAGGAACACGCTGTCATCCACCTCGACCTTGTCGTCGAGCGCCTCGAAGGTCCAGACATCGCGGTTCGGCAGCACCAGCATCACGCCGCGCGCGTCGCTGAGCCTGCTTGCCTTCACCGAGGGGTGCAGATGAAACCGCAGCGCATAACCGGTTTCCGTGCCCCTGATCCGGGCGCCGGGCGCCGGCGCCAGCGTATCCTCGCCGTCGAGTCTGGAACCGTCATTCGCGATCATCAGCACCCGGCGATGAATCACGCCGAACCGGCCGAGATAGCCGTCATGTGATGTCGTGAGCAGCACGCCATTGCCGACCGCCTCGCGATAACTTTCCACCTTGGACGGGCCGTTGACGATAGGCGAGCCCTGCAGCAGCCGTTTCATCGCCGAGAGTTCGACGAACTGGCACGACGACGTATCGTGATAGGTCAGGGTCGAATGCGCCACCGTGGCGCGCGCAAACGGGCGCCAGCTGTCGCGGCCGGTCGAGGGCATGCCGCAATTGATGACGATCCGGCTCAGTCCGGCCGACAGTTCAAACGAGAGGCAGCCGGCATGGGCGTCGTGACTGACGCTGGGCGGCGGCGGTGGGCCGGTATCCAGGATCACCGTCGTCGCACCGGCATCGAGGCGCTGAAAGCCGGTGTGCGGCATGTTGGACATCGGTACGCCGTGGGTGTCGTCATAGGCCAGCAAGGTCGCCAGCAGATCGGAGGGCGCGCTGCTCATGCCGTTGAACAGCGCGAAGCTGCCGTCGCCGTGACGGAAGAAGCGCAGCATCGGCATCATGCGGTCGATCGCATTCAACAGCGCCGGCGGCGGCGCGATGTTGCGGGCGGCGAAGGTCTGCCGCAGCGGCAACAGGTCGATCAGCAACTCGATCAGCGCGCCGGGATTGCGCGAGATGTGGCCGCCGTCCGGGAGAATCTGCCGCTGCAGCTCGTCGGAGAGCTTGCGCGTGGCGGCGCGGATGTGGCCGGCCTGGTTGGCGAGGCAGAGCGCGGCGTAGCAAAGCGCGATCAGCACCTGCAGCCGCGCTACGCCGTCGGGAATGTCCAGCATCGAGTAGCGCAAATAACGGATATCGCGCGTCAGTCCGCGCAAATAACGGCGGTAGAATTTGCCGTCGGTATCGCCGAGCACCAGCGGCGCCTGTGACAACAGCGAGATGACGCGGCGCGCCAGCACGTCGGCGCGGCGGCCCACGGCGCGTCTGTTCGAGGGGTTCGAAATCCAGTCGTCGAGCAGCGAGCGCGCATTGGCGCGGGTCAGCGCGGTGTCGGCCGCGCGCAAATGCCGCAGCCAGCCGAAGCCGAGCAGCGCCACTTCCCAATCCTCCGACGGCGGCTCGAGATCGAAGATCGAGCGCCCGTGGCAGGTCACGATCTTGCCGGCGAACACAAAGCGGCCGGCATAGATTTCAGCGGCGCGGGTGGCGTCGGCGGTGCGCAGATCATGCGGAGCGATGATCAGGCGATCGGTGCGGCCAGGCCACAGCCGTGACAGCACCAGCGTGCCGCCGCTGGCGCGCGCCACCACGTTCCGCGCGAAACGGCCCATGATCAGTGTCGAAATGCGTCTGCGTGGAGCGGACACGCCTTGCCTTGATTGGGAGGATTCGTTCTCGAATCCTTTTAATCCGGAAACGCCGGCAAGACACCACCTTGAAACCGCGCGAATCAGCGAGGTGGTGCCGAAATACAGTGTAAAATCAAGATTTAACCAGCCGCGCCGCGTAGAAGCCGTCGAGCCCGCCCAGCCGGGGATCGTGGTGCGGCAGATGGCAGGGCAGGGTGCGCAGATCGCCTTCGGGGTTGAGGATCTCGCCAAGACCCGCGACTTCGCTGGCATCGATCGGCGCACGGCGCATGGTCCGGTCGGCAGCGAGCAGCGCGGATATGGCTTGCTCGCCCTCTTCCGGCTCGAGCGAGCAGGTACAATAGACCAGCGTTCCGCCCGGCCGGAGCAGCGCCACCGCCTTTTGCAGCAGGCGTTTTTGCAGCGCGCCCAGCGACGCGATATCCGCCTCCTGCCGCAGCCAGGCGACGTCGGGATGACGGCGGATGGTGCCGGTCGAGGCGCAGGGAGCGTCGATCAATACGCCGTCAAAGCCTCCGCTGCCGCCTTGCCACTCGACGGCGTCGGCGACCACCGATTCTGTCGCCAGCGCCAGCCGCGCGAAATTGTCGCGCAGCCGCGCCATGCGACCGGGGGAACGATCGATCGCGGTGACGCGCGCGCCGGCCAGCGCGAGCTGCGCGGCCTTGCCGCCGGGCGCGGCGCAGAGATCGGCGATGGTCTTGCCGGCGACGTCGCCGAACAAGCGCGCCGGCAACGCTGCCGCGGCGTCCTGCACCCACCATTGGCCCTCGGAAAAGCCCGGCAACATCGTCACCGAACCCTGCAGCAGCGTGCGCACCGATCCCGTCGGCAGGGTTTCGCCGTGCAGCCGCGCCGCCCACTGCGCGCCGTCCGCCTTCACGGTGATATCGAGCGAGGGTTCGTGGCCGATCGCAATCGCGATGTCGCGCGCAACGCTCTCGCCATAATGTGCGCGCCAGCGCGCCAGCAGCCACGATGGAACGTCGAGCGTTTGCGACTTGATCTCTTCGATTAGCGGCAGCCCCTCACGCGCGCAGCGTCGCAGCACGGCGTTGACGAGCCCGGCATATTTCGCAGCCCGCCGGTCCGACTGCACCAGCCGCACCGACAGGTCGACCGCGGCATGGTCGGGCACATCCATCCAGAGAATCTGCGCGGCGCCGATCAAAAGCGCGCTTTGCGCGCGCGGCGCGTCGGTCGGAATGCCGCGATCGAGCAGCCGCGACAACACATGACCCAAGGTGCCGAGCCGCCGCAGGATCGTCGCCACCAGCCGCCGCATCAGGGCGCGGTCGCGATCGGAAAGCGATTTCAGTCCGGGATGGGCGGCTGCGCCGTCGAGCTGGTCATCAAGCGTGCGGTGCTTGTGCAGCACGCCGTCGAGAATATCCGCCGCGATCCGCCGCGCCGCGAGACCGGGCACCTCGGATGGCAGGGCGAATCTTTGAGCGGGCATGGAGCGGAAACATCTCGTCGGATCGGACAGCGAATCGCGTGCGCCGTCGAAAGGACAGCCCTTCTGACATGCGAATATGCCGAATGTAAGAATCGCCCTTGTGATTTCACAGTTCGGATCCGAGCTATATTCTCAAAGCCTGAATGGAGCGAGCGCTGTTCCCGAGTTCTGTTCTGATGGCAGAGAAATTTTGAGATGACGGACGATCCCTCACCGCCTGCGGCGGATACAGCATTGCACGAACGCAAACCGCTGACGCCGGCGGCTAAGCGCGCGCTCGCCGAGGCCGAAGCGCGCCGGCAGGCCGCCGCGGCCAACGCGAAGCCTGTGGCCAAGGAATTGCAGGGACCGAACGGCCCGGAGCCGACCCGATATGGCGACTGGGAAAACAAGGGCATCGCCTCGGATTTCTGAGCCGGAATTTGGATTTGTGAGCCAGGATTCGCTTGCCGACTCAGTCGGCCCCGGCTATCCTAGGAATATGTACCCATTCGCGAGAATGAATACTTACCCCGGGACCTGGCGGCGCCGGGTTTCGGTGGCGCTGCCGTGGCTGTTCGTGCTGGGCATGGTGGCCGCGACCATGCTGCCGCTGCGGCAATGGATGCATTGGCCGGTCCCGGCTTCGACCGGCTCTTCACCGGCCCAGATCCAGGCGGCGCGGGACAGCGAGTTGATCTGGAAGCGCGCGGGAAATCCTGATCTCCGCCATCCCGTCGATGTGATCCGAACCATCGACGGCGATACTTTCGAGGCGCGGGTGCATCTTTGGCCCGGACTAGAGATGAAGACGCGGGTTCGCTTGCGCGGCATCGATGCGCCCGAACTGAAGGCATCGTGCCCACAGGAGCTGCGAATGGCGGAAGCCGCCGGCGAGGCCTTGCGCGGCCTGCTCGGCGAGGGCGATGTCGCGATCTACAATATCGGCCCGGACAAATATGGCGGACGGGTGGTCGCCGACGCCGCGACGCGGCGCACCGGAAACGTTTCGGCGGCATTGCTCGCCGCCGGCCACGCCCGCAGTTACAGCGGCGGCCATCGCAGCGGCTGGTGCGCGGGCGCAAGCCAATAATTTCTCAACAAAAGCCGCGCAGCGGCGCCGCTCCTCTTCAATCCCCTGCAGAAGTCGATCAGTGTGAAACCACCACCGTCGTGCCGACCGAGACGCGTTGAAAAAGGTCGGTGATATCGTCGTTCAGCATCCGGATGCAGCCATACGACACGAAACCGCCGACCGAACCCGGCCTGT
>WNFW01002808.1_pt1 | contig 11988 bp, 10 predicted proteins | sample 5400131 | NCBI WGS metagenome assembly WNFW01 (sample SAMN13153362, study PRJNA577476) | soil metagenome | isolation source: 20 cm soil or saprolite under grassland replicate 1 | place: USA:California | collected 2016-06-15
CAGGTCGGGATGCGCCGCGGAGCTGCCCTTGTAGTGCACTTCGGTCATCTTCGGCAGGCCGGTCATTTGCGCGAGCAGGTAGGTCGCCAGCTGCTGCGGGCTTCCCGGGCCTGCGGTTCCAAAAGTTGCTTGCGTTCCGCGGCGGATCGACGCGACCAGCTCCTGCAGCGACATGACCGGAGACTGCGCGCTCACGACGAAGACGTACGGGGTGAGGTGCGTGAGCGACACCGGCGCGAAGTCCTTCACCACGTCGAACGGGATGTCCTGCATGAAATACGGATTGATCGCCAGGTTCGCCGCCGCCTGCAGCAGCGTGTAGCCGTCCGGATCCGATTTCGCGACGAATGCCGAGCCGATCACCATCGAGGCGCCGGGCCGGTTTTCGATGATCACCGGCTTGCCGAGCGAAGCGGAGAGCTTTTCGCCGAGGATGCGCGCCACGAGGTCGCTCGGGCCGCCGGTGGTCACCGGCACCACGATCCTGATCGGCTTGGCGGGCCAGCCGCCCTGCGCCCAGGCGAGCGCTGAAACGCACAGCGCGATGCACAACGCCACAGATCTCATCCAGGTTTCCCCTCAGTTGACCGTCGCGCCGGTAGCATGCACCACCTTGCCCCACTTTTCGTACTCGGCGCGCATGAACGCGGCAAGCTCCTGCGGGCTCATCGGGCTCGCTTCAACGCCCGCGGCGCGAAAGCTCTGCTGCAGCTCCGCATCCTGCAGCGCCTTGGCCGTCTCGGCATAAAGGCGCTGCACGACATCGCTCGGGGTGCCGGCCGGCGCGGCGAGGTTCAGCCACAGGGTCGCCTCGTAGCCCGGCACGCCGGCTTCCGCCGCCGTCGGCACCTCCGGCAGGTCGAGCGAGCGCTGCGGTGTCGAGACGGCGAGCGCGCGCAGACGCCCCGCCTTGACGTGGGGCAGGACGTTGGGGATGCCGGCGAAGGACACTTTCACCTGTCCCCCGAGCAAGTCCTGCATCGCAGGCGCGCTGCCCTTGTACGGGACGTGGTTCAACTCGATGCCGGCCATCGAGGCGAACAGCGCGCTCACGAGGTGCTGCGCGCTGCCGTTGCCAGAGCTCGCATAGTCGATTTTTCCCGGCTGCGCTTTCGCTGCGCTGATGAGCTCGCGTACCGAATGGACCGGGAGCTGCGGGTTGACCACCAGGACGTAGGGTCCGGAGGCCACCAGCGCCACGGGTTCGAAGTCCTTCAGCGCATCGTAGGGCAGCTTCTTGTAGATCCAGGCGCTGATGACGTGGGGGGTGCCCGTAAATAGCAGCGTGTAGCCGTCGGGCGCGCTCTTCGCCACGAAGTCGGCACCGATCGTGCCGCCGGCCCCCGGCCGGTTTTCGACGAACACGTTGTAGCCGAGAAGCGCCGAGAGCCGCGCGGCGAGGATGCGGCCAGGAACGTCGGCGAATCCGCCCGGCGAGAGCGGCACGACCATGCGGATCGGACGCGACGGCCAGCTCTGCGCCCATCCATCGAAAGCGATCGACAGGAAAAAAACCAGAAGTGCCAAGCGCATCATGTGCGGTACACCGGTTCGGGTTGCGTGAAAAAGCCGTGCAAAAGGTGATAGACGGTGAGGTAGTTCTTCTGCTGGAAGCTCGCGTGCGAGATGCCCTCCATCACCGAGAACTGCTTGTCCGGGTGCGGCAAGCGGCGGTAAAAATCGAGCAGGTCGTCGATGCCGGCGATACCGTCGAACTCCCCGCGCAGGACGAGCGTCGGCACGGCGATCCTGGCCGGGTCGACGAGCGGCAGCTTCGAGCACATGTCGACGTAAGTGCCGGTGGGCACCGAGTCGTCGAGCTCGAGAATGGCGGTGGCGAAGGCCTCGACGGTCGCCTCGTCGGCGGTGCCGGGGTGATCGCGCTGGAAAATGCTGCGCACGAAAGCGCGATCGATCGGGCGGCGGTTTTTCGCCTGGAACTCGGGCAACCGCTTCCTGCGCTCGGCAAGCGTGGGGCTGCCTTCGCCGGTCCAGACGAAGGCATCGAGCGCGAGCCGCGCCACCCGTGCGGGATGGCGCTCGGTAAACAAGGCTGCTTTCAGCGCTCCCGAGGAAATTCCGTACACGAGAAGTTTTTTCGCCGCGGAATTTCTCAAGACGTGCTGGCTGGCAACATCTAGATCATCGGCCCCATTCGAAATGTCGCAGTTGATCGGCCGCGACTTGTCCGAGCGGCCATAACCCTCGTTATCGAGGCACCAGGTATCGAAGCCGCGCGCCGCGAACCATTCCATCGCCGAAGACTCCGGCCGCCCGGGCACCTGCAGATCGAACGTCGGCTGCGATGCCATGGACGAGCCATGCACGAACAGGATCGTGCCCTTGGGGGCCGTGGCCGCAGATTTCTGCCACAGGAAAAGCTTGACGTCGCCCTTCCTGGTCCAGTGTTCCTTGCCTTTCATCGCTTTCAAATAAATGTTACCGGAAAGACAGCATTGTCCATTCAAAGCCCATAGGCTTGCGCGCCGATGCTATATGCCGCGGATTTCGTGCAAGAATCCGGCGGCTTGGAGAGGAGGGCTCGATGGGCGAGGACCTCGGGGCGCTGGACACGTTTCCGAAGCTGCTGCTGCATCACGCTCGCGTGCGCGGTGAGCGTCCCGCCATCCGCGAGAAGGATTTCGGGATCTGGCAGACCTGGACCTGGCGCCAGTTCGCCGACGAGGCGCTGGCGCTTGCCTGCGGCCTGGCAGAAGAAGGGCTGCAGGGCGGGCAGCACGTCGCGCTGGTGAGCGACAACCGGCCGCGGCTGTACGCGGCCATGTCCGCGGTGCAGTGCTTGGGCGCGGTTCCGGTGCCTCTGTACCAGGATGCGGTCGCGGCCGAGATGGCGTTTCCCATCCAGAACGCCGAGATCGCCTTTGCCTTCGCCGAGGACCAGGAGCAGGTCGACAAGCTCCTCGAGATCCTTCCCCAGTGCCCGAGCCTGCGGCGCATCTATTTCGACGATGCGCGCGGCATGCGTCACTATGCGCAGTCCCTGCTGCGCAGCTACGACAAGCTGCTGGCGGCAGGACGCGATGCGCTTGCGCGCGACCGCGCGGGCATCGAAGCGCGCATCGCGCAGGGCTCGAGCGGCGATGTCGCGGCGTTGTTCTTCACTTCCGGAACTACCGCGGCCGCGAAAGGCGTGGTCCACACGCATGCCAGCCTGATCGGCCCCTCGCGCGCGGCCGCGGCGCTCGACAAGCTCGGCGCGGACGACGTGATCCTTGCCTACCTTCCGCCGGCATGGATCGGTCAGAACATCTTTTCCTGCGCACAGGCCTTCGTCACCGGCTATTGCATCTGCTGCCCGGAGGCGCCCGAGACAGTCATGGCCGACATGCGCGAGGTCGGACCCACTTATTATTTTGCGCCTCCGCGCGTCCTCGAGGCGTTGCTGACGCAGGTCTCCATCCGGATGGACGATGCGAGCCTCATCAAACGCTGGCTCTACCGCAAATTCATGGAGGTCGCGCACCGCGTGGGCGGCGCCCTGCTCGACGGCGGGCCGGTGTCCGCCCTGGATCGCCTGAGCTACTGGCTGGGCGACGTAGTGGTCTATGCCCCGCTGCGCAACGTCTTGGGCATGAGCCGCATCAGAGTGGGCTATACCGCGGGAGAAGCCATCGGCCCGGACCTGTTCAAGTTCTACCGCTCGATCGGCATCAACCTGAAGCAGCTCTACGGTTCCACCGAGACGGCGGTGTTCGTCTGCGTGCAGCCCGACGGCCAGGTCAAGCCCGACACGGTCGGTCCGGCGGTGCCGGGCGTGGAGCTCAAGTTCAGCGGCGCGCGTGAGCTGCTCGTGCGCTCTCCCGGGTTGTTCGCGGAGTACTACAAGAACCCGGGCGCGACTGCCCAGGCCAAGGACCGCGACGGCTGGTTCCACACCGGGGATGCGGGCTTCTTCGACGCCCAGGGGCACGTCAAGATCATCGACCGCGTGAAGGACGTGGGCAAGCTGCACGACGGCACCCTGTTCGCCCCGAAATACCTCGAGAACAAGCTCAAGTTCTTCCCGTACATCAAGGAAGCCGTGTGCTTCGGCAACGCTCGCGAGTCGGTGTGCGCATTCATCAACATCGACGTCGAGGCTATCGGCAACTGGGCGGAGAAACGCAACATGCCCTACTCGGGCTATACCGACCTCGCCGCGCGCGACGAGGTCTACGAGCTGGTGCGCGGCTGCGTCGAGCGCGTCAACGCCGACCTATCGGCAGAGCCTGAGATCGCCAACTCGCAGATCCGCCGCTTCCTCATCCTGCACAAGGAGCTCGACGCCGACGACGGCGAGCTGACGCGCACGCGCAAGGTGCGGCGCAGCTATATCGGGGAGAGATATGGCGCGCTGGTGGACGCCCTGTACCAGGGCGCGGACAGCGTGCACGTCGAGGCACAGGTGAAGTACGAAGACGGGCGCATCGGCTCGATTTCCGCGGACCTGAAGATCCGCGAGGCGAAGACCTTTGCTGCGGCAGCCGCCAGAAAGGCGGCATGACGCGCGAGGCCGGCGAGGTGGCGCTGGCGGTCGAAGGCGTTTCGCTCGCTTTCGGCGGCGTCAACGCCCTCGCCGACGTGTCGTTCGACGTGCGCAGCCACGAAGTGCGGGCGATCATCGGGCCCAACGGCGCCGGCAAGAGCTCCATGCTCAACGTCATCAACGGCGTCTACCACCCGCAGAAAGGCACCATCAAGCTGCGGGCAAACGGCGGCTGGCGCGAGTTCCACGACATGAAGCCTCACGACGCCGCGGTGATGGGCATCGCGCGGACGTTCCAGAACATTGCCCTGTTCAAGGGCATGAGCGTGCTCGACAACCTGATGACCGGCAGGAACCTGCGCATGCACTCCGGGATCCTGGCGCAGGCATTGCGCATCGGTCCGGCCGAGCGCGAGGAGATCGAACACCGCGAAACGGTCGAGCGCATCATCGATTTCCTCGAGATCCAGGCGTATCGCAAGACGCCCGTCGGGCGGCTGCCTTACGGGCTGCAGAAGCGCGTCGACCTGGGGCGCGCGCTTGCTTCCGAGCCGCAGATGCTGCTGCTCGACGAGCCGATGGCCGGGATGAACCTCGAGGAAAAGCAGGACATGTGCCGCTTCATCCTCGACGCCAACGACCAGCTCGGCACGACGATCGTGCTGATCGAGCACGACATGAGCGTGGTGATGGACATCTCGGACCGCGTGGTCGTGCTCGACTACGGCCGCAAGATCGCCGACGGCATGCCCGACGAGGTGCGCGCCAACCAGGCCGTGGTCGATGCTTACCTCGGGGCAAGCCACTGAAAGCGCGCCCATGAAACGCCAGATTCCCGTCATCGCGCTGTGCGCCGTCCTGGCGGCCGGGCTGTTCACTCCGCTGCTCACCGGCGCCGCTGCGCTCGGGTTCTGGCTCGAGGTGCTCCTCGGCGGGCTGATGGCGGGCGTGCTGTACTCGCTGGTCGCCCTGGGCTTCGTCCTGATCTTCAAGGCCTCGGGGGTGTTCAATTTCGCCCAGGGAGCCATGGTGCTGTTCGCCGCGCTCACCGTGGCCCGGCTCGCCGAGCGCATGCCGCTGTGGCTGGCGATCCTCCTCGCCATCGCGATCATGATCGTGCTCGCGATCCTGATCGAGCGCCTGGTCCTCAGGCCCCTGGTCAGCCAGGAAGCCGTCGCGTTGCTCATGGCGACACTGGGCTTGTCCTATTTTCTCGACGGCTTCGGCCAGACGCTGTGGGGCAGCGACATCTACAGCATCGACCTCGGGATCGCGCGCGAGCCGGTGATGATCCTGGACAGGGTGGTCCAGGGCGGCATCCTCATCAATCGCGACGACGTTGCGGCAGCGGTGGTGGCGGTGCTGCTGGTCGGGACGCTTGCGCTGTTCTTCCAGAAAACCGCCACCGGGCGCGCCCTGCGCGCGGTGGCCGACGATCATCAGGCGGCGCAGTCGATCGGCATCCCGCTCAACCGCATCTGGGTGATCGTCTGGTCGGTGGCAGGCATGACGGCCATCGTCGCCGGCGTGATCTGGGGCGGCAAGCTGGGCGTGCAGTTCTCCATCTCGCAGGTGGCGCTCAAAGCGCTGCCGGTGGTGATCCTCGGCGGCTTTACCTCGGTGCCCGGTGCGATCATCGGCGGCCTCATCATCGGCGTAGGAGAGAAGATGGCCGAGGTATTCCTCGGTCCGCCTCTGGTCAAGGCGTTCGACCTGGCCGGCGGCGGCATAGAGAACTGGTTTGCCTATGTGCTCGCCCTGCTGTTCCTGCTGGTGCGTCCCGAAGGCCTTTTCGGCGAGCGCCACATCGACCGTGTCTGATCCCTACGGCTGAGCATGCTCTACCGCGAGAACGGCCAATTCAAATCGACGTATCGGGCGGACCAGCAGATGCTGCCGATCCTGCAGGACCGGATCCTCATGCTGGCGCTGCTCGCGTTCGCCTTCGTCGTGGTGCCGTTCGCGGCCAGCAACTATCTTTTCCTGTCGATTCTCATCCCGTTCCTCATCCTCGCGCTTGCCGCCATCGGACTCAACCTGCTGGTGGGCTATTGCGGCCAGATCTCGATCGGACACGCCGCGTTCATGGCAGTCGGAGCGTACGCGGCGTACAACCTGGTGCTGCGCCTGCCCGTGCTGAACTTCCTCGTGGTGCTGGTGCTCGCGGGTCTCATCGCGGCGGCCGTCGGGATGGTGTTCGGCATTCCGAGCCTGCGCATCAAGGGCCTGTACCTAGCCGTGGCGACGCTCGCGGCACAGTTCTTCATGGACTGGCTGTTCGCCCGCGTGAAGTGGTTCACCGACTATTCGCACTCGGGTTCGGTGTCCACCGCCCCCGTCGAGCTGTTGGGCTGGCGCATCGACTCTCCGCCGGAAAAGTACGTGTTTCTCCTTGCCGTGCTCGTCGTATTCACGCTGCTCGCCAAGAACCTCGCGCGCGGACACGTCGGGCGGGCGTGGATGGCAACACGCGACATGGACGTTGCCGCGGAGGTGATCGGCATCCGGCCGGTCTACGCCAAGCTCACTGCCTTCGGCGTGAGCTCGTTCTATTGCGGAGTGGCAGGGGCGCTGTGGGGGTTCATTCACCTCGGCGCCTGGGAGCCGCTCGCCTTCAACCTCACCCTGTCGCTCAACCTGCTGTTCATGATCATCATCGGCGGCATGGGCTCGATCCTCGGGTCCTACTTCGGCGCCGCGTTCATCGTCATGTTGCCGATCCTGCTCAATCAGCTGCCGCAGTGGCTCGGGGTGCCGTTGTCGACCGCCATGGCCTCGCACCTGGAGTTCATGATCTTCGGGGCGCTGATCATCTTCTTCCTGATCGTCGAGCCTCACGGCCTCGCGCGGCTGTGGGCCATCGGCAAGGAAAAGCTGCGGCTGTGGCCGTTCCCGCACTAACGGAGCTATGATGGAGAGTCGCCACCGGGGGCCTTGAGAGGAGGATGTACATGGAAACGAAAGCCAAGACCGGCCTGCTGTGTGCCGCAATTGTCGCCGCGGCGACAGTCAGCGGCGCCGCACTGGCGCAGGCCAACGAGCAGTTCTTTCCGGTGCTGGTGTATCGCACCGGGCCGTACGCGCCGAACGGCGTGCCGTTTGCCGACGGCTACGTCGATTACCTGAAGCTCGTCAATGCGCGCGACGGCGGCATCAATGGCGTGCGCATCACGTTCGAGGAGTGCGAGACCGGCTATGCCACCGATCGCGGCGTGGAGTGCTACGAGCGGCTGAAGGGCAAGGGCCCCACGGGCGCCACGGCGTTTCATCCGCTGTCCACAGGCATCACCTTCGCCGTGACCGACAAGGCGCCGGGCGACCGCGTTTCGATCGTCACCGCCGGCTACGGCCGCGCCGACTCGGTCGACGGCTCGGTGTTCAGCTGGAACTTCCCGCTCGGTGGGACTTACTGGTCGGCGGCCGACATCCTCATCCAGCACCTGGGCAAGGTCAATGGCGGTGTAGACAAGCTCGCGGGCAAGAAGATCGCCCTCGTGTATCACGACTCGCCCTATGGCAAGGAGCCCATCGCGCTGCTGCAGGAGCGCGCCAAGATGCACAAGTACGAGCTGCTGCTGCTGCCGGTGACGCACCCGGGGGTCGAGCAGAAGGCGACCTGGCTGCAGATTCGCCAGCAGCGCCCCGACTATGTCTTCCTGTGGGGCTGGGGGGTGATGAACTCCACCGCCATCAAGGAGGCCGTGGCGACCGGCTATCCGCGCGACAAGATGTACGGCGTGTGGTGGTCCGGGGCCGAGCCTGATGTCACCCCTGCGGGCGACGGCGCCAAAGGCTACAACGCGCTCGTGTTCCTCGCCGGACCCGGACAAGGCGCGGTGCACAAGGACATCATCAAGTACCTCTACGACAAGGACCAGGGCACCGCCGGCAAGAAGGAAGAGATCGGTGAGGTGCTTTACAACCGCGGTCTCGTCTCGGCGATGATGACCGTGGAAGCGGTGAAGCAGGCGCAAGGCAAGTTCGGCAACAGGCCGCTGAAAGGCGAGGAAGTGCGCTGGGGGCTGGAGAACCTGTCGATCGATGCGGCCACGATCAAGAAGCTCGGTTTCGAGGGCTACATGACACCGGTAAAGACCAGCTGCAGCGACCACGAAGGGGCGCGCAGCGCCGCCGTGCAGGCGTGGGACGGCAAGAACTGGAAACGCACCTCCGGCGTCTACGAAGCGGACATGAAGATCCTCGGACCTATGATCAAGGCCTCCGCGGAAAAATACGCCTCGGAGAAGAAGCTGACAAAGCAGGAATGCGCCAAAGGCTGAGCGCTTGACGCAACCCCCCCGCGGCGATGTCCGCGGGGGCTTCACCCCTCCGAGAACGAATGTCCATGCTGTCGGTGAACGGCATCGAGGTGATCTACAATCACGTGATCCTCGTGCTGAAGGGCGTGTCGCTCGACGTCAGCGAGGGCGCCATCGTGGCGCTGCTCGGCGCCAACGGCGCCGGCAAGACCACTACGCTCAAGGCCATCTCGAACTTGCTGCGCGCCGAGCGCGGCGAGGTCACCAAGGGCCATATCAGCTTTCGCGGCGAGCGCATCGACCAGTTGAGCCCTGCGGAGCTCGTGCGGCGCGGCATCTGCCAGGTGATGGAGGGCCGGCACTGCTTTCAGCATCTTACGGTCGAGGAGAACCTGCTTACCGGCGCATTTACGCGCGGGCGGGCCGATCTAAGGGGCGACCTCGAGAAAGTCTACGGCTACTTCCCGCGGCTGAAAGAGCGCCGCCACTCCCAGTCGGGCTATACGTCGGGCGGCGAGCAGCAGATGACCGCCATAGGCCGCGCCCTCATGGCGCGTCCGCGCATGATCCTGCTCGATGAGCCGTCGATGGGCCTCGCGCCTCAGCTGGTGGAGGAAATCTTCGAGATCGTGCAGGAGCTCAACCGCAAGGAGAAGGTGAGCTTCCTGCTTGCCGAGCAAAACACCAATGTCGCCTTGCGCTACGCCAACTTCGGCTACATCCTCGAGAACGGCCGGGTGGTGATGGACGGCGAGGGCAAGTCGCTTGCCGACAACGAGGACGTCAAGGAGTTCTACCTCGGCTTCTCCTCGGGAGGCCGCAGGAGCTTTCGCGACGTGAAGTCCTACCGCCGCCGCAAACGTTGGCTCTGAAGAAGAAATCGTTCGAGCACTACGACCGGCTCGAGACCCGGCCGCCCAAGGCGAGGGAAAAGGCGCTGATGGCGGCGCTGCCCCGGCACATCGCGCACGCCAAACGCCGCGCGGCGGGATTTGCGCGCATCCTGAAGGACGTCGATCCGGCGAAAATAAAATCCAGGGAAGCGCTCGCTCGGCTGCCGGTGACGCGCAAGTCCGACCTCGCGTCGCTGCAAAAGGAGCTGCCGCCGCTGGGCGGGCTGAACGCGACCCCGGTTGAAAAGCTGGCGAAGCTGTTCGTCTCGCCGGGGCCGATCTACGACGCCGAAGGCCGCGGCCTCGATTGGTGGCGCACCGCGCGCGGCCTCTTTGCCGGCGGCTTCCGCGCCGGCGACCGCGTCGCGAACACCTTCGCTTATCACTTCACGCCGGCGGGCTCGATGCTCGACTCCGGTGCGGCCGCGCTGGGCTGCACCGTGATTCCCACCGGCATCGGCCAAACCGAGATGCAGGTGGCGGCGATTCGCGGGCTGGGCATCGACGGCTTCCTCGGCACGCCGTCGTTTCTCAGGCTGATCGTCGAGAAAGCCGACGAGATGAAGGCCGACCTGTCGTGCCTGAAGAAGGCGCAGGTCGGCGCCGAATACCTGCCGCCGGCGCTTCGTTCGGCGATGAAGGAGCGCGGCCTGCGCGTCACGCAGATGTACGCGAGCGCCGACCTCGGCCTGATCGCCTACGAATCGCTCATGCCCGATGGCAGCGTCAACGAAGGCATGATCCTCGAGGAAGCCCTGATCCTCGAGATCGTGCGGCCGGGCAGCGGGGATCCGCTGCCTGCGGGCGAGGTCGGCGAAGTGGTGATCACGACCTTCAACCGCGACTACCCGCTGATCCGCTTCGCCACCGGCGATCTCTCGGCGGTGCTGCCCGGCGCGAGTCCCTGCGGCCGGACCAACGTGCGCATCAAGGGCTGGATGGGCCGCGCCGACCAGAGCACCAAGGTGCGCGCGATGTTCGTCACCCCGGCGCAGGTGAACGACGTGACGCGCCGCCATCCCGAGGTCATGCGCGCTCGCCTGGTCGTCGAGGGCGAAGCCGGAAACGACCGCATGACGTTGAAGTGCGAAGCAAGCGAGCGCCCGGCGGGACTGGCGCAAGCCATCGTTGCCTCGATCCGCGACGTCACGAAGCTGCGCGGGGAAGTCGAGCTGGTTGCGCCGGGCAGCCTGCCAAACGACGGCAAGGTGATCGAGGACCAGAGGAAGTACGGTTAGATCTTGCGCGCGGCGGCCACGGGCAGCGCGTCGAGCCGCCGCATCTCCTCGTTTCTGAGCACCGCGGGGTCGGCGAGGAAAGCCTTCAGGAACTCGATCGAGTCGGCGCCCCAGAACACCTCGCCATCGACGACGAAGCTCGGCACGCCGAATACGCCGCGCGCGGCGGCTTCTGCCGTATTTTTTCTGAGGGCATCCTTGATTGGCGGGGACGAAAGCGCGGCTGGCTCGATGTTCAGTTCGCGGCACAACTGCGAAAATGTTTCTTGGTCACCCGCGTCGCCGCCGCCCCTCCAGATGACATCGAAGATCTTACGGACTGCGCGAGGCGTGCAGCCGGCGGCGAGCGCGAGGCGCAGGTGCTGCAGCGGGTTGAACGGATGCGCGGCCGGGAAGCGAAAGGGTATGCCCAGCGCCTGCGCCCACCAGGTGCACCAGCGGTAGGTCCAGCGCCGCTTGACCGGGACCTCGGCGGGCCCTTTCTGTCCCCAGTGCTCGAGCAGGCCGGCGAAGAGCACGGGCTTGTAGTTGATGATCGAAGAAATTCCTGCCAGTCGGTGAAAGCAGATGTACGAGTACGGTGATACAAAATCAAAATACCAGTCTATCGAGGAGATCGCCATGACGGTGAGAATCGAGAAGAAGGGCAAGGTGTGGACGGTGATCCATTCGCGTGCGCAGGCGCGCAACGCCATGGATCCGCAGAGCGCCGAGGCGCTGGTGGACGCCTTCACGGCGTTCGAGCGCGACGCGGACGCCGCCGTGGCAGTGCTCTGGGGCGAAGGCGGCGCATTTTGCGCGGGCTGGGATCTGAAGTACTGCGGATCCCTCGTCCAGGATCCGGCGCAGATCCACGACATCGATTACCCGCTGGAGGACCGGCTGCCCGCATCGAAGGCCGAGTTTCCGCGCGGGCCGCTCGGGCCGACACGGCTTGAGCTCGACAAGCCGGTGATCGCCGCGGTGGCGGGACCGGCGGTCGCCGGCGGATTCGAGCTCGCGCTGTGGTGCGATGTGCGCGTGATGGAGACGTCGGCCTACTTCGGCGTGTACTGCCGGCGCTGGGGCGTGCCGCTCATCGATGGCGGCACGGTGCGGCTGCCGCGCTTGGT